>Ga0111538_10001935_pt1 | contig 29039 bp, 24 predicted proteins | sample SoiMethybrSBSTD1_FD_79669 | JGI IMG/M metagenome (GOLD analysis project Ga0111538, IMG submission 79669) | Bulk soil microbial communities from a Populus tree surrounding site in Tennessee, USA - Soil MetaG P. TD hybrid SBSTD1 (version 2)... | ecosystem: Environmental > Terrestrial > Soil >... | reverse complement strand
TCAAGTTCGTGACCACCGGCGGGGCATCAAGCACTACCGTCACCATCGTCGTGCACGACGCCATAAGCGCCCCGTCGGATGCGACCACCTCCACCTCATGCGTACCGCTGCCTAACAATCCGTTAAATGGCACTGCTACACCAGGCGCGCCTGTTGTTCCGGCCGCCAGGTCGTTGGTCTGGAACGCGACGTCGTCCACAAACCACACCAGCGTGACTGCGTTGGTCTCCAGGTCGGACACGTTGACGCTCAAGGTTGCTGGCGCCCCTGAGGTGGGCGCGCATTGCAGCGTCACGGGCGCCGGGCAAACCACCGTTGGCGCCGTGTTTTGTGCGAGAATGCTGTGTCCACCAAGCCCCAGCATCGCCATTGTTACCGTTGTATTTACGATTTTCTTCATTCGTTGTTTCCCTTTGTTACCTTTGTGGGGTTCGGCTTGAGCATAGCAGAAAGACCCGCCTGAACTAAAACTAGGGCGATCACCCACCCGGGACCTGTTTGATCAGCCCCAGCGGTTCGGGACAAACGACTGCGCGATCCAGCTCGGGAATTGTTACAGGTAGAGTGTGGTCGTTCCGTTGCCGAACGACGGGAGGGGAGGATGCGCTCAGGTTCGCGAGGAAAAAAGAGGCTAGTATTCGGGGCGCAGACAGCCAGGGGCTTACTTGTTTTCCGGCACCACCTTCAAATCCCTGGGCTCGCCCAGATACATGATAGGCTTTCCGTGGGACTCGGAAATATGACCGGTCGCTTCGATCATTTTGCCTTTCATTTCCTTCAACCCGGGAAAAGCGGGCGCTTTAGACTGAGTCACCAGGACGGTGAAGTTCTGGTCCGGACGCGGCTTGCCGAAGTTCAGGTGCACGGCCTTGTCCGTTTCAAATACTTCCACGACCTTTCCCGTGACGATCATTTTGTAGGGATGGTTGGTGTAAGATTGCGTTTGGTCCGGAGAAATCTTTTTGGCCTGGTCTTGCGCCCGGGACGCGGTGCTGACGCAGAGGATGAACGCGGGGATCGCGAACACGGCGAACAGGTAATGTCGCACATTGGTTTTCATGCGAATTAGCTCGGAGCATTTGCAGTGCCGACGTCCCAGCTTTCCAGGCGCGTCAGCACGGGCGTGAAACGTCCCCGGATTTCGGCACAATACGGGTCGCGATTGATGCTTTCTTGCCGCCCCCACTCCTTTCGGCTATTCGTCTGCGATGAAATCCAGTTGCCTCGCAGCCGCGGGGTTGGTCGCTGCCAGTGTTTCCGCCACTTACGGATGCGATCTATGTGCGGTCTATAACTCCAGCGCGGCGCGCGGAGAAAGTGGCCGCGGATTTCATATCAGTCTTGCGGAGCAATTCACTCATTCCGCGACGCTGCAGGAGGAGGGGTCCGAGGTGAGTGATCCCGCGGACCAGTTTCGCGACAGCTCCATCACCACATTCGTCCTGGGTTATAACTTTAGCGCGCGATTCGGTGTCAGCCTCAACCTGCCGTATATCCACCGCACATTCCGCCGGGCCGAAGGGTTTGAAATTGAGGAAGGAACCGAGTCGGGTCTTGGCGATATCGCATTGGTGGGCCGCATGATGATGTTCACAAAAGCCGAGCATGACTACTCATACTCGTTCAGCCTGCTTGGCGGCGTCGAATTCCCCACAGGCGATTCCGATCCGCTGCGCGAAGAGCGGGACGAAATCGAAGTTCCGGGCGCGCCCCCTTCCGGTGTGCACGGAAACGATCTGGCGCTCGGTTCAGGATCGTTCGATGGGATCGTGGGCGCCGCGGCCTACGCGCATTGGCGGCGTCTTTTTTTCACCGCAGACGCGCAATACTTCATCCGCACCGAGGGAGATTTCGATTATCAGTTCGGAAATGAATTGAGCATTTTTGGCGGACCCGGCGTGTATGCCATCTTCACCGAAGAGAATACGCTCGGGATCGAGGCGGGCTTCAGCTACGAAAGCAAGTCGCACGACCGCATCGACGGAGAGGAGCGCAACGATGGCATTGTGACGTCGTGGTATGCCTCTCCGGGGGCCGTCTTCACGTGGGGCGAACATTTCAGCGCGAGCCTCAACGTTGACTTGCCGCTGCGCATTTACAATCGGGCCTTTCAGACCGTGCCCGACTATCGCGTCCGCGGCGGCGCGACGTGGAGTTTTTAAGTCACCTCTCCTGCAAAATATCGCGACGCGGCTGGCTTGAATTGACGTAAAAGACGCCAATTCATTAGGCGCTCACTGTCGAAGCTCGAATTACGCAGGTAGCTTCGTAATATGGGCGATGTGCGGCGCATTGTGCTGGGGGACACTCCGGCGCCTTATTCTTACGCGCTTTGAGAACGGCCCCAGCGGGAGTAGAGCGCCGGAAGCAAAAAGAGATTCAACACCGTCGAGGTGATGAGCCCTCCGAGGATAACCACGGCCATCGGGTATTCAATTTCGTGCCCCGGTTTGTTCCCCGCAATGATCAGGGGCACCAGGGCAAGACCGGCGCAGAGAGCAGTCATGAGAATCGGCGCGAGGCGTTCCTCCGCGCCACGGAGGAAGAGGCCGCGCCCGAACGGTTCGTTCTCATGCTCCTGGAGATGCTGGTAGTGGCTGACGAGCATGATCCCGTTGCGCGCAGCGATGCCAAGGACGGTGACGAAGCCGACGAGGGAGCCGAGAGAGAGCACGCCACCGGTGAGCAAGGCGGCAACGACGCCACCAACGAGCGCGAAGGGAAGCGTGAGGAAAACGAGCCAGGTGAGTCGCCATGAACCGAAGTCGGCATGCAGCAACAACACAATGCCCGCGACGGCGAGAGCGGCCAGGGCGAAGAGGCGTTTGCGCGACTGCTCCCGGGCCGCGTATTCGCCGAGAAATTCCGGATGGTATTCGCGGGGGAAGTCGAGTTTGCGAACGCGTTCCTCGATTTCGCGCGCGACGCTCCCGAGGTCGCGGCCTTCGGCGTTGCAGGTGACATCGATGCGGCGCGAGGCGCTCTCGCGTTTGATTTCGTTGGGCGCGGGGACAATGCTCAAGTGCGCGACCTGGCCCAGGGGCACCGAAGTGCCGAGGGGCGTCTCGATGGGAAGCTCGCGAAGCGATTGCAAGTCCGTGCGGACTTTGGGCACGCCCCAGACAAAGACGTCGAAAATTTTCTGGTCCTGATAGACTTCGCCGGCCTTCTGTCCTCGAATCAAAGTGGCGGCGGCGCGGCGCACCTGGCCGGGAGTGATGCCGAGTTGTTCCGCAGCGGTTGGTCGAAAGCGCGCCTCGATTTGCGGAACGACGACCTGCGGTTCCACCTTGAGGTTGGTGATGCCTTTCACGTCGGCGATGGCCTTGCTGACTTCCTGGGCTTTGTTGCGCAGCACCGCAATGTCCGGTCCGTAGATGCGAACGACAATGCTCGCGCTCGCGCCGGTGAGAACCTCCTTGATGCGCTCCTTGAGATAAGTGAGGAGGTCGCGATACAAGCCAGGATAGCCATCGACAGTCTCCTGAATTTTTTTGACGGTGGCCTGGTAATCGACTTTGGGATCGATGCTGATCCAAAGCTCGGTGAAGTTCGGCCCGACGACTTCGTCGGCGACCTCGGCGCGGCCAATGTGAGAGCCGAAGTTGCGCACACCGGGGATGGCGCGCAGTTCGCGGCTGGCGCGGGCGGTAATGCGTGCCATCGACTCAAGCGAAGAACCAGGCTTCTCGACCCAATGCATCAGGAAATCCGTCTCCTTGAAATTGGGCAGAAATTCTTCACCAAGGAACGGGACGGCGAGCGCGGTAAGGGCGAAGGTGAGCAGCAGCAATGCGATCGACGTGCGCGGGCGGTTGACAAACCAGGGAAGAATGCGCCGGTAGGTTCGTTTGAGGCCGCGAGTGGAAGGCGCATCTTCCGCGCGAAGTTTTCCGTGCGGCAGGAGCATGAGGCAGAGCGCGGGCGTGAGTGTGAGCGCGACGATCGTCGAAGCCATAATGGCCAGCACGTAGGACAGCGCGAGCGGACGGAAGAAGGTGCCGGCGAGGCCGTCGAGAAAAAAGACCGGAACGAAAACAAGGCTGACGATGAGGCTCGCGATGACAACGGCACTGCGCACTTCGAGGGAGGCGTCCAGCACGACGCGAAAGGGAGAGAGCGCGTTCCCCGCGGCGCGATTCAGACGCAGGCGGCGCGCGATATTTTCGACATCGATAATGGCGTCATCCACCACAACGCCGACGGCGATCACGAGGCCGGCCAGGACCATGGTGTTGATAGTGCCGCCGCGCCAATGAAGGACGAGCGCCGCGGCGATCAAAGAGAGTGGAATGGTCACGAGACTGATCAGCGCGGCGCGCCATTCGAAAAAGAAAATGACCAGGACAACCACGACCAAAAAGCAGCCAAGTAAGAGGGCGTTGCCGAGATTTTCGAGAGAGCGTTCGATGAAGGTCGCGGGCCGGAAAATGGTAGAGTCGAGTTCGACGCCTTTGAGCGCGGGACGCAGGGCGGCGAGGGCGGCTTCGACATTGCGCGTAACGTCGAGCGTGTTGCCCCAGGGTTGCTTTTCGACGATCAAGAGCAGGCCGGGGCCATCATTGATGATGGCGTCGCCGATGGGCGGCGGAAAACCCTCGGTCACGGTCGCGACATCGCCAAGGCGAAGTGTGGAGCCGCCGCGCGTGTCAATGACAATGCTGGCGAGGTCCTGCGTGCTGCGGACGGCGCTCAAGTGGCGAATGGCAAGACGTTGGTTGGGCGTGTCGACGAATCCGCCGCCGGCGAGTGACGACGCATCGCCGGCCGCGCGAACGACGGCGTCCAGAGTTACGTCGTGGGCGCGGAGGCGGTCGGGATCGACGAGCACCTGGAACTGGCGGTCGCGCTGTCCCCAAATGGCGACGTTGGCGACCCCGGGAACGGCCATGAGGCGCGGGCGAATGGTCCATTTGGCCAGAGTGGTCAATTCCATCTGGGTGAGATTCGTCGACCACACGCCAATCTTGAGGGCGCGACTGGTGGAGGAGAGTGGCGAGAGGATTACCGGCGGATGGGCGACAGTGGGCAGGCGGGACGCTTCGACGGCCAGACGCTCCTGCACGAGCTGGCGCACGCGAAGCAAATCAGTGCCTTCCTGGAAGATGAGGACGACAGACGAGAGGCCGAGCACGGATTTGGAACGAATGGTTTTGAGCCAGGAAACTCCGTTCAACGCATTTTCGAGCGGGACGGTGACGAGGCTTTCGACTTCCTCGGTGGAAAGGCCGGGAGCTTCAGTTTGGATTTCGACGAGTGGAGGCGCGAACTCCGGGAAGACGTCGAAGGCGGTGCGCTGGAGGGTGCGCAGGCCGATGACGACGAGCAAAACGCCGAGCGCGAGCACGAGCACGCGCCCGCGCAGGGAACTTTCGACAATCGCCCGGAGCATAGGCTATTTGGCGAAACCCATTTCAGTGCCAAACAATTCCGGCACGGAGGTCGTAACTATTTTGGCGCCGAGCGGGGGACCGGCCTCGATGGCGGCAAAGCCATCGAGGACGTGATGAAGGACCACGCGGCGGCGGGCGTAGGTGAGAGGAGCCACCTGCTCGTAGACCCATGTGCCGCCGTAGGCGTCGTGAATGACCGCAGACCATGGCACCGCAAGAGATTCTTCGGCGTCGGAGAGTCGCAAAGTCACGGAGACTTTTTGTCCAGGGCGCGGAAAGTCATTCGTGTTGCGCACCTCATAGAACAGGTCAACCGTCGCGGCGCCCGGCGTGGAAGAAAATGGCGCGGCCACCGGGCGCGCAGCAATGCCGGCGCTGCCCGGAGAATCAGCCAGCGAGCCGATTTGGGCGGGCTGATCGGCGAGCACACGCTTTACGTCCGCGACGTAGATTGGCGTGCGGACCCAAAGCACGTCCTGGCGCGCTGCATCGAAGACGGGAGCGCCAAGGAGTTGGCGGCGATTTTCGGCGGCCTTCAGGTTTGCCTCGGTGAGGGCGACTTGCGCGCGCGCCTCGTCGACGGCGCGGGCGCTGCCGGCTTTGTTGGTGAGCAAGGTCGCGGCGCGTTTGAGGGTGACTTTGGCGGCGTCCAATTGCACGCGGGCGGTGAGCACGAGCGCGTCGGCGTCCCCTTGCAGTTCGGCGACGCGGATGAGTTCGGTGGGCGTCATGCCCGGAAGAAGCGAATAGACGGATTGGACGCCGTTGGTGCCGGCCAGCGGCAGGATGACTTCGCCGGGCAGCGTGCGCGTGCGTTGCATCTTGCGCTTTTCGACGGGGGCTACTTCGATACCGAGGCGCTGTTCGGCTTCCGGTGTCAGAGTCAGCGTTGATAAGGACTCTTCCTTGACTGTCTTCACATGCGCGGGCGGAGGCGCTTTCGCTTCCGAGGCGGACGGACGGTTGCACCCGGCGACGATAACGATAAGAGGGAGCGCGAAACAGGTGAGGCGAAGCAGCTTCATGGTTCTAATTTGCGGCCAACATTGCGTTCGAGATCGGCCTGGGCCCGGCGCACGGCGGCCTGCAACTCGGCTTCGCGCAGTTTCGCCGTGACGCGTTCACGCGTGGCTTCGTGCACGGCCAGGAGCGAGACTTCGCCGGCTTCGTAGGCGCGGGTCGTTTGCTGAAGCGTTTCGTCGAGGGGAGGCAAAACAGTTCGTTGCCAGGCGGTCAGTGCCTCCGCAGCCTGCGTGAATTGAGCGTGGGCACTGGTAACTTCGCCCTCGATTTGCTGGCGCACCGAGACTGTGCGCCACGCGGCACGCTCGAGCTCAGCCCGGGCGCGGGCACGAGCAGCCTGGTTTTGATGGAGAATGGGAATTGGAAACTGGAGGCCGGGTCCAAGTTCAAAACCTCCACCGTCCTTCTCATTGGCGTCAAGGACTGCCGACAGAGCAAACACTTCGGCTGTGCTGAGCCCGGCGCGTTTACCGGCGGCCTCAAATTCGAGCTCGGCGGCGCGCATATCGGGGCGCGACCCGACTGCCCGATCGAGCAGCGGCTTTAGCTCAAGCGGTTTCGGACTGATGGCAGAACTGACCGTGACTGTGGAGATTGTTCCAACGGGAGGAGACCCGAGCAGAAGGGCGAGCCGTTGCCGGCCGAGCACCAATTGATCGTTCGCGGCGCGCACATCTTCACGCGCGCGCAGGGCAGCAACGCGCGCGGTGGAACTTTCCAGTTCGCTGGCATCACCGGCCTCGAGGCGCGCGCGCGCTATCTGCGCGATGTTCGTTTGCGCTGCGAGCGCTTCGTGGGCCAGTCGGGCGCGGTCCTGGGCGAGCGCGAAATCGGCGACGGCTGTGCGCACATCGCGGATCAGGTTCAGGCCGTTTTGGACGAGTTGCTCGGCGACTTTGCGCTCGTTTAGTTTTGCAATAGCGACACGGCGGGGGCGCAACCAGACTGCTTCAACGGGCAGGGTGAGAGCGAACTCCATCTGCTTGGGTCCCGCAGGAAAGAGGATGGAGAAATTCGGGTTGGTGAGTTGGCCGGCCTGCAAAAGGTCCGCGCGGGCGACGCCAAGGTCAGCCAGAGCGGCGTGAAAGGCAGCGTTGTTCCAAAGGGCTGTGGCGACGGCTTCGTCTTCAGAAAACCCGTCGTCCAGCGAGACCTGGGGCGGGAGTTGCCAGGCATTGGTGGGCGAGCGCGAAGGAAGCTCAAACCCGGTGCGGTCGCGAAGGGTTGCCGACAGGTCGGTGGCCGATTTCGGATTTGAACACCCTGTTGCGGCAGCCAGGATGAGAATAAAGGCGGTGCGATGGCATACACTGGAGTTCTTTTGTCGGTCGGGCTGCAAGTAGCGGTAGAGTGGAAGTCGCAGCGCCGCTCTGTCAACGCAAAGGGGCATCAGGGCGATGAGAGCAACGGGGCACGATGCGTGCCTGGCCAGTGATAAGTCTTTCGCAGGCTTGTGATTTGTGTGCCCTGCCGTTCCGCAACGAGTTCCCAATCGCCGAGCAGATGCGGTTCATACCAGCGCATTTCGTTTGTCGCGTCCCAAGTTGGTGCTCCCAGCGTAACCGAAAGCTCCCCCGGTGACATGGTAACGTCCGCGCCGCGCCACCGATCCGGCGACTGGATAAAGCGAGACAATAATGCCAAACTCAAAAACGCTAACATAAGTAAAGTCAGCAGCCGCTCGCGAAGCGACAACGTCGCGAATTTAGGCTCACGCTCGATCTCCATAGCTGAGTCGGCGCCCGCAATGGGGGTGCGACCGATACATACTAGGGTCGGGCGTATGGAGCGGGAATGAATGAAAAATGACAAAATGGTCATGAAAATCAGATGCTTCCGCCGCGCGCTCGCCGGCAAGTTTGTGCCCCGGAAGCCGATGACAAAAGTGTCATGCGCGTGTCACCGATGGTTCATGCACCGGCTGTCACCTTCCTGTAACATTTCCACGCAGTCGAACCACGCTGCACGAAACCCAACCATGTTTAAGTTAACTCTCGCTGTTGCAACCCCGCGCGGTCTTTGCGCACTCGGTTCAATCCTCCTCGCGCTTTCGGTCGCGGCGGCAGCGGCCGCGCCACACCGTTACGACCATATCGTAATCGTCTTCGAGGAAAACCGCACCATCACGCAGATCATTGGAGACCGCGCCAACGCGCCATACATGAATTCGCTTGCCGACGAGGGAGTGCATCTGGCGGCGATGTATGCCCTCGTTCACCCAAGTCAGCCGAACTACCTCCATTTGTTTTCGGGGGACAACCAGGGCGTGATCGATGATAATTTGCCGCCGAACTTTTCGACGAACGCGACGAGCACTTATCCATTTCGCACGCCGAACTTGGCGGCGGCGCTCGTCTCGGCGGGATTCACGTTCACAGGCTACAGCGAACAACTGGAGGCCGCCGGCAGCGCAGACTGGGCTGATTACGATCCGCATTCGGCCACGCATCCCGGAATTTATTATCGGCGCAAGCACAACCCCTGGGCCAACTGGGTGGCCAAGGTCAATCCAATCCCCGCCAACCAGATCTCGGGCACATTGAACAAGGCCTTTACCGACTTTCCGACCAACTTTGCTGAGCTGCCGACACTCAGCTTCGTGATCCCGAACCAATTGCACGATATGCATGACGGTTCACGGCGCGAGGGAGATGATTGGCTGCGCGACAACCTGGGTGCGTACGCTGCGTGGGGCAAAACCAATAACAGTTTGCTAATCATCACCTGGGACGAGGACGACTACAACGGTGTGAATCAGATTCCCACGATTCTGTACGGCGCGGGCTTGCGTGACGGCGCGGCGGTACCGGGCACCTGGACGCTGCACAACCTCCTCCGGACGATCGAAGACATGTACGGCCTGACGCATTCGGGGTCAGCCGCGCAGGTGAGGCCGATCGTTGGGCCGTTTACCAACGATGCGGTGGTGACGATCAAAGAATTTCGCCAGGACGCCGCCGGATACACCAATGCGTTCGATACCCAGGTTTGGGCCGAAACCCCAACAAACGCTTTCGCAACGGTCGAAGACCTGACGGCGGACCTTGACACTTCCTCAACGATGGCCGGCAATCAGTCGGCCCAGGCGCTGGTGCGGTTCAATTCCCTTTTCGGAACCAACACGTGGCAAGTACCGGCCAACGCCATCATTCAGTCCGCGAAGCTGATGCTTTTCACTCCCGTCGGCACCGATCCGGATTCAGACGACACGTTTCGCCTCCATCGCATGATCGCCGACTGGAGCGACACTTCCACTTGGAACAGCCTCGGAGGCGGGGTGAGCACTGACAACGCTGAAGCCGCCACAACGGCCACCTTCTCGCTCGTCCCGGAGGTCGACGGCGCGCCGGCGATTTTTGATGTGACGAGTGACATCGAATTGTTTCGCACGGGTACGGCCAACCGGGGTTGGCTGGTTCGCCCTTCGAGCACCGGCGGCGGGGACGGCTGGTCGTTCAAGTCGAGCGAGGCCGTCAACCAGGCTGTTCGCCCGCGCCTCGAGATTGTTTATAGCCTGCCTTTGAGTCCCTACGTGATTTGGGCGAATGCAAACAGCCTTGCTGGCTCAAACGCTGTCCCCGCCGCCGATCCCGATGGGGACGGCGCGTCGAACACGATGGAATTCGCCTTTAACCTCAATCCACGGGTCGCCGACCGAGTGGCTCTTCCTCCGAACGGTACCGCGGGGGTGCCTGCCGGATACTACGTCGTGACGTCTGGGGGGCCACTTGAAGTGGAGTTTCTACGGCGTCGCGGTTCGACGGGCCTCAGTTATGGCGCGCAGTTTTCAAGCAGCGTGGACGGGCCGTGGACGAGCGGTCAAACACCTGTGATCACGCCGATTAACGCCTCGTGGGAACGTGTACGGGTGCGGGACGCTTTTTCTGGAGCCGACGCCGCCCGGTTCGGGCGCGTGGTTGTGACACTTCAACCATAAACCGGATCAGACGGGCCCTTTTGGATTCGCCTCCCGGGCCGGTGACCGTCTTGTTCTGCCACTTAATCTGCTTGTAACAACGCGGTCTTCTTCAGAAAACGGGCCAGTCCATAAAGGAGAGTCACCGTCACCAGCGCAGCCAGCAATACCTGTGAGGCGGGCAGGGCCATGAACTGTGGATGCACCGAGGCCTCGTTCTTCAGGAGCAACAGGAGGGCCCCCGCCAGCCACGCGTACGCAGATCCATATTCTTTCACCACCAGGCGCTGCCAGTGAAAGCTCATGCCGGAAAGGGTCTTTGCCATACCTGAAAGCCGCGGCAGCAGACGCGGCACCGCGGCGCAATACGCGTCGAACTCATCGCCAAACTTTTGGCGCAGGTAATTTTCTTCAGCAGCGATGATCGCGGAATAGGCCAGGATAAAAAACGGAATGCCGGCAACAACGAACAGCACCGAATTGGCGATAAAGCCGAGCCCCACCAGGATCAGAAAATTCCCGAGGTACAATGGGTTGCGGCAGTGAGCAAACATGCCTTCGCATACCAGTTGTTTCGCGTAGACCTGGCGGTTCTTTCCGCCCCGAACGATATACGCCAGCCCAATGGTGACCGCGCGTAGAAGTTGGCCCGCCACGGCGATCGCCAGACCAAGAACAGCCGCAATCCGGTAATCGTGGAACAAGCGCGGACCTGGGCAAAACAGCAGCAGGTAAGCCAGTGGAAACAACCCGTTGCGGTAACGAAAGAAAAAATTGCCAAGCCGGATCACGCTTACTTTACAGCCACAAGGCCACAGAAGTTGTACCACTTAAAGAAAACGTCGCAGTAGCGAAAGCCCGTCCGCAAGAGCATTTCCCGGTTCTCCAGCAGTTTGTAAGGCACCAGCACGTTTTCCAGCGCTTCGCGCTTTTGGGCGATTTCCAGTTCCGTGTAACCGTTGCGCTTTTTGAAATCGTAATAGTACTTGATGAAGTGCCGGTTAAACAACGAATCCTCCCCCAGGATCTTTTCGACGACAATCAAACACCCATTATCATGCAGCCCGCGGAGAATGTCTGCCATGAGCGTGTCCCGATAGAGCGGCCGCACGAATTGCAGGGTGAGGATCATCAGGACCACGGAAGCGTTCTGGATCTGCACGCCATGATTCAGGTCACCGCAGATCAGTTCATGCTCCCGTCCAAATTGATGGTGAGCAAGCTTGGCCGAGCACTTCTTGAGCATCTCGGATGAGTAGTCGATACCCACAAAACGCACGCCGGGATTGAGGTGCCGATCCAGGAGGAGAAGGGTCGTTCCCGTGGAACAGCCAAGATCGTATACGTTGGTGCCTGCCACCGCGAAGTCATTGGCCATTTCCGCGATCATGCGCTGGATTTCGCCATAGAACGGCACCGAACGTTCCAGCATGTCGTCAAAGACCGAAGCGACCTTCTCTCCAAAATGAAAGTCCGGCACGAGGGCGAGCTTGTCTTTGAACACTTCATCCTCCCTGGAATGACGGCTTGCAGCGGCAGCGACGTTAAGGCTGGACATAAGTGTACGATACGCAAGGCAGGTGGCGGCTGGATAAAACGCGGATGACAATTCGTTCATCTTCAAATGACGATTCTGTCATGCCGCGTTCACACCGGCCTCAACGGCATCGTTTAGATTGACCTCCGCCACTTCAAATGACCGCAGCAATTGACAATTCCGCCTCCATAGCCGAAAACGACGATATACGGAAACCTATGCGTGTCCTTGTCGTTGAAGATGAAAAGAAAACCGCCTCCTTCATTCGCAAGGCGTTGCAAAATGAGGGTTTCGTGGCCGACGTTCTTCGTAATGGTGACGAAGCCATGACCGCCGTTTCGGCCACGGCTTTTGATGTGCTTGTCCTGGATATTATGCTTCCAGGACGCGACGGCCTGAGCATCGTGCGCCAGATGCGCCAACGTCAGATTCAGACTCCGGTGCTGCTCTTGAGCGCGCGCGGCACCGTCGGCGAAAAGGTCGAGGGTCTGAACTCCGGAGCGGATGACTATCTCGCCAAACCGTTTGCCCTGGAGGAGTTGCTTGCCCGCGTGCACGCCTTGACGCGTCGGCAGCCCGAGCAGCGAAGTCCCATCCTGCAAGTCGCGGACCTGACGCTGAACGCAATGACTCGCGAGGTGCGCCGCGCCGGTCAGGTTATCGAATTGGCGCAGCGGGAATATCTGTTGCTCGAGTTTCTCATGCGCTCAGCGGGCCGCGTTTGCGGACGAATGCTCATTGTCGAGAAAGTCTGGGATTACGATTTCGACCCCGGCTCCAATCTCGTCGACGTTTACATGATGCGGCTGCGCGAGAAGATCGACAGCGACCATGAGGTAAAGCTGCTGCACACCGTGCGCGGGGTCGGCTACGTGATCAAAATCCCGTGACAGTTCGAACGCGAGTGCTGTGGTGGTACGCCGGCATCCTGCTGGTTTCACTGGGGCTCATGGCGGCCGTGCTGAAGCACGAGTGGGACGAGCAGCGCGAGCAAATCCGGAAGGGCATTCTTAAGGATGAGCCGGTGTGGGAAGAAGTTGGGGAGGTGATGCTTTATTATGGAGTGCCGACCGCCTTGCTCATGCTGCTGGTTGGCGGGTGGCTGTTGCGCAAAGCGCTAATGCCAATCGGCGCGCTGACCGAAGCGGCCGAACGCATCAACCTTGACAACCTCACAAGCCGGTTGCCACGTACAGGAACCGGCGACGAACTGGACCGCCTCACCGACGTGTTCAATCGCATGATGCAGCGATTGCAGGGTTCGTTCGCACACGTCCGCGAGTTTACGCTCGACGCTTCTCACGAGCTCAAAACGCCTCTCACGATCATGCGCGCGCAATTGGAGTCCGCGCTGCGCGATGAGGCATGGAGCGCTCCGCAGCGAGAGTTGATCGGCAGCCAGTTGGATGAGATCCAGCGGCTGACGAAAATTGTCGATGGGTTGGCCCTGCTGGCCAGGGCGGATGCCGGCCAGCTTGCTCTCAAGAGCGAAACGGTGTCGCTCGACGAACTCGTGCGCGAGAGCGTGTCGGACGGCGAGGTGCTGGCGCGCCCATCCACAGTGAGCCTGGACTTGCGGCGCTGCGACCCGGTGACGATTCAGGGAGACCGTCATCGCTTGCGTCAGTTGCTGCTCAACGTGACGGAAAACGCGATCAAGTACAACTGCGAGAAGGGGAATGTGATCGTCGAGTTGGGTCGCGCCGATGGTTTTGCCGAGCTGCGCGTCAGCAACACAGGGCCGGGTATCGCGCCGGAGAAACTGCCGCGCGTATTTGATCGCTTTTACCGATGCGATCCCGCGCACAGCAACGAAACCGATGGCTGCGGACTGGGGCTTAGTATCGCGAAATGGATTGTGCGTGCGCACGGCGGCACCATCACGCTGACTTCGAAACCTGCCGGCGAGACCGCCGTGCTGGTGCGGTTGCCGGCATGCGATATGCCCAGCGACACTGCAACTTGACCCAGCCACGGCTGTTGCTGGGCACTGGTTCCCGAACCCAAAGACGCACAGTGTGCTCCGCGTTATAAGCCCCTTGTCTTCAGGGTTTTCTGACAACCAGGGAGAGCAAATCGTAACTTTATCGTAACACGCCCTCCCTTTGTCCGTAACATCGACGCTCAAAATGGGGGACGAAAGCGGAACTGAACCAAACAAAACAACTCAAGTATGAAGCAAACTCATAAACAGTGGGCAGCACTGGCGGGCCTAGCCGCCGCCGTCGCTGGAGGGACAACCGCGCACGCGCAATCCGCAGATGCGCTCATCGACAAACTCGTCGATAAGGGAATTCTCACTCCGAGTGAAGCAAAGGATTTGCGCGAGGAAGTCGACAAGGACTTCACTCGCTCTTACCAGGCCAAGAGCGGCATGCCTGATTGGGTGACTTCTCTTAGGTTCAACGGCGATCTCCGTGGACGCCTTGAAAACTTTAATGCCGAGGGTGACGACAACGACATCTTCAAAGATCGGACCCGCTTTCGATATCGCGCCCGCTTTGGCGCAACGGCCACCATGTTCGATGGATTCGAGGCTGGCCTGCGTCTCGGGTCCAGTGACCCCGCCTCCGGCGGAGGAATCGGCGGCGATCCCATCTCCGGGAATACCACGTTCCAGGACAATGGCTCCCGCAAATTCATCTACGTTGATTTGGCCTACGGCAAATGGACCATGCTGAACAATGACGCGGTCCTTGGCGCGCTCAGCGTTGGTAAGATCCTCAACCCGTTTGTCGTCTCCGATATGATCATCGATCCGGATTACAACCCCGAGGGCATCGCAGGACAGTTCGCTTTCCACATTAGCGATGCGCACGACCTCAAGTTAAATTTGGGCGCTTTTGCTTTGGACGAAATCGGAGCGGACTCCGACGACCCGTATATGGCCGGCGCACAGATCCGGTTCGATTCAAAGTGGTCCCCGCACCTCCTCACTTCCGTCGGCGTCGGAATGCTGGGCCTTGCGAACGAGGAGGCTTTGGGCGGCAGTCGCACTACCACCCGCACTCTCCCCCTTACCGGGACAAACCCCGTGAACACGGCGGTCACCACCTGGACGGTGCCTAACCAGAACGGCGGTAATACGCGCACCGGATTCCCGGCTAACGGCGCCGGCGGTGACCTCCTCTACGACTTCAACCCGATTTTTGCTGACGCCTCCATCACTTACAATCTCGACAAGTTCTTCATGTATAATGCGCTGTTCCCCATCACGCTCGCGGGGGACGTCATGTACAATCCGGCGGCCCCGAACGAGGCTGGCAACAAAGCCTTCTCTGCCGGCATCACCTTCGGCAAGGCTGGCAAGAAGGGGCTCTGGGAAATCGGCTACCGCTACAAATATCTCGGCGCTAACTCCTGGTGGGAAGAAGTCGTCGATTCGGATTTCGGGGCTTTCTACCAAACAGCCCCGCCTGGTGGCGCGGCCGGGTACGTCGCAGGGACGAATGTCCGGGGTCACATCATCTCGGCGGGTTATTCGCCGGCGGACGCTTTCACCTTCAACGTCAAATACTTCCTGACGCAACTCATTCGCGAGAACCCCGCAGACTCGAATAGTGATATGGGACGTCTTCAGGTCGATGCCAACTGGAAGTTCTAAACGTCACGGAATTGTTACGCGCGAAACGACTGAGATTGAGTCTATTTTAGAAGGCAAATAAGAATATGAAAACAATACTGAAGAAAGCATGGGTCTTCACGGCAGCCATGGGGGTTGCCTCTATCGCCAGCGCCGGAAATATCACCGTCAAGGGGTCCGATACGCTGGTCATCCTCGCCCAGAAATGGGCGGAGGTTTATATGGGCAAAAATCCGGGCACCAAAATCCAGGTGACCGGTGGCGGCTCGGGCGTCGGTATGGCCGCCTTGCAGAACAAAACCACCGACATCGCCAACTCGTCACGCAAGATTCGTGGCGCGGAAATCTCCGAGTGCATCAAAGCCTTCGGTCGCCGGCCCACGGAGTACAAGGTCGCGCTGGACGGCTTATCGGTTTACGTCCACGAAAGCAACCCGATCACGGAACTCACCGTCGAGCAGGTCGGCGAAATCTTCAAGGGCAGGATCAAAAACTGGAAGCAGGTTGGCGGTCCGGACGCTCCCATCACGCTCTACAGCCGTGAAAACAGCTCCGGCACCTACGAGTTCTTCAAGGAACACGTCCTCAAGGGCGCCGACTTCGCTTCGAGTGCGCAAACCATGCCCGGCACCGCCGCGGTGCTTCAGTCCGTCGCCAAAGACAAAAATGGCATCGGCTACGGCGGCGCCGCCTACGGCAAGGGTGCCAAGCATCTGAAGGTCAAAAAAGACGAAGGATCACCCGCGATCGAACCGACCGAGGAAACGGTGCTCAATGGCACGTATCCCATCTGGCGCTATCTCTACGTCTACGTGAACCCGGCCATCGATAAGGGCGAAATCGCAAAGTACCTCGCCTGGATGCGCAGCGAAGAAGGCCAAAAGCTGGTGAAGGACATTGGCTATTTCCCTTTGCCGGACAAGCTTCGCGAGAAGACCTAAGGTCGGTCGCTTCAACGGCGTTCTCGCCCGTGCTTTCCCACTGGCCGGGCGGGAACGCCATTCAAAATGAAATGATTTTGGAGTTTTTGATCGACAGTTCCTCCTGCGATCAAATTTGGGCGGGCGGGAGATTTCCTCCCGTGGGAAAACATAGCAACTCTCGCTTCGCCCATTTTATTTAATGCCCACCACCGCCCCAAGCACGCGCCGCAGCATTGGCTGGATGGGTCTCAAGCGCGGCCATAAGGCCCGCCCGCTAGAGTGGGTCGCGGAAAAGTTCATCTTCCTCGTCTCACTCTCCGCCATCATTGTCATCTTCCTTATCTTCCTCTTCGTCGCTCGCGAAGCCCTGCCAATCTTCTTCGGGCGCATGAACAGCTCTCTCGCTGGCGAAGTCATCCCGGTCGAGAAGATGAACACCATGTCGGACAAGGAGGTGATGGCTTATCTCGAGCTCACGCCGCAACAGTTCAAGCAACTCGACAAAGAAGGGTTGCAGGCCTTGATGGAAGTGAAGGTCGAGACGAAAAAGGAGCTGTCCACGGACAAAGACGCCGGCGTGAACACCACCCAGTGGCGCTACATGCTCTTTCCGTATCAGTGGACCGGTTACGAAAAACCCGAGTACATCTGGCAACCGATTTCCGCCATCCACAAATACAACATCATCCCGCTCTTCATCGGCAGTTTCAAGGCGACCGTCGTGTCCCTGCTCGTCGCGGTACCCCTGGCGCTCGGCGCGGCCATCTATGTTTCGCAACTCGCTAATCCTCGGCTCAAGGAATGGCTGAAACCTTCCATCGAGCTCCTGGCCGGCATTCCCTCCGTCGTGCTCGGATTTTTCGCCCTGATCGTCATGGCGTCTTTTCTCCAGGGAGCGTTTCGTTACGAGTCGCGCCTCAATGCAGTGGTCGCTGGGATTGCGCTCGGCCTCGCCGTTATTCCGGTCGTGTTTTCGATTGCCGAAGACGCCCTCACCAGCGTGCCCCGCAGTTACACACAGGCCGCTCTGGCGCTCGGTTCCTCCAAATGGGAGGCCGCCTGGAAAATCGTCGTGCCGGCCGCGATTCCGGGAATCTTCGCCGCCGTCGTGCTCGGCTTTGGCCGCGCCATCGGCGAAACCATGGTCGTGCTCATGGCCAGCGGCAACGCCAGCATCATGTCCGCCAGCATCGTCGATTCGATTCGCACCATCACCGCCACCATCGCCGCCGAACTCGCTGAAGCCGTCTTCGGCGGTCATCACTACCGCATTTTGTTCATGCTCGGCGCAGTGCTCTTTGTGATCACCTTCATGTCCAACTTCGTCGGCGACCTGGTCATCCATCGCCTCAAGGCGAAATTGGAGGGCAAACGATGAGCGCTGTCGCCACTGCCCCTCCGCCTCCCTCGCTGCCGCCTCCTGCCCGGCCGGGAACGTCGTTCCGCAAGCATCAATTTCGCTTCGGCTCGTTCTTCTTCTCCGGCCTGACGGGCCTTGCGACCTTTGTCATTCTCGCGATGCTCGCGATCATTTTCGGGAACATCCTTATCATGGGTTGGCCAGGTCTCTCCTGGGGGTTCATCACGCGCGGCACCGAACAGGACATGTTCGACGTGAACAAAGCCGGTGTGCTGCCTATGATCGTTGGCACCAGCGCGCGTGTCATCCTCATGACAATCTTCGTCATTCCCGTGGGCGTCATCACCGCGATTTACCTCACCGAATACGCCCATGCGACCTCGCGCTTCACGCGCATCATTCGCGGCGCCGTGAACAACCTCGCGGGCGTGCCTTCGATCGTTTTTGGTCTCTTCGGCCTTGGGTTTTCCATCTCTTTCGTGGGTGGCAATCTCGACGCGGCTTTCCGCTCGAGCAACGCAGAACCGCTCTGGGGCAAGCCCGCGCTGCTCTGGGCCTCGCTCACTCTGGCCGTGATGACTCTGCCCGTCGTGATCGTCGCCACCGAGGAAGCCCTTAAAGCGATTCCATTAGGTTTGCGGGAGGGAAGTCTCGCCCTCGGTGCTACAAAACTGCAAACCATCATCCAGATTGTTGTTCCGCAGGCCCTGCCGGGAATCTTGACCGGAGGAATTCTTGCCGTAAGCCGCGCTGCGGGCGAGGTCGCTCCCATTTTGTTCACCGGCGCGGCCTATTACATGGCCACGTTGCCGCATTCGCTCACGGACCAATTCATGGATTTGGGTTACCACGTTTTCATTCTTTCCACGCAGTCCCCGAATGTCGAACGGACGCGGCCGATCCTTTACGCGACCGTGCTGGTACTGCTGCTGCTCACGCTAGCGCTGAACATCGTGGCCATTTTGATCCGCGCGCGCATGAGGCGCAAAATGCGAATGCTCCATTGACGTTATGACCGAAGCTACCGCCAAATTGACCGTGCCGCTCGCCAAGCCCGCGCCGCCTCTGCCCGCTGTCGCAGATCAACCGCTGCCCACGACCGAACCTCTCATCACGACGAAGGACCTTTCGCTTTTTTATGGCGCCTCTCAGGCGCTCAAGAACGTAACGTTCGATATTCCGGAACGATTGGTGACCGCGTTTATCGGTCCTTCCGGCTGCGGTAAATCGACCCTGTTGCGCTGCTACAATCGGATGAACGACTTGATCGATGGCGTGCGTATCGAGGGTTCCGTAAAAATTGCGGGACAGGACATCAACGCAAAGGACGTCGATGTGATCGAACTGCGCAAGCGCGTCGGCATGGTATTCCAGCGCTCCAATCCGTTTCCCAAATCCATTTACGAAAACATCGCCTACGCTCTGCGTTTGCACGGGATCAAATCGCGCTCCGAACTCGAGGGCATCGTCGAATCCAGCCTCCGGGGCGCCGCCCTCTGGGACGAAGTCAAGAACCGCCTTCACGCCAGCGCACTGGGCTTCTCCGGCGGTCAACAGCAGCGGCTTTGCATCGCGCGCGCCATCGCCATTCGCCCCGAAATTATCCTCATGGACGAGCCCGCCTCCGCGCTCGACCCAATTGCCACCGCCAAGATCGAGGACCTGATTTTGGATTTGAAGAAGGAATTCACCATCGTCATTGTCACCCACAATATGCAGCAGGCCGCCCGCATCTCCGATTACACGGCCTTCTTTTATCTCGGTGAATTGATCGAATACGACACCACTTCAAAAATCTTTACCAATCCCGCGAAGAAACAGACCGAAGATTACGTAACCGGGCGATTCGGATAACCCATGGCTACTCATTTCGAACAGGAACTCGATCAACTGAAGCAAAAACTGCTCGCCATGGCTGGCCACGCCGAAGCCGCCGTGCAGCGCGCCGTCAAGGCCCTCGTCGATCGCGACGAAGCGCTCGCGCGCAAGGTCAAGGAAGACGACACGATCCTCGATCAGTTGGAAATCGAGATCGACGATCTTGCGATTAACCTTCTCGCCAAAGCCCCGCTCGCCACCGACCTTCGTTTCATCGCCGTGGCCATGAAAATTTCGCACGATCTGGAACGTGTCGGCGACGAAGCCACCACGATTTCCCGCCGTGCGATCGAGTTGAACGAGGAGCCGCAACTCAAGCCTTACGTCGACATTCCACGCATGGCGCAACTTGGCCTCGAGATGCTCAAGGAAGCCATGGAAAGCTTCGTGCAACACACGCCCGCGCGCGCGCGCGCGATCATCCCGCGCGACAAGGAAGTCGATAACCTCAACCGCCAGCTTCATCGCGAACTGGCCAGCTTCATGGTGGAGAGACCCACAACCATCACGCGCTGCCTTCACTTAATGGTCATCTCAAAGAGCCTCGAACGCATCGCAGACCACGCTACCAACATCGCCGAAGAGGTTGTTTATCTCTGGGAAGGCAACGACATCCGCCACGATCCCCAGATCAAGCGTCCCATCGAGGTGCTTCCGAAGCGCTGATACCTGTTAGTGGTGTGCCGGCTCGGGCTCGTCTTCTCGTTGGCGAGATGTTCCATCGTCCACCGCTTCCGCGGGCACGCCCAGCAGGCCGAGTTGATCGACGGCATGGCCGACCGTTTTCACTACCACATCCGATGAGGCCAGCCCCAGCCGAATCTTGATTTCGTCGATGTCTTCGTGCGCGCCCCAAATGAGCGCGATAATTTTCAGGTCGGGGAACTCAGCCTTGAGCTTCTTGCACAGGTAACGCGAGTGCCGCCATGCCGGCGGAAACACGGTGCAGACGCAAACCACGTTCAACTCCAAGTCTCGTAATTCCTCCAGGCATTCACCAGTCAGTGTCTGGCACGAAAGCGCCCTGGCTCCCACGCCGCGCCGCTCCAGTAGTTGCGCCACGATTTTGGCGGCGATCTCGTCCGAGTCATCCCGCGCAGGCAGACACGCCACCGCGACATGGTTCGGTTTTGGGGGGAGACTCGGTCCACCTTCAGCCGCGCCGCCCTCCCGCTCCGGCTGGGCGTCGATGTGTTCAGCCCAATCACTGACCAGGGTCCGCGTGTTTTCCCACATGCACCGCTGCTTGGCCTCATCCAGCGAGCCTTGCTGGCGTCCCTGTTCCGCCATGCTTAACGTCGGTAGAATGACTTCGTCGTAAAGGGCAATCAGCGGTCGCTCCTTGAGAAAGTCCTCGGCCAGCATCGCTGCGTCCTCGGGATCACGCGCCAGCAAGCGTTGATAAAATCGCGTCTCGAGAGGCAAAACCGGTTCGTCGGCCAGCAGAATGTAAAAGAATTCCAGTTGCGGAAAATGCCGGCCAAGCACCGCGAGGCACACGGTCAAAGGAGTCGAGAGGAACAGGCCCACCGGCCCCCACAGCCACGTCCAAAACACCGCGGCCACGATCACGGCGATGGGCGACAGCCCGGTCGACGAGCCGTACAGCCACGGCTCGACTACGTTGTTGCTGATCAACTCGAGGCAAATGAACAAAATGACGGTCATGAAGAACATCGACCAACCGGGATCAACCGCGAACGCCAAAGCGATCGGAAACGCCGCCGCTACCCACGGTCCCAAGTAGGGAATGAAGCGCAGCAGCGTCGCCAGCAATCCCCACAACACGGCGTTCGGCACGCCGATAAAATACAATCCGATCCCCACCGGCAGACCATAAGTGACATTGACGACCAGGTTCATCACCAGGTAACGGCTCACCCGCGCCGCTGCGTCGTCCAGCGCCTGCGTGGTCACGTTGAGCTTGTTCATTCCCAGCAAGCGCAGGAACCGGTCCCGCATGTCCTCCATGTGGATCAGCATGAAGATGACGAAGATCGCCACAATGCCGGCGGTCGCCAGTGGATTCAGCACGGTGCCCAGCACGCTCTGCATCACTTGCAGCGAATTCGGTTTCGGGGTGTGGACTTCCACCGGGATCGGCTTCTGCTCGCCATCGCGCAACGGCGGTTTGCCGTCTTCCGCGGCGCGCGAGAGTTCCTTGCCGGTATCCTCGATCATTTTTGAAGTCCTCGTGAAGACTCCGGGCCCTTTGGGCTGAATGGCCTTGAGCTTTTTTTGAATCGTCGCCTGGTAGTTGGGCAGCTTGTCGGCCAGATCGTAAACCTGCACGCTCACCAGCCAGCCAATGGCCGCGATGACTGCGGCCGCGAAAGAGACCACCACGACCACCGCGGGAACTTTCGGCACCTTGATGCGCTGCAACCGCGTCACCAGCGGCGCCAGCAGGAAACTCAGCAAGAGCGCGAGCGCAAACGGAATGAACACCTCTCGCGCGACGAACAACACGGCGGCAATGAGCACCACAGCCACCAGTGTGACCGCGCGAAACGTGCCTGCGCGCCCGCCGTCGTTGTCCATCAACCCAGCTTACGACCTCTGCGGGTTTCTGCTACTCAGGTCACAACCTATCTCCGGTTGCGTATTTGGAGGGGCGAGCTCCGCGAGCCCATTTCTCCTTGTGGCAGACGAGATAACGAGTCTCTAATTTCCCCTCATGCCGGAGCCGCCGCTGAACGTCCTCGCCGTTGTCGGAAGCCTCAACAAGGTTTCGTCGGTCCGCTTTGTCGTGAACCACGTCGCCAACGGGCTGAGAACGGCCGGCGTAAACGTTGATTTGCTGGACCTGCTCAACGAACCGCTGACGCTCTTTAATCCCGAACTCTACCAGGGTGTCACGGGCTTCCCGGAATTGAAGGCTCGCGTCGATCGCGCGGACGTCTTCCTCCTTGGCACGCCGGACTACCACGGGAGCATGAGCAGTACCATCAAGAATTTCCTCGACCACTTCTGGCACGAGTTTGCCGGCAAACTTTTCGCGACGATCGTTGCTTCGCATGAAAAGGGACTCACCGTTACCGATCAACTCCGCACGGTAGCGCGACAATGCTACGCATGGTCATTGCCCTACGGCGTCTCTTTCGCCGATCAAATCGATGTCAAAGGCGAGAACATCGTGAGCGACGCCCTCCGGACGCGTCTCGACATGATGATCCGCGATGTGCGTGTCTACGGCGAAGTCCTCGCCCGTCAACGCCGCGCCGACCTCGCCAGCAACGAGCCCGGCTTCATGGCCCGGTGGCGCAAACAGCAGTAGATCCGTCATTATAACCCCCGACGTAAGGAGGGGGCTGACTTTTGTTCGGCGCTTGAGCCTCGGTTGACGCCGGAACCGCTCGCCCGTACCTTACTGGCATGAGCAACGTCATCGATGTCCTGCCGCCTGGTGTCGACCGCTTTCAGGTGCGAAGGCCGATGCCACCCGCGCAATTTGACGCGCTCTCGAAGGAGATTCTCGAGCTCAAGAAAAAGCTGAACGCCGTCATCCTCGCGCACAACTATCAGGTAGCTGAAATCCAGGACGTGGCCGATTACGTCGGCGACTCACTCGGCCTTTCCCAGCAGGCGGCGAAGACCAGCGCCGAAGTGATCGTCTTTTGCGGGGTCCACTTTATGGCTGAGACGGCGAAGATTCTTAACCCGCACAAGGTCGTCGTGCTGCCGGACAAGGACGCCGGTTGCTCCCTCGAGCAAAGTTGCCCGGCTCCGAAACTCAAGGAGTTCCAGGCCACGAACCCCAATTTTTACACCATCGCCTACATCAATTGCAGCGCCGCCGTCAAAGCGCTCAGCGACGTGATCTGCACCAGCGGCAACGCCGTCAAAATCGTCAACGCTGCGCCCAAAGACAAAGACCTGCTTTTCGTTCCCGACGAGAACCTTGGTTCCTGGGTTATCGAACAGACCGGCCGCCCGATGACGCTGTGGCGCGGCGATTGTTACGTGCACGTCGAGTGGACCCACGCGAGTATTACGCGCATTCGCCGCGAGTTTCCCGACGCGCCGCTCGTCGCGCATCCCGAGTGCACCAAAGCCGTGCGCATGCTCGCCGACGTGGTTTGCTCGACCGAGAAGATGGTGGACTACTGCAAAAAATCTTCCGCGAAACAGATCATCATCGTCACCGAAGCGGGCATGCTGCACCGACTCAAGAAAGAATGTCCGGACAAGACCTTTATTCCCGCGCCCACGGACAACTGCCGCTGCAACGAGTGCCGCTTCATGAAGATGAATACGCTGGAGAAAGTTTACAATTGCATGGCTGACCTGCAGCCGCGCATCGAGTTGGACCAGGAAACCATTCGTCGAGCCCGCCTTCCTATCGAGCGTATGCTCGAAATCAGTGCGAGACCCTGATCAGAATCTCCAGACCAGCGCAGTCACCAGTTTGATGTCGTTTTTCTTTCGGCCGGGAGCAGGCTCGTTATCGTACGTGTCCTGGAGGGACGATCGAAGCGCAAGCTTCGTCATCAACTGCGTTTCCACACCGACTTCGGCGTTAACGATGTAATTGTCGAAGTCCTCGATTTCCGGCAAGAACTCAAGCGACTGCCAGATGCGCGTCTTGTCGTTGAACTTGTGATCAAATTTCTCCGCGAGTCGCGCGATGAAATAGCCACGTTCGTCATCCCCTTGCTTCTCGTAGATGTAACCAGGTCCAGCCTCCGCGCTGAGCCGTGTGCGCTCGTTCTTGATGAAGTAATAACCGACGCCTGGGCTGAACGTGAACCGGTATTCGACATCGGCGATCGCATCGTGCAGCCCATCCAACCGCGCATACCCGTAAAAGCGGTCGGTGAACAGCCGGTTGTATTGCACAAAGCCGTGCAGCGTTTCGTTGTTCTTCACGTCGTTGTTCTCGCCATAGGTGCCGTCCGCGCCGAGCGAAATTTCATTCCTCTCGCCTTTGCGGGCAGCCAGCACGTTGGCGGTGACGAGGAGCGTGTCGCTGTTGCCTTCGGTCAGCGTCAATCCCAGCGCCGCGCTCTTCTCCCATTTCGGCGGCGGAGGCGGCACGGGCGCTGCGACCTGCCCATAGCTCGTATTAGCTATCATGAGCGCCGACAACACGACGGCTATCACCAGTAGATTGGATGTTTTCATACCCTGTGTTCCCTGCGATGCGGTTTACTTCTTGAAGAGCTCCTTGATTCCCTTGGTGGTCTTATCGAGCTGTTCAGTCGTGCCTTTCGTGGCGTCCTTCAATTGTCCGCCGACGTTGGCTGCCGCCTCGGTAGCCGCTTTGGCGATACTCGCCAGGAGCGGCTTCAAAATATCGCGGCTCAACTGCGCAGCCGTTACGCCGCTTCCGTCGGTACCGATATTCTGCAAGCGCAAATCCGCCAGCGGCACGGTCATCGCCTTGCTGCCCAAACCCACCGCAGCCAAATGCACTTTGGCGCCGTTGATCTGAATGTCCTTCACCTTGAATTTCTTGCTCGACGTGCTCGCGTTCGTCTCGGATGCCTTGCTGCTTCCACCGGCGAACGATTCGATATTCTCGAGTATTTTTCCGATATTGCTGCCGCCCAACCCGCCCTCGTAGGTGATTTCCGGCGCCTCAATGTGAATCGACTCGATGACGACAACGTCCGACAGCGCCGACCACACATCCAGCACCACGCGCACATCGCCGACCTTAATGGCGGACTCGGTCTTCCAACCCTCCGGGTTTCCAATGAAGAAGCCGGTGAGCTGCGCCTTGCCCGAAAAGGGTGAAATGCTCGCCTTCGTCAGGCGCATTTCGCCCTTCGTCAATTGCGGTCCCACCGTTTCAACGCCACCCTTAACGAGGTCGTTGAGGAAATAAAAAACCCCGAAAACGGCAATCGCGGCAACAACTCCGCTGGCCACAACAATACGCAAGATCCACTTTTTCATAGGCTGACAGATGCAAGGGCAATTCGACCCAACCAAAACACCATTATTCTGGCAATCACAAAAGCGATTGCCGTGCCACATCGTCCCCCCACCCACCCACGACCTAAGGAGAGGGCCGCGTTTCTCGCCGATAACCCACTTCCACAAACTTCCGAATAATCTCGACCTCCTCCTGGCCCGCAATCGTGTGGTCTTTCTCCAGCACGTGCCATTCAACGTTGATGCCAGCGGCCTTGAGCTCCTTAATCGCTCCGTCGGTATGCTGCAACGGGACCATTGTGTCCATCGTTCCGTGTGTCACCAGCAACCGCTGCTGCCGGGCAGCCGGCGTGAGTTCGCGCACCAACTCTTGCGGCTCGAATACGAAGCCGCTGATCCCGACCAGGCCTGCGAACATTTCGGGGTAGCGCAAACCCACATCGATCGTCATTAAACAGCCCTGCGAAAAACCAAACAGGGTCGTCTCACGCGTTGGGAATCCCTTCCGAACTTGTTCATCGAGCAGCTCGAAAAGCAATTTGCGGCTGCGCTCGACACCCGGACGAAAGTTGCCAGCGAAATCAAACCACGAGAACCCCCCATAATACGGGTCCGGCGCGTTCACCAGCAGGTAGTTCATCCACGGCAGGTCGAGAACGCCCGGCATCCACTCGTAACCCGCCGTGCTGTCGCCCAAGCCGTGCAACACAATCATCAGCGCTTTCGAATCGGCTTTGCGCGCGGGAAGAAATTCTGTCTCCAGCATAGTTTTATCGCACCACGACAACGGGGCGGCAGAACGCGCCGCTGTGATCTTTTAAGTTGATCGGCAGGCACCACAATTCGAATGGCTGCGGCACCGACCACACCTCATCCGGAAAACGAATGTCTTCCAAAATCCACAAGCCCGCGCCCAGGATCGTCTCGTGCGTAAGCGTGTTTTGCGGTTCGCGTTCCCCGCCGATGGAATACGCATCGATGGCGACGCCCCGAAGTTCCTGCTCGACGAGCCACTCCGCGCCATCGGGCGAAACGTAAGGAGCGCCGTGCAGCCATTGTTCGGTCTTCGCGCGCTTTGCGCCCCAGCCTGTGATCAGTAACACGATGCGGTCTTTCAACTCCGTGCGGAGCTTCCGCGCCAGAAACGTGGACGTAAACGGCATCCCCGGTCGGCAATCGCGCAAATCGGCCACGAGCGCCTGCCCGACAAACCGGTCCAGCGGGATTTGATCGATCGGCACGCCGTCGATGAACTTGTGCGACGGCGCATCGATGTGACTGCCGGTGTGCGCAGTCAGAGTGAGTTGCTCCACGCGCCAGCCGTCCTTCTTCGGCTCGCAAATCAGGCGCGATTGGACCGGCGGATCGGCGGGGCAGTTCGGACAGCCGTCGAAGATCGGCTGCGACAAGTCGATGAGCTTCACTGGTTGTTCTCAGGCAAGCCGCTCGGCCAGGTTTGACTTTGGATGGGCCGCAGAATGTCTTGCACCTCGGCGAGCAACCCCATATCGATCGGGTCTTTGAGACACTTTACGCTTTGTTTGACTTCATCGGGCGTCGGCAGCCCGACAAACGTAGACGCGATATCGCGATGACCGAGTGAAAACTGCAGCGCCAGTTTGGAAATGCTCCCTTTCTTCTTCTTGCAATGTGCGACCGCCCGCGCGCACGCCTCCTTGATCTCCGGCGCGGCCGGGTGCCACTTCTGCGGGCCTTTTTCGCTCAACAATCCCATCGCCAGCGGCGCGGCGTTGATCACGCCCACGCCCTTTGCCTGGAAATACGGAAATAGCCTTACCAGCGTGATGTCGTTCAGGCAGTAGTGACAGTAGGACAGCACCGTATCCAGCGGCGTCTGGTCGAGCACTTTCGGAAAGATCCGCAGCGGCAATCCACTCACGCTGATCTTGCGCACTTTTCCCTGGCGCTTCAATTTTTGCAACGCCGGGATCGTTTCGTTCACAACATTGTCAATCGACGCGAACTCGATGTCGTGGCAATGAATAAAGTCGATGTGCGAGAGCCTCAAGCGCGCGAGGCTCTCATCCACGCTGCGGACAACTCGCTCCGCCGAAAAATCGAAATCCACCAGTCCGTAACGCCCAATCTTGGTCGATAGATAATAGCGCTCGCGGGGCATTCCTTTTAGCGCCTTGCCGAGCACCGTTTCCGAAACGGTCGAGCCGTAATACGGCGCGGTGTCGAAAAAATTGATCCCGAGATCGAACGCCTTGTGCACGGACCGGATGCCTTTCTTCTCGTCGAGCTTGCCATAAACCCCGCCCAGCGGCGCGGCCCCGTAGCCAATCACCGAGACACTCCAACCGGTCTTGCCCAGCTTCCGATATTCCACGCGCGAAAGCATAGCGGCGGCAAAATCCGAACCAAGAATTTTTCTGGCTATCGGCTGGAAATCATTGCCTCGCGCGTGATCGCGGTTACATTGCTTCACGCGCAGGGTGCGAAGCGCGGGTTATTCCTGGGAATTTATGAAGCGTGTTTACAGTTCCGTCCTGGTCAGTCTTCTCCTTTTCATCTGCGGATGCGGGCGTAAAGAATCCAGCGGCGGCAAGCCCGAGGCGGCCGGCCCACTTCCAGAGCCGCCGCTGAAATACGACATTACGCCGGGCCGGCCCGGCGGCCGTCTTGTGATGGCCACGTTCTCCGAGCCCAAGACGTTCAATCCGACCACCGCCAATGAATCTTCGTCCATCGATATCATTCAGTTCCTGTTTGCCGGCCTGGTTGGCAGCGACCGGCAGACCTTCAAGCTAACCCCGGGCCTCGCTGAATCGTGGACCGTTGCCGAGGATCAAAAGACCTGGACATTCAAATTGCGCAAGGGCCTTCGCTGGAGCGATGGCAAACCCCTCACGGCGGATGACGTCGCTTATACCTGGCGGGTCATTTACGACCCAACGATCGACAACGTCGCCCGCGACCAGTTCCTGATCGATGGGAAACCTTTCGTCGTTACAAATCTGGACGAGGTGACGGTGCGCGTCGTCACACCAGAGGTCTACGCTCCCATGCTGGAATTCTTCGGCGCCGTCGCCATCATGCCGCGGCACATCATTGAACCCGCGGTGAACGAAAAGAGGTTCGTATCCGCTTACGGCGTGAATACGCCTCCGCATGAGCTTGTCGTTTCCGGTCCGTTCCGGCTCAAACACTACAAATCGGGCCAGCACGTGTTGCTGGAGAGAAACCCACATTTCTTTGGCATCGATCCCAAAGGCCAACGCCTGCCCTATTTCGATAACGTCATCTGGCTGACGGTGCCCGACCTCAACGCCATGGCGTTGCGAATGTTGCAAGGGGAAACCGACGTTCATCAATTTCTGCGTCAGGATGAGATTGACCGCTTCCAGGAGGAAGCCAGGCGGGGGAAATTCAAAGTCATGGAGTTAGGGGTGCAAATGGATCCGCTGTATCTATGGTTCAACCAAAACACCAACTTAAATGCGCAAACCGGCCAGCCGATCGTCGCGCCCGTGAAACTCAAATGGTTCCGCAACCAAAAATTTCGCCAGGCCATGGCGCATG
>Ga0111538_10001933_pt1 | contig 29058 bp, 29 predicted proteins | sample SoiMethybrSBSTD1_FD_79669 | JGI IMG/M metagenome (GOLD analysis project Ga0111538, IMG submission 79669) | Bulk soil microbial communities from a Populus tree surrounding site in Tennessee, USA - Soil MetaG P. TD hybrid SBSTD1 (version 2)... | ecosystem: Environmental > Terrestrial > Soil >... | reverse complement strand
TGGGCCATCGGCGCGATCGGGCGCCCGGCGAGCCGGATCTCGCCGCGGTCGGCGGCCACCACGCGGGTGAGCAGCCGGAGCAGCGTGGTCTTGCCCGCGCTGTTCGGGCCGATCACGCCGAAGATCTCGCCGGGCTCGATGGCGAACGACACGTCGGTCAGGCTGAAGCCGCCCTCGCGCGACAGCGCCGGTCGCGGATAGCCGAAGGCGACGCCGGCGAACTCCACCAGCGGTGCCATCAGAGACTGACCCGGTAGCGCGTGCGCAGCAGGTAGACGAAGAACGGCGCGCCGCAGAACGACGTGATCACGCCCACCGACAGCTCGGCCGGGGCCACGATGTTGCGGGCCAGCGTGTCGGCCGCGAGCAGGAAGATCCCGCCGCCCACCAGCGCGGTCGGCACCAGCAGCCGGTTGTCCTGCCCGAGGATCCCGCGCAGCATGTGCGGCACCACCAGCCCCACGAAGCCGATCGGCCCGGTGAAGGCCACCACGCTGCCGGTCAGCAGCGCCGCGGCGGCGAACACCCGGCGCTTGAGCCGGACCGCGTCGACACCGAGCTGCACCGCGGCCTCCTCGCCGAGGGCGAGCAGGTTCAGCTCGCGCGCGGACCGGAGGATCAGCCAGCACCCGCCGAGCGCCAGGACCGCGAAGAGCGCCAGCGAGGAGGCCGGAATGGGCGCCAGGTTGCCGAGCAGCCAGTAGATGACGCCGCCCAGGCGGTTGTAGTCCATGACGGAGATGAGCACGGTGATCGCCGAGGTGAAGAAGATGCCGACGATCACGCCGGCCAGCAGGAGCGTCTGGATCGACAGCCCGCCGGGGACCACCGCGATCAGGTAGACGGCCGCCGCCGCCATGAGGGCGCCGGCGAACGCGAAGGTGGCCACGCCGAGCGCCTGGAGGAACGACAGCTCGAGGCCGAAGATCTGGGCCAGCACCACGCCGAAGGCCGCACCGCTCGACACGCCCAGCACGGCCGGCTCGGCCAGCGGATTGCGGGTGAGCCCCTGGAACGCCACCCCGGCCACCGCCAGCGCGCCCCCGGCCAGGACGGCCGCCACCACGCGCGGCAGACGCAGCTGCAGCGTGACGATCGACTCCACCGACTCCGCACCGGCGCGGCCGGCCAGCGCCCGCGCCACCGCCTGCGGCGAGAGCCCCGCGCTGCCCACGAAGAGCGCGAGCGCGGTGACGGCGACCAGAATGACGCCCATGACGCCGAGGACGAAGGCGAGCCGTCCGGCCGGGCTCACGGAAAGGCCTCGGGATGAATGAAGCGCGCGAGTGTCTCGATCCCCTCCGGCACCCGCGGACCGTAGCGATGCAGGATCGACAGATCGGCGGAGTGCAGGCGCCCGGCCTGGACGGCCGGCACGCTCGTCAGCCGCTTCCACTTCTCGGGCGCTGACCGGCCGGCGGTCGAGGCTCCGGTGGAATGGTCGGCGAGAATGATGACTTCCGGCGCGCGGGCCACGGCCGTCTCCAGGCTGAAGCGCGGATAGGCCTCGCCGTCGGTGGCGGTGATCGAGGTCCCGCCCGCGACCTCGATCAGCTCGGTCAGCATCGACTCGCGCCCGGGGACGATCAGCGGGTCGGGCCAGAGCACGTAGAGCACGCGCCGGCGCGGAAACGGCGCCACCGCCCGCCGCACCGCCTCGATCCGCCGCTGCATGTCGCCCGTCACGCGCGACACGTCCGCTTCGCGCCCCGTCAAGGCGCCGACGCGGGCGATCAGGTCCACCGTCTCAGCGATCCGGTTAGCGTGGACGAGATAGACCGGGATGCGCAGCCGCCTGAGCTGCTGCACCGTGTCCTCACGGTTGCCCTCGTCGGTGGCGAAGACGAGGTCGGGGCGCAGCGTCACCAGCGTCTCCAGATTGGGGTTCACCATCCCGCCCACGCTGGGTTTGCCGAGCACGGCCGCCGGGTAGTCGCAGAAGTCCGTGCGCCCCACCAGCCGGTCCTGAGCGCCGAGGGCGAAGATGATCTCGGAGACGCTCGGCACCAGCGACACGATGCGCTGGGGCGGAAGCGGCAGCGTGACGTCGCGGCCGAGCATGTCCCGCACCGTGAGTCCCGCGGCGGGCGACGCGATCAGCAGCGTCAGCGCGGCGAGCACCACCCCGAGGGCGCGCATCACCGGACCGCTCCGTCCACGCCGGCCGATTTGAACGTCGCCATTCCGGAAAAGATCGCCCCGGCCGCGCGCACGAGATGGACGAACAGCGCCGCGCCCGTCCCCTCGCCCAGGCGCAGGCCGAGATCGAGATAGGGCGTCAGGCCGAGGTGCTTGAGCGCCAGGCCGTGTCCGGGCTCGCTCGAGCGATGGGAGGCGAACAGCGCGTGACGCGCCTGGGGCGCCAGCGTGACGGCCACCAGCGCCGCCGCGCCGGCGATGAAGCCGTCGAGCGCGACCGGCACCCGACGGCTCGCGCCCGCCAGAATGACGCCCACCAGGCCGGCGATCTCGAAGCCGCCGACCTTCGCGAGCACGTCCAGGCCGTCGGCCGGATCCGGGTGATTGACCAGCAGCGCGCGGCGGACCACCGCGACCTTGCGTCGCCAGCCGGCGTCGTCCACGCCCGTACCGCGGCCGGTCACCGCGTCGGCCGGCTCTCCGGTGATCGCCGCGGTGATCGCGCTGGCCGCGGTCGTGTTGCCGATGCCCATCTCGCCCGTGCCGAGCAGGTCCGCGCCGGCCGCGATGGCGTCCTCCGCGAGCACTGCGCCGTGCTCGATCGCCGCCAGCGCCTGCTCGCGCGTCATCGCCGGTCCCACCGCGAGATTCTGTGTGCCGGCGGCCAGGCGCCGGACGACGAGCCCATCCGTGGCGGTGGGCGGCGTGGCGACGCCGAAGTCCGCCACCACCACGCGGGCTCCGACCTCGCGGGCGAGCACGTTGACCGCGGCGCCGCCGCGCAGGAAGTTCTCGACCATCTGCGCGGTCACCGATTGGGGATACGCGCTCACGCCCTCGGCGACGACCCCGTGGTCGGCGGCGAAGGTGAAGATCACGGGCCGGGTGACACGCGGCGGGTGCCCGGTGAGCGCCGCCAGGCGCACGGCCAGCTCTTCCAGCCGGCCGAGACTGCCGGGCGGCTTGGTCAGGCCGTCGAGGTGGCGCTGAGCGTCGGCCGCGGCGGCGGCGTCCGGGCCGCCGATGGCGTCACGAAGTCTCGAGAGCACCGGAGCGAATCCCGAGCGGCGTGTCCTTGATGAGGTGTGGCAGCCCGGCCACCATCAGCACCACGCGCGAGGCGGCGGCGGCCACGCGCTGGTTGACGAGGCCGAGGACGTCGCGGAAGCGCAGCCCGTCGACGGTCGGGGGATGCACGCCGAAGCCGACCTCGTTGGAGACCAGCCGCAGCTCCGCCGCCGGATCGGCGACCAGCGCGGCGAGGGCGTCGGCCTCCTTGAGGATTGCCGCCTCGTCGTCACCACGGAGCATGAGGTTAGAGACCCAGAGCGTCAGGCAGTCGACGACGACGGTGTCGGCGGCTCCCAGCGCGTCACTCAGACGCGGCGTGAGCTCCAGCGGCGCCTCCACGGTGGTCCAGGCCGGGGGCCGTTCGGCCTGATGCCGCGCGATGCGGGCCGCCATGTCGGCGTCGCCCGGCTCGGCGGTGGCGATGAAGGTGACGCGGCCGCGCGGCGGCAGGCCGGCGAGGGCGAAGCGGCTCTTGCCGCTGCGCGCTCCACCCAGAATGAAGAGTGACGAAGCCACTGTGTCCCGGATCCTCCCGCGAAGACCGGCGCGATGGTGATGCGCGCGCGGGCAGGTCTCCTGGCTCTCGGATCGTCCTACTCCCCGCGCCTTCCCAGCCTCGAGGGCCAGTGGCGTTCGCGGGTTTCGTCCCCGATTACAGTGACGGGGTCGCGGCGGATTTGCACCGCCTTCCCTGGGGCCCCAACGGGCGCGCCCGAGCGCGAAACAGCGTGCGGAGGCTAGCAGACCGTGCGCCGAACCGCAACTCGCGCGGGCATCCGCGCGAGTCCCGGTGCGGTCAGGCCTTCTTGTCCTTGTCCGAGTACGAGACGGCCAGGCCCGCGCCGGCGTCGGACTGGATGCCGTACGGCGGCACCGGGTAGCGCAGCCCGTTCTTGGAGAGCGCGGCCAGGCCGTCGATGACCTTGGGCAGGAAGCGCGGCGGGATGGCCAGCAGCAGCTCGTCGTCGGCGACCCCACCGTAGCGGCGCTCGGCGTAGCACGGGATGGTCAGCGCGGGCTCGCCGGTGCGCAGCGCCTTGCCCCACGAGTCTGCGCAGGCCGACTCGCCGACCGAGGTGAAGGACATCTTCTTGTAGCCGGTCCACTGCAGCGCGTTGATCATGAAGATCATCTGGCCCGGCGTGCCATAGATCAGGCAGATGTCGGGGGGCTCGAGCCGCCCCGCGGTGAGCGGGGCCACCGCCATCGCGTGATACCGACCGTAGGGCACCACGTCCATCGCGTGCTGATGGGCGGAGGCGTCCTCGAGCGTCTTGAACCAGACGCCGGCCATGCGCTTGCCGGACAGCCACTCCTCGTCTTGCGGGTGCAACCCGATCACCGCGCCGCACTGGGCGCCGATGAGATCGGCCATCGTGATGCCGACCGTCCAGCCCAGCTGCCGCGCCTGGGCGACGATCTGATCGGTGGTGTGCTTGGAGCGCGGGCGGCGGATCTTCGGGATCGCCTCCATCTCCTCCACCGTCTCGAACAGCTTCATCCCGATGGGGATGGAGCGCAGATGCAGGTAGCGGTTCAGGCCGTCGACGATCGCGTTCCAGTCGTAGGATTCCATGGGTCGTCCTCGCTTGAGGTCAGCTTCGGCGGCCGTCAGCCGCCTCGCAGCTGGTCGAGCTGCCGGCGCTCGCGCTTGGTGGGCCGCCCCGCGCCGGGCAGGCGCAGCGGCGGCCGGGCCCAGCGCTGCCGCGGAGGCTCGGGCGGCGTGAGGTCTTCGTAGAGTGTGCGTGCGACCGCGGGGGGCCCGCGCCGATCCCCGAGCGCGCTCACCTTCAGCACGCGGCGCCGGCCCTGCGGCAGCGTCACGCGCACCAGGTCGCCGGGGCGCAGCGCCTTGGCCGGCTTCACGGCCTGCTCGTTGACGTCCACCTTGCCGCCGTCGCACGCGTCGGCGGCGAGCGTGCGCGTCTTGAACACCCGCGCCGCCCACAGCCACTTGTCGACCCGCACCGATAGGACCGGCTCCATTTCGCCCAAACGGTATCATAGGCCCACTCGGTCAATGAGGAGCCACGCCATGCGCGCTCGTCTGGTCGCCATCCTGCTGCTCTCGTTCGCCACCGTTGCCGGAGCGCAGGCGCCGATGCTCGTCGTGGAGGACTGGACGAAGCCGGCGGTCGGCACCAAGGGTCTGCCGCCCGACTGGAAGGCCCAGAACTGGGGCAGTCCGAAGTACGACTTCGAGATCGTGACGGATGACAACCAGCGCGCGCTGCGCATGAAGAGCGCCAACGAGGGCTCGCTGGCCTCGCGGGACATCAAGGGCAAGGTGAACCTCAAGGAGACGCCGATCCTCGAGTGGTCGTGGAAGGTCACGACCCTGCCCAAGAATGGCGACTCGTGCAAGAAGGCCACGGACGACCAGGCGGCGCAGGTCTACGTGGTGTGGCCGCGCTTCCCGGAGGCGGTGCGCTCGCGGGTCCTCGGCTACGTGTGGGACACCACCGAGCCCTTGGGAACGGTGTGCAGGAGCGAGAAGAGCGGTACCGTGACCTACTTCGTGATCCGCTCGGGCACGGCCGATCTCGGCAAGTGGCTCACCGAGCGTCGCAACGTCTGCGAGGACTACAAGCGGGTCTACAACGAGGACTGCGAGCCGGCGTCGGCGGTCTCGGTGGCCATCGACTCCAACGACACGAGCTCCACGGCCGAAGCGTTCGTCGGCGCGATCTTCTTCAAGCGACCGTAAGTGGTCCATCCAGCGGGCCATGGACTCGATAGACTCGAGTCCGTGGCATCGCGCTTGCTCCCCTAGGTAGGCATGACACGCAGCGGGTTCTTCTCCGTCGACTCGCTCCGCGGTGTCTGGGTGCTGGTGGTGGACCCTGATCCCCACGGGCGTCAGACTCTCGTGGAAATCCTGTCGTACTGCGGGGCACTCGTCACGCCGCTGGCCTCGCCGGCCGAGGCGCTGAACGTGATGCGCCAGGTGAAGCCGGACTTGCTGGTCGTCACGCTGGCCCAGTCCGGCGACCTCGCATTCATTCGTCTGGTGCGGGCGCTCAAGCCCGAAGAGGGTGGCGTGGTCCCGGCCATCGCGGTGGGCTCCGCCGACAGCCCGTCCGACGACACGGTGCGCGCCCGGGGCTTTCAGGCCTCCCTGCGCAAGCCGCTGGATCCCTGGGCGCTGTGTCGAATCGTGTCGGAGCTCGTCACGATGCCGTGAAGCTCGTTCGCGTTGCTATGAGGCTCGTTCGCTGAAAGGGGCGCTCGTGAAACTAGCTCGTCCGGGAATTTGGGAGTCCGCGCCATTAGCCGGCGTGTTGTTCCAGGCTGCGTAGGACCGATGGGGCGCCGCGATCCTATCCCCGGGGACGCTCTCGTCGGTCTACACGTCTTGATCATCGACGATGATCCCGAGGCACGCGACCTCGTGGGGACCGTGCTCCGCTACTGCGGCGCGCTGGTCGTCGTCGCGAGCGACGCGCGGGAGGGGCTGAACCGTCTCGCTCAGATGCTGCCCGACGTCATCGTGTGCGATCTGGCGATGCCTGTGCACGACGGCTACTGGTTCGTCCGCTCGCTCCGCGAGCTGCCGCCGCACCAGGGCGGCAACCTGCCGGTGGTCGCCATCACGGCGCACGGCGCGCTGCACGGCCCTGACCGCACGCTGCCCGCCGGCTTCCAGGCCCACATCCGCAAGCCGATCGATCCCTGGGAGCTCTGCCGCGTGGTCGCCTCCCTGACGCGCCGCGCGTAGGTCTCCCCGACTCCACCGCGCCGCACGCTCTGACGCCCTCCTCTGCGGCTTCGATTCGATCGGACGCGCGGTCGCTGACCACCCGCTCAGATCGCCAGCGCGTACCCGTCGCGGCGCGGGTCGGCCCCGGCCATCACCGCACCGGACTCGGGATCGCGTGCGATGCCCTGCCCGCCGCCCACCACCCACGACCAGTCGTCGAGCACGTTCACCTGGTGACCACGCGCAGCCAGCCCCACGCGCACCTCCTCGGGGATGCGCGACTCGGCGTCGAGCAGGCGATCGCGATAAATGCGGATGCGCGGCGCCTCGATCGCCTCCTGCACGTTCATGTCGAACTCCAGGGCGTTCAGCAGCATCTGCGGCTGCGTCTGGAGGATGCCGTACGAGCCGGGCGTGCCCACGGACAGCACGAAAGCCCCGTCCTGGAACACCTGGGTCGGCGACATCATGGTGCCGGCCTTGCGGCCGGGTTTGATCACGTTGGGCGACTGCGGGTCGAGATCCGACCACTTGAGGATGTTGTTCAGCACGATGCCGGTCCCGGGAATGGCGAAGCCCGAGCCGAACGGCACGCCGAGCGTCTGGGTCACGGACACCACCGTGCCCTCCGCATCGGCGCACGCGAAGTGGGTGGTCTGCTCGTTCTCGAACTTGGCCGGATACCCCTCCCCGATCTGGCCTGAGAGCTTCGTGGAGTCGTGACGCTCGCCCTCGCTCACCGCCGCGCGCTTGGAGTCGATGCGCGCTCGCTGCGACGCCGCGTAGGCTCGGCTGAGCAATCCCTTGATGGGCGCCGCTCCCCCGTAGGCGTAGGCCAGCCGGTCGGCCGAGGCGAGCTTGATCGCCTCGATCAGATGGTGGAGGTAGTCCACCGAGTTGTGGCCCCAGGCCTTCAGGTCGTAGCCCTCGAGGATGTTCAGCGTCTCGAGCATCTGGAACGCCGAGAACGGCGCCGGCATCGAGGCGACCTCGCGCCCGCGATACGTGATGCGCGCGGGCTCGCGCCACTCGGGACGGAAGGCCGCCAGGTCGTCCAGCGACAGCCAGCCGCCGGCCTCCTCGACCGTGCGTGCGATGGCCTTGGCGACGGGGCCGCGATAGAACGCGTCCATGCCGCCCTCGGCCACCTGCCGGAACGTGGTCGCCAGATCCTTGTAGGTCACGACGGCGCCGGCCCGGGGGCCGCCGTTGGGCCAGTAGAGGCGCTCGGCTTCGCGCGACCGCTTGAGGTTGTCCCGTCCGCCGGTGAAGAACTCGACGTTCTTGAAGGTGAGTGGCACGCCGCGCTCGGCGTGCCCGATGGCCGGCTCGAGCACCGCCGCCCGCGGCAACCGGCCGAAACGCTCGTGCGCGGTCAGCCACCCGCCAAGATTGCCCGGAGTCGCGCACGATTTGGGTCCGCCCGCCAGCTCGTCCACCGTGCACTTCGCGGGATCGGCCGCCCGCGGGGCCGGCCCGACGAAGTCGAGGACGTGTCGCTGGCCGTCGGCGCGGGAGACGAGCATGAGCCCGATGCCGCCGATGCCGGACATGAACGGCTCGACGACGTTCAGCGTGGAGCCGACGGCAACGGCGGCGTCGACGGCGTTGCCCCCGGCCAGCAGCATCTGGATGCCGGCCATCGAGGCCAGCGGATGCGCGGAGGCGACGGCGCCACGAGTGCCCATGACGGTCGGACGATAGGCGCGACGATGTGGCGGCATGGATATCTCCTGTTTATGCGGCTCGCTGGCGCTCGGTGGCGAGGCCGCGGATCTTGGGGTCGAGCAGGTCGCGGAGTCCGTCGCCGAACAGGTTCAGACCGAAGATCGTCAGCATGATGGCCAGACCCGGATATATCACGAGCCAGGGCGCCTGCTGGATGTAGAGGCGACCCTCGGCCAGGATCACGCCCCACGACGGCACGTAGGGCGGCACGCCGACGCCGAGGAACGACAGGGCCGCCTCGGTGAGGACGGCGGCGGCGAACACGAACGAGCCCTGCACGATGACGGGCGAGAGGATGTTGGGTACGATGTGGCGGCCGATGAGGATCAGGTCGGTGACGCCGAGCGCGAGGGCCGCCTCGACGTAGGTCGTCTCCCGCACCACCAGCACCGAGCCCCGGACCACCCGGGCCACCCGCGGCGCATACACGATGCCGATCGAGATGATGACGTTGAGCACGCTGGGACCCAGCGCGGCCATCAGCGCGATGGCCAGCACGATGGCCGGGAAGGCCATCAATCCGTCCATGATGCGCATGATCACGTTGTCGAGACGGCGGTAGTACCCGGCGGCCAGCCCGCACGCCATCCCCAGCACGAACGAGAGCGCCACCACCGCCACCCCGACCAGCAGCGACAACCGCGCGCCGTACACGATCCGGCTCCACACGTCGCGGCCGACGTCGTCGGTGCCGAGCCAGTGCGCGCGGCTGGGTGCGGCGAGCCGACCGGCCACGTCCATGTGGCCGGGATTGCCGGCAATCAGCGGCGCCAGCACGCCGAGCGCCACCATGATCACCATGAGGATGGCGCCGATCAGCGTGGTCCGGCGCCGCGCGATGAGCGTCAGCCAGCCGGGCTGCGGGATCGGCCGCTCGGCGGCGTCGGCCTGGGGGAGCGCGATCACGCTCATGGTCGGGCGGCGCTCACTGGTACTTCACGCGCGGGTCGACGATCAGGTACGACAGATCCACCGCCAGGTTGATCAGCATGTACACGCCCGCGATGCAGAGCACGACGCCCTGGATGACCGGATAGTCGCGGCGCAGCACCGCGGAGATGATCAGCCGCCCGAGACCGGGGATGTTGAACACGGTCTCGACCACCACCGCGCCCGAGATCAGGATCGCGAACGAGATGCCGATGATCGTCATGGTGGGGATCAGCGCGTTCTTGAAGGCGTGCTTGTAGATGACCGCCCGCTCGCCCAGCCCCTTGGCCCGCCCCGCGGTGATGAACTGCTCGCGCAGGACGTCGAGCATCGACGAGCGCGCGATGCGGGCGATGAGCGCGGACTGCACCAGACCCAGCGCGAAGGCGGGCAGCACCAGCGAGCGCACCGTCTTGAGCCAGCCGTACTCCAGCGGCGAGTAGCCGGCCACCGGAAACCACCCCAGCCACACCGAGAAGAAGAGGATGAAGAGAAGGCCGAGCAGGAAGTTCGGGATCGACACGCCGAGCAGCGCCAGGACCATCAAGACCTGGTCGGTCGTGGTGTTGTGATAACGCGCGGCGATGACGCCGGCCGGCACGCCGATGACGATGGCGATGACGATGGCCGAGACGGTCAGCAGCAGCGTGGGCTCGACGCGGTCGAGGATGGCGTCGGTCACCGGCTTGCGCAGGAAGATCGACTGGCCGAGGTCGCCCTGCACCAGCCGTCCGTACCAGCGCAACAGCTGCATCGGCAGCGGCGCGTCCAGGCCGAGCTGGCGCTCGATGCGCTGCACGTCGTCGCGCGTGGCGTCCGGTCCGGCGATGACCGAGGCCGGGTCGCCGGGCGCCAGGTGGATCAGCACGAACGCCACCGTCGCGACGACCAGCGCCACGGGAATCAGCGCCAGCAGCCGGCGGATGACGTAGGTCTTCACTTAGGGGCCGTTCACTTCAGCCAGACGTTCCACAGCGGCAGCTCGCCCTTGGCCTGCCAGCCCTGAACGTTGTTGCGGATGGCCTCGAGCGAGAACGAGTCGCCGAACTTCACCCTGCCGACGTCCTCGTAGAAGAGCACCTGGACCTTGTCCCACATGGCCTTGCGCTTCTTGACGTCGGTCTCGCGGGCCATGGCCTCCATCCACTGCTCCTTGTCGTCCAGACACCACCAGCCCGGCCAGTTACACGCGGTGGCGGTGCTGAAGGCCGGCTCCGGGTTGAAGGTGATGCCGGTGGAGAACGCGTCCCACACCTCGGGCTTGTTGCGCCGCTGCACCAGGGTGGCCCAGTCCACGACTTGCAAGTCGACCTTGAAGCCGACGGCCTCCAGCTGCTGGGTGGCGACCAGCGCGTTCTTGTACATCCACTGATATTCCTTGGTCGTGATCCAGCGCACCGGAGCCCCGGAGTAGCCCGCCTGCTGCAGGAGCTTCTTGGCCTTGGCGGGATTCTTCTGGTTGTACAGCTCGCCGCCCGCCTTGGAGTGCCACTGCGGCTGCTCGGGGAACGACAGGCCGGGGTCCAGGCGGTAGAACGCCTTGTTGCCGAAGCCGGCCGCCATGATCGGCTCCATGTCGAGCGCCGCCTGGAAGGCCTGGCGGATGCGCTTGTCCGTCATCAGGCCCTGCTTGTGATTGAGGACGGCGGTGGACCAGTTGGCCGGCTTGATGATGCTTGGGACCACGCCCGGGATCGTCTTGAGCCGGTCGTACTGGTCCTGTTGCAGCTGCTGGCTGTAGTGGTACTCGCCGGTCTCGACCCCGGCCAGCCGCACCGCCACGTCGGGCACGGGAATGAAGAGGATCTCGTCGAGATAGGCCGTGCGCTTGCCGCCGAAGCCGTCGGGCGCGTCGGAGCGCGCCGCGTAGTCCTTGAAGCGCGCCACCTTCACGTGGCGGTCGGGCTTGTGCTCGACGAAGCGGTAGGGCCCGGTGCCGATGAACTCCTTTACCTGGTTGTCGCCGGCCGCGTCCACGATCTCCTTGGGGTAGATGACAGCGCCGTTGTTCGGCCGCGCCAGTCCCATCAGGAGCGCGCCGGAGGTGTCCTTCAGGTACATCGCCACGGTGTATGGGTCCTTGGCCTCGATGCCCTCGACGTTCTTCCAGAACTGCTTGCCCGGGGTGGCCAGCCGGCCCCAGCGCGTCAGCGAGGCCACCACGTCGGCGGAGGTCATCTCCTTGCCGTTGTGAAACTTCACGCCCCGACGGAGCTTGAACGTGTACGTCCGGCCTCGGTCGCTGACCGTGTGACTCTCGGCCAGCAGCGGGATCGCGTTGTAGTTCCGGTCGTAGGTGTAGAGCGTCTCGTAGACGTGCCAGGTGATGTGCTGCACGAGGACCGCGGTGGTGGTGTGCAGGTCGAGCGTCGGCGGCTCGCCGATCATCGCCGCCTTGAGCACGCCGCCGGTCTTGGGCTGCTCCTGAGCGCCGAGCGGCCCGACGGCCGTCAGGGCGAGCACGACGGCCAGTACGAAAACACGTCCGGTGAGACGACGCATGGCGGCCTCCTTGTTCTCCGGCGCTACTTCAGCACCTGACGCACGGCACCGATCACGTCGTCGGCCTTCGGGGTGGCGAACGCCTCCAGCGGCGGACTGAACGGGATCGGGATGTTCGGACCCGCCACGCGCGCGATGGGCGCGTCGAGATCGTCGAAGCACTCCTCCATGATCACCCACGCCAGCCAGGCGCCGGTGGAGCCGCGCATCGGCCCCTCCTCGGCGATCACGACGTGATTGGTGCGACGAACCGACGCGGCCAGCGTATCGCGGTCGAGCGGCACCAGGCTGCGGGGGTCCACCACCTCGACCTCGATGTCTTCTTCAGCCAACCGCCGCGCCGCCTCCAGGCTCTCGCCCACCATCCGGGCGGTGGCGATCACCGTCACGTCGCGGCCCGGGCGCTTGACGTCGGCCACCCCGAGCGGGACCAGCGTCTCCTCCTCGGGGACGTCGCCGGTCACGCGATAGAGCCCGCGGTGCTCGAAGAGCAGGACGGGATCGGGGTCGCGCACCGCGGTCTTGAGCAGGCCGCGCGCGTCGGCGGGCGTGGACGGGATGCAGATCTTCAGCCCCGGGATGTTGACGAACCACGCCTCGACCGAGTTGGAGTGATGACCACCGCCCGAGCGGCCGATGCCGTAGGGCATGCGCAGCACGAGCGGACAGTCGAACTGGCCGCCGAACATGTAGCGCGACTTGGCGATCTGGTTGGCGACCTCGTCCATCGCGCAGGTGACGAAGTCGGCGAAGTGCATGTCCACCACCGGCACCAGACCGGTCATGGCCGCGCCCATCGCCGAGCCCACGATGGCCGCCTCCGAGATCGGCGCGTTGAGCACGCGATCCCCGCCGAATTCTTCAGCTAACCCCCTCGTGACGCCGAAGGGCACGCCCAGCACGATGTCCTCGCCGATGCAGTACACGCGGGGATCGCGCCGCATCTCCTCGCGCAGCGCCAGGTTGAGGGCGTCCCCGAAATCCATCACCGCCACGTCAGTCCCTCCACGGCGGGCCAGTCAGGTCAGTCTCTCCAGGGATAGTGCGCGAAGAGGTCGGTCAGCGCGTCGGCCGGCTCGGGCAGCGGGCTCGCCTCGGCGTGGACGACGGCGTCGTCGATCTCGGCGGTGACGCCTGCGCGGATGCGCTCGGCGTGCCCGGCATCCAGCAGCCCGCGCGTCCGCAGCGTGTCACCGAGGCGCGCGATGGGATCACGCGCGCGCCCGTCCGCGACTTCGTCCCGACCCCGGTAGGCTTGCCCGTCACCCTCGAAGTGGCCGACCCAGCGAATGGTGTGGGCCTCGATCAGGGAGGGCCCCTCGCCCCGCCGAGCGCGCTCGGCCGCCCGGCCGACCGCGCCGTGCACGGCCAGCACGTCGTTGCCGTCCACCGACTCGCCGGGAATCCCGTAGCCGGCGGCCCGGCCGGCGATGGAGCCACCGGCGGCCGACTCCGCGTGGGCCGTGGTCGACGCCCAGCGATTGTTCTCGCAGAGGAAGATCACCGGCAGCCGCCACAGCGCCGCCATGTTCACGCCCTCGTGGAACGGACCGCGGTTCGCCGCGCCGTCGCCGAAGAACGTGAGCGCCACCTGTCCCGATTTCCGGTGCTTGATGGAGAGCGCCACGCCGGGGGCGAGCACGCAGCCCGCCGCCAGCACGCCGTTGGCGCCGAGGTAGCCGACCGACACGTCGGCGATGTGCATGGTGCCACCCTTGCCGTGGCAGATCCCGTTGGCCTTGCCGTACAGCTCGGCCATGAGCCCGCGCAGCGAGCCGCCCTTGGCGACCAGGTGGCCGTGACCCCGGTGAGTCGACAGCACGTAGTCGTCGGAGCGGAGCGCACTGGCGACGCCGACGGCGATCGCTTCCTGACCGACCGAGGTGTGAAGGAATCCGGGGATTCGACCGCCGGCGAACAGCACGCGCACCCGCTCCTCGAACAATCGAACGCGCAACATTCCTGCGTACATCGTGAGCAGGAGGTCAGGACCCGGTTGCGTCAAAGCCCGCGCATTATAGCATCGGCCTCTCGTTGAGCCGCCGGAGCGCCCAGCCTCCAGAAACGCCTTCCAGAATCGTCAGCGCGGCGTAGTCCTGGCCGAGCGCCAGGAGCCGCCCGAGCGGCAGCCCGAGCGCGCGGCACAGGAGGGCGCGGTTGGGTCCACCGTGAGCCACGATCGCGATCGGTCGTCCCGCGTGGGCGGCGACGATGGCGTCGAACGCCGGGGCCACGCGGGCGAGCAGGTCCGGCACGCTCTCGCCCTCAGGAAACGGAAACTCCCCGATCCGCGACATCCAGTCGGCGAACGCCTCAGGCTCGCGCTCGCGGATCTGCGCCGCGGTCAGCCCGTCCCAGCGCCCCATGTCCATCTCGCGCAGCGCCGGGACGATCGTCGGCGTCAGGCCATGCGGCGCCCCGATGATCTCGGCGCTGCGGCGCGAGCGGCCCAGATCGCTCGAGAACACCGCGGTGAGCTCGGTCGTCCGCAGCCGCGCCGCCTGCGCGGCGCACTGCCGCTCCCCCTCGGCCGACAGCGGCACGTCCAGATGACCGATGAAGCGGCGCGTGCTGGCGCCCTCGACCTCACCGTGGCGCAGCAGGTAGATCACGACCGGAGGTTCAGCCACGCCAGCAGGGTGAGCAGCGCGCCCAACTCGGCCAGCTCGACCGTGGCCCCGAGCACATCCCCGGTGAGGCCGCCGAGCCGCCGGTTCTGAAACCACGCGACGGCGAACGCCATGGCGAGGCCGACCACCAACGCGGCGACCCCGGCGAGTCGAAGCGTGAGCACCGCGATCACCGCGGCGATCCCCAGGGCGACCGGCGCCGCCAGGGCGCTGACTCCGGTGACGAACGACGCACCCTGGCCGACGGGCCGGGCGGAGGGAAAGCAGCGCGCGAGCACGGGTGGCACGGCTCGCGCCAGCGTGGGCACCACGATCAGCGCGCGCCAGCGCACGGCCGGCCCGAGCTCGGCGACCGTGACGATCTCGAGCATGAGAAACAGGATGAGCCCGACCGCGCCGAACGTGCCGATCCGGCTGTCACGCATGATGGCCAGACGGTGCTCGCGGTCCCGTCCCACGAGCCCGTCGAGGCAATCGGCCAGCCCGTCGAGATGCAGGCCCCCGGTGAGCAGCTTCCAGGCCGTCACAGTGAGGAGCGCGCCCAGCAGGCCCGGGAAGAGCCGAGCCGTCAGGGAGTCGACGCCGGCCAACGTGACCCCCAGTATGAGGCCAACGAAGGGAAACCACGGTGCTGCTTGACCAATTTCACCAATCCCTACGGAGCCACGACCCGGCACTGGTACGATCGTCAGGTAGCGGATGGCGCGGACGAGCCCGGTCACGCCGGGATGCTATCACGCGGAATTGACACCGAACCTTCGGCCGACGAAAATGATTTCAACGGCCGTTATTCCTTTCACGCCAGAGGTCTAGCCCATGAGCGTCAGCTCCGTCGCCGAGCGATGGGTCGAGGAGGTCGCCGGGCTCACTCAGCCCGCTCGCGTCGTGTGGTGCGACGGCTCCAAGCCGGAATACGACACCCTCATCGAGGCCATGCTGCGGGACGGCACGCTTCTGTCGCTCAACCCCCGGACGTATCCCAACTCGTATCTGCACCGCAGCCACCCCTCGGACGTCGCCCGCACCGAGCAGCTCACGTTCATCTCCACGCGCGAGCGAGACGACGCCGGCCCGACCAACAACTGGATGTCACCAGCCGACGCCAAGAGCCGGGCCGGCGGGTATCTGCGGGGCGCGATGCGGGGCCGGACGATGTACGTGATTCCGTATCTCATGGGGCCGGGCGGCTCGTCGATGAGCCGAGTCGGGATCATGGTGACCGACAGCGCCTACGTCGTCGCCAGCATGCACATCATGACGCGGGTGGGCGACGTGGCCCTGCAGGCGATGCGGAGCGACGACGATTTCATCGCCGGCCTGCACTCCCTCGGCGATCTCTCACCCGACCGCCGGGTGATCCTGCACTTCCCCGAGGAGAAGCTGATCTGGAGCGTGGGCTCGGGCTACGGCGGCAACGCGCTGCTCGGCAAGAAGTGCCACGCGCTGCGGCTGGCCTCGGCGCAGGCGCGCGAAGAGGGCTGGCTGGCCGAGCACATGCTGATCATCGGCGTCGAGGATCCGGAGGGCCGGGTGACCTACCTGGCTGGCGCCATGCCGAGCGCGTCGGGCAAGACGAACCTTGCCATGGCGGTCTCGCACCGGCCGGGCTGGCGCGTGTGGACGGTGGGCGACGACATCGCCTGGCTCCACGTGGACAAGACCGGTCAGCTCCGCGCGATCAACCCCGAGCGCGGCTTCTTCGGCGTGGCACCGAATACCAGTCCCCACACCAATCCCAACGCCACCGCCATGGTCCGCTCGAACACGATCTTCACCAACGTGGCGCTGACGCCCGAGCGCGAGCCCTGGTGGGAAGGCCTCACGCCCCAGGCGCCGCGCGGGCTCGAGGACTGGCAGGGTCGTCCGTGGGATCCGGCCTCCGGGCCTGCCGCGCATCCGAACTCGCGGTTCACCGTTCCCGTCCATCAGTGCCCGTCGGTCTCCCCGAACTGGGAAGATCCGCAGGGCGTGCCGATCTCCGGACTCCTTTTTGGCTCTCGCCGCTCCCAGGTGATCCCGCTCGTCTTCGAGGCCTTCGACTGGAACCACGGCGTCTTCCTAGGCTCGGCCATGAGCACCGAGACGACCGCGGCCATCACCGGCAAGGTCGGCGTGGTGCGGCGCGATCCGATGGCCATGCTGCCGTTCTGCGGCTACAACATGGCCGACTACTTCACCCACTGGCTGTCGATGCAGCCGCGGCTGTCGAAGGCGCCCCGCATCTTCCGCGTGAACTGGTTCCGCCGCGACGCCGACGGCAATTTCCTGTGGCCCGGCTACGGGGAAAACGTCCGCGTGCTCAAGTGGATGGTCGAGCGGATCCGGGGCGGCGGCCAGGCCCAGGAAACCCCGGTGGGCTACGTCCCTGCGCCGGGCGCCCTCGATCTCGACGGCCTCGACGTCACACCCACGCAGCTGCAGGCCGCGCTCCGCTGCGACTCCGGCGAGTGGCTGACTGCGCTGCAGGATCTGGACGAGTTCTACGGCTCGTTCGGCTCGCGTTTGCCGGCCACGATCGCGCGACAGCTCGCGGAGACGCGGCGGAAACTGGGCGGCTGACGACCCCACCGTAACGAGCCTGATCCCGGGCCGCGATTGACACGGCCCGAGCCCCGGTGGTACTCGTGCGCAGGTCGTTCCCTCGACGTAGCAGTGACCACAGTGCAGTGATCGCTGAGCGAAGGGAGTCCACCCATGAGCGTGCGCCTCCGTCATGCCCTCGCCCTCCTTTCTCTCTCCGCCGTCGTCCTGCTGCCTGCCCTCGTCCTTGCGGCCGGTGTCGAGCCCCTCTTCGACCTGTCGGCACCAACCACTGGTCCGTTCCCGAGCGATCGCTTCACGGCGCTGGACCTGCACAACAACACCCTGTTGCGCGTCAACCTGCCCAAGCCAGACTGCGCCGTCCGCGTGACCGACTCCCAGGACATCGACGTCATCAACACGCTGGACGGTTTCAACCTGCAGCCGCGGCTGTCCATCCCCTTCTCGGGCCCGATCGATCCGGCGAGCGTGAGCAGCGACACAGTGTTCCTGGTCAGCCTGGGGGATGCGCTCGGCGGCCACGGCGGACACGTCGTCGGCATCAGCCGTCGGCCGGCGGCGTGCCGGATGGCAGGAACAGGTTGAACTGCAGCGTGTTGGTGCTCTGTACAGCGGGCACCCCGGTGCGCGTGCCGATCGGCGGGATGAACCCCTGCGCCGTCTCCCAGTTGGGTGACGCGAACTGCCCGAACGCGATGGCGCTGACGCTGTTGGGCAGGATGGTGAGCGCGGGCACCGGCAGGAAGCTCGAGGTGAACGACGGAGCCGAGCCGTTCTGGCGGGACCACTGGATGGCCGTCAGGCTGCTGAGCGGGAAGGTCCCGTGCATCTTCGCGGCCGCCGGGGTCGTGGCCTTGATGTGCCGGCGGATCTTCTCGAGCACGGCCGTCGCGCTCTGAGTGGTGAAGATGCTGGCGGCCGCGACGTGGTGGCGGGGCACCTGCGCGCGGGCCAGGGCCAGCTTGAGCGCGAGGCGATAGGCCTCGAGCCCGAGATCGAGCCCGCAGAACCGCCGCGGGTGATCGTCCAGGAAATCGTCGAAGGCTTCCCGCCCGATCGGCCGACCGTCGGCGCCCTTCACCCCGGTGGTCACGACCAGCATGTAGCGGGTGTGCTGGTCGAGAAGCTCGTCCGATTCCGCGTGCAGCGTGCGGGTGGCCGGGTCTGCCGGAGGGTTTGAACTTGTAAACCGCTGCAACGCCGCCTGCCCCCGCGCATTCCAGAGGAGCGGGCCCGGCTCCGCCGGGTCGCTCCGAACGCTGGGGGGTGTGGGGGGCCATATCGGGGCCCCCCACGTTCAATGATTCGAGCGGTCGCGCGGATTCAGCAGGCTGGCGACCTGTACGGGGAAGTCGCGATCGTCGGGAAATTGGGCGGTGTACTCGCCGGCGGTGCGGCGCGCCTCGTCGAGGCGGCCGATCCGCACGTAGAAGCGGATGAGGTCCTTGTAGACCTGGGACGCGCGCGGGGTCAGCTTCAAGATCTCGCGACTCTGGCGCGCCACGTCGGGCTCCACGGCCGAGACCCAGGCCACACCGAAGTAGCCGCGCCGGGTCAGCACCACGACGGGCTGGCCGTTGAAGAAGCGCGGACGCTCGTCCCCCCGCACCAGCAGACGCTGCGGACGCCTGGGCTCTCGCCAGGGTCTCAGCTCCATCCACGTGAACGGAATGATGCCCATCCCGGTCTCGCTGCCGGCGATCCCCACGATCTCCGTCGCGTGCGCCACCGGATCGGACCGATCGAGCCGGCCGTTGGCGAACAGGAAGGCGCCCCACAGCGTGAAGGCGACGACGACGAATCCGCACGCGCGATAGCCGAGCCGCACCAGCCGCTTCGGCGGCTTCCGCTGGAGCGCGCGATAGATCCGGACGAACCCGAGGGCCAGCATCACGCCGGTGGCCACCAGCGTGAGCACGGCCATCAGCACGGTGAGGTACGGCTGCGACGCCCGATAGAAGAACTGCGCCCACACCGACCAGGCACCCAGGACGGCGAGGGCGAGATAGCAGAATCCGGACCGGATCTGCGCGATCATGCGGGCCTCCGACTCGCCGCCGTCCTCTGCACCTGCTCCATGAGGGTGCGACCGCGAGGGTTCTCGGGATCCCGGGCCAGGACATCCTGCAGGCAGCCCATCGCCCGGCTGAGCTTGCCTGTCTCGTGATAGAGCGCGCACAGCTCGACCACCTGATCGGCCCCGAGCCGGCGCGCCTGCTCGTAGGCGTCGAGCGCCTGCGGATAGCGCTGCTCGCGAGCGTGCAGCAGCGCCAGCCCGACGAACGGGCCCGGCCGGTAGGCGTCGATCTTGACGGCGCGCTCGTAGGCGGTGGCCGCTTCGTCATATCGCTCCAGCTGACGGAGCGCGTCGCCCATCCCCTCGTGCGCCTCCGCCAGAGCTTTCAGCTCGACGGAGCGGCCGAAGCTGCGCAGGGCGGCTTCGTGCTCGCCCAGACGGCTCTGCACCGCACCCAGCCGCGACCACGCCTGCGGATCGTCAGGCCGGGCCGCCACCGCGGTCTCGTCCATGGCGAGCGCCTGGCGATAGTCACCGAGACGGCGCGTGAGCACGTCGTGCATACGTTCGGCGACGAACGGATCGTCCGGCCGCGCCTGAAACGCCGCCTGCACCAGCTGGTACTCGGCCGCCAGCTCGCCGCGGGCGGCGCGCAGGCGCGCGGCCCCGAGCAGCGCCGTCGTGTTGGACGGGTTGACCGCGATCGCCTTCTCGAACTCCTCGAGCGCCCGCCGGCGCTGGCCGCGGGCGGCGTGCACCGTCGCCAGCGTGACCAGCGCGTCGTCGGCCTGATCACCGGCCTCGATCGCCCGCTGGGCGTACTGCGCGGCGGTGTCCACCCGGGCCGGATCGTAGGCGCTCAGGTAGCGGTGGATGTGGGCGAGGATGCAGAGCGGTGGATCGTCCAGCACGGCGAGTTCCCCGGCCGCCTGTAGCGCGGCGAGGAACACCGTGTAGCGCCGCTCGAGCCGGTCCTGCCGGAGCGCGCGCTTGAGGGTGTCGAGCGCGGCCGCCCGCTCATGCCGACGCGCCTGGGCCAGCGCGGTGACGAGCAGGGCATCGATGTCGTCGGCCTGGACCTTCAGCACGCGCCCCGCCTGCTCGAGCGCCTCGCTGTTCTGCGCGCGGGCCAGTGCGATCTCGGCCAGCGTCAGCGCCGGGGCCAGGGCCTCTGGATGCTGGGTGAGCTCGCGTCGCGCGAGCGCCTCGGCCAGCTCGTGGTTGCCCGCCAGCAGCGCTCCCGACGACGAGGTCTGCCGGGGATTGACGGAGGACGCGATGCTGACGCGGTACCAATGGGCGGCGCCGCCGAAATCGGCGGCGAGGTAGTGCACGAACCCGCGCGCCGCCGGCCAGGAGTCGGCGAAGAACCGCACGTCCATCCGGCCGACCCGATCCAGCGCGGCCAAACCGACCAGCAGGACGATGCTGGCGATCCCCAGCGTCTGGATTTTCGTGGACCGCTTGCGTGACGCTTTGCCCACGGGCGCCCCTCCCGGCTCATCCATATAAGCCGTGGGGGACGGAGCAAGCGGTACGCCAGATGGCTATGTAGCGATGAAGTCAGCCGTGGCACCTCACGCTGTCAACCCGGTGGCGCGGGATGGCGTGACACCGCCGGGTGGCTGACACGAACCTTCGTGTCAGGCGGGCGCAGCCGATCGGCGGCGGAGCGTTAGACCGGAAACACGCCGTTGCGACGCGGCGGAAACTCGTGCGCCTTGGTCTCGGCATAGGTCAGGCGCTTGACCAGCTCGTCGCGCAGCGCCGAGCCCGGGACGATATCGTCGATCAGCATCTCGGAGGCGAGCTTGTAGACGTCCACGTCCTGCGCGTACTCGTCGCGCTTGGCCTTCACGTAGGCGGCGCGCTCGCTCTCCGGCAGCTCCATGATCTTGTTGTAGTAGACGGCGTTCACCGCGGGCTCCGGCCCCATGATGGCGATCTGGCCCTGCGGCAGCGCGATCGTGGCGTCGGGCTCGAACGCCGGGCCACACATCGCGTACAGACCGGCGCCGTAGCACTTGCGCACGATCACGCTGATCTTCGGCACCGTGGCCTGCGAGGTGGCGAAGACCATCTTGGCTCCGTGGCGGATGATCCCCTGCCGCTCGACCTTGGTCCCGACCATGAAGCCGGCAATGTCAGCCAGGTAGACGAGCGGAATATTGAAGGCGTTGCAGAGCCAGATGAAGCGCGCCGCCTTGTCGGAGGAGTCGACCATGAGCACGCCGCCCTTGACCTTGGGCTGATTGGCGACGATGCCGGTCACGCGCCCGCCGATACGGGCCAGCCCCACGATGATCTCTCCCGCGAACAGCTTCTTGATCTCGAACCACGAGCCGGCATCGACCACCCGGTCGATCACCTCGTACATGTCGAACCACTTGCGCTGGTCGTAGGGCACGATCTCGTCGATGGGGCGCCCGGGCTTGGGCTCGGCCGCGGTCGCTCGTGCCGGTGTCTCGCGGAACGAGCCGGGCATGTAGGACAGGTAACGCTTGGCCAGCTCGATCGCTTCCTCGTCGGACGCGGCCAGCACGTCACCGCAGCCGGAAACCTCGCAGTGCATGCGCGCGCCGCCCAGCTCTTCCAGCGTCGTCTTCTCGCCGATGGCCATCTCGACCATGCGCGGGCTGCCGACGTAGAGCGAGGCCTTGCCCTCCACCATGATGACCAGATCGGTCAGAGCCGGCAGATAGGCCGAGCCGGCCGGCGAGGGACCGAACAAGATGCAGATCTGCGGCACCACGCCCGAGAGATGGACCTCGTTGTAGAAGATCCGGCCGGCGTGAAAGCGGCCGGGGAAGATCTTGATCTGCTCGGAGATCCGGCCGCCGGCGGCGTCCACCAGGTAGAGCATCGGCACGCCCAGCCGGGCGGCCTTCTCCTGGATGCGCACGATCTTCAGCACGGTCTTCTCGCCCCACGAGCCGGCCTTCACCGTGTAGTCGTTGGCCATGATGCAGACGGTGCGGCCCCCGACGCGGCCGACGCCGGTGACGACGCCGTCGGCCGGCGTGTCGGCCTCGTTCGAGCGCGCGAAGAGGAAGTCCTCCTGGAACTCGCTGCCCGGATCCAGGAGCAGCTTCAATCGGTCGCGGACGAAGAGCTTGCCTTCGGCCCGGAGCTTGTCACGATACTTGGTGTGGCCCTGCTCGATGCGCGCGCGTTCCTGGTGGTAGCGATCTTCACCTTGGCTCATGGCGAACCCTATTATAGTGGTGCAGCGTCGGGAGGACCGGAATGACGGACCAGGAAGCGGCGGCGCTGGGGCGTGAAGCGCTGGCCGAGGTGAAGCCTGGCGCCGTCGTCGGTCTGGGGACGGGCCAGGCCGCAACGGCCTTCATCCACGCCCTCGGCCAGGCCGTGAAGTCCGGACTGCGCGTCACCGGCGTGCCCACCTCCGAGGCCTCCGCGAAGCTGGCCCGCACGCTCGGCATCCCGCTCATCGCCGAGCCCACCGCGCTCGACGTCGCCGTCGACGGCGCCGACGAGGTCGACCCACAGCTCGACCTGGTCAAGGGCTACGGTGGCGCGCTCGTGCGGGAGAAGATCGTGGCGGCGGCGGCGCGTCGCTTCATCGTCCTGGTCGGCCCGGAAAAGCTCGTCCCTGCGCTCGGCGGGCGTGGCCGGCTCCCGGTCGAGGTCGTGCCGTTCGCCGCGCCGTTCTGCCAGCGCCGCTTCACCGAGATGGGTTATCCGCCCCTGGTCCGCACCAGCGGCGCCTCGCCCGTCGTCACCGACAATGGCAACCTGATCCTGGACTGCGCGGTCAAGGCCATCACCGACCCCGCCGCCCTGGATCGCACGCTGTGCGAGATTCCCGGCGTGGTCGGCACCGGGCTCTTCGTCGCCATGGCCCACGAGGTCATGGTGTGGGACGGTGGCCGGGTGCGGACGCTGACCAGAGATCGCTGACCGGCTCGCCGCCGGAGACCGAGGAGGAGACGTCGTGACCACGGGGACCGGCTCACTCACCCAGCGCCCGGCCTGGAAGGCGCTGCTGGCGCACCACGCGCAGGTCAAGGATCTCCACCTGCGCTCGCTGTTCGCGGAGCCGGGCAAGCGCGGCGAGCGGATGACCGCCGAGGGCGCCGGCCTGTTCCTCGACTACTCGAAGAACCGTGTGACCGACGAGACCCTGCGCCTGCTGATCGCGCTGGCCCACGACGCCGGGGTGGCCGAGCGGCGCGATGCGATGTTCAGCGGCGAGAAGATCAACATCACCGAGAAGCGCGCGGTGCTGCACGTCGCGCTGCGAGCCCCGCGGGGCGCCTCGATCGTGGTCGACGGCGAGAATGTGGTCCCCGGTGTGCACGCCGTGCTCGATCGCCTGGCGGCCTTCGCCACCCGCGTCCGTAGCGGGGAGTGGAAAGGTCACACCGGCAAGCGCATCCGCAACGTGATCAACATCGGCATCGGCGGCTCCGACCTCGGCCCGGTCATGGCCTACGACGCGCTGCGGACATACACCGACCGCGATCTCACCGTGCGCTTCGTCTCCAACGTCGATCCCGCCGACTTCGTGGAGGCCACACGCGACCTCGACGCCGCCGAGACGCTCTTCATCGTGGCGTCCAAGACCTTCACCACGCTGGAGACGCTCACCAACGCCAAGGACGCGCGGGCGTGGTCGCTGGCCACGCTCAAGGACGAGCGCGCGGTGGCCAAGCACTTCGTGGCCGTCTCCACCAACGCCGCCGAGGTCGCGAAGTTTGGGATCGACACGGCCAACATGTTCGAGTTCTGGGACTGGGTGGGCGGGCGCTACTCGTACGACTCGGCCATCGGCACCGCGCTGATGCTCGCCATCGGTCCCGACCACTTCCGCGACATGCTCGGTGGCTTCCACGCGATGGACGAGCACTTCCGCACCGCCCCGTTCGAGCGGAACCTGCCCGTGCTGCTCGGCCTGCTTGGCATCTGGTACGACGACTTCTTCGGCGCCGAGACCCACGCGGTGCTGCCGTACAGCCACTATCTCGGCCGGCTGTCGACGTACCTGCAGCAGCTCGACATGGAATCCAACGGCAAGTCGGTCGATCTCGACGGCCGCCGCGTCGACTACCACACCGGTCCGATCGTGTGGGGCACGCCGGGCACCAACGGGCAGCACGCGTACTACCAGCTGATCCACCAGGGCACCAAGCTCATCCCGGCCGACTTCATCGGCTTCAACCAGACGAGCACGCCGATGCGCGAGCAGCACGATCAGCTGATGGCCAACTTCTTCGCCCAGACCGAGGCGCTCGCCTTCGGCAAGAGCGCGCAGGAGGTCACGGCCGAGGGCGTGCCGGCGTTCCAGGTCGCGCACCGTACGTTCGAGGGCAATCGCCCGACCAACACGATCCTGGCCGATCGCCTCACCCCGGCCACGCTCGGAAGCCTCGTCGCGCTCTACGAGCACAAGGTGTTCGTGCAGGGGACGATCTGGAGAATCAACTCGTTTGACCAGTGGGGCGTGGAGCTCGGCAAGGCGCTGGCCCGCCGCATCATCCCCGAGCTGGCCAGCGCGTCAGAGCCGAAGCTCGCGCACGACAGCTCGACCAACGCCCTGATCAACCGCTACCGGAAGGCCCGCTGACCGATTCGGCGGGGGCCGGCTCCGGCCCCCGCCCATCAGCGCTTCGTTACACTTCGGCGTTCAGCGATTCGATGCTTCCCGCGACGATGCCGACCAGCTGGTCGACTTCCTCGCGCGTGATGCAGAGCGGCGGCGCCAGCCGGAGCACCTGACCGCGCGCGTAGACGATCGCCCCGCGCTCCCAGGCCTTGCGGTCGAGCTTGGCCACCTTGTCCGCATGCAGCGGGCGGCCCGAGCCATCGGGCTCCACCAGCTCCACGCACACCATCAGACCGCGGCCGCGCACCTCGCCCACCAGACGGTTCTTGCCCACGGCCTGACGCAGGCCTTCGAGCAGCCGCGTGCCCATCGCCTCGGCGTTCTCGACCAGGTGGTCCTTCTCCATGATCTGCAGATTGGCCAGCCCCGCAGCGCAGGCCACCGGATGCGCCGCGTAGGTGTTGGGGTGGACGTTTTCCTTCTGCCCGTCCTCCGGGAACGCATCCGCCAGCTTGCGACGGGCGATGGCGGCCGAGAGCGGGATGTAGCCCGAGGTGATGCCCTTGGCCACCGACATGATGTCGGGGACGACGCCGTCGTGCTCGACCGCGAACCACCGCCCGGTGCGCCCGAAGCCGGTGATCACCTCGTCGGCGATCAGCAGCACGTCGAGCTCGTCGCAGAGGGCGCGCACCGCGCGCAGCCAGCCGATGGGCGGCATGATGAAGCCGCCGGAGGAGATGACCGGCTCCATGATCACCGCCGACACCGTGTCAGGGCCTTCGCGCTGGATGGTCTCGCGCAGCTCCTGCACCCGCCGCTGCACCAGCTCGGCATCGGTGCCGGTGCCGCGATCGCGATACGGATAGGGCGGCGTGACCTTGGCGAAGCCCGGCACCTGCAGCGGCGCGTACGCCTCGACCATGTGGGGTAGGCCGCAGATGGCGTACGTCCCGGCCGTGGCGCCGTGATACCCACCGGTCAGCGAGATGACCTTGTACTTGCCGGACTTGCCCTTGGCCAGCCAGTAGTGCCGCGCCATCTGCATCGCCCGCTCGTTGGCCTCCGAGCCGCTGACGGCGAACATCGTGTAGTCGAGATCGCCGGGCGTCAGCGAGGCGAGCTTCGTCGCCAGCTCGGCCGCCGGCCGGTTGGAGAACTGCCGCGTCGTTGGATAGTAAGCCAGGCGCACGGTCTGCTCGGCGATCGCCTCGGCGATCTCACGACGGCCGTGGCCGACGTTGACCACCGCCAGGCCGGCGAAGCCGTCCAGCAGCTTCTGCCCGCGCTCGGTCCACACCCACACACCCTCGGCGCGGTCGATGACCAGCTCCTCGTCGGCCAGCCAGGGATGGTCCTGCGTCTTGTGCGTCCACAGATGCTTGATCGATTCGCCGTCGGTGGTCATTTCCCCTCCTGCTTGCCGACTGTAGCGTACTGCTCGCCCAGTTGCACCCGCACCGACCGCACGTCCGGATGCCGACGCGCCTGCACGTACGCTTCGGCGACCACTGGATCGCCGAAGTCCACGCTTCCCGTCACACAGCACATGATCGACTTGGGATCACTCACGTGCGCCAACCCCAGCGCATGCCCCAGTTCGTGCGCCAGCACCTGATACAGCACCGTCTCCCGACTCACCTTCCCCCGCGCCCTCGGCTCCGCCACCTTCACCCGCACCGGCAACACAATCGTCCCATTCGCCTCCGCCTTCACCTCCGCCCACCCCATCAAGTTCCCTCGAGATCCCGCCGCCGCCGCAGGCTCAGCCGCCACCACGACCTGCGCATCCTCCACCCTCTCCACCCGCTCAAACACCCGAACCCCCAACACCTCCAACGCCAAAGAATTCCAATCCTCCACCGCCCGCCCCACCCCCCGATCCAGAGGAGCGTCCCCGAACGAATTGATGTGGAGCTTCAGCGGAAATCTCCCCCTCGGATGCACCTCCCGCCCCGTAAGCAAGGCCTCCGAAGCGAACGCAGAAATCGCCGCCCCTGCTACAACGGTCAACACGACCGCCAGCGTCGCGAGAAGGCCCCAGATGCTAGGCGGCGAGGAGCGGACCGACTGAGACGTGGCCCGGCCACGTAGCAGGGAGGGCCGCCCGAGCCAACGACGCAGATGGGGCCTTATCGCGGCGCTGGCGAGGGGTTGGCGTTGGCCCAGACAATGATGATAATCACCCCATCACCATAACGCGGGCCGCCGATGACGGCAGGGCTCCCCCGGGCGGCCCGGATCTCCGTCACCAGCTCCGTCATCTGACCGCGGATCAGGCGCACGCGCATCCGCACCGTGTCGCCAGCAACCGACTCCGGCCAGACCTCCAGCGTGCGTTCCCCGGGCACCCGCCACGTCTGCAGGGTGCCCACCGGCACCTCGGCCCGATAGCGCTCGAGCGAGGCGTATTCCTTGTAGCGGAAGAGCTGGCGCAGCTTGGGCATGAATGCCACCAGCCGCTCGTCGCCGTCGGCCGGCGCGGCGCGCAAGCCCGAGGGCAGCGGCCCGTCGGTGCCCATGAGCACGCGGGCGCCGAAGCGAACGATCGGCGCCTGCGCGCCCGGCGCCTGGGCGGCGGCGGGCGTGGCCAGGGTCAGCAACAGCGCCAGCACGAGCATGAGCAGCGGGCCGAGCACGTCGCGCAGCCGCTTGCGGGCGTTGTGCAGACGCGACATGACGGTGCCCATCGGGATCTCGAGCGTCTCGGCGATCTCGCGGTACGACAGCCCCTCGAGGTCGCCGAGCATGATGATCCGGCGATGGTCCTCGGACAGCTGATCGAGCGCCTGCATGATCTTCCGGCGCTCCTCGCGGCGCACCGCCGTGTCCGCCGGGGAGGCCTCGGCCGGATTCGGGTCGGTGATCACGCGCTCCCAGTCCTCCTCAGGAACGCGCTCGGTGCCGAAGGCCCGCCCCTGGGCGGCGCGCGAGCGCGCCCGATCGGCGGCCACGTTCATGGCGATGCGGTAGAGCCAGGTGTAGAAGGCCGACTGGCCGCGGAACGAGGGCAGCGCCTGGTAGGCCTTGATGAACGCCTCCTGCGCCACGTCCCACGCCTCCTCCCGGTCGCGCAGGACGTTGTACGCCAGCCGCCAGACCCGCTGGCGATACTTCTCCACCAGCGGCTCGAAGGCCGCGACGTCCCCCGCACGACATTTCTCGATGAGAGCCGAGTCGTCGGTATCCACGCACTCACCCGCCGACCTCGACCACCGGTTAGACGCCGCCGCGGCGGCGCTGATTCACCTTGGCGCGGGGCCGGGACCGGACATCGCCCAGCGCCAGTAGGGCGTCGAGACCAAGGCAGTAGCTCTGTGGACCGAACCCGGCGATCTGGCCGCGGGCGACCGCGGCGATGACGGAGGTTCGGCGGAACTCCTCGCGGCCGTGCACGTTGGAGAGATGGACCTCGACCACGGGGAGCGTGATCGAGGCCACCGCGTCGCGCAGCGCGATCGAGTAATGCGTGAACGCGCCCGGGTTGAGCACGACCCCCCCGAACCGCTCTCGCGCTGCCCGCTGCAGCCATCCGATCAGCTCGCCCTCGAAGTTCGACTGCCGGCACTCCACCCGGATCCCCCGCCGCCGCCCGTGGTCTCGCACGATCCGATCCACCTCGGGGAGCGAGAGGTGGCCGTACACGGCGGGCTCGCGCGTGCCCAGCAGATTGAGGTTCGGCCCGTGCAGCACGAGCGCGGAGGTGATCGGCATCGCGGCTAGTGCGCGATGAAGGCGGACAGGAGCCAGTCGGCGCCGATGAAGAACAGCAGGCCGGCGAACACGGTCCACGCCAGCGCGGGGCCACCTTCACGGTTGACTTCGGGGATCAGGTCCGAGGCGGCCACATAGATTGTCACGCCGGCGGAGAGGGCCAGCGCGTAGCCCACGTGCTGGCTGGCGACGAGGCCCGTCAGCGCCGCGCCCCCCAGAGTGAGCAGACCCAGGGCTCCGCCCGCGGCGATCGCGGTGGTCCGGCTATGGCCGCTGGCCAGCAGGATCGACGCGATGGTGAAGCCTTCCGGGAGCTTGTGGACCAGCACGGCCAGGAACAGGAGGCCGCCGAGGGTCGGGCTCACCATGTACCCGGCGGCGATGGCCACGCCGTCGAACAGGGTGTGCACGCCCAGCCCGAGCACCGCCAGCCAGCCGGCCGACGGCCGGAGCAGGGCCTCGGGGTGGGTCTCTTCGCCAAAGTGGAAGTGGGGCGCAAACGTGTGCTCGAATAGATGGA
>Ga0111538_10001932_pt1 | contig 29062 bp, 28 predicted proteins | sample SoiMethybrSBSTD1_FD_79669 | JGI IMG/M metagenome (GOLD analysis project Ga0111538, IMG submission 79669) | Bulk soil microbial communities from a Populus tree surrounding site in Tennessee, USA - Soil MetaG P. TD hybrid SBSTD1 (version 2)... | ecosystem: Environmental > Terrestrial > Soil >... | reverse complement strand
GGGAGCGGTCCAAGGTTCCAGGTGGTCCCTGTGTTATTGATGATCTGCAGCAGCTGGCCGAAAGCGCTGGTTATCGCTGTCCAGATCGATGAACCCAGGGAGAATGGTGTGGACGTATTGAACATGCCGCTGTTCGCTACCGTGCCGCCGTCATAGGCCGTACGGCAGGACGTCGTGGTGTTACCTGGATCCGGCACGTGCACGTCGCTCGTGTAGATGTAACGAGTACCGGGGCACTCGAACTCGGGCCCCGCGATGGCGACCTGCGCCGCCGGTAGCGCCAGCAAAGCGGCGCAATACAGTGCGGCACTGGATGTGCGGCGCGCGCGCATGCGAAGGATTGGAAGGCGGAAACCGATGAAGCGGCGAGAATGTGCGTACATGGCACCTCCCTGTGCGATGTTGGCTCAGGAGGCCGGCCATGACGCCGACTCTCCGAGCCGCCGTAGGCATGCGCTCACCCCGACCGGAGTGGCAGCGATCAGGACAGGAGCAAGAAGTGTGCTGAAAATACAATCCGTTTGAAAATCAGAGCTTTGATAAAACCCGCCATGCCGTATGCCTGGAGAACTGTAAAAATTTCCGACAAATGACACTTCTCGCTCAACTTGCCGCAGCATCCGGACGTGTCTCGGAGACCGCCAGCCGCCGCGCGAAGATCGCCGAGCTGGCCGCCTGCCTGCGCGGGCTTGCACCGGATGAGATCCCGATCGCGATTGCGTTCCTGAGCGGGGAAACGCGCCAGGGGAAGCTGGGTGTCGCCTATGCCGCGCTGCGGGCCGGAAACTGGAGCGCGCCGCCGTCCTGCCCATCCCTCACGGTGGAAGAAGCGGATGCAGCTTTTGCCGGGCTCGCCGCCGCCAGCGGCAAGGGCTCTGCGGCTCTCCGGATGCAGCGGCTGGCGGCTCTGTTCAGCCGGGCCACGGAGGCGGAACGGGACTTTGTCGGACGCCTGATCGTCGGCGAGTTGCGGCAGGGCGCGCTGCAGGGACTCATGGTCGAGGCCATCGCGGCCGCCGCGGAGCTTCCCGTGGCGGAAGTGCGCAGGGCCGCGATGTCCGCGGGCGGCCTGGGCGAAGTGGCGCGTGCCGCGCTCACCGAAGGCGCGGCAGGTCTTGCGCGTTTCTCGATCCGCCTCATGCAGCCCGTGCTGCCGATGTTGTCGCAGTCCGCGAAGGACACCGACGAGGCGCTTGCCATGCTCGGCACGGCGGCGTTCGAGTGGAAGCTCGACGGCGCGCGCGTGCAGGTGCACAAGGCAGGCGACGAGGTGCGCTGCTACACGCGCAACCTGAACGAGGTCGGGGGCAGGGTGCCGGAGGTCGTGGAAGCCGTGCGCGCCCTGCCCGCCGCTTCACTGATCCTCGACGGCGAGGCCATCGCGCTCAGGGCCGACGGCGCGCCGCATTCGTTCCAGGTCACGATGCGGCGGTTCGGCCGCAAGCTCGAGGTCGAGGCGATGCGGCGGGAGCTGCCGCTATCGGTGTTCTTCTTCGATTGCCTGCTGCGTGATGATGAACCGCTCGTCGACCGCCCGGCCGAAGAGCGGTTTCGCGCACTGCAGGAAGCGCTGCCGGCCGGACTGATCGTCCCCCGCATCGTCACCGGCGATCGCGCCGAAGCGGCGCGATTCCTCGAGGAAGCGCTGCGTCACGGCCACGAGGGCGTCATGGCGAAAGCGCTCGACAGCCCGTACGAGGCCGGCCGCCGCGGCACGGGCTGGCTCAAAGTGAAGCGCGCCAATACGCTCGATCTCGTCGTGCTCGCGGCGGAGTGGGGCAGCGGGCGGCGCAGGGGCTGGCTTTCCAACCTGCATCTCGGCGCGCGCGATCCGGCGGGCGGCGGGTTCGTCATGCTCGGCAAGACGTTCAAGGGGCTCACCGACGAGATGCTGCACTGGCAGACCCAGGCATTCCTCGAGCGCGAGGTGAGCCGCGACAGCTACACGGTCTACGTGAGACCCGAAATCGTGGTGGAGGTGGCGTTCAACGAAGTGCAGGAGAGCAGCCAGTATCCCGGCGGCCTCGCGCTGCGCTTCGCGCGTGTGAAGACTTACCGACCTGACAAGCGTGCCGAGGAGGCGGACACCATTGAGTCTGTGCGTCGTATACACGCCGCACAGACCGGAAGGATGACGGCGGAAGGATGAAGGGTGAAGCTTACGAAGCTCAAACAAACAGTGTCTGCAAAAATAGTTGCGCGACCGAAGTCATGGTGAATCGTCAGTACGAATCGTGAGTTCTGTTTACTTTGCGTAGTGCTTCCGCCGCAAAACCCTACTACGAGTGAGGCCGCGCCGCTGCTGCGTGCGGATCGTTGCGCAGCACCATCCATCCGGGAACCTTGTTCCTCTTGTCCTGCCGAACCTTACGGTCGCTTCGATGGCGACCCTCGGTGAAAGTTTTGCATCGCATTAAACCATCACAGGAGAATTTATGGACAAGGCACAGCAGCACGTCACGAATCTGGCGGAGATCTTCTTTCAGGGTGCGATCAGGATAGTGGATATTCAGACGACGGCGGCGCGCGTACTGCTGCAGACCCAGGGCAGGAGCGCGGCGATGTTCGGCGCTCCGGACTGGACGCCGACGGTGACCCGTCAGGGAGAGCAGCTTACCCAGCTCCTTTCGGTCGGCGCCGAAGAAACGCTGAAAATCATGCGCCAGGCGAACGAGACCGTATCGGAAATGCAGCAGCAGGTCGGTCAACTAATCCAGCAGCAGACGGCGCAGGTGACCGACGAAGTCCGCAACGGCGTCGAGGAAGTCGGCCGGCGTACCGAGGAAGGACTGGAACAGCTGCGCCACACCACCCAGCAGGCGGCGGCGGGAGCGCAGCGCGCCGGGCGGCGCTTGAACGGCGGGCGCAACGGTAGGCAGGTCCGGGCGCGGGCGCGGGTCTGAGGGGGCGCTCAGTCGAGCCCCGTCTCTGCCACTTGCTTCGGTTTGATATTGCCGCGATCCGCGAGCGCATCCCGCACATACGCAGGCTCGCCTTCGATGCCGTCACCCGTCATGCGGAACATGTGGAGCATGCGCGGCGAAGTCACGCGCCAGGTTCGCGTGGTGGACACCACTCACCAGCCGTGAATCACCGATCGCGCCGTCGGACCTAAATCCGCATCAAGCCCTTGACGCGCCGCGGCGTCAGCGGCAAATCGCGCACCCGGGCGCCCGTTGCGTTGGCAATGGCGTTGGCCAGCGCCGCGGCAGTCGGCCCCTGCGCGGCTTCGCCCGTGCCGAGATAGGGCTGGCCCGGCCGGTTGATCACGTGCACGTCCACGCTGTCCGGCAGGCTCTGAAAGCGCAGGATGGGATAGGTCGACCAGTCGAGGCTCGTGATCCGGGTCTGATTGAAAGTGACCGCCTCGTACAGCGTCCAGCTCATCGCCTGCAATATCCCGCCTTCGGTCTGGTTGCGGATGCCGTCCGGGTTGACGGCCTCGCCGCTGTCTATGGCCGCCACCGCGCGCACGAGACGCGGGCGGCCGCTTTCGCGATCGACTTCGACCTCGCAGGCGATGGCAAACCACGCGGCGAGATTCTTGTACTTCGCGAAGGCGAAGCCGCGCCCGCGCCTGCCCGTACGCTGGTACCCGGCCCAGCCGAAACGCTCGGCTGCCGCGCGGATCACATCGCGCGCCCGCGGGTCCTCCAGGTGGCGCAGGCGGAACTCGACGGGATCCGCCTTGGCCATGCCGGCCACCTCGTCCATGAAGCTCTCGATCGCGAAGACATTGTGATACGCGCCGAGCGCACGGAGCGCGGATACCCGGAGCGGCATGGTCGCGATGAAGTGATTCACCACGCGCGTGTTGCCAAAACGGTAGAGCGGTATCGCGTTGCGGTCGCCGCCGCCCGTCGGCTGTGGCGCCGGCTTGGGCGCGGGCTTCGCGAACGGGGCCGCCAGGTGCCAGGCGGGAGCAAGCTGCCCGGCCGGCCCGGGACGCTCGTTGTGCGAGTTGCTCCACACGTCGTACTGCCAATCGCTGATCTGGCCGTTGCCGCCGAGCCGCGCCCGCACCGTGGACACCATCATCGAGCCGTAAGGCTCCCACGCGTGCTCCTCTTCGCGCATCCACTGCACGCGCACCGGCCGCCCGGGGAGGGCCATCGCGAGGAGCGCCGCGTCGGCGCCCGCGTCGTCGGCGCCGTTGTGACCGTAGCAGCCCGAACCCTCCATATGTACGCAGCGCACGCTCTCGGCCGGGAGCTTCGTCAACTCCGCGATCGCGTCGCGCAGCGGATAGACGCCCTGGCTATGCGTCCAGATGGTCAGCACGTTGTCCTGGTAGCGGCCTACGGCGCACGACGGGCCGATCGAGCCGTGGATCTGGTAGGGACGGCGATAGGTCGCTTCGACTGCGCCGGCCCCGGCGGACGTGGGCGGGCCCTCCGCGATGACGATATCCTGCGACGGCAGACGCTGGAACCAGTTGTAGGAATCATCCGGAGACGGCAGGGCAGGCGCCTCGTCCCAGACCGCCAACCGGGCAAGCGCGCGCGCCGCGGTTACCGCCTGGTACTCGTGCTGGGCAATCACCGCGAGATAGCGCCCGTCCTGGACGATCTTGAGCACCCCCCGCATCTTCTGTACGCTGGTCGTGTTGACGCTGTTCAACCGCGCGCCGTAGCTCGGCGGCCGTACCACGCGCGCGTGCACCATGCCCGGCAGGCGGAGGTCGTGCACGTAGATGGAAACGCCAACCAGCTTGGGCGGGATGTCGACCCGCTGCAGTGACTTGCCGATGACGGCGTAGGTGGCCGGATCGCGCAGCGGGGATTCGGACTGCGCCGTAACGTGAAGATTCGTCTGCGCCACCAGCTCGCCATACGTGGCGCGGCGACCGTCCGGCGCGCGCACTGCGCCGCTTCCGACGGTCAGGCTTTCCGCGGCAACGCCGAGCTTTCCGGCCGCCAGCCCCACGAGCAGCGCGCGCACCTGGGCCGCGGCGTGGCGTATCGCCGTTGCGCTGTCCTGCATCGATTGGCTGCCGGCGGTGTACCGCTCATCGGGCGTGGCTCCGGTATCGGCCGTAACGAGCGTGAGCGCGCGCGGATCGACCACCAGCTCCTCCGCTGCCACCTGCATGAGCGCGGTCTTGATGCCCTGGCCGAGCTCGGCTTTCCCCGTGAACACGGTGATGCTGCCATCCCCGGCTATGCGTATCCACGAGTCGAGCATGGGGGCGGTCTTGAGGCTGCCGGGCAGCGCCGGCGCAGCTTCGGGCTTGGTCTGCGCTGCAGCCGTGAGCGCGCGGGAGCACAGGGAAAAGCTCACGACGAGGGCGCCGCCCGCGGCGAGAAAGTCGCGCCTGGTGACACCGGCGGGTGCGGCCCCGTTCACGTCTCGGCCTCGGTCTTGGCCCTTGCCGTAATCAGGCGCGCCGCTCTCTCCACGGCGGCGACGATGCGCATGTGGGTGCCGCACCGGCACAGGTTCGGACTCATGTGGCGCAGGATCTCTCGCCGGCTTGGCGAGGGATTACGCTCGAGCAGCGCCTGCGCGCGCATGATCATGCCGGGTATGCAATAGCCGCACTGGGCGGCCTGCTCCTCCAGGAACGCGCGCTGAACGGGTCCCGGCTTGTCCGCGGTGCCGAGCGATTCCAGGGTCCTCACCCGCCGCGCTCCCAAGGTCGAGATCGGAATGAGGCAGGAGAAGACCGGCTGGTTCTCGAGCAGCACCGTGCACGAGCCGCATTGTCCCAGCCCGCAGCCGAACTTCGCGCCGTTCAGCTCCAGGTGGTCGCGCAGCACGTAGAGGAGCGGCGTATCGGGCTCGGCGTCGACCTGCACCGTGCGGCCGTTGACGTTGATCGAAATCATCTCTTCGCCTCGCTCCTCAGAACCGTAATATCAGCCACAGAGATCACAGAGCACACAGAGGAACCCGACGACACTTCATACGTGATGCACTCTCTGTGGCCTCTGTGTCCGCTGTGGCGAAATGGGGTTTGCAGTCTTACTTTGCTTCGGCCACCGCCAGTTTCCGCTCACTTTCACGGCGCGCCTTCCGTACTTCGCCTTCCACGTCGCGCCACGGCGGCGCCTTCGCGACTTCAGATCTCAGGAATCGAACCAGCCCGACGACCTGATCGTCGGTCAGAGCGCCGGCATATCCCGGCATCCACGGCCCGGGCTCCCCGTCCGGCGGGACGATGCCGTCGACGATGATGTGTATGAGATTGCGCGGCGTCGGGAAATACAACGCGCTGCCCAGGGCGAGGTGCAGCGCGGTGCCGGCCGACGCACTGAGCCGGCCGCTGCCGTGGCAGCTCGCGCAGGCATCGGCATATACGCCGCGGCCGGCCCGCACCACGGGATCGCCGCCGTCCGCTGCCGTCGCTGCCGGGGCGCCCGCAGCCTGCGCCGCTGCATCGTTTCTGGCGCGCGCCACACTTCGTTCCGCGTGCTGCCGGCGCTCGGCCGTCTCCTCGCCGCCAAGCGATGCGATGTAGACCGAGATCGCGCGCACATCTTCTTCGGGTGCGGTGGAGAGGTTGCGCACCACCTCCACCATGGGGCCGGCCGGGACCGCGTGCTGTTCGACGTAGCCGTGACGCAGGTACTGGTACAGCGTTTCCGCGGTCCACGGCACGGGAGACGGCGATCCGGCGTCGAGCGCGGGCGCGTGCCAGCCTTCGGCTTCACCGCCCGCGACGTGCTGTTTCGTCTTCTCCGCACCCAGGAGATTGCGTGGCGTATGACACGAGCCGCAGTGTGCCGGCCCCTGCACCAGGTAGGCGCCGCGGTTCCATTGAGCGCTTTGCGCCGGATCGGGCGCGAACGCCGCAGGACGGAAGTAGAGCGCTTTCCAGGCCCCGATCAGCGAGCGGATATTGAACGGAAAGCGCAGATCGTTGGCCGGAGCCTCGGCCGCGACCGGGTCACGCGTCATGATGAACGCGTAGAGGGCCCGCAAATCCTCGTCCGGCATCAGGGTGTAATGGTCGTAGGGAAATACGGGATACAGATGGCGTCCATCCTTGTCGATGCCCTCCCGCATCGCCCTGATGAACGCCGCTTCCGGCCATTCCCCGATGCCGTGCCGCGGATCCGGGGTTATGTTGGTGCCGTAGATGGTTCCGAACGGTGTTGCGAGCGCCCGGCCGCCGGCATAAGGGATGCCGCCCTCCGCCGTGTGACAGGTGGCGCAATTGGCGATCTTTGCCAGCGCGGCGCCCTTTGCCACGAGCGCGGCATCGAAGACGGGGGTCGATGCGGGTGCCCCCGGCGGGAGGGCCGAGCTCGCGGCGTAGGCGATGAATGCTGCGACCGGCGCGAGCGCCAGTAAGGTTCCCGGGATGACCTGGCCTGCCTTCACGGTATTCAGCCTCCGGCACCCTCCCGCAGGTTGGGCTGCGGCCAGTGCCGCGAGTTCCTGAACTGCCGGCGTGCGGCGCCTGCTCCGGCATTACATGGATCTATCTCTCCCGCAGCACGGGTTGCTTGGTGACCGCTCCGGACGGGTCCAGAATGGCGCCCTCCGCCGGGCCCGCGCCGGTCCGATCCATCCCCGGCGGAGTATTGCCGCGCTTGTCCTTGTCTTTTGCCGCCTGATCGCGCAGCGGTACTGGCGCAGAAGTCGCCGAGCGCGACTCGGATTGCGACTCGCCAGAGCGAGCCGTGTCGGACTGGTTGTCGGCCGCCACGCAACCCCCTGCCAGGAACAGAGCGACCAGAATAGTGAAAACTTTCACGAATGGGTTGCGCATATCGCTTGCCGCCGCATCCCAGGTAAAGAAACGGCGTCCTCGGTTTGTTATCTTTTACTTAGGCACCGGATACGCGGGTGCAGTTCCGCGCGGGCCAAGACGCATGCCGCACTGCAGCGAGAGTATCCCCTTGATCACCGACCTGAACGGCCAGGTGAACATCATCGGCGACGGCATCAACGTCGCGCAGCGGGTGATGAGCTTCTGTCCCGCGGGCGAGCTGCTGGTGTCGCGCTCCTTTTACGAGATCGCGGCTACCTGTCGGAGGCGCACGCCGCGATGTTCAAGCAAGCGGGGGAGCACAAGGACAAGCGCGCGCGTGCGCGTGAGATCTGCTCCGTCGTGCGCAACGCGCCCGCGAAGGCAGGCGCGGCGGCGCCTGTCGTAGCCGACAAGCTGAAGAAGCTGCTTGATGACGGCGCGACCGTCGTGTCCGAAGCTGAAAGCATCAACGGCGTGCGGACCGCCGTGTGCGCGTCGACTGGAGCCGCTTTCAGCGTGGAAAATAGCTTGAAAATGCTGCGCCGCAGCGGGTATTTACTAGGGTTTACCCTAGGATTATTACAAAGAGTTAAGACATGATGCGGACGACGTACGCCAGTGGCAGGAAAGTATGAGAAAATCAATGCCTTCTTTTATTTTGGCAGAGACGCCCAGGAGCGATATGAGCAAGCTGATTTCCGCGGTTCCCCTGTTCCTCATGACCTGCTGTGCGCTGGCTGCCAGCATGGAGGATGCTGCAAACGCACCACTGCAGGAAGGTGTCCCGGTGGTGTACGTCGCATTGTTCCTCATATTGTTCGTTGGGTCGATCGTCGGATTCTTCATCTACATGTGGTACCTCGAGAACAAGAAGAAGGCGAAACGCGACGAAAAGGCGTGACCGCCGGAACGTAGAACGATTTCAGAAAAAACCCCGCCGCTGGCGGGGTTTTTTGTTGTTGGGCCGTACGCTGTGAGCCGTGCGCTGTGAGCTTGAACAGCATAGTCGTAGCCCATAGCCTATGGCTCATAGCTCATAGCTGATAGCTCACAGCGAGGAACTCCCGATGGACTTCACGCTCACCGAAGAGCAGCAGCACTGGCGCGCCGTCGCGCGCGACTTCGCCGAGAAGGTGATCAAGCCGGACGTGCTGCGGCGCGACCGGTTGCCGACGGCCGCTGAGCGCATTCCATGGGACTGGATCCGGCAGGCCGACGCGGCAGGACTGCGCACGCTCGCCGTGGCCAGGGCATGGGGCGGCGCCGGGGCGGACATCCAGTCGTTGTGCCTTGCCGGGGAGGAGCTTGCCGCCGGGGACCTCGGGTTCGCCGTCATCATGGACCAGTGCTGGAAGATGGCGCACATCCTCGGCGAGGCGATGACGCCCGGGCAGCAGAAGCGGTTCATCCCTCCCTTCGTCGCCGACCCTGAAGCCACGCTGGCGATCGGTTTTACCGAGGAGGGCGCGGGCTCGGACCACCAGGGGTATTACGACTCTCCGGACATCGACTTTCGCACGACCGCGGTGCGCGAGGGTGACGGCTACGTCATCAACGGGACCAAGCGCTACGTCTCGAACGGCGGCATGGCGAAGCTCTATTTCATCATCGCGCGCACCGATACGTCGCGCTCGCTGCGTGAAGGCGGAAGCGTCTTCGCCGTGCCGTCCGACACGCCGGGCTTCCGCGCCGGATTTTTCCACGAGAAGGGCAGCCAGCGCCTCGCCACGAACGGCACGTTCCACCTCGAGAACTGCCGCGTGCCCGCCGAAAACCTGCTGGGCGGGGAAGGCCTCATGGCGCGGTTGCGCGCGGACTTCATGTGGGGGAGCAAGGCCGAGGCCGCGGCAACGGCGCTGGGCGTGGGCCGCGCCGCCTACGAGTATGCGCTGGCCTACGCGAAACGCCGCGTGCAGGGCGGCAAGCCCATCGCCGAGCAGCAGGCGGTGGCCATGCTGCTTGCACAGATGGCGATGAAGCTCGACGCGGCCCGCACGCAGATCTGGAAGGCGGCCTGGCTCGCGGACCGCAGGCGGCCCGAGGCGCGTGTGCTGGGGCTGCTCGCCAAGGTCAACGCGTCGGAGACGGCGTTCGAGGCGTGCAGGCTGGCGGGAGAGGTGCTGGGCGGCGCCTCGATCATGCACGAGCACCCCGTCGAGAAGTACCTGCGCGACGCGTCGAGCTTCCTGCACTCGGACGGGACGAACCAGTTGTGCCTGCTGCGCGCCGCGCAGGGGCTCGCGAGGGCCGAAGACGCAAGCCTGTTCGGGTTCTAGAAGAAATAGCGGAAAGATACTCAGAGAGTCGGATGCGAAAACAGAGACTGCCCTCGTTCCTGCGAGCAACTGGCCGGGTCCTGTCGGCATGTCCGGCCTCTGGATCCGATTCACGATGATTTGATTCAATCTTGACGTCGATCGAGCGCATCATTAGCGTGATAGGTCGAATTTCGTCGACCCATTAACTGTTCGGCGCCATAGAATGAAGACTCAATACGGAAATGTGTTCACAAGACTTTTATGGGGTGGGGTCTCTTTAAATCCGTTCGAGCTGGCGATCGTTGCCAAACTATTGGAAAACCTGCCAACGACTCTGCGCTTTCCGCTTCTCGGTCAAATGGATCAATACAACCTCGTGCAGCGCGAGCACGACGGCCGGGCGCTGAATTTTTACAAGAAGGTTCGAGGTAAGGTCACCCGTGATGGGTTGCCGCCGCTACCAATCAAGTCGGGAGAGGTTACCCTCGTTAAAGTTGCATTCAATTTGAATAAAGAGCAAACGCCCTTTCATGCCACTATGACCGCTGTAAATCAGCGGTTCTTCTGCTGTAGCTTTAGCCAAGATACTCGCCCTCTTGCGCGGATGGGCATTTCGTCGATTGGCCGCGTTACTGAATCCTGGCGTTCCAATGTACTTTCAGTTGCCGAACAACGCGCTCAAGAAGGACGCGCGGAAGAACCGCGCGCCTCTTGGCGCCGGCGTTAGGCCCCAACAATGACCATTCGCGGCAACCTCTCCGGCGTCAATCGAGCGGTCGCTTTTGCGCTTGCCATAGTGTGGTTGGGCGGGGGTGCCGCGGGTCTCGTTGTCGGTCTCGGCCATGCGCAAGTTGTCATGGTCATCGTGGCAATGGGTGCGATCGTGTATGGTTGCCTTTGGTTACGCGTCGCCGCTCGGTCACGTTTGCTTACCTGGCGCGAGTTGATTGCACCATGGCGTACGTGACTCGCGCTGCATGTTGAGGCTTAACCACTGCGTCGAAGACGACGCGAATCCAGCGTGAGTGGTTCTCCCGACAGGCTCCCGATGGATCCGTCGGACAAAGTCTGACAAGGATGGCCGGATTCACGCTGTGCTGAAACATGTTCCCGGGATGCCGGTCTGACGCCATGTGAAATCCGTTTTGCGGCGATTCAAGTCGGCGGTCGACCTCTGGAGCGACCACCAGGCGCCAAGGCTGGGGGCGGCGGTCGCTTTCTACGCCATCTTCTCCATTACCCCTCTCGTGTTGATGGTGGTCATGGTCGCCGGCATGTTCGTGGACGCGGGCTTTGCCCGCAGGGAGTTTCTGGACCAGCTGGAAGAGCTCCTGGGCAGCGGCGCGGCAAGCTCGGTGGAAACCATGATCGACGCGGCGGCAAAGGCTTCCGACAAGGGACCGTGGGCGGGCATCACGAGCGCTGTCGCGCTTTTCGTGGGCGCCAGCGGCGTGTTCGTCGAGCTGCGCTACGCCCTTGACGCGATCCACGGCACCACGCGCGGACGCGACAGCTTCGTGTCGTGGTTCGTCCGCGGACGGCTCTGGTCCCTGGCGCTCGTGCTAGCCGTCGGCTTTCTTCTCCTGGTTTCGCTCATCGCAAGCGCGGTCATCTCGGCGATGGGAGGCTGGCTGACGGCAATGTTTCCGGTGCTCGGCTTGCTGGCGATCGCCCTCAACCTGCTGCTATCGCTCGCTATCCTCACCGCGCTCTTCGGCATGCTGATGAGATGGCTGCCGTCGCAGCGCGAGGCGTGGCGGCGCGTGTGGGGCGGCGCGGTGCTCGCTGCGGTTCTGCTGGAAGTGGGCAAGGAACTCCTCGGGCTGTACCTGGGGCGCGCCGCTTTCGCCGATGCCTACGGCGCCGCCGGCGGTCTCGTGGTGCTGGTGATGTGGATTTACTTTGCCGTGCAGGTGTTCCTGTTCGGAGCGGCGTTCAACGAGGTCGGGAAATCGCAATAGAATAGGATTTACGGCCAAGACACGGAGAAAGAAGGGAGGAGAGGGGCAATTATGAAACGTCGCGCAGCTGGAATCGCATTGGCATTCGGTGTCGTCGGAGGTCTCGCCGCGAGCGGCATGCACGCGCAGCAGGCGCCGGCCGGGAGAAACTTCGAGGCGGAGATCCGGGCCGCGCTGCAATCGGCCAAGGACGCCGCCGGGTTCGACTTCACCGGGACCCTGGCGCGAATCTGTCTGCTGCCCCAGAGCGGCGGGGTAGACACCAGCGACACCGTGCCGCCCTATATCGCGAACCCGGCGCTGGTCCCGCCGCGCGAGTTCTGGTACGCCGAGCCTGCCAAAGTGTTCGACAACTTCTACTTCGTCGGCGGCAAGGTGCACTCGGCCTGGGCCTTGACGACGAAGGAAGGAATCATCCTCTTCGACACGATCTACCCTTACAACTCCGAGGAGCTGATCATCGGCGGGATGCAGAAACTCGGTCTCGACCCGAAGAACATCAAGTACATGCTGATCTCCCACGCGCACGGCGACCACATCGGCGGCGCCGAGATGATGCAGAAGCGCTACGGCATGCGGGTCGTTATGGGCGTGGCCGACTGGGACCTCGTCGAAAAGTATCCCAACCGCTACAAGACGATGGCGCCGAAGCGCGACATGGTGGCGACCGACGGAATGGAAATCACGCTGGGCGAGGCGAGCGTGAGGACCTGGCTGACGCCCGGCCATACGCCGGGCACGCTGTCCTACACCTTCACGGTACTGGACCGTGGCCGGCCGGTCAGCGTGGCGTATTCGGGCGGCACGGCGTTCAATTTCGTGAACAACACGCCGGACCCGGGCATCCGGAATTTCCAGACCTATATCGACTCGCAGCGGCACTTCGCCGCGCAGGCAGCCGCCGCCAAGGCGACGGTCATCATCTCGAATCATTCCGAGTTCGACAATGCCGTCGCGAAGAACCGAATGCTGGCCAGCCGCGGCAAGGGGCCGCATCCGTACGAGCTGGGAAGCGAGGCAGTGCAGCGCTACCTGCTCGCCATGCAGGGCTGCGCGCGCGCGGCGCAGTTGAGGTTGGAGCAGCAGGCGGCGCAAGCGGCAGCGAAGTAGCGCCAGGTTCTACTGCGGCGCGCTGGCCGCTTTCGAGGCGACGCGGGCGAAGGTCTCGTACTGCGTCCAGTCGAGCGGGTGCTCCTCCAGCGTCTCGGGGTTCCACATGCGGCGCGGCAGCTCGAGGATGTCGCCGCCGTAGACATGCAGGCCGATCGCGGGCGCGCTGCCTATGCATTCGGCGACGTGCGCGGTCTCCGCCCGCATCGGCAGGATCGTCCCGCGCGTGAGCGTTACCTCGCTCGCCTTGCGCAGCGCGCCGTTGTCGCGCCGGTAGAGCGTGTTCTTTTCCTCTCCCGAAAGGACCAGGATCTGCGCCCAGGTGCCATGGTCGTGCGGCGGGGTGCGCCGGCCGCTTGGGAAGCACACCTTGAGCAGCGTGAGGCTGGTCGAGCGGTAGAAGACCTGTCGCGCATTACCGCCGACGCCCGAGATATAAGCCAGAGTGCTCTCGATCGTGCCGAGGTCATCCTTCAGACTTTCCAGCACCTGCCGCGCCGAACCCATGGGATCCGCGCTTTCCGCCGCGGCTGCGAAACGCGCCACGAGTTCATGAACTTTCATTGTTGCCTCCGTGATAAAGCCGTCAGGGGTCAGGCGTAAAGCATTGACGTAAGGTGACGCGAATCACCTGCACGCACGATCCATAATGCATGACCCCATCAAATGACGGCGACGTCATCGCCGACCCGTATCTCCCCGCCCGCGCCGCTCGTCACCATCCCTACCGCGAGTGTCGGTTGCTCCTGTGCGAAAGCGCTCTTGAGGATCGTCATCAAAGGCAGGTCGCGCTCGCCGGTGCGCGGGTTCGCGTGCGTGGCGAGGCAGCGCGTCTTGTGCCTCACCACGTCGAATTCCACCTTGCCGATCCGTATCCTGCGTCCGAACCAGTCGTGCTCCTCCCACGCTTTCACGCCTTCGATGGCGATGTTCGAGCGAAAGCGCGCTTCGGCGAGCGCGGAATCGCCGGCAGCCGCCGCGACGGCTGCCAGGCTCTCGCGGCTGTGCAGCGTGATCTGTCCCGACTCGCTGTCCTGGTAGCGGGGCGAGGCGCCATCGCCGACCAGGCGCAGCGGCAGCCGCTCGGGACGGCCGGAAAGGGGGTTTTCTTCGAGCTTCAGCACGAACTCCGCAAGGGCCGCCGTCAGGCGATCGCGGCCTTGCGGATCGAGCCCGGCTTCGACGAGCATCGCGCCGTCCCGACGGATGCGGAGCCGCCGCGCATTGTGATCGTAGCTCAGCTGCAGCCGGGCGAGGCCGGGCGTGTTCACCAGCGCGACGAATTCGTGTTTCCTGCTCCACGCCGCGTCCGGCGCCGGCGAGTCTGCGAAGCGGAATCCCAGCGCGCGGTCGCCGGCGATACGCCCCTCGGGCAACGCCGTCAGGGCCTCGCACGCTTCAGGCGTGAAGCCCTTGACCGGGTAGCGATAGAGCGCGACGACGCGGGGCATGCGCGGATAATACCAGTGAAAAGAGAGGAGAGATGGGAGCGGAGGGAGGAGAGAGGAGCCACGCCGGAACGTGCTTGCCATGTAGAATTCCTCCGATCTCCCCGCCGACCGCACAGTCAGGAGGCAGTACATGACGAGTTATGTCGAAGGCGCACTGATCAAGGACGAGCGCGTGGTTCATGTCGGCCACATCAGCCTGTGGTCGCTATGGGGATACATCGCGCTCGGCATCATTCTGCTGCCCGCGTTCGGCATAGGCTTGATCTTTCTCATCATCGCGTACATCAAGTACAAGACCACGGAGCTTGCGATCACGACACGGCGCGTTATCGCCAAGTTCGGCTTCATCAGCCGACGGACCGTGGAGCTCAACATCAACAAGGTGGAGAGCATCCAGGTCGACCAGAGCGTGATGGGGCGCATCCTGGGTTACGGCACGCTTGTCATCTCGGGAACCGGCACATCGCATGCGCCCATCCCGGGCATCTCGAATCCCATCGCTTTTCGCAAGGCCTTCATCGAAGCCCAGGACGCGCCGAGAATCATTCCTGGGGTCTGACCCCGGTAAGCGTTTGATATGTGAGCGCTATGTTCCCGAAACTGAGGTAATTTGATGTTTGAAGCCCCGTTTTCTGCGGCAATAACGGGTTTCCAAGAACGATGACGTCGAAAACCGCACTGATCGCCGGCGCCACGGGCGCAGCCTCCAAGAGGCTGGTCGAAGTGCTGCTCGAGGACGGCTGGCAGGTCATCGGCCTGTCGCGCCATCCGCCCGGGACGTCGAACGACCCGCGGCTCTCGTACGTGCGCGCCGACCTGCTGGACCGGGAAGGCTGCACGCGCGCCCTCGCGAGCGCGAAGGGCGTCACCCATCTCTTCTACACGGCCCGCGCGGAGTTCGGCGAGGGAGGCGTGGAGGACGTGGAACGCAACGTGGCGATGCTGCGGAACGTGGTCGATGCGGCGGAGGCCGCCGCGCCGGGGCTCGAGCACGTCCACCTGGTCGAGGGCCAGAAGTGGTACGACGTCCGGTTGAGGCCGCCGCGAACGCCCACGCGCGAGGACGATCCCCGGCACATGCCGCCCAACTTCTATTATGACCAGGAAGATCTTCTGCGCGAGCGATGCGAAACCCGGGGCTGGACCTGGTCCGCGTCGCGCCCTCACTTCGTCTACGACTTCGCGCCGGAACGCCCGCGTAACATCGTTTCGACGGTCGGGGCGTGGGCGGCGATGTGCGCTGAGCACGGATTGCCGCTCGATTTCCCCGGCGCTCCCGGCTGCTACGCCGCGTTGATCGAGATCACCGACGCCACGCACCTCGCGCGCGCCATCGCGTGGATGGCTACGAGTCCGCAGGCGCGGAACCATGCGTACAACGTCACCGATGGCTGCCAGTTTCGCTGGCAGTGGCTATGGCCGCGGATTGCGGCCCATTTCAACCTCCCGGTGGGAGAGGTGCGGCCGCTCCGGCTGGCGGAGTGGATGAAGGACAAGCATCCGGCATGGGAGCGAATCGTCCGGCGGCACGACCTCAAGCGCAACGCGCTTCACGACGTCGCATCGTGGCCGTTCGCCGACTTTTTCTGGGGACTGGATTACGACAACATCGCGGACACGACGAAAATCCGCCTTCACGGATTTCACGGCGTGGTCGATACGGTGGAGCAGATCCTCGCCTACCTGCGTCGCTATCGCGAGGCGCGGCTGCTGCCGTGAGAGTAATAAGCCTCACCGCCAAGCACGCCAAGGCCGCCAGGGAAGGCGCGGCAGAAAAGCCTCACGTTTGGATACCGAAGACCGTATGTACGGTAACGGACGGACACCCCACCCCCCGCCTCCCAGCATCCAGTTCTTCGGCGCACCTCGGTGCGCCTATTTCGAAAGGCGGCGGATATGGGCACGACAGTCAAAGCTTCACTTGCATTTTTCATTCTGGTGGGCAGCATTATTACTGCTGGGCTGCCACTTGTCGCCGAAGCACAGGCACCGACCAAAGTTGCTCGAGTCGGCTGGATGTCGCGTGGAGGGCCGACTGCCAAGGACGCGAACCTGGGTGCATTCCACCAGGGGATGCGCGAGCTAGGCCATGTGGAAGGGCAGACCTACGTGATAGAGCCGCGCTATGCGGGCGGCAAAATTGAACTGATGCCGGAACAGGCGGCGGAGCTCGAGCGCTCAGGCGTGGCCGCAATCATTGCGGGACCGTTCGAGGCGTTGATCGCCGCCAAGCAAAGCACCAGTCGCGTTCCCATCATCATGACACCCAGCGCCGATCCCGTGGCGACGGGAGTCCTCAAGAACCCGAATCGCCCCGAAGGAAACATTACTGGTATCACAGAGATGATGCCGGAGCTGACGCCGCAGAGGCTCCAACTACTCAAACAGATCGCGCCGACCCTGAGCCGCGTGGCCATCCTGTGGAGTCCGGGCACGCTCACCGAAGGCACGTTCAAGAAGATGTTGAAAGAGACACAAGCCACTGCCCGTTCGATTGGCGTAGAAATTCAGGTTGTTGAGGCAGCAAAGGTTGACGACTTTGACGCTGCCTTTTCAGCCATGGCCAGGGAGCGCGCCGATGGACTCATCGTGCTGGTTAATCCGATGTTCAACGTCCAGCGACAACGCATTATCGAGCGCGCGGCGAAGAACGGGCTGCCCGCCATCTACGAGTGGAAACCATTCGTCCAGGATGGGGGGCTCATCTCCTATGGGGCGGATGTCCCCGATATCTATCGCCGGACTGCCGGATTCGTCGATAAGATCGTCAAGGGCGCTAAAACCGCTGACCTCCCGGTAGAGGGGCCGAAACTGTTCGACATGTCGGTAAATCTCAAGGCTGCGAAAGCCCTCGGCGTGACGATTCCAGAGTCTATCGTCAAGCAGGCCGTCCTGGTGATCGAATGAAACTGGCCGCTTTCGGGAATCCCGGGCTTCCGGAGTCGACCCCAAGGAGACATAGCCGTCAGGCCAGCGTCACCTCGAGCGTGCCGCACTTCTCGACCTCGGTCACGACCTTGTCCCCGCGCTTCAGCCACACCTGCTTCTCCGGCGGGTAGCCCAGGATGACCCCCTGCGGCGTGCCGGTATAGATGATGTCGCCGGGCAGGAGCGTCAGGTGGCGCGAGCAGTAGCTGACGATCTGCGCGCAGCTGAAGATCATGTCGGAGGTGTTCGAGTTCTGGCGCTCCTCGCCGTTCACGTAGGTGGCGATCTTGAGGTTCTGCGGATCCGGAATCTGGTCCGCGGTGACGACCCAAGGCCCGAGCGGCGCGAAACCGTCGCAGGTCTTGCCGATCATGATCTGGCTGCTCGAACGCATGATGTCGCGCGCGGAAAAATCGTTCCCGTTAGCGTAGCCGAAGACGTAGGACAGCGCCTTCTCCTCGGGCACGTCGTGCGCCTTCCGGCCCATCACCACGACGAGTTCCACTTCGTAGTCGAACTTCGTGCCGACCTTGACCGGCAGCGGGATCCTGCCCCGATGGCCGAGGAGCGTGTTGTTGAACTTGTTGAACAGCATCGGCACCGGTGGAATCGCGTTGCCGGTCTCAACCGCGTGCTGCCGGTAGTTGAGTCCGACGCAGATGATCTTGCCGGGACGCGGAACGGCCGGCGCGAACCGGGCGCGCGCTTCGGGAATCAGCACGCTCCGGCCGCGCTTGTCGTCGAGCGCCTTCCCGGCGAGTCGCGCGAGCGGCGCGCAATCCGCGCCTTCGATCACCGCGTGAATGTCCGTGGGTGCCGCGATCCGGTAGAGCCTGGACGCCGCTGCCGCATCCAGGATACCCCGCTCGGTCCTGAGCCCCAGCGTGCCGCCGCCGCTCCCGGCCAGCGTGCAGAACGTCATCCCGCGCGCGCGCATCGGTTTCGCTGCCGTCCGCTTCTTTGCCATGGTTTTCATCGCTCCCTGTCCGTCACGTCAAACGGGCGAGTCAATCACACCCCTCGGGGCACGTCAACGAGTGCAGGAAGGCGGAACGCGCAGACAACGCTCGGTGGCCCGGTATTTCGCCACCCTTTGGCGTTGTGTTGACTGCAGGCTTACACTTGCGGCCGGTGCCGACGAACTTCGTCTTTATCCTCGCCGACGACCTGGGTTACGCGGACCTCGGATGCTACGGCGGCCGCGCGCCGGTGTCGCCCCACCTCGACCGCCTGGCCGCGCGCGGGCTGCGCTTCACGCAGGGCTACGCCAACGCGCCGGTGTGCTCGCCGACCCGGTTCGCTCTGATTACCGGGCGCTACCAGTACCGGCTGCGCGGCGCTGCCGAGGAGCCGATGTCCGGACGGGCACGCGGCCACCCGGAGATCGGGTTACCGCCCGCGCATCCGACGCTGCCATCGCTGCTGCGCGACGCGGGCTACCGCACGGCGCTCGTTGGCAAGTGGCACCTCGGCTTTCCGCCGCACTTCGGTCCGCTGAAGAGCGGCTACGAGGAGCACTTCGGGCCGGTGTCGGGCGGCGTCGACTACTTCACCCACACCGACCGCGAGGGCCGGGGCGATCTCTACGAGAACGGCGAGCCCGCACGCGCCGAGGGCTACCTCACGGACCTGCTGTCGCAGCGAGCCGTGGACTTCGTGCGGCGGCGCGCCGCGGACCGCCGGCCGTTCCTGCTTAGCCTGCACTACACCGCGCCGCACTGGCCGTGGGAGACGCGCGACGACGCCGGGGTCGCCGCCGGGCTCAAGGGGAACATCGCCCATCTCGACGGTGGCTCGATCCGCGTCTACCAGCGGATGATCCATCACATGGACGAGGGGATCGGCGGGGTCGCCGCGGCGCTGGAGGCGGGCGGGCTGCTCGAGGACACGCTGATCGTGTTCACCAGCGACAACGGCGGCGAGCGCTTCTCGGACAACTGGCCGCTCGTCGGTGGCAAGATGGACCTGACCGAGGGCGGCATCCGCGTGCCGTACATCGCGCACTGGCCGCGCGTGGTCGGGGCGGGCGGCGTCACGTCGCAACTCGCGATCACGATGGACTGGGTCGCGACGTTCCTCGCCGCGGCGAGCGTGCCCGCGCACGCGGACCATCCCCTTGACGGAATGTCCCTCGTTCCGGTGCTGCGCGATCCGGTCGCGTGCAGCGACCGGGCCCTCTTCTGGCGCATGAAGCACCGCGATCAGCGCGCGCTGCGCGAAGGTCGCTGGAAATACCTCGCGATCGGCGCGAACGAGTATCTCTTCGATCTCGAGGCGGACGAGCGCGAGCGCGCCAACCTCGCGCGGCGCCACCCCGACCGGCTCGCCGCGCTGCGTGCCCGGTATGCCGAGTGGAGCACGACGATGCCGCCCATGCCGGAGGAAGCGCGGGTGTCGTTGGTCTACACCGACAAGGACATGCCCTGACAATCACTTCCCGGGGTCTGACCCCAGGAAGTGCCTGATTAATTGATGTTTAGTTCTGTAAAACGCTCTGTTTTTACGCCTAGAGCTCGATTTTCTGCGGCAAAACCGCGCACCGAGGGCATGAGGCTTTACTGGATGGCACGGGTAACGGCTCGCGAGTTGCCGAAGCACGGCACGTAAACCGAGTGCGTCCCCGGCCCGCCGGCCACCAGCAGCCAGATGTCCTCGGGCGTTTCGGAAATCGCGAGCAGGTCGTCGGGCTTCAACTGCCCCGGCTTCAATCCGTGCGAATCGTGCACCCGCAGCAAGTCCTTCGCCGTCATCCTGCGCGCGGGCATCTTCGAGGCCTCCCACAGCCGGCGCTTCACTTCGCTCTTCCCCCATCCGGCGCGGTGAAAGATGTCGGCGTGCTCCGGGCTCAGGATGAGCCATGGCTCGCCGCCGTGCGTGTACTCGTTGCTCGGCGGATGCTGCATCGTCTCGGCGAACGCGCGGATCAGCTCCGGCGCCTCCTTGGTGTGCGTGTTCATGTTCATGGTGCCCTCGGCGCCCACCACCGTGACGGTGCTCGCGCCGCGCGCGTGGCCGCGCTCCACGTTGAGCGGGTCCCACGGGCTCGCCTCCTCGTTCTCGCCGCAGCAGAACGAGTACTTCCCCGGCTGGCCGTGGGTCGCGCGGTCCATCTCGCCCGGCAGCGCGCCGCCGACGTTCTGCAGTATCAGCCGCAGCCCGCGCCCTATGGTGCCGTTCGCCCACCAGCCCTGGCCGAGGCAGTTGAAAGCGGCGTTGACCTCCAATGTCTTCGCCAGCGGCCCGCTGACGATCACCCACACGGCGACCGAATTGGTCGTCGCCTGTATTCCCTGGAGGTTGAACTCGGGCGACGCGACCGCCCCGGTGGCGGCGATCAGGACGGGCAGGTACTCCGGGTCGCAGCCCGCCATGACGGCGTTGATCGCGATGCGCTCTACCGTCGCCTCCCCGAAGCCGGGCGCGACCCGCGCGACGACTTCGTGGCGGTCGCGCTGCGTGTGCCGCAGCATGCGCTCGACGCGCTCCACGGTAGGCGGCACGATCGGCAGCCCGTCACCCCACTTGCGCTCGCGGTAGAGGCGGTTGATTTCCTCGAGATCGTCGGGCGCTTCGAACGTCGCCGCAGCTGGTACAGGGTTCATGTCAAAGTCCATTTCAGCCACGGACACACACGGAATTACACGGACGAAAATAGCACCATAGAGACGACATCGACAGAACGTACATGCAAGCGTCCTGCCATCATGAAAAGCGCCCCAGAGCAAATCACTTCCGTGTGTCCGTGTGATTCCGTGGCTAGGGTTTCTGGTATGCAACGAGCTTCGCGATGTCGTCCACGCACTTCTCCGCCATCTGCCGCACTTCCTCGCGCGAGCGCACGCCGAACGGATGCGGGATAACCGCGATCGGCAGGTCGGGATTGCCCAGTGCCCGCGCCTGCGCGCGGCCGAGCGTGAGAAAGGCGGTCGAGCAGATTGCCACGGCGGCGCGTCCCTGCTTCGCAGCTTCTACACTGTCGTGGACACTCCACGACGAGCAGGATCCTCAGTCGCCCGAGCCGGTGATCACCAGGTCGCACTGACTGGCGACTTCCCGGAGCATCTCCTCGGGCGCCGGCACCGACGCGGAACGCTTGCGGCGCTTCACGACCGCGCGCACGCCGTAGCGGCTTTCGAGCAATTCGGCGAGATCGTCCACCAGGTGGTTGAAATTGGGCTTGGCGTTGTCGATGAACCCAACGACCGCGCCCTTCAGGCCGGCGAGCGTGCGCTGCTCGCTGCGCGGGGCCTCGCGCCGCGGCGCGGTCGGGTCGTACAGCATTACCATTGCTGACTCCTCAGTCGATCTGACTGCAACTATACCTCAGGCAGCAGCAGGGAAAAATGGTGATGAAAGATGGTGATGAGAAATAGTGATGAAAAATGGTGATGTACGAGTAGCGCGCCTTTTCATCACCAGTTGCCATCACCAGTATTCATCACCAGTACTCATCACTCGTTTGGGTTGGGCGGAAGCTCAACCGCGACATCAATGAACACCTGATACTGCTGGCTCCTGGGCTTCGCGACGTCCTCGGCGTTGACGTAAGCGATGGACGATTTCCCGAGCAAAGAGCGCGGCAGGATCATGACCCGGGCGAAAGCGGTCGGCTCGGTCTTCGAGGCGGCGGCGTAAACGGGATCGGGTCCGGCCTCGAACCAGGACGCGAGCGGCCCGTACGGGGTGCGCTTGCCTTTCGTCTCGATTTCGATGGCGCCGAAGAGCAGGCAGCGTATGCCGCCGCCTGCATGCGTGTGCAGGAGCGCCTCGCCGCCGGGCGGAAAATCCACGCGATCGCAGCGCAACAGGTACGGTTGAGCGGGATCGAGCGCCAGCCTCGCCGAGAGCAGGCGCGTGCTCGTCACGCCATCTCCCGCGAGGGGAGCATCCGGCTCCCCGGGGCCAGCAAGCTCCCATCGCAACGCGAGGGTCGTTAGATGTCCGGCCCCGGCGCGCACGGCGCCGCGGTTGTGCCAGGCGCTGTTGGCGCCGAGCGTAGCCGTGGCCCCGCCGGAGCCCAGCCGTAGGCCGCCGGAAATCACGTAGATCGCCCGCACCGGAGCGGAGTGCAGCGGCATCTGCACGACTGCCTGCGGCGCCAGCTGGTCCATGTACAGCCTGATTTCATAGTCCATTTCCACTATGATATCCCGCAGCGGCCGGGGCAGCTTGAGCGCCGGCGGATTTCGCATGGAGGAGCCGTGAAACTCACCGCTCAGCAGCTCGATCAGTTCGAACGGGAAGGCTACCTGTTCTTCCCGGGCATGTTCCGGCCGGAGGAGACCAGGGTCCTGCTCGACGAGGTGCCCCGCCTCTACGCGCAACAGCGGCCGGAGAACGTGCGAGAGAAGGGGAGCGACGCGGTGCGCACTAACTTCGCCGCGCATCTCTACAGCTATCCGTTCGCGAGGCTCGCGCGCCACCCGCGCATGGTGGACCCCGTCGTGCAGATCCTCGGCGAGGCCGTCTACATGCACCAGTTCAAGATCAACGGCAAGATGGCTTTCGACGGCGACGTCTGGCAGTGGCACCAGGACTACGGCACCTGGAAGAACGACGACCTCATGCCCGAGGCGCGCGCCATGAACATCGCGATCTTCCTCGACGAGGTGAACGAATTCAATGGCCCGCTCATGTTCATCCCCGGGAGCCACAAGCTGGGGGTGCTCGACGCCGGGCACGACCTCACCACGACCAGCTATCCGTTGTGGACGATCGATCACGAGACGATCGCGAGGCTCGTGGCGCGGGGCGGAATCGTGGCGCCAAAAGGACCGGGCGGCTCCATGATCCTCTTCCATTCGTGTCTGGTGCACGCCTCGACGTCCAACCTCTCGCCCTGGAACCGCGTGGCCGTGTACCTGAGCCTGTGCGCCGTGTCGAATCACATCCGGCGGTTCAAGCGGCCCGAGTACATCGCGCATCGCGACTTCACGCCGCTCGAATGCCTGCCCGATGACTGCCTGCTCAAGGACTACGACGTTCCGCTGCCGTGGAAGGACGGAACGCCCGAATCCGCGCTGCAGCCTCAACTGGCGGCGTAGCTGGAGCCGCATGCTTCGGATCACGGATCACGGTTCACGAAGGGACCTCGCTCGCCGTGCGCTGCAGCTGTTGCTGGCCGCCGGCGTGCTGGCGTTGCCGGGAGGGGCGTTCCAGGCGGCGCCGGTCGATGTCTCCCCCCAGCGCCCTGCCGCGCGTTGCCCTCGTGATCGGCAACAGCCGCTACAAGGAAGCGCCCTTGAAGAATCCCGGCAACGACGCAGCCGCGATCGCCGAGCAGTTGAAGCGCATGGGCTTCACCGTGGACTTGCAACTCGACGCCGGCCGCAAGCAGATGACCGACGCGTTCCATTCCTTCGGGGCGAGCCTGGCGAAGTCGAAGGGGGTGGGGCTGTTCTATTTCGCGGGACATGGAGCGCAACTCGGCTGGCGCAACTATCTCGTGCCGGTGGATGCCGCCATCGGGACCGTCGCCGAGATGCAGACGCAGGCGGTCGACGTCTATCAGCTGCTGGAAGACCTCATACGCGCGCGCAACGCGATGAACATCATCATTCTGGACGCGTGCCGGGACAATCCGTTTGGGACGCAGGTGGCTTTGGAGCAGAAGGGCTTGAGCCAGCTCGATGCGCCTCCGGGCACATTGCTCGCCTATGCGACCGCGCCGGGGAACGTGGCAGCGGACGGAACGGGAGCGAACGGCCTCTACACGGGATTCCTGCTCAAGGAAATCCAGGTGAAGCAGGCGAAGATCGAGGATGTGTTCAAGCGCGTGCGCTTGAACGTGCGCCTCGCGTCGAAAGGGCAGCAGATCCCGTGGGAAAGCACCTCGCTCGAAGGGGACTTCTATTTCCAGCCGCCGGCCGCGGGCACCCAGCTCGCGCGCGAAGAGATCGAGCGGCAGTTCGAGGATGAGCTCTCGCTGTGGATGAAGATAGGCGCGGACAAGGATATCGCGGCGCTGGAGAACTACCTGCGGCGTTACCCCAGCGGCAAGTTTTCCGAGGTTGCGCAGTTCAGGCTGGATCGGCTGCTCGCGCAGCAGGGGGAGAAACCGGTGCAGGTCGCGGCGGTCGTCGCCTCCCCGCAGCGCCCCTACACCCTGGGCACGCAGCGTGCCGACACCGCGTTCAGCGTCGGTGACCGCTATGTCTACAGCAGGGCGGACCTGCTGAATCGGGATCCTGCCGGGGAATTCACGGAAACCGTCACGGAGATCACGGACACGGAGGTGATCTACAACAGGGGCCGCAGGATTACCGACCTGCTGGGCAACGACGTGCTCGCCCGGGACGGCACGCAATTGTCGCCGTCGCAGATCTTCATTCCGGAATACAGCATCGGCAAGAAGTGGACCACCCGCTTTCACATCATCCGCGGCGACAAACAGCTCGAAAAGAACGACTCCAGGACTCACAAGCGGCGCGCGGCGTGGCCGCGGGAACGCGAGGACGATGTGGAGATAACTCTCAAGGTAACGGGCAAGGAAACCATCAAGGTGCCGGCGGGAACGTTCGAAGCCTACCGTGTGGAAGGGCGCGGTGCGGTCGCGGGGACAGGCGGCACATGGGAATACGTCTACTGGATCGCGCCGGAACGGGCGCGGCGGGTGCTCGCCATGGAGTTCACCAAGAGGAATGCGCGCAACGCGATCAACTCCGCCAGCCGCGTCGAACTGATCTCGTACCGCCAGCACCGGGGCCGATCCTGAACGCAGCGCGGCCATGGCCGGTCCGCCCCTTTTCCTGCACCGCAGTGAGGAATAAACTGTCCGCAGGCGCACCCTCCCGCGGATAGAGGCTCGAAGAAGTCGTTGCCCCGGAGCGATCGCCGCAAGTTTCGAGAGATCGTTGCGAGGAGGAACGCATGAGATCGGTATTGCTGCTTGCTGCCGGCATCGCTGTACTTGCCGCGCCGCCCGTAGCGGCAGCCGAAAAGTATCCGACCAGGCCGGTTCGCATGATCGCGCCGTTCCCGCCCGGCGGCGGCACGGACATTCTGTCGCGGGTGATCGCGGTGCCGATCGGCGAGAGGCTGGGGCAGCCGGTGATCGTGGACAACCGGCCCGGCGCCGGCGGCGTCGTGGGCGCGGAGATCGTCGCGCATTCGGCGCCCGACGGCTACACGCTCTGCATCGTATCGAGCAGCTATGCGGCGACCTCCGCCTACGGGAATCCCACGTACGACCCGGTGGACGGCATACAGCCCATCATCCTCATCGGCACCACCGGGCTCGTCATGTCGGTACATCCCTCGATCCCGGTGAAGAGCGTGAAGGAGCTGATCGCATACGCGAAGACGGTGCCGGGCAAGCTCAACTACTCCTCGGTCGGTCCGGGCAGCATCGTGCACCTCATGCTCGAGATGTTCAAGCTGGAGACGGGCACCAATATCGTCCACGTCCCCTACAAGGGCGGCGGCCCGGCATTGACGGCGGTTATCACGAACGAGGTGCAGATGACCGCCATAAGCCAGGTCCCGAGCATGCCTCACATCAAGGCGGGGCGGCTGCGTCCCCTGGCGATTTCGACGCCGAAGCGTTCGAGCCTGCTGCCTGATCTCCCGACCATCAGCGAATCGGTGCCAGGCTTCGAAGTCACGCACTGGTACGGCATCTGGGGGCCCAAGGGCATGCCCAAGGCCATCGTCACGCTCTGGAACAAGGAAGTGGCGCGGGAGCTGAATTCCGAGCAGATGATAAAGCAGATGGGAACCGAGGGACTCGAAGCCGGCGGCGGTCCCCCGCAGCAGCTGTACGACGTGATCAAGCCCGCTGTGGAGAAGTTGCGGCGCGTGATCCGCGACGCGAAGATTCCGCGGACAGGCTAGAGCGGACGCAAGTAATGAGAAGGCTGCTGATTGCCGCGGGACTCTGCGTGCTGGGGGCCGCGGCGGGGTTGCCGGCGCCGGCGGCGCAACAGTATCCGGTCAGGCCGGTGCGGCTGGTGGCGCCGTTTCCGCCGGGCGGCGGCACCGACATTCTGTCGCGCGTGATTGCCGTGCCCATGACCGAAGTCCTGCGGCAGCCGGTGATCGTGGACAACCGCCCCGGCGCCGGCGGCCTGCTGGGCGCGGAGCTCGTTGCCCACGCGGAGCGCGATGGCTACACGGTCACCCTGGTTTCGGCGAGTTACGCAGCGTCCTGCGCGTACGGAAAACCGACTTTCGACCCGATAGACGGGATCGATCCCATCATCCTGATCGGCACGACGGGTATCGTCCTCGCCGTGCATCCCTCGGTCCCGGCGAAGACCACGAGCGAGTTCATTGCCCACGCCCGGGCCAATGCGGGCAAGTTGAACTACGGATCGGTAGGCCCCGGCAGCCAGGGACACTTGCTGATGGAGCTCTTCAAGCTCGACAGCAAGACGCACATCGTTCACGTGCCGTACAAGGGGGCAGGTCCGGCGCTGGCGGCCACCATTGCCGGTGAGGTGCAGGTCACCGCCATCGCTGCCGTGCCGATCGTGCCTCACCTCAAGGCCGGTCGCCTGCGGGCGCTGGGTGTTACCACGGCCAAACGCTTTTCCATGCTGCCGGACGTGCCGCCCATTGCCGACGTGTTGCCGGGGTTCGACGTGCTGCACTGGTACGGCATGTGGGCCCCGAAGGGGACCCCCGCGGCCATCGTCGCGCTCTGGAACAGGGAAGTCGCCAGGATAATGCGCTCGCCGGAAATGGTGCGCCAGATGGGAGCGGAAGGGCTCGACGCGGGCGGCGGCCCGCCGCGGCAGTTCTACGACGTCAACAAGGCCGCGGTCCAGAAGTGGCGGCGCGTGATAGGCGAAGCGAACATCCCGCGCGGGGGCTGACAGACAGAGTAGTAAGGAAATCCCCTCCTTCATATAGGAGGGGTGCCCGCAACGCGGGCGGGGTGGTCGAGTAACCTGTCAGCAAAACGTGTGTCTTCCGACTTGACCACCCCGGCGAGCTTCGCCGCGCCACCCCTCCTCGTCGTAGGAGGGGAAGGTTTGCTTCAGGACAGCAGCGCGACCAGTGGACGCACGTCGTCCAGTTTCTCCAGCGCGGCAAGCTGCTCGAACGCCTGCCGTCCTTGCGCCGGCGGAATTTTCGTTAGCTCCGCGCAGTCGGTGAACTTGGCGCGCAGGTCGTCCCAGGACAGCTCGCGGCGCGGATGGCCAGGCGGAATATCGATGCGCGTCTTCGCGCTCCGTCCATCCTTGAGGAAGACTTCCACCTCGACGAATCCGCGGCTCCCCGAGCTCTTCTTCTCGAAGTTGGGATCGTCTCCCCGGCAGGTGGGGTCTTCAACCGCCGTTACACGAGGATAGAGCGCCGCGATTTCCGGGCGGCGCACGGCATCGTCAGTGAAGGTCGCGAGCCCGTACTTCCCGTCGAGCACGCCCGCCGCGATGCAGTACTCCATGCTGAATTTTCCCTCCAGGCCCGTCACCGGCCGCGGGTAGGTGAGCACCAGCATGCCGCCGGGGGGCATGCGGCAGATCGCTTTCTCTACGGAGCCCGCGTCGAACCCGAGCTGCTTGCGCAATTCGAGCAATCCGTCCATGCCGCGGTGACAGGCATAGCAGCAGGGAAATTTCTTGAGCGCGAGTCCCGGATCCGCGACAACGAACGGCCGGCCCAGGCCCTTGACCGTGACGGCAGGGTCGGAGGCCGCGGTTCCGTACGCCGCAAAGAATCCCGCCTTCGACTCGAATATGTCGGGCGCGGCCGTGAAGCCGGAAGTGGCAAGGCGGAATGCGGTGAGGGCGCTGCGGGCGGCGAGCCCGGTGTGGAGGGGCTTGGTCATCGTACCGAAGTTGCGGCGCAGGCCGCTCGCCATCGACCCGGCGATGCCGAACGCCTGCTGCGCGGTAGCGAGGTCGAGCCCGTGCAGCTTGATGAGCGCCGCGAGCGCGGAGAAGAGGGCCAGCGAGCCGGTGGCGTGGAAACCGCGCTGGTAATGCTCGTTCGTCATCCCGACACCGAGTTTCCCGCCGACTTCGACGCCCACGGCATAGGCTTCGAGCAGCGCTCGTCCGCTTATCGGCTTGCCGTTCAGGCTCGACAGCACCGCGGCAATGATCACCGCGCTGGGGTGCGCCGGCATCATGGAGAGCACGTCGTCGAAATCGAGAGCGTGACCGAAGGTGCCGTTGACGAGCGCCGCCATCTCCGCGCCCGCGGTCATGCCGGTGCCGAGTATGGGGCTCGCGCCGGACTCGCCGGCCGCCTTCACGTACTTGTGCAGCGGTTCTGCCACCTCGCTGCCGGCGCCCGCCAGGATCACGGCGAACGTGTCGGCGATGGCCTTCTTCGACTTGTCCACCGCGCCCGGCGGCAGATCGGAGAGTGACGTCGACACGGTGAACGACGCAATTGCTTCGGTTGCTCCAGTCACGGGCGTCTCCTGCTGTCGGTTGATGCGAATATTCGTAGAATACACGGTGGAAGGTATCGTTACACATCCAGCTTCGCGAGGAGCTTCCCTTGAAGGAGACGGCATGAAGGAAACGAATCGCTATTCGGCCGCGGAAGCGGCGACCCTCATCGCGTCAAAGAAGCTCACCGCGGTGCAGCTCGCTGAGGATTGTCTTGCACGGGTCGAAGCGCGGGAGGAAGCCGTGCAGGCATGGGCGTACATCGACCCGCGGCAGGTGCTGGCGGAGGCGCGCGCCCGGGACGCGGAGC
>Ga0111538_10001931_pt1 | contig 29072 bp, 32 predicted proteins | sample SoiMethybrSBSTD1_FD_79669 | JGI IMG/M metagenome (GOLD analysis project Ga0111538, IMG submission 79669) | Bulk soil microbial communities from a Populus tree surrounding site in Tennessee, USA - Soil MetaG P. TD hybrid SBSTD1 (version 2)... | ecosystem: Environmental > Terrestrial > Soil >... | reverse complement strand
GGCACCTCGTGCGCCGTCAAGGTGGAGCCGCTGCCGCCGGTGCGGGGGCTCCGCTGAGCGTGGGCAGCCACGCGCATCATCGCCAAGCGGCGACAGCGGTCGGATGCGCACTGGTGACCGTGAGCGACACGCGGACGGCCGAGAGCGACGCGAGCGGCGCGCGCATCCGGACGGCGCTTGAGGGCGCGGGTCATCGCGTCGTCTCGTATGCGATCCTGCCCGACGAGCCGGCGCGCATCCGCCGGCACGTAGAGGACGCCCTCGCCGATCAGGCCGTGCGCGCGGTCATCGTCAACGGCGGCACCGGCATCGCGCCGCGCGACACCACGTACGAGGCGCTCGTGTCGCTGTTCGAGAAGCGCCTCGAAGGATTCGGCGAGCTCTTCCGCATGCTCTCGTGGGAGCAGGTGGGCGCGGCGGCGATGCTCTCGCGCGCGGCCGCGGGCGTCGCGCGTGGGAAGATCCTCGTGTCGCTGCCGGGATCGCCGGACGCAGTGGGGCTGGCGATGGATCGCCTTCTCGTGCCCGAGCTCGGACACATGGCCCGCCTCCTCGAGGGATAGACGTGAGCCCCAAGAATCTCCGCGCGTCCGCGCGCGGCCGAGCGCCAGCGAGCCGGGGGAGAGGCTCCGCGTGGCTTTGCCGCGTGGAAAGGGGGACAGAGCCCCCCTCGGTGTCAACTTGATGGTGAAGCTGCGCTTCTTCGCGGCCCTCCGCGAGCACCTCGGTCCGGCGCGTACCGAGACGCTCCCCCCGGGCACGACGGTCGGGGCCCTGTGGCGGGCGCTGGTGGCCGAGCGCCCCGAGCTCGCGCGCTTCCGGGTGCGCTTCGCCGTGAACGAGGAGTATGTGAAGCCGTCGCACCGTCTGGCCGAGAACGACGAGGTCGCTGTCTTCCCGCCCGTGAGCGGGGGGTGCTGAGCGTGCTGCGGGTCGGGCGGGCCGCGATCTCGATGGAGCGCCTGGCACGAGCCGTGCGCGATCCCACGGCGGGTGCGGTGGTCGTTTTCCTGGGGACGACCCGCATCCAGAACGAGGGTCGCCGGGTCCTCCGGCTCGAGTACGAGGCCTTCGCCGGGATGGCCGAGCGCGAGATGGCCGCGCTCGCCGGCCGCGCGCGACGGCGCTGGAGAATCTGCAGGGTCGCCATGGCGCACCGGACCGGCGTGGTCCCCGTGGGGCAGGTGAGCGTCGGGGTGGCGGTGTCGGCCGGACACCGTGCCGAGGCGTTTGCGGCCTGCCGGTGGCTCATCGACCGCCTGAAGACCACCGTCCCCATCTGGAAGCGGGAGCACTTTCGCGGCGGACGCATCTGGATCGGCGCCACCCCGGCCGGCCCTCGGCGCGTGGCCGCGCGGCGTCGGGTCGCACGAAAACGGCGCTGATCTCCGATTTTGCCCGGGTTTGCGTTCTCGGGGGGCCTTCGTCATGGTAGGACAACCCACGTCGATGCGCCGTTTTGCCTGTGCCGCTGTCCTGACGGCCTCGATGCTTCTCGTGAGCGGGTGCGCGGGGTGGCGGTATCGGTTGCCCCGCGGCGTCCCGGGATCGGATGTCATCGGGCCTCGCGTCGAGCCCACCAAGGATGCTCGCGCCATGGGGGCATTCCTGCGCGGTCAGCTGGCGCTCGAGCGCGACGATCCCGAGTCGGCCCTGCCGGCATTCGAGACCGCGGTCGCCGCCGATCCGGGGACCGCCGTGCTGCGGGTGCGCCTCGCGAGCCTCTACGTGCGGGCCGGGAAGCTCGAGAAGGCGCTCGAGCAGTGCAACGCGGCGGTGGAGCTCGAGCCGGAGAACCTCGAGGCCCTGACGCTTCTCGGCGGCATCCTGTCGTCGCTCGGCCGTGACGAGGAGGCGATCGCCGCCTACGAGAAGATGCGGCAGATCAACCCGGCGCTGCAGGATCCGTATCTCTACCTGAGCGCGCTCTACGCCAAGCGCGGTGACACCGACCGTGCCGTGGCGACGCTGAAGGATCTCGTCGCGCGGAGCCCCGGCTCGGTCCTCGGCTACTACTATCTCGGCCGCGTGCACGCGGCGGCCCGGCAGTTCGACAAGGCCGAGCGCTACTACCTCGATGCCCTAAAGCTGTCGCCGCAGTCGGAGCTCATCCTGACGGACCTCGCGGCCACCTACGAGCTCCAGGGCCGCGGCGACAAGGCGATCGAGCTCTACGAGCGCGTGCTCGCGATCAACCCGCGCAGCGTGCCCGTCCGGCGCCGGCTCGGTGGCCTGTACGTCGGGCAGAAGAAGCTCGACGAGGCGCTGTCGCAGTTCCGGGAGATCGAGCGCCTCGACGCCGATCCCAGCGAGGCGCGCACGAAGATCGGCCTCATCTACCTCGAGAAGGGGGATCCGGAGCGCGCCGCCACCGAGTTCAACCTCGTGCTCGCCGCCGAGCCCGACAACTTCCGCGTGCGCTACTATCTCGGCGCGGTCTACGGCGAGCTCCGGCAGACCGCCCGCGCGATGGAGGAGTTCGGGAAGATCCCGACGTCCTCCGAGTACTACGTCGACGCGCGCGTGCAGCGCGCCTATCTCCTGCAGCGCGACGGCCGCCTCGACGAGGCCGTCAAGGAGGTCGAGCAGGCACGCCAGGTGAAGAGCGACGACCCCGAGCTGATCGGCTATCTCGCCGCCCTCCATCGCGAGCGCAAGGACGTCAAGTCGGCGGTCGCGCTCCTCGAGAGCCTGGTCGAGTCGCATCCCGACAACGACCGCTATCGCTTCACGCTCGGCGCCGCCTACGACGAGGCGAAGGACCGCGACCGGAGCATCGAGCAGATGCAGCGCGCGGTGGAGCTCAACCCGAAGAACGCCGCGGCGCTCAACTACCTCGGCTACACCTATGCCGAGATGGGGGTGAGGCTCGACGAGGCCGAGTCGCTCATCCGCCGCGCGCTCGAGATCGATCCCGACGACGGCTTCTACATCGACAGCCTGGGATGGGTGTACTACCAGCGCGGCGACTACCGGCGCGCGATCGAGCAGCTCGAGCGAGCCGTCGAGATCGCCAACGACGACCCGACCGTGATCGAGCATCTCGGCGACGCCTACGAGCGCCTGGGTAACTCCGGCGACGCGCTGCGCGCGTATCGCGACGCGCTCGGACGGTCGAAGGAAGCGGCGCAGAGCGAGCGCCTGCGCGGCAAGATCCAGGCCCTCGAGCTCCGGGGACAGGCCGAGGGCGCCGGACTCTGAGCGTGCGCGGAGAACCCGGCCGGCGGACACGCGCCGCCGTCGCTCTCCTGCTCGCCACGGCGACGTTTCCCGCCTGCACGCTGCGCGGTCCGCGGGCGCTTCCGCCGGCGGAGTCTGCGCCGGTGCTCATGCAGCGCCTCGCGGCGCGTCGCGCGGCCGTGACCTCGCTCAGGGCGCGCGCACGGCTGCGCTCTGGACTCCAGGGGCTCTGGACGCGCCAGGCGCTGATCGTCGATCGGCCGGACCGCATCCGCGTGGACGTCCTCACGCCGATGGGCCTGGCGCTCGCGCTCGGAACCGGCAACGCGCGCCTGTGGGCGTACCAGCCCGCGGAACGCGTCCGCTACGAGGGCGGCGCGACGCCGCAGAACCTCGTGCGCCTGCTCGGGGCGCCCCTGGCGCTCGGCGACGTCGTCGACATCCTCCTCGGCCTCCCGCCGGCGCGGGTAGCCACGGGACCGCCCTCGGTCACGGTGACCCCGGAGGGGCAGCGATTGACGCTGCCGCTCAAGGGCGGCGAGCAGCGCATCTGGTTCGCGCCTTCGACGCTCGACGTCGTGCGCGCCGAGGAGGAGGGCCGGAACGGCGTCGTCCTGCGCGTCAGCTTCGGCGACCACGAGGACGGCTTCCCGCGCGTGCTCGACGTCGAGTCGCCGCAGCGGGGCGAGCCCGTCCGGCTCCACTACGATGCGGTCGAGCTCAATCCGGAGGTCGCCGCCGCGCTCTTCGCCCCGCCACCGGCCGAGCGCGTGCTGCCGCTCGAGGCTGCCGGCACGCCACGCCCGGGCTGATGGCCCTCCTCGAGGTGCGCGATCTGGAGACGGTGTTCGCGCTGAACGGCCGGCGCGTGCACGCCGTCGACCACGTGTCGTTCTCGCTCGACGCGGGACGCGTGCTCGGCCTCGTCGGCGAGTCCGGCTGCGGGAAGAGCATGACGGCGCTCTCGCTGATGCGCCTCGTGCCGCCGCCGGGCCACATCGCCGGCGGGCGCGTGCTGCTGGACGGGCAGGACCTGCTCGCGCTGCCGGAGCGCCGCATGCGCGAGCTTCGCGGCGCCGGATTGGCAATGGTGTTCCAGGAGCCCATGACGGCGCTGAATCCGGTGTTCACGGTCGGGAGCCAGATCGCGGAGGCGCTCCGTCTGCACCGCCGAATGGGCCGCGGCGAGGCGTGGGAGCGCGCGACGGCCCTCTTGACCGAGGTGGGCATCCCCGAGCCGGCACGTCGCGCGCACGACTACCCCCATCAGCTCTCCGGCGGCATGCGCCAACGCGTCATGATCGCGATGGCGATCTCCTGCGAGCCGCGCGTCCTCATCGCGGACGAGCCGACCACGGCGCTCGACGTCACCATCCAGGCGGAGATCCTCGAGCTCCTGCGCGAGCTCCGCGAGCGCCATGGCATGGCGCTTCTCCTCATCACCCACGACCTCGGGGTGGTCGCCGAGCAGGCGGACGAGGTCGCGATCATGTATGCCGGCCGCATCGTGGAGCAGGCACCGGTGACCGACGTGTTCGACCGCCCGCTGCATCCCTACACGCAGGCGCTGCTGCGCTCGATGCCGGGCGTCGCCGGGGACCGCGGGCGCCTCGAGCCCGTGCCCGGCACCGTGCCCGACCTCCTGCATCTCCCGAGCGGCTGCGCGTTCCGCGACCGCTGTCCGCTCGCCATCGAGGCCTGCGCGGCAGCCGTGCCGCCCCTCGAGGAGAAGGCCGCCGGCCATCGCGCCGCGTGCATCCGCGTATGAGCGCCCCGCTCCTCGAGGCACGCGGCCTCCGCAAGTACTTCCCCGTGAGTGGCGGACTCTTCGGCCGCCCGCGGGGATGGGTGCGAGCGGTCGAGGACGTGTCGCTCGCGATCCAGCCCGGCGAGACGCTCGGTCTCGTCGGCGAGTCGGGCTGCGGCAAGTCGACGCTCGGACGCCTCCTCCTCCGGCTGATCGAGCCGACCGCGGGCGACGTCCTCTTCGAGGGCCGCTCGCTCCTCGCGATGCCGCCGCGCGATCTCCGCGCGCTCCGCCGGCACATGCAGATCGTCTTCCAGGACCCGTACGGCTCGCTCAACCCGCGCATGCGCGTGAAAACGATCGTCGGCGAAGGGCTCGTGATCCACGGCATCGGCACGCGTCGCGAGCGGCTGGCGCGCGTGCGCGAGCTGCTCGGGCTGGTCGGGCTCACGGCGGACGCGGAGGAGCGCTACCCGCACGAGTTCAGCGGCGGCCAGCGGCAACGCATCGGCATCGCGCGCGCGCTCGCCGTCGGCGCGCGCTTCATCGTCGCGGACGAGCCGGTGTCCGCGCTCGACGTCTCGATCCAGGCGCAGATATTGAATCTGCTGCAGGATCTGCGGCAGCGTCTCGGGCTGACGATGCTGTTCGTGTCGCACGACCTGCGCATCATCGAGCACGTCAGCGACCGCGTCGCGGTCATGTATCTCGGCCGGATCGTCGAGTCGGGAACGCGCGAACAGATTTACACCGCCGCGCGACACCCCTATACTCGCGCCCTTCTGGCCGCGGTCCCCGTCCCGGACCCGCGGCACCGAGCCGAAAGGGCCGAGCGACGCACGATGCTGACGGGCGACATGCCGAGCCCCATCGATCCCCCGCCGGGCTGTCCGTTCCACCCGCGGTGTCCCCACGCCGAGGACGTCTGCCGCCGGGTGGTACCGCCGCTGCTGGCCGGCCGCGGCGGCCACGCCGTCGCCTGTCACGTCTTCCCCGCCGACGGCGCGGGAGCTGCATGACGATGGCGGCGCCGCGAAACGGCTCCTGGCAGGACGTGCGCGTATCGCTCGGGCCGGACGCCCGGGTGACGGGGAAGCTCGTGTTCAGCGTGCCGACGCGCATCGAGGGCAAGCTCAAGGGCGAGCTCCGCGCGACGGACCTGGTGGTGATCGGCGCGCAGGCGGTGGTGCATGCGAACGTGCACGTCGAGAAGCTCGTGGTGCTCGGCGAGGTCCACGGTCGGGTCACCGCCGTATCGCGCGTCGAGATCTGTCCCGGCGGGCGTGTGTTCGGCGAGATCGAGACGCGCGCCCTCGTCGTGCGCGAGGGTGCGACGTTCGAGGGACGGTCGAAGATGGGGCTGTCGCTCGTAACGTCCGTCCGCGAAGCGTCGCGGGCGTGAGCGGTATCAGGCGCCTTGCGGCTTGACGCCGGCGCCTGCGCCGGCGGTGACCTCTTCGGTCACACGGGCGGCGCGGCCGGCGCGCTCGCGGAGATAGTACAGCTTCGCGCGGCGGACGGCGCCCTTCGCGGTGACCTCGATGCGGTCGAGGCGGGGAGAATGGACGGGGAAGGTGCGCTCGACGCCGACGCCGTAGGAGGTCTTGCGGACGGTGAAGGTCTCGCGCGTGCCCGGCCCGCTCCGCCGGAGCACGGTGCCCTCGAACACCTGGATGCGCTCCTTGTCGCCCTCGACGACGCGCACGTGGACCTTGACCGTGTCGCCGGGCCGGAACGGAGGCACGCCCTTGCGCCGCTGCTCGGCCTCTATGACGTCGATCGGGTTCACGGAACTGACCCTTCTAGCGGTCACCGAGTACACGGTCAAGGATGATGGCCACCGCGCTCCGCACGGAGAGATGGTTGTAGTCGCGCCGCCCGCGGATGGGCTCGAGGACGTCGTCGGCCCGTGCGAGCACCTCCGCCGTGAGCCCCCAGCCGGTGCCGAAAACCAGGAGGACGGGCGGCCCGTCCGCGGCGAGCCGCGCGCGCAGGGCGGCATACATGAGTCGGCCCGGACCTTCCCGTGCCGTCGTCGCCACGAGGTGGGGTAAGCGGCCGGTCTCTCGCTCGACGTCGGCGATCGCCGCGTCGAGGTCGTCGGCGAGACGGACGCGCGCGAGCGCGTCCTTCCGCGTCTCGTTGTAGGTCGCGCCCGGCCCCGTGCTCCAGTGCCGCATGACGCGCTCGACGAGTCGGCGGAGCGTCGGCACCGGGGTGGCCACGTAGAACGCGCGCACCTCGAACGTGCGCGCGATGCGGCCGATGTCGTGCACGTCGAGGTTGGTGACCGCGGTGGTCACGACGGCGCCGTTCTTGTCGTAGACGGGGTGGTGCAGCAGCACGAGATAGAGGTCAGCCACGCGGGCGCCATCCGAGCGCGCCGAGGAAGGCGCGGTCCGCGTCGTCGAGCTCCGCGTGCGGCAGCAGATCCGGACGCTGCGTGAGCGTCCGGCGAAGGGATTCCTCGCGGCGCCAGCGCGCGATCGCCGCGTGGTCGCCGGAGAGGAGAACGTCCGGCACGCGCACGCCGCGGAACTCCTCCGGCCGCGTGTACTGTGGATGCTCGAGCAGGCCGGCGCTGAACGAGTCGTCCTCCGCGGAGCGCTCGTTCCCGAGCGCGCCCGCGAGAAGGCGCACGACGGCGTCGATCACGACCAATGCCGCCGGCTCCCCACCGGAGAGCACGTAGTCGCCGATAGACAGCTCCTCGTCCACGAACGCCTCGACCCGCGCGTCGACGCCTTCGTACCGCCCGCACACGAGGAGCAGTGCCGGCTCCGCCGCCAACGCCGCCGCGCGCGCCTGCGTGAACCGCGCAGCGCGCGCGGAGAGGAGCACGCGGCGCGGGCGATCGGCAGCCGCGACGTGCTCGATCGCGGCGACGAGCGGCTCGGGCTTCATGACCATGCCCTGCCCGCCGCCATAGGGAGTGTCGTCCACTTGGAGATGCTTCCCTGCGGCGTAGTCGCGGAGCTGGTGGAGGTGGACGTCGACCAGGCCGCCGTCGCGCGCGCGCTTGATGATGCCGGCGGCGAGCGCGCCGCCGAGAATCTCGGGGAAGAGAGCGAGGACGTGGATACGCATCGACGGAGACCCGGGCGAGAGCGTCGTTTCGATTCCCGCCGCGCCGCGCAGTCTGCAACGGATGGCCGCCGTCGTCCAGCCGAGCGACGCGTCGCGGCGTCGCGCGCATTCGGAAAATACTCCGCACGACCGCGGACGATTTTCATTGACACCGTCCCGGGCCGCGAGATAGCTGGGGTCGCCCGCGCCGTCGTGCCACCTGCACATGCCGTTGCTGCGGGCTGGGGGGATCCGATGATTGACCGTGCACGGAACGGAATCCGGCTGGCGTCGATCTTCGTCGCGTCACTGCTGCTCGCGGCAGACGCCCGCGCGAGCACCATCGCCCAGAACTCTGCGTGGAACGTCACGCGGACGGGTGCGACACAGACCTTCCGCATCGTCGCGTACGGCGATTCGATCTTCGCCGGATACACCAGCGCGACGTCGATAGGGCGGCGCGGGGCGCCCCACGTCACGGGTGAGTACCTCGCGGCACTCACCGGACAGAACGTCGAGATTCGCCGGCGATGCCAGTCCGGCGCCACCGCCAGCGGGATATACAGCCGCATCAACAGCGCGGCGGATCGCGCGTTCATGCAGGACGCGAACACGCGCATGGTCATGTTCGAGATGTGCGGCAACGATTACCTGCAGGCGCGATCGAGCTTCCGCAGCGCCAGCGGAACCTGCAATTACACCGGCCTCACGAACGCCGGGAACAACTGTCGCAGCTTCACCGAGCAGGCCATGCAGAACATCAACACCTTCGCGCATGCGAACACGAAGGTGAAGATCGTGATGAACCTCTACTATCCAGGCTTCGACGCCGACAACGCGTACAGCACCTGCACCGACCCCGTGAACGGCGATCCTGCGAACGGAAACCGCGTCCACATGCGGACGCTGTTCCTGCCCCTGCTGGCGGAAAGCAACTGGCACACGTGCAGCCTGGCCCAGCAGTACGGCTTCGAGTGCTCCGACGCCTTCGCGGAGTACATGGCGCGCGACTACGATTCGAACGGTGACGGCATCATCGATTCCGACGCCATCCGCTATGTGAAGGGCGAGTCGTTGGCGGCGTACAAGGCGCGCATCCTCTCGTTCGCGAGCACGCTCCGCGACGCCAACCTGAAGCTGGTCAACAACACCACCACGTTCGACTACATCCAGTCGGACGACACGCACCCCACCTTCGAGGGGCCGACGGCGTCGACCTTCCTCGTCACGCCCGGTGGCAACGTGACGGTGCAGTTCGCGACGGTGGGACCGTACCCGGACGGCAAGAACCCGCACTGGAACTGGAACGGCCACGACCGCATGGGCTGGGGGCTCGATCCGACCGCGACGTTCACGCCGCCCCGCTGCGGCAACGGTGCCCTTGAGACCGTCTGGCTGCCATCGGGAACGCCCAGGGACGAGCCCTGCGACGACGGCAACGCCACCAACGGGGATGGGTGCTCCAGCACGTGTGAGATCGAGACGGGATACGCCTGCGGCGGTGCACCCTCCCAGTGCGCGCCGATCTGCGGCGACGGCCTTCTGGTCGGTGGCGAGCAGTGCGACGACCAGAACACGCTCGCGGGCGACGGCTGCTCGAGCACCTGCACCGTCGAGCCGGGATTCGCGTGCATGGGCAACCCGTCGAACTGCCACGCCGTGTGCGGTGACGGCCTCATCGTGGATGGCGAGGTATGTGACGACGAGAACCTCGACGATGATGACGGCTGCTCGTCGTCGTGTACGCTCGAGGAGGGGTGGACATGCGCCGGTGAGCCGTCGGCGTGTGCCCCGATCTGCGGCGACGGCCTCATCCGCGGCACGGAGGAGTGCGATGACGCCGCCGGAAACGGGTCGAGCCAGAGCTGCTGCACGGCGACCTGCACATTCCAGCCGATGGGCACCCTTTGCGACGATGGCAACATCTGCACTGACGACGTCTGCGACGGCGCGAACCAGTGCGTCTCGACGGCGAAGAGCTGCGACGACGGCGAGGTGTGTACGGACGACAGCTGCGACACCTCGACCGGCTGCGTCAACACCCCGAACGCGAACCCCGCATTCTACAACTTCAACGGCTTCTTCACTCCCCTCGAGACCGGTATCACGTACAACTTCGGGAAGGCCGGGCGCACGTATCCGGTGAAGTGGCAGCTCCCGATGCGGTGCACCGCCGGATACATTCGGCGTCTCGACGTGGTGAACTACAACCCGATCCGGTTCGTGGAGATCCCGTGCGACAGCACGCTCCCGGTGGATCCGATCGAGGCGACCGACACGTCGGGCAACTCGGGCCTGCGGTACGACACTTCCGTCGAGCAGTACATTTACAATTGGCAGACCGCGAAGGGCTACGCAGGCAAGTGCTACCAGCTGGCGGTTGAGCTCGACAACGGTACGACGCCGTTCGCGCTCTTCAAATTCGAGAAGTAGGGGTCGGATGGCCGACGCCGGCGGGGAACGACCCGCCGGCGTCGGCCCCGCTCACGAGCGCAGGAAGAGCCCCAGCAGGAGGAGCGGCACGCCGCCGAAGTAGAGTACGCGGTCGACGATCTCGATCGCGCGACCGACCCCGATTGTCATCTTCGGCGCGCGCCACGCGGTCAACCAGACGACGGGTTCCAGCAGGGTCCGCAGAGCCGCCGCGTACAGCACCAGATGCACGATGCACGTCACCCAGTAGACGGCGAAGCCGAGCAGGTACGCCCGCAACCCGAACATGTAGTACTCGCCGAACGTGCCACCATACGCCACCCACTGATGCAGACGAAACAGGACCGCCGCGGGGACCAGCGCGAACACCGGGAATTTGAGGACTCTGGCCCACCAACGCGGGCGACGCTGCAGCGCGGATCGCGCGTAGACGGCCGCCGTCGTGTGCCCAGGCATCGCGTGCCCGGTGGCGGCGTCGCCGAGCGCGATCGGGTCGACGTTCCCGAGGCCGTACGGGAATCGGCGGCCCGACCTGAGGCGCAGCCACACGCCGGCGCACGGCAGGGGGACCTTCCAGGAGACGACGGCGCCGATCGCACTGCACGGAATCTCCGCGCGCTCGCCACGCCGCCGCACGACCATCATCCCCCCGTCGACGACGACCGTTGCGGACGACATGCGGGCGAGAGCCCATGCTGCGGCTCCGGGGACGAGACAAAGACTGGCGAACGCACGCAGCAGCCGCAGCGGGTTGCCGAGGCGCGACCCGATCCCGAGCGCAATATCCGGGAAGAGCAACAGGACGCCGATCGCGATCAGGCTGCCGCGGCTGATTCCCACGAGGAGCGCGGCCGCGACGCGCCACGTCGGCCGATAGGCGGTCGCCTCCATCATCTTGCACCGGCCGGAGCGGTTTCGCGTCGATATCTCACGACCCCGCACGCGGCAAAGGGCGCGTGTCGGACGTTTCGCCTTTGCCGGGTCGATGGACCTCCGGTATTCTCCGCGCCAGAGAGACCGGCATACCATGGCGCACGGTGACAGCCGCGACCCGGACGGTATCGAGGTATTCCGGGACGGCTCCCGTCGTCGCAGTCAGCTGCGCGTTGTCTTGTCGGTAGCCGTCGTCATCGCCGCCGCCGTGGTGGTGCTCAGCGCGACCGCGGTTCTCTTCCTGCGGGCGGGAATCGAGCCGCAGCCGCACGCATCGCGCGACGCCGGCGACCCGGGAGCGTCGCCCACGAAGCCGCCTGTGAAGGTGATCGTCCCGTCCCGGATCGGGGGAGAGCCTGCGAGCGTCGCAGGCGATCGCGTACGAGCCGCAGATGTGGCGCATCCGCGCGCGCCCGCAACCCAACCGAAGGATTCCCCGCCGGCGGGCACTCCGCCGCAACCCGTCGATACGGAGGAGCCGTTCCTCTCCGGACTCGTCCGCAACGCGGTCGACGGCCTTGTGGGCACCGGCAGCGGCGGAGGCATCGCCGTCTACCCCCCGAAGGGGACCAATCCGGTCAAGACCGGGATCGTCGTGCCCGACGATTTCCCGCTTCCCGAGGGCTACGTACGGTATCACCAGGTCACGGACGACGGGCGCCGGCTCGAGCCGATCCTGATGTTCTCGCCGGACTACGAGTTCGTGGCGCCGGACGGCACGCCGGCCGCGATCCCGGACAACCGCATCGTCCCGCCGGAGATGGTGCCGCCGGGGCTGACGGTGCGCATGCTCGACGTGCCGGCCGAGGAATCGTCACCCGGCGGCGCGCGTTGATTTGGTCTGCCGCCGCGCGTACGCGACGGCGAGCAGCAACAGCGACACGACCAACGCCGTGGGCGGCAGCCAGTTTCCCCACGCGAGCACGAGCGTCCATGTCCCGCGCGCGGGCCGGACCGTCGCGAACAGGACACCGCGCTGGTTCTCGTCGACGCGGTCCACCACGTCGCCGCTCTCGTCGATTACGGCCGACACGCCGGTCGGGGTCGCGCGGAGCTGAGGACGCCGCGTCTCGATGCTGCGAAACGCCGATAGGATCATTATCAGGCGCTGGATGTCCGGGAACGCGAACCAGGAGTCGTTGGACAGCGTGACGAGCAGCTCGGCGTCCTGACGGACCGCCCCCACGACGAAGTCCGTGTCGAGCGCGTCGTAGCAGATGAGCGGCGCGAACCGTGTCAGGCGGCCTCCGACGTCCGCGACCAGGACGCGGGGGCCGCTGCCCGGAGTCCATGCGCCGGCCCAGGGCACGAGACGACGCACGGGCTCGGAAGCGAGCGGCCGGGGCAGCGACTCGGTGAACGGAAAGAGGCGGCTCTTGCGGTACGCGTCGACGACCATGGAGCCCTTTCCCCCGTGCTGCAGCAGAACTGCCGCGTTGAACTCCTGCGTGCCTTCGGCCGCATAGGCGCCGAAGAGCAGGGGGACGCCGCCGTCGGCGGCGAAGCGCATGATGGACTCGTCGAAGTCCGCGCCCTCCGCGGTCTTCGGGGTGCCGAATGTCGTCGGATACACGGTCTCCGGCCAGATGAGAAAGCCGGGCCGCCGGCTCAACGCTTCCGAGGAGAGTGCGAAGTACGTGTCGAGTATCCGACGAACCGCCTCGAACGACCCGATGCTGGCTCGCATCTCGTCGTAGTGTGCGAGGTTTCCTTGGACGATCGCCGCGGTCATGGGGGCTTCGTTCGGAATCTCGGCGAGTCGCGCGAGGCGGAAGGCTCCGTACGTGGCGAGGCCGGTCGTGATCGCCACCAGGCATGCCGCGGACGTCAAGGCACTGCGTGTCCGCCCGCGTGCCCGGAGGAGTGAAAATATGCATTCGTTTCCCAGGACGAGTGTGAACGTCAGGCCGTCAGCACCGAACACGTCCGCCGCCTGCCGCATCTCTCTCGATGCATGGAGGCCGTAGCCGAGCGTGTCGTCCAGCAACTTGGGGAACACCCATTCGGTCCCGACATAGACCCCGGCGCCCACGAGCGCCGTCCGCCACCACTCCGAGGGGTAGGACGGCGAGTCGGCGAGCCGGCGCACGATCGCGAAGGTCACGAACTGTGGCTCCAGCGCCGGGGCGAGCACGATCATCGCGATGGCGCCGACCCACCATGATGCACCCGTATAGTCGGCGACCATCCGCGGGAACCAAGGAAACAGAGCCGTTACGGACGCGACGCTCATGAGAATACCGGCACCGGCAGCGCGCCCGAGGGTGCGCGTGCGATCGAGCACGGCGAGCCACGGTACGAGGAGCACCCAGCCGACGAAGACGGAGGGCCAGCGGGCGTGCGCGAGGACGGAGAGCAGGTACGCCGTCGCCGCGGTCGCGGCGCAGGCGGCGGCCGCCGCGCGGAGGGACCGGGCTTCGGACCGCGGGTGCTCCGGCGCCGGCGAACCGACCATGTCCGCCGGAACGCTCAGGCGTCCAGCAAGCCCTTCATGGGCTCGATGACGATGCGGCGCGCGCTGCGATCGATCTCCTTCACGACGTCGGCAATCACGGGAATCAGGTACTCGCGTCCCGTACCGCGCACCACCCACACGTCGTTGAGCCCCGTGGCGAACGTCTCGGCGACCTCGCCGAGCTGCCGCCCGTCGCTCGTCTCGACGCGGAACCCCTCGATCTCGTGATAGTAGAACTCGTGCTCGCCGAGGGCGGGTAGCGCGGCGGCGGGAACGAGGACGCGGGCGCCGAGGAGGCTCTCGGCTGCAGTGCGGTCCGCAACGCCCTCCAGTCCGAGCAGGAGCTGGCCGCGCCCGTGCTGCGTCGCGGAGACGATGCGCGCCGGGCGCCGCATGTCGGCGCGCTCCAGGACCACCTCCACGCCGGGGACCAAGCTCGGTGCCGGCGGCTGATAGGCGCGCATGCGGACGAGGCCGCGGAGCGCGTGGGCTGCCACGATCTCCCCGACCGCGATCGGGGACACCCCGCCGGAGATGGGGCTACTGCTCCTTGTCCTCGACGATCTCGAGGACGACCTTGCGGTTGGTGCGGGAGGCGGCGGCATTCAGGATCGTGCGAATCGATTTGGCGGTGCGGCCCTGCTTGCCGATCACCCGGCCCAGGTCCTCCTTCGCGACCCGGAGCTCGAGGACCGACGCCGTCTCCCCCTGTGTCTCCTTCACCTCGACGGCGTCGGGGTGATTCACCAGGTGCTTTGCCAGGAACAGGACGAGCTCCTTCATGGTGAGCTCCCGGGCGTTGGATCAGGGCGCGGCCGTCGCCGCCTTTCGGATGAGCTGGGCGACGGTCTGGGTCGGACGCGCCCCCTTCTTGAGCCACGCCTGCAGTTTGTCGGTTTTGAGGTCGATCAGGGTCGGCTTCCGCGTCGGGTCGTAGAGTCCCACCTGCTCGATGAAGCGCCCGTCCCGCGGCGACTCCGAGTTGGCGACCACGATGCGGTAGACGGGCTTCTTCTTGCTGCCGTGACGGGACAGACGGATCTTGACGGCCATCGTTTCTCCTTCTTGGCTCAACGGGGCAGCCCGGGGAATCCCCCGGGGAGGCGGGGCATCGGACCCGACCCTATCTGCTTGAGCATCTTCTTGGTCTGCGCGAACTGTTTGATGAGCCGGTTCACCTCCGCCACGGAGGTGCCGCTTCCCTTGGCGATCCGCTTCCGCCGGCTCGCGTTGAGGATCTGGTAGTTCCGCCGCTCCTGCGGGGTCATCGAGCCGATGATTGCCTCGACGCGCTTCAGCTCCCCCTCCGCCCCGCTGAGGTCGGCACCCTTCAGGAGCTTCTTCACGCCGGGGATCATGCCGAGCAGCTCGGTCACGGACCCCATGCGCTTCACGGCGCGGAGCTGCTCGCGGAAGTCCTCGAGGTCGAAGTCGTTCCGTTTGAGCTTCTTGTGCAGGGCCTCGGCCTGCTTGCGGTCGACGACCTTCTCCGCCCGCTCGACGAGGGAGAGGACGTCGCCCATGCCGAGGATGCGCGACGCGACGCGGTCGGGGAAGAACGGCTCGAGCGCGTCGGCGCGCTCGCCCGTGCCGGCGAAGACGATCGGCTTCCCGGTGACGGCGCGGAGCGAGAGCGCGGCGCCGCCGCGCGCGTCGCCCTCCATCTTGGTGAGGATGACGCCGGATACGGGCAGGCGATCGGCGAACCCGCGCGCCGTCGCGACCGCATCCTGGCCGGTCATCGCGTCGGCGACGAGCACGACCTGCCGCGGCGAGACTCCCGTGACGAGCCGCTCGAGCTCGCGCATGAGCTCATCGTCCACCGTCTGGCGTCCGGCGGTGTCGATCAGGACCGTGTCGGCGCCCGAGGCGCGCGCCGCCGCGACGCCCTCCTGCGCGACCGCCACCGCGTCGGAGCCCGGCGCCGTCGGGTGCACGGGCAGCTCGAGCTGGCGCGCGAGGGTGGTCAGCTGCTCGATGGCGGCGGGACGGTAGAGGTCCGCGGGCACGAGGTAGGGCGCACGCCCACGCTCGGCCCTGAGCCAGCGCGCGAGCTTCGCGGTGGTGGTCGTCTTGCCCGAGCCGTTCAGGCCGACGAGCACGACTACGGCCGGCGCGGGTCCGCCGAGGTCGAGCGTCGCCGGCTTTTCGCCGAGCGTCCGCACGAGCTCGCGATGCACGAGCTTGATGAAATGCTGCTCGGGCGTGAGGCTCTGCAGGACCTCCTGTCCGAGCGCATCGGCACGAACGCCGTCGATGAAAGCGCGCACGACGTCCAGGTTGACGTCGGCCTCGAGGAGCGCGAGGCGCACGTCCCGGAGCGCGTCCTCGATGTTGCGCTCGGTGATCTTCCCCTGCCCCTGCAGGCGGCGCAGCAGGGTGTCGAACTTCTCGGCAAGGGAGTCGAACATCAGAAGATGAGGGCCGCCGTTGGGAAGCAGAAACCGTACTCTGGCCCTACCAGGCTGTCAAGGAACGGTTCTGGATTCGCGCGGCGTTTCGCGCGTGAAACAAGCCCCGCGCGACCATCCCGATCGCGCGGGGCTGCGACTCAATCGCTCACTGACACCCGCCCATGCATCGAGGCGGGCCCCCAGGCGGCGAAGCCGCCTGGGGTGCCAACTACATCATGCCGCCCATTCCGCCCATGCCGCCGCCCGGAGGCATCGCCGGCGCCGGCTTCTCCTCGGGCTTCTCGGCCACCATGGCCTCGGTCGTGAGCAGCAGGCCGGCCACCGACGACGCGTTCAGCAGCGCCGTGCGGACCACCTTCGTCGGATCGATGATGCCGGCCTTGAGCAGGTCTTCGTACTCCTCCTTCGCGGCGTTGAAGCCGAAGGAGCCCTTGCCGTTCTTCACCTTGTCGAGGACGATCGAGCCCTCGGCGCCCGCGTTGTGCGCGATCCACCGCAGCGGCTCCTCGATCGCCCGCTTGACGATGGAGACGCCGAAGCGCTCCTCGTCGGATACCGAGAGCTTGTCGAGCGCCGTGCCCGCGCGGATGAGCGCGACGCCGCCACCGGGCACGATGCCCTCTTCCACCGCGGCGCGGGTCGCATGCAGCGCGTCCTCGACGCGGGCCTTCTTCTCCTTCATCTCCACCTCGGTGGCCGCGCCGACGCGCACGACGGCGACGCCGCCCACGAGCTTCGCTAGGCGCTCCTGGAGCTTCTCGCGGTCGTAGTCCGAGGTGGTCTCCTCGATCTGGGCCCGGATCTGCTTGATGCGGCCCTCGATGTCGGCCTTCTTGCCGGCGCCGTCGACGATGGTGGTGTTGTCCTTGTCGACGACGATGCGCTTGGCGCGCCCGAGGTCCTGGAGCGTCACGTTCTCGAGCTTGAGGCCGAGCTCCTCGGCGATGACGCGGCCTCCGGAGAGGATCGCGATGTCCTCGAGCATGGCCTTCCGGCGATCGCCGAAGCCGGGGGCCTTCACGCCGACGCACTGGAGCGTGCCGCGGATCTTGTTCACGACGAGGGTCGCGAGCGCCTCACCCTCGATGTCCTCGGCGATGATGATGAGCGGCCGGCTCGAGCGGGCGACCTGCTCCAGCAGCGGGAGCAGATCCTTCATGGCGGAGACCTTCTTCTCGTTGATGAGGATGTAGGCGTCCTCGTAGACGCACTCCATGCGGTCCGGATCGGTGACGAAGTAGGGGCTCAAGTAGCCGCGGTCGAACTGCATGCCCTCGACCACCTCGAGCTGCGTGTCGAGGCCCTTCGCCTCCTCGACCGTGATCACGCCCTCCTTCCCCACCTTGCTCATCGCCTCGGCGAGGATCTCGCCGATGGTCGAGTCGTTGTTGGCGGAGATGGTCCCGACCTGCGCGATCTCCCGCTGCTCCTTCGTCGGCTTCGAGAGCGACTTGAGCTCTTCGATCACGGTGGTGACCGCCTTGTCGATGCCGCGCTTGAGGCTCATGGGATCGTGCCCCGCCGCGACCATCTTCAGACCCTCGGTGTAGATCGCGCGCGCGAGGACGGTGGCGGTGGTGGTGCCGTCGCCGGCGACGTCGGAGGTCTTCGAGGCGACCTCCTTCACCATCTGCGCCCCCATGTTCTCGAACTTGTCTTCCAGCTCGACTTCCTTGGCGACGGTGACGCCGTCCTTGGTCACGTTCGGGGCCCCGAACGACTTCTCGAGGACGACGTTGCGCCCGCGCGGCCCGAGGGTGACGGTGACGGCATCGGCGAGTACGTTGACGCCGCGGAGAATCTTCTCGCGGGCGTCCTGACTGAACTTCACGATCTTGGCTGCCATTGCTTTTTCTCCTGCCTCCCCTTTTTCAGCCTTCGATCACGCCGAGGATGTCCTCCTCGCGCATGATGAGGTGCTCCTCGCCGTCGAGCTTGATCTCGGAGCCGGAGTACTTGCCGAACAGGATGCGGTCACCGACCTTCACGTCGAGTGGAGTCACCTTGCCGTCGTCGTTCACCTTGCCCTTGCCGGCGGCGATGATCTTCCCCTGCTGCGGCTTCTCCTTGGCGGTATCGGGGATGATGATGCCGCCCTTCGTCTTCTCCGTCTCCTCCTCGAGACGCTTCACGATGACCCGGTCCTGTAGCGGTCTGATCTTGATTGCCATTGCCCTTCGCTCCTCCTGGATGAGTCTCTAAGTTTGCGGAATGTAAACGAAAAACACCGGCGAAACGACGCGACGACGCCACGACGGCCGGGGGAATTTCGCGCGCGAAACTAACCAGCTGGGCGGCCCTGTCAAGACGGCCGCCGGGGTCAGGCTTTGAGCTTCGCCCGCGCCTCCTCGTAGTAGCGACGGTAGAGCACGTCCCACTCCCGGCTGCCGGGAAGGATGCGCTTCGGCATGTGGGCGCGCGCCATGCGGTCGAGCTCGGCATCGAGCGAGAAGCCGTCGTTCAGCGCCTTCTTCGCTTCGGCGAGGAAGAGACGTTCGTTGCGGACCTTGCCGAGCTTCCCCTCACTCACCGCCTTCAGGATGGCGTGCGACAGGTACGACAGGCGTGCCTCGGAGAGCGTCACAGCGCGAACCCGCGGGCCTTCGCCAGCCGCTGCTTCACCAGCTGCTCGACGCGCCGGAGGTCGAGGTCCTCGCGGCGGATCCCCGGTGCGCCGCGGCGCACGAGCTGGGCCGCCTCGGCCATGGCCTCCCGCTCGATCTCGGCCTCGTCGGCGAAGTTCTTGTTGAGCAATGCCGTGATGCGGGCGCGCACCGCGTCCTCGGCCGCGGTGAGCTCGAGCACCTGCGCCCCGATCAGGCGCCGCACGAGGGCCTCCGCGACGCGCTCGACCTGGGCCGCCGAGGGGCGCATGCGGGAGACTTAGTTGGGTGGGAAAATCTTTGCAAGTTCCGGTTTGACTTGCGGAAGTTCAGGGGCTATCTCGGCGCCGTTTGGCTGCTCCGCCGCTCCGCAGGCCACCCAGGATCCGGACGGGGGACGTCGTGGGGGTGGTGGCCCCTGCCGGGGCCGTAGAAGAGGCGCGGCTCGATCGTGGAGTGCAGGTGCTGGAGCGGTGGGGTCTACGCGTGATGCTCGGCGACGCCATCCGGGCGCGGCGCGGGTACCTCGCCGGTGAGGATGGCGTCCGTCGCTCCGACCTGCAGCGGATGCTCGACGATGCGACCATCCGCGGCATCTTCTGTGCGCGCGGCGGATACGGAAGCCAGCGCGTCGTCCCCGATCTCGACCTGGCGCCGCTCGCGCGGGCGCCGAAGCCCGTGGTCGGCTACAGCGATGCGACGGCGCTCCTCTCGGCCATCGTCGACGGCGGCGTCGCGGCGGTGCACGGGCCCATGGTCGCGACCGACCTCGCGCGCGGCCTGTCGGCGCGCTCGGAGGAGCATCTGCGCCGTCTCCTCACGGATCCCGGCTATCTCTGGGAGGCCGAGTTCACCGAGGTCGTTCGACCGGGCCGTGCCGTCGGGCGCCTGGTCGGCGGCTGCCTGTCCGTGGTGACGGCGCTGCTCGGGACGCCTTGGGCGCCGGACACGGACGGCGCGATCCTCTTTCTGGAGGACGTCGGCGAGCGGCCCTATCGGCTCGATCGCCTCCTGACGCAGCTCGGGCAGGCCGGGGTGCTCGATCGCCTCGCCGGCCTCGTGTTCGGGACATTCATGGACTGTCCCGTCGTCGACGACGTGGCGCCGCTCGACGTCGTCCGCGCGTGCTGCGCGGATCTGCCGTGCCCGGTCGTCTTCGGTCTCCCGGCCGGCCACCAGGGCGACGGGCCCGGCATCGAGAATCTCGCCCTGCCGCTCGGCGTGCCGGTCGCGCTCGACACGACGCGGGCGCGCCTCGTGGCGCTGGAGCCCGCGGTTGTCTGAGGTGGCCGTCGTGGCGCAGCCGGGGCCGATCGAGCGCGAGGTCGAGGCCTGCATCGCGGGCGGCGCGTTCCCCGGCGCCGTCCTCCGCGTCTCGCGCGGCACCGACATCGTCTACCACGCGGCCTTCGGCTCGCGGAGCCTCGAGCCCGAGTCGACCCCGATGAAGGCGGACACGATCTTCGATCTGGCGTCGCTGACGAAGCCGCTCGCCACCACGACCGCGATCATGCTCCTCGTGCGCGAGGGAAAGATCCGCCTCGACGACCGCGTCACGCGCTTCTTCCCAAACTTCGGCGTGCACGGGAAGACTCACGTGACCGTCCGGAGCCTCCTCGCCCACTGCTCGGGCCTCGCGGGCTGGCGCGCGTATCACAAGGACATCGTGCGCATCGAGAAGCAGGGCCGCGTGAGCTTCGTCTCCAGCAAGGGCGCGAAGGAGTGGGTCTACGAGCAGGTGCAGCGCGAGAAGCCCGAGTACCCGACGGGCTCGAAGAGCGTCTACAGCGACCTCGGCTTCATCCTCCTCGGCGCCGTGATCGAGCTCCTCGCGCAGGTACCCCTCGATCGCTTCGTCCACGAGCGCATCGCGCGGCCGCTCGGGCTCCGATCGACGGCGTTCGTCGACCTGACGCAGCTCCGCACGCGGCGGCTCGCGCCGGTCGTCGACGTGATCGCCCCGACCGAGCGCTGCCCGTGGCGCGGCAAGGTGCTCTGCGGCGAGGTGCACGACGACAACGCCTGGGCGATGGGTGGCGTCGCTGGGCATGCGGGCCTGTTCGCCAACGCCGCGGACGTCGACACGCTCGCGGGCCGCCTCCTCGCCTGCCTCCGCGGCCGCGACGACTTCCTGCCCCAGGAGCTCGTGCGCGAGGTCTGGACGAAGGACACGACGGTGGAGGGCTCGACGTGGGCGCTCGGGTGGGACATGCCGTCGGCGACCGCATCGAGCGCGGGAACGCGGATGTCGCGGCACGCGGTCGGCCACCTCGGCTTCACGGGCACGTCGATCTGGATCGACCTCGACCGGGACCTGCGCGTCACGCTCCTCACCAACCGCACCCACCCGCGGCGTGACAACGAGCGCATCCGCGACGCTCGCCCGCGCATCCACGACGCGGTCCTGGAGGTCTTCGGCACGTGAAGGTGCATCTCATCGCGGCGTGCGGCGTCGGTATGAGCGCGCTCGCCGGGCTGCTCCGTGCCGCGGGCCACGCGGTCACGGGCTCGGACGAGAACGTCTATCCGCCCGCCAGCACGCTGCTCGAGGAGCTCGGCGTGTCCGTCCTCTCCGGCTACGATCCCGCGCGCCTCGACGGCGTCGACCTGGTCGTCTGCGGCAACGCCGTTCGGCGGACGAACGTCGAGGCGCAGGCGGCGGAGGCGAGCGGGAAGCGGATGCTGTCGTTCCCCGCCGCGCTGGCCGAGCTGTTCCTCGCCGGCCGGACGCCGATGGTGATCGCCGGGACGCACGGCAAGACCACGTCGTCGGCCATGCTCGCCTGGGTTCTGGCCCGCACGGGGCGCGACCCGGGCTTCCTCGTCGGGGGCGTGCCGCGCCAGCTCGGGCGGAGCTTCGCGCTCGGTACCGGACCGCACTTCGTCGTCGAGGGCGACGAGTACGACTCGGCGTACTTCGACAAGCGCCCGAAGTTCCTCCACTACCGGCCGTCCATGCTGCTCCTCTCGGCGGTGGAGTTCGATCACGCGGACATCTACCGCGACCTCGACCACGTGAAGAGCTCGTTCCGCACCCTGCTCGACATCCTTCCGGCCGGCGCGCCGCTCGCGGCGTGCGGCGACTTCCCGCATCTCCTCGACGTCATCGCGGGGACGCGAGCGAACGTGCAGCGCTTCGGCCTCGACGTGGCGAACGACTGGCGCGTCGCAGACCTGCGCGACGACGGCAGCACGCGCTTCACCGTGCGCCAGGGCACGCGCGCGGTCTGCGAGGTGCACCTCGATACGCCCGGCGGCATCAACGCCCGCAACGCCCTCGGCGTGCTCCTCCTCGCGCATGCGGCCGGCGTCGGCTTCGAGGAGGGCGCGGCGGCGCTGGCCGAGTTCCGCGGCGTCCGGCGCCGCCAGGAGGTAGTCGGCGAGGGCCGCGGGGTGACCGTCATCGACGACTTCGCGCATCATCCAACCGCGGTCGCCGGCACGCTCGCGGCGCTCCGCCTCCGCTATCCGGGTCGGCGCCTCCGCGCGGTGTTCGAGCCGCGCTCGAACACGAGCCGGCGCCGCGTCTTCCAGGACGAGTTCGTCACGGCGCTCGCGTCCGCCGACGAGGCGGTGCTGTCGACGCCGTTCACGAAGGAGAACGACCCGCTGCCGCCGGACGAACGGCTGGATTCGGCGGCCGTCGTCGCCGCCGTCGCCAGCCGCGGCGTCCCGGCGCGCCTCCTCGGCGCGCCGCCGGAGATACGCGACTACCTCGTGTCGTCGGCGCGCGCGGGTGACGTGATCGTCATCATGTCGAATGGCGCGTTTGGCGGGCTCCCGCGGCTCGTCGCGGAATCTCTCCGTAGCCCGTGAGCCGCTCGGCCGCGCTCCTCGTCGTCCTCGCGCAGCTCGCGGGATGCTGGGGCCGGATCGATCAGCATCAGGAGTTCTTCGCGCGGCAGATTCTCGACCAGCACGAGCGCTTCCGGGCCCTGCCTCCGGACCAACAGGTGGACATCTACCTCGCGGCCATGCGCCGGCACCCGCCCGACCTGGCGTTCGCGAGCGACATCGCCGAGACGCACGGACGCGATGCGCTGCCCGCGCTCCGCGCGGCGCTGCGCGCGGAGAAGGACGAGGCCCTCCGGTGCGATCTCCTCTACGTGCTGGAGCGAATGGTGGCCCCGAACGCCGTCGCGCTCGACGAGGAAACGGTGCAAGTGGCGAGCGAGGCGGTGGGCGACATGCGGTTCGACGTCTTCCGTTCCCGCGCCGAGAAGCAGCTTGCGACCATTCGAAGTGGGCTCGAGAAGCCCACACCGTGAGCCTCAGCTCCTGTACAGGCCGGCGACCTCGGTCCCGATCGCCAACGCCGCCGTCAGCCCCGGCGACTCGATTCCGTAGAGATTCACCAACCCCGGCACACCGTGCTCGTCCGGGCCCTGGATCATGAAGTCCGCCGCGGCGGCGCCGGCGGGGGCGAGCTTCGGGCGGACTCCGGTGTAGCCCGGGTTCAGGGTGCCGTCGGCGAGCGCGGGGTAGTAGCTGCGGATCGCTGCGTAGAACGCCGGGGCACGGGTCTCGTCGAACGCATAGTCGACGCCGTCGACCCACTCGACGTCGGGCCCGAAGCGCGCCTGGCCTCCCATGTCGAGCGTGACGTGGATGCCGAGGCCGCCGGGAACGGGGAGCGGATAGACGAGGCGCTGGAAGGGGGAGCGGCCGGCGAGCGTGAAGTAGTGCGCCTTGGCGAAGTGCTGGGGTGGGATCGTCGTCGGCGCGAGTCCTTCGAGCCGGCGAGCGACGTCCTGCGCGAAGAGGCCGGCCGAGTTGACCACGCTCCGGCAGGTGACGGCGAAGGGCTCGCGGCCGCCTGTTTCGATCGTCACCCCGCGCTCGTGCACGCGGCCGCCGACCACGGGTGTGGCGACGAGCACGCGGCCGCCCGCGTGTTCCAGGTCGGCCTGGAGGGCGCGCATGAACGCGTGGCTGTCGACGATGCCGGTCGACGGGGACAGCAGGCCGGCGACGCACTCGACGTCCGGCTCGAGCGCGCGCACCTCGGCGCGGCTGAGTGGGACGAGGTCATCGACGCCGTTGGCGCTCGCCTGGGTGCGGTACTTGTCGAGCAGAGGCCGTTCGGTATCGGTGCCGGCGACGATGACCTTGCCGAGGCCACGGTGCGGGATGCCGCGGTCGGCGCAGTACGCGTAGAGGGCGTGCTTGCCGGCGACGCAGAGGCGCGCCTTCAGGGAGCCCGTTGGATAGTAGATGCCGGCGTGGATGACCTCGGAGTTGCGGGAGCTCGTGTGGGTCCCGATGGCGGACTCGGCCTCGAGCACCACCACTTCCCGGCCGCGGAGGGCGAGCGCGCGCGCCACGGCCAGGCCGACGACGCCCGCGCCGATCACCGCGACGTCGAGCTCGTCCATGTCGTGACGCTCAGGCGCTCGCCGCGTACAGCCGCTTGTAGCGCCGGTAGTTCGCCAGCACGGCCTTCACGTAGTCGCGCGTCTCGCGATAGCTGATCAGCTCGACGAACTCGTCGACGTCGCGCCCCGCATAGCGCCGCTCCCACTTGGCGACGGCGTCCTCGCCGGCGTTGTAGGCGGCCAGGGCCTTCACGCGCGAGCCGCCGTACTGCTCGATCAGGCTCGCGAGGAGCGCGGTCCCGAGCTCGACGTTGAGGGGTGGATGATGGAGCGCCTGTGTGTTCGCGGGCGGCGGCGTCCCGATGCTGCTCGCGACCCGGCGAGCCGTCGACGGGAGGAGCTGCATGAGGCCATGTGCGTTGGCCGGCGACACCGCCTCGGGGTCGAAGAGGCTCTCCTGGCGGATCAGGGCCGTGACGAAGAGCGGATCGAGCCCGCGGCTCCGCGCCGCCGGCAGCACGAGGTCCCAGTAGCCGAGGGGGTAGAGCGTCGACGTCACCTCGTCCGGAGCCGCGGCGCGTGCGAGACGGATCGCGGGGCCGCGCGCGCCGATGGCCTCGTACGCCTCGAGCAGGAGGTCGCGCGGCGCGCCGGCGTCGCGCGCCGCATCCACCTCGCGCCGGGCGAGGCGGAGGAGGCCGAGCGTCTGCAGCGCCCGCGCCCGGTCCGCGTGCGGGCCCGTGAGCCCGACGGGGAACGGCGGTGGCGGGGGCGCCACCGGATCACCGGCCGGCGCGGGCTCGCGGCCGAGACGCGTCTCGGCGAGCTCGGCATAGTACGACGTGTCCTCCTCCGCGACGCGTGCGTACCGTGCCCGCGCGGCGTCCTCGTCGCCCAGCCGCTCGAGCGTCCGACCGCGCCAGTACTCCGCGGCGACGCGCAGGTTGGTGCTGCGGCTCGCGGTGAGCGCGCCGAAGGCCCGCTCGGCGGCCGCGTACTGGCCGGCGAGATAGCGAACCCATGCGGCGCGCCAGCGTGCGTCGTCCGATACCGTGGCGCGCGGGTAGCGGCGTGCGAGCTCCTCGTAGGTGGCCATCGCCTGCGCGTGCTGGCCGGCCTCCTGCTGGATGCGAGCCATGGCGTAGAACGCCTCGGGCGCCTGTGGGCTGGTCGCGAAGCGGCGGGTCACCTCGCGGAAGAGCTCGTACGCGCCGGTATCGTCGTCGGCGTTCCAGCGCCAGGTGGCGGCCTGGGCGAGCGCGCGCGGCGCGAGCGCCTCGCGCGGCTCCGATCGTGCCAGAAGGAGGCAGGTGGCATCGGCCTCGTCCCGATCACCGTCGGCGCGCTCGGCACGCGCGCGAACCCAGAGCGCGCGCGCCCGTTCCTCGTGCGACGGCGAGGCGGCCAGGGCCGCATCGGCTGCGCGGCGCGCCTCCGCCGTATCGCCCTCGCGAAGTGCCAGCTCGGCTTCCTCGACGGGCGGGCGTCCGGGCAGATCGGGCCGCGTGCGCCGGATGCGTTCCTCGAGACGTCGCGCGCGCCGAGCCGTCAGCGCCCGCGGCCGGGCGTGCCGCACGTCATCGGCCAGCGCGAGGGCGCGCGCGGCGTCGCCCTGCCCGGCCTCGAGCGTGGCCAGCGCCAGCGTCGCGCGCGTCCAGCGCTCGCCCTCGGTGCGATTGGTGTTGCGTGCCTGCTCGAGCCAGCTCCGCGCGTTCGCGACGTCTCCGGCGTCTCGTTCGAAAAGTCCGATGGTCAGCGCCGCCGGCCCCTCCCAGATGGTGGGCCGGAGGGCGTTGAGCTCGCTCGCGGCCGCCATCACGGCCTGCCGGTCTTTCGCCCGTGCCGCGGCCCGGAGCCGGAACCACGCAGCGTAATCGGCCAGCACGGGGTGGACGGCCTGCACGGCGGCGAACTGCGCGGCGGTGACGTCGAGGGCGGTCGCTCCCTCGCGTGCCGAGAGCCCGGTGGGCGGCACCGCGGGACCGCGCACGCGGCAGCTCGTGAAACACGCGGCAGCCAGCGCCAGCACCGCCACCCCACCGAGACGACCCCACATACGGCGCCGCGGCCTAACACGTGGCCGGAGGGCCGGCAACTTGACAGGTTCGGACCCGCCCACGAGCATGCCGCGATGCTGGTTCTGGCCTCCGCCTCCCCCCGGCGTCGCGAGCTTCTCCGCTGGCTCGTGGCCGAGTACGACCTCGACGTCGCGAAGGTCGACGAGTCGGCTCGGCCGGGGGAAGCGGCGGCGGCCCTGGTGGGGCGCCTCGCGGAGGCGAAGGCCGGGGCCGTCGCGGGCCGCCGTCCGGAGGCATGGGTGCTCGGCGCGGACACCGTCGTCGAGATCGACGGCGACGTCCTCGGGAAGCCTGCGGATCCGCGCGAGGCCGCCGGCATGCTGCGGCGGCTCTCGGGCCGCGAGCACCGGGTCGTCACCGGGTTCACGCTCCTCGCCCCGCACGGCCGGGCGCGGCACGGGGGCACGGTCGAGTCGCGCGTCCTCTTCCACGACCTCAGCCCCCGCACCATCGAAGCCTACGTCGCGACGGGCGAGCCCCTGGACAAAGCGGGCTCGTACGCGATCCAGGGCCGGGGTGCCGGCCTCGTCGCGCGCGTGGACGGGTCGTTCACCAACGTCATCGGGCTGCCGCTCGGCGAGGTGGGCGCGGCGCTCCGGGAGGCGGGGCTGCTTGCCCGATGAGCTGGCGGCACGGCTCGCGGCCGTGCGGGCGGAGGTGAGCGCGGCCGCTCGCCGTGCGGGTCGGGACGCCGGAACGGTCGGCATCGTCGCCGTGACGAAGACGCTGCCGCCGGCGGCCGTTCGTGCCGCGCTCGCGGCCGGCCTCCACGACATCGGCGAGAACTACGTGCAGGAGGCGCGTGCCAAGCGCGACGCCGTCGGCGGCGGCGGGACCTGGCATCTCATCGGCGGTCTCCAGCGGAACAAGGTCCGCGCCGCCGTCGCCGCCTTCGACCACGTGGCGACCGTCGATTCCGCGGCCGTCGCGCGCGCGCTCGCCGCGGAGGCGGGTCGTGGCGGGGGGCGCCTTCCCGTCTCGATCCAGGTGAACGTGACCGCCGACCGGCGGAAGCGGGGGCTCCCGCCGGACGAGACCGCGGCGCTCGCCGAGACGATTCTCGGCCTCGCCGAGCTCGACCTTCGGGGCCTCATGACGATCGGCCCGCTCGGGCCGTCCGAGGACTCCAGGCCCTGTTTTCGCGGGCTTCGGGCGCTCCGCGACGACGTCGCGAGGCGGCTCGGGGTTGAACTACCCCACCTCTGTATGGGAATGAGTGACGATTTTCCGGTGGCCGTTGAGGAAGGTGCGACCCTGCTGCGGCTAGGACGTGCACTCTTCGGAGACCGAAGCCCCGGCTCCTGGCGGCCCGGACCGTCCGCGGGGGGAGAGGGTTCATGAAGAAGATCGGCTTCGTCGGTGCCGGGAACATGGCTGGGGCGCTGCTCAAGGGCATGCTGCAGGCCGGCCAGCTCAAGCCGGACGACGTGTGGGCGAGCGACCCCGTGGACGCCCAGCTGCGCCGCATGAAGCGGCTCCACAAGATCGAGACGACGCGCGATAACCGGGCCCTGGTGCGGCAGTCGCAGACGATCATCCTGGCCGTGAAACCGCAGGCGATGGCAGGGCTCCTGGACGAGATCCGCCCCGAGGTGACGCCGCGAAAGCTGTTCGTGTCCATCGCGGCCGGGTTCCCGCTCCGCCGCCTCGAGGCCGGCCTGGGTGGCCAGGCACGGGTGGTGCGGGTGATGCCCAACACACCGGTGCTGGTCGGGCGCGGCATCTCGGTGGCCGTCGCCGGCTCGAAGGCGACGCCACAGGACCTCAAGTACACCCTCAAGCTCTTCAAGGCGGTCGGCGAGGCTGTCTCGATCACGGGCGAGGACCTGCTCGACGCGGTCACCGCGCTCTCGGGGAGCGGGCCCGCCTTCGTCTACATGTTCGCCGAGGCGCTGATCGAGGGCGGCGTCCGCGGCGGGCTCCCGCAGTCGCTCGCGGCGCAGCTCGCGCACGCGACGGTCGGCGGTGCCGCCGCCATGCTGGCCGAGAGCGGCCTCAGCTCCCGTGAGCTACGCGACATGGTCACCTCGCCCGGCGGGACCACGCTCGCCGGCCTCGGCACGCTCGAGCAGCATCACGTGCGCGACGCGATCATCGCCGCCGTCGAGGCCGCGACGCGCCGGGCGCGCGAGCTGGCGGCGGCATAGGGCCACATGCCGCAGTACATGATGAGCCAGTTCATCAGCTTCCTCGCCGCGGCACTGGACATGCTGCTGACGCTCTACCTCTGGATCCTCATCATCGGCGCGCTCCTCACGTGGGTGAGCCCCGATCCGCGGAACCCGATCGTGCGCTTCCTCTACTCCGTCACCGAGCCCGTGCTCTACGCCGTCCGCCGCCGGATGCCCTTCGTGCAGACGGGCGGGATCGATCTGTCGCCGATCGTGGTCATCCTCGGCATCATGCTCGTGCGCTACGTCGTGGTGGCCCCCCTGCATCGGCTCGCGTTCGAAATGCAGGTCTCGCTCCCGCTCTGGATCGCCTGAGCCCCTGCTTCGTTGACACGTCTGGGGGGCGTGGCTAGACCCAAACCCGTGCCCATCTACGAGTACGCCTGCGAGCACTGCGGCGTCTTCGAGGAAATGCAGCGGATCACCGATGCGCCCCTCGCCAAGTGCCCGAAGTGCAAGCGGAAGGTGCGCCGGCTGATCTCGCAGACGAGCTTTCAGCTGAAGGGTAGCGGCTGGTACGTCACCGACTACGCGCGCAAGGGCAACGGCGGCGCGGCCAAGAAGGACGAGGGCAGCACGTCGACCTCGTCTGAAACGAAGACCGAGGGCGGCAAGAGCGAGAGCGCCAAGTCGGACGGCGGCAAGGCCGAGTCGAAGTCCGAGGCCAAGCCGTCGGC
>Ga0111538_10001930_pt1 | contig 29074 bp, 22 predicted proteins | sample SoiMethybrSBSTD1_FD_79669 | JGI IMG/M metagenome (GOLD analysis project Ga0111538, IMG submission 79669) | Bulk soil microbial communities from a Populus tree surrounding site in Tennessee, USA - Soil MetaG P. TD hybrid SBSTD1 (version 2)... | ecosystem: Environmental > Terrestrial > Soil >... | reverse complement strand
CCGGCAAAGCGTCTCGGAAACCTGCTACCAGTGCCACAAGCAGCAGCGCGCCGAGTTCCGCAAGCGCTCGCACATGCCGCTGCCCGAAGGCAAGATGTCGTGCGTCGACTGCCACAACCCGCATGGCTCGACGACCCGTTCCTTGTTGGTCGCCGATTCCGTCAACGACGTCTGCTACACGTGCCATGCTGAAAAGCGGGGGCCGTTCCTCTGGGAGCACGCCCCTGTCCGCGAGAGTTGCATCAACTGTCACAAGCCTCATGGATCCAACCATGACAAGTTGCTCGTGGGGGCGCGTCCTTACCTTTGTCAGCAGTGCCACAACCTGGGAGTGGGTCACAACGGCACCTTCTATCGCGAAGGGCAGACCGCTGCCGGGGCGCTGCAAGGGGGAGGACAGAGTCCACGCGTGATCGGGCGTACCTGCCAGAACTGCCACTCGCAGATTCATGGCAGCAATCATCCGTCTGGAGCACGCTTCCAGCGCTGACCAGGGGGTCGGCGCGCGCGAGGAACGTTGATGAAGATCCGTTCACATACCTCAGTCATCATCCTGGGTTTCGCGGTGACGACCCTGGCGCACGTCCATCCTGTCGACGGACAGGAGATCACGCCCGGGAATGCCTTGAATCCGCGGGCCATCAGTTCAATCGTCGAACGGGACCCGGAGGGGTTGGGTATCTCCGAAGGTTCCCGCACCCCCACGGGCCTGCTCATCGTCCCCACGCCCCTTGTCAGGGAGCCGGCGAGGACGTCGGGCGGTTTGCTCTACCGCGCGATGGTCGAGTTCGCCCCCATCGGAGTCGGGGGTGACGAAGCGGTCGCCAAGTACCGTGAATACAAGGATCTCCGCAGCGGCGCCTACCTGAACAACTTCCTGGTGATGATCGAAAAGCCGAGCAATGCCTTTCACTTCGACGCGCTGGGTGGTGGCGTGCCTTACAACGATCAGTACTACGGGCTGGAGGTCGGCCGGTACAACAGCTGGAGAGTGCGCGGCACCTTCAGCGAAATACCGCATTTCTTCACCACGACTTACAGGTCGCTCTGGGACGAGAACCCCGACAATCCCTTGACGCTGCAAGGACTCCGTCCGGGAGGCACGACCGACGCGAATACGACCCAGACGAACATGCTCCAGGCGATCTCGTCCACGCCGGACTCCGACCTCGAGCTCGGTCGGAAGAGGAGCCGGGTACGGCTCGACCTGACGCTGCCGGCGCACTGGAAGGCCTTTGCCAGCTACGGCCGCGAGCGCCGGGAAGACTTCCGCCCGTTTGGCGCCGTCTTCGGCGGTGGCGGCGGTGGCGGCAACGTCGAGATCCCGGAACCGATCGACTACGACACACAGGACGTACTGGCAGGACTGCAGTTCGCCAGCTCTCTGACCAGCCTCAACCTGCAGACCTCGGCGTCGTTCTTCGAGAACAACGTCGACACGCTGATGTTCCAGAACCCGCTCTTCATCACGACCAACACCATCGCGGGCGTGCCCGCGACGGCCTTTACGCAGGGGCAGATCGATCTTTATCCGAGCAACGACTACTTCAACCTGAAGGCGGAGGTCGCCAGGAAGTTCCCCAAGTTTCTCAAGAGCCGGGTGACGGGCCTGTTTTCGGTCGGCCGCTCGCAGCAGGACGACAACCTGATTCCGTGGGCGATCGAGCCGTTGACAGGGGGCACCATCAACGGCGTTTCAGCCACCAACATGTGGAACAGCACCAGCTCACTGAGCAGGCTGACGGCCGATGCGCGGATCGACACGACGCTCGCCGATGTCGGCATCCTCCTGAACCCAGCGCGATCGCTGGACCTGAGGGGCAAGGTCCGCTACTTCGATACCGACAACAGCACGGAGTACCTGGCCTGCAATCCGCAGACGGGGCAGTTCGGGCGGCTCCTGAACAATGGCTCGGGAGGATCCTTCGTCACGCCGAACCTGACCGCTGGCAACAACCCCGTGGGGACGCTGAACACCGGCTACAACGGCACCGGCTGCGACCTGGCGAGGACTCGAGCCCTGGGTCTGGCGCCGAGCGATGGAGGCATTCCCCTTCGCAACGCGCCCTACGAGTATCGTCAAATGAACTCGGTAGTATCGGCCGATTACCGCATCAATCGAAGCAACAGCCTGGAGGCCGGTTTCGAGCGCGAGGATTTCCGCCGCGAGTACCGCGAACGCGAGAAGACGTGGGAAAACAAGATTCGACTCGGCTACGTCAACCGCGGGTTCGAGGCCGGTAGCCTTCGCGTGTCGTACGAGTACGGCAGCCGTCGCGGCAGCGACTTCGTCGCGGCCCCATTGGCTGACTTCTACAGCAGCTCGCTCGGACCGGTGCCGACGGCTCCCACGACGAACATGGCGTCGTGGTTCCGCAACGTCGACCAGTTCCGCAGGTTCGACGTGTCCGACCGCGATCAGCACGTCTTCAGTGGCATGTTCAACTACGGTCTCGGCCCGGCGCTCGACGCCGGCGTGGGCTTGCAGGTCAGGGACATGAAGTACCCCTCGTCGGACGACGGGCGCAACGACCACTACGACCAGCTGACCCCGTCGGTGGAGCTCAACTGGCAGCCCTCGCCATCCACGAGCGCATACGGTTTCTACTCGTACCAACGAGGCGGACAGCATCAGGTTGGCATCCAGCCGAACGCCTGCGTGATCGGGAACTCCTACTACTTCTTCAGCGACGGCTCGATCCAGACGAACGCGACCGGAGTGGCACCGCCGCCAGCGGCTGGGACGACGCTCGTCTCGACCCAGTTGGTGGGGGCGGGGAACTGGCAGTCGTTATGCGGGACGGCCTCGGCCGACAGCCCGCTCTTTCCAACCAGCAGGGGCTGGGATGTGTCGCAGAAGGATCACAACACGGTTACGGGTTTAGGCGTTCACTACGAGCTGGGCCGGGTCATGTCGGATGTCGTCTACACCTATTCGACCGGCCGTACAAAAATCAGATACGGGTACAACGGCGCGGGGCTCGGAATGAATGCCCTGCAGGTATCGCTGGCCGGCGACGGGTTCTCCGATCTTGTCTTCGACCAGAATGTCGCCGAGGTCAACGCGTCGGTGCCGCTCCACAGGCGGCTGTCATTGCGTCTGCTCTACAGATTCGAGGATGCCCGGATCCGCGACTGGCACTACGACGGCCTCACCGTGAATCCGATGCCCGCCAACAATGGGGCATATCTCGACTTCGGCCCGCAGGATTACAGGGTGCACCTGTTCGGGGCGTTGTTCCGGTTCGACCTATGACGTCTGTGATGCGGGTCATAGCGCGCGCCGAAGGAGGCGTTACCGTGCGGAGATTGTGCACGCTCGTCGCCATGGTCATGTGGCTTCCAGTGTTCTCGCCACCGTTGTGGGCGCAGGGAGCCGGAGCCGTCACCGTCACGGCGTGCGCCGCTTGTCACGGCTCGGGCACGGGGGCGACGCAGACGGCACCGAATTTTCCGAAACTGGACGGCCAGCATGCCGCGTACCTGGACAAACAGCTGCGCGAGTACAAGTCCGGCAAGCGCAAGAGTGCCATCATGGCCCCCATCATCACGGCCCTGAAGAAGCAGCAGATTCCTGAGATGGTGAAACATTTCGCCAGTCAGACGCCCGCGCGGGGCGCGGGGCCGAATGCGCAACCGGCCGGCGGGGGCAAGGCGCTGTACGAAGAGGGCAACCGCGCCAAGGGTGTGCCCGGATGTGTCGGCTGTCATCTGCCAGATGGCGCGGGGCACGAACGCTATCCTCGTCTTGCCGGTCAGCCGGAGGCCTACATCGTGCAGCAATTGATGGATTTCAAGAGCGGCGCGCGCAGCAACGACCGGGCACACGTCATGCGCTACATCGCCGGACGTCTGACCGAGGAGGAAATGAAAGCGGTCGCGGCATACGTTGCCGGGTTGGAGTGACCGTTCCCCTTATCACTCACGCCCAACCTCGCGCGCTCGTCTGTCCTCGCGCAGGCCGACGAACCTGGAGTGGCGCAAATGATTGTCCGGGGTCCACTCGACGAACTCGAACTGGCCGACGAGTACGGGCTCGAGCCACTGGACGTCGGCCATCTTCTCCCTGGTCAGGCCCTGTCCCCAACGGCCGCTCCTCGCTTCCGGCAGGTTCGCGAACGGGCAGTCGTCGATCTCGAGGCCTTTGAATCGCTTGAATAACTGGGTACGGCTCGCGGGCGTGAATCCACTCCGCGTCCTGGCAACGTAGATCAGCTTGTCTCGCTCGTAGTACCCGAACACGAGCGCATCGAAGGTCGTCGTCCCGCGGGTATATCCGCCGATGACGAACTCCTGGCCGCGGTTCACGCGCATCTTCATCCAGGCGCCTGACCGCAGGCCGGATTCGTAGAGGCTGTTGCGGCGCTTCGCAACCAGGCCCTCGAATCCGTGGAGCCTCACCGACTGGATCAGCACGGGCAATTCCGCTTCAAGCGGAGCTGAATACCGCACCGGCTCCGGCAGCAGAGGCAGCACCTTCTTCTCGAGGAGCTGGCGCCGCTCGTGCAGCGGTTCGTGCCTCACGTCCTTCCCTGCGAGCACCATCACGTCGAAGACGTAGTACGCAATCGGCGTCGCGTTCGCCCCGTTGTTCTGCAGGGCATTGAAGGACGGACGACCCTCCTCGTCGAACGCCACGATCTCTCCGTCAATCACCGTATCGTCCGGAAGCCTGGCCAGCGCGGCGACGACCGCAGGATAGCTGCCGTTGAAGTTCTTGTCGTTTCGCGAACGCAGGTGGACGCCACCGTTCCGCTTGAACGCGACCGCACGGTATCCGTCCAGCTTGAGCTCGTAGAGCCACTGCTCACCTGCGGGAAGCGAGTCGGTCCGGAGGAGGAGCATGGGATTGAAGAAACGCGCGGCCGTGGTCGCCGCCGCTCGCGGCCGTGTCACTGACGAACTGGCGCGCGGTTTGCGAGCGCCTTGGTTTTGAGGTGCCTGTCCAGGAACTCGATGACCGTCTTCCACGACGGCGTGAACGGCGTGGGGTTCGTCACGGTGCATCCGGCCGCGCTCGTAGACCGGATTGTGGCGGCTTCGCGGACGGCGTCGTCGGTCAGGAAGCCGTTCCACGGCCCGTGACCCGCCCTGGGCAGGCTGATGAAGACGGACTCCAGGCACGCCTTGTTGAGCGCCATGTACAGCTGTTCACCCTGGTTGTGCGGCACGAGGGGATCCGATCCGCCGTGCAGAATCATCAGCGGCGGATCCCCGGCGGTCACGTAACGCAACGGGTTCGCCGCCTGCACTTTGTCAGGGCAGCTCTGGATCGCGCAGCCCACGAGCCGTGACTCCGGCGAGCTCGCATCGTCGTGACAACGCGGCGCGCTGCACTTCGTGAGCGCCCACGCGTCCATCGTCAGGAAATCCGTCGGCGGGTAGAATGCGACCGCTGCCTGCACCTTGCTCGATACGCCGGTCGTCCCGACGCGGCCTTCCAGTTCGGGAGCATCGCCGGTGATCGCCGCCATGCTTGTCGTCCATCCCCCCGAGCTGTCACCCATGATGCCGATGCGATCGGGATCGAGGCTGTATGTCGCGGCGTTCGCACGCAGCCAGCGGATCGCGGCCTTCATGTCGTGCAGCTGTCCCGGAAACTGCACCTGAGCGCTCGAACGGATCGACACTCCGGCGACCGCGTAGCCGGCGGGCAGGAGCTGCACCGCGAGACCCGGTGCGGTGCGCTTTCCCGTATCTGCCATCCACGCCGATCCCCCGGTCCAGATCACCACCGGCAGACGACCGGTAGCTCCAGCGGGTAGATACAGGTCCAGCTTGTGTCCGTTGCTCGTTGCCGGATCCGCGGGCGCGTACTCCAGATCGGCGTGTGTGGGTGGCGGCCCTGCCGGGACCGGCGGCCCTCCTCCGCGTCCACCTGCAGGCGCGCCCCTTCCTTGCCCGGGCGCGACCTGCGCGGCAGGCGTGGCGGCAATCGTGCAGGCGACGAGCGCTGCGAGAACGGCGACGGGTCTGGTCATCTCTTCTGCCTCGTGAAGTGATGTTGGGAACGGTCCGAATCATCGACTCCTGGTCAGGAGACTCCGGCGCAGCAGCGCCGGCAACTCGCTGATTGCCGGGATCTCGTGAAACGTCGCATCGCGGAGGTGCTCCTCCGCGACATGCTCGTGAATCCACGTGCCCTCGTACGGGATGTAAACGGCGTGGGCGCCCGCCTCCAGCACCGGGAGGATGTCCGAGCGCAACGAGTTGCCCACCATCACGAACTGGGCGGGCTGGACGCCGTACCGCCGCATCACCCTGCGGTACACCTCGACATTCTTCTCCGACACGATCTCGATCCCGGTGAAGCGATCGCCGAGGCCCGAGCCCGCCAGCTTCGTCTCCTGATGCAGGAGGTCTCCTTTGGTGACCAGGATCAGCCGAAAGCAGGCCGACAGCTCTTCGACAGCCTCGCGGACGCCGTCGAGCAGCGTCACGGGTGCCGCGAGCATGTCGCGGCCCAGGCCCATGATGGTGCGGACGTCCGCGCTCTCGAGCCTTCCGTCCGTCAGCTCGATGGCCGTCTCGATCATCGACAGCACGAAGCCTTTGACGCCGTATCCGAAGTGCTGCAGGTTCCGCATCTCGACCTGGTGCAGGCGCTCGTCGGGAATTCCTGCCGGCTCGTAGCGGGTGAGCAAGGCGCAGAAGCGCTCACGAGCCGAGGTATACATCGGCTCGTTGTGCCAGAGCGTGTCGTCGGCATCCAATGCCACCAGTTCGATGGAATCGTTTCCCGCCATCACCGTGCACGAGTATTTCATAAGGTTGCCTTCGCGGTTCCGGGTTCCGGGTGCCGGGTTCCGGGTTCGGTTCGGGGGTTCCTGGTTCGGTCCTGGGTTCCTGGTTCGAGGTTCGGGTGTGCACCTTTGAACCTGGAACCCCGGCACCGAACCCGGAACCCGGCACCCGGCACCCGGAACCCCATTCGTGTATCGTTCCTTCGATGTGACGCTGGAGTTGCCAACGATGAACCAGCCTGCTCGCTGTTCACGCGCCGTCAGTCTCGCTCTCGCCGCAACCATCATCGCCGGCGCCGCGCTCGACGGACAGGATGTGAACCGTCCGGCGGCCGCGAAGATCGCCAACCCGGTCGCGCCGACGCCCGAGTCGCTCGCGGCCGGCAAGAAGGCCTACGACACCAATTGCGCCGCCTGCCACGGCGACATGGCCCAGGGCGCACAGAAGGCGGGCGTCATCATCTCGATCATCGCCGAGCAGGGCGGGAAGCAGCCGCCCGATCTGACCGATGACCAGTGGGATCACGGATCGACCGACGGCGAGATCTACGCGGTGATCAAGAGAGGTGTCCCGCCGACGATGATGGCGGGCTGGGAGGGTCGAGTCTCGGACACCGAGATCTGGAGCATCGTCAACTACCTTCGAGCGCTCGCGACGAACAAGCCCGTCACGGTCGCGCCGACGGTTGCCCCTGACCCTGCGGCCGAGCACACGCTCGCCCTGTCGGACTACGTCCAGATGCCGATGACCGGAGATCCGGCCGGAGAGCTCACGCGTGGCCTGCTGGCGCGCGTGAATTTCCTGCGCGAGGAGCCGGGCGGCCGGCGTTTTTTCGTGAACGATCTCAACGGGCCGCTCTACATTCTCGACAAGCAGACGAAACAGTTCACGACCTACCTCGATTTCAATGGCCTCAACGGCCGGCCCGGGCTGTTCCCCAAGCTGACATTCGAACGGAACTTCGCTACGGGCCTGATCAACTTCGTGTTCGATCCCGATTACCCGCGAAACGGCGTGTTCTACACCCTCCACATGGAGGATCCAACGACGGAGGGACCCGCTGAGCCAAAACCTGGCGTGGTCAAGGATCTCGATCTCGCCGGATACCGCACAACGCCGGCGATCGTCGTGCCGGTGCAGCCTGGCGCCGTCATCAACCGCGAAACCGTGCTGATTGAATGGACCGACCGGAATCCCTCCGATGCGACGTTCGAAGGCACGGCCCGCGAGCTGATGCGTCTGCAGCAGCCTTCGCCGATCCATCCGATGGGGGAGATGACGTTCAATCCGGTTGCGAAGCCGGGGCATCCCGACTGGCGGGTGATGTATATCGGCAGCGGCGACGCGGGAACCGGCGAGCAGCGCGACATCCGCCGGATGAACCCGCAGCGGCTCGACACGGTGCTCGGGAAGATCCTGCGCATCGTGCCGGACCTCGGCGCGCACACCGCGACGAGCACCGTGGCTGAGAACGGACGCTACCGCATCCCCAATGACAACCCGTTCGTGTCGGTCGACGGCGCGCGCAAAGAGATCTGGGCGGCCGGCGTGCGCAATCCTCATCGCCTGATCTGGGATTTCCCCGCGACTCAGTCGGCGGCACCGCGCCTGCTCGCGTTCAACATCGGGCTGACCGCATGGGAGACGGTCCTCGTCATCAGGAAGGGCGCGAACTACGGCTATTCACTGCGGGAGGGTACCCAGGCGATGTCGCTCGAAGGGATGGGGCCGGTGCCCGCGGACGACACGATCCCCCTGCGAATCAGTGACACGGTGGTGCGCGGCACAGTCAAGCCCACGTATCCCGTGATCGCCTACCCGCATGCCCGTGGCGGCGGAGACGCGATCGCCGGCGGATTCATTTACCGCGGCAGCAGGATCCCGGCCCTGAAGGGCAAGCTCCTCTTCGGCGACATCACCACCGGCCGCATCTGGTACGCGGAGATGGCGGATGTGCTCCGGGCCGACGATGGCGACGCCTCGACGATCGCGCCGCTTCACGAGATCGACGCCGGTCTGCGCCGGCTGGTGGAGCAAACGTACCGCGCGCGCGGCGGCCGGGGCGAAGCGCTGCCCGGCGCCGCCGCCGTGTCAGGCCGCGGGCGCGTGGACCTGCGCTTTGCGGAGGACGCCGCCGGCGAGCTCTACATCCTGACGAAGAGCGACGGGATGATCCGGCAGGTAGTGGCGTTCAAGTGACACGGGTCGGCCGGGTCTAAAGACCCGGCCCTACTTTGCCGGAAATCCTCGCTTGGCGAGCAGCGCTTTGACGTCAGGGTCGCGGCCGCGGAACTGGCGGTAGGCCTCGGCCCGGTCGCTCGTGTTCCCGTTCGAGAGGATGTGCGTCCGCATGCGGGTCGCGAGCGCCTTGTTCCAGGGACCAGCCTCGACGAACGCCTGCCAGGTGTCGGCGGCCATGACGTCCGACCAGAGGTAGCTGTAATACCCGGCGGAGTACGCATCGCTCCCGAACAGGTGGTCGAAGTGGGGCAGCCGGTGTCGCAGGGCAATTTCGCGCGGCATCCCGATACGTGCGAGCTGGTCGCGCTCGAAGGCGGTCACGTCGACCGCGCCATCGGGCCGCGTGTGCAGCTCCATGTCGAGGATCGCTGCCGCCAGGTATTCCACCGTGGCATAACCCTGATTGAACTTCTCCGACTCCTTGACCCGGTCGACCAGCGCCTGCGGCATCGGCTGCCCGGTCTTGTAGTGGCGGGCGTACTTGTCGAGCACCTCGCGCGTCAGCAGCCAGTGCTCGTTCACCTGTGACGGGTACTCGACGAAGTCACGCGGCGTTGACGACAGGCCCGGGGAGGTGATGTCCTGGAGCAGGCTGTGGAGCGCGTGACCGAACTCGTGGAACAACGTCGTGGCATCGTCGAGCGAGATCAGCACCGGCTCACCGGCAGCGGCCTTCACGAAGTTGTTGTTGTTCGACGAGATCGCGGTGACGGGTGTGTCGAGCTTGTGCTGCGTCCGGTAGGTCGACGCCCAGGCGCCGGACCGCTTGCCGGCCCTCGCGAAGTTGTCGAGATAGAACAGCCCGCGGTGTGCGCCGGACGGAACATCCGTGACCTCGAAAACCCGTACGTCAGGGTGGAACACCGGCACCTTGCCGGTGATTTCGGTGAAACGGATGTCGTAGCGCTGCTCTGCCGACCATAGTGCGGCGGCGACCATGTTGTTCAGCTCGAAGTACGGCTTCAGCTGAGCCTGATCGAGGTCGTAACGGGCCTTCCTGACTTTCTCGGCGTAGAAAAGATAGTCCCAGGGCTCGATCGTGATCGCCGCGCCGCCCTCCTTCGCAGCAACGGCCTGCATGTCCGCAACTTCCTCTTGGACGCGAGCGACGGCAGCCGGCCATACCCGCATCATCAGCGCCTGCGCCGCCTTTGGTTGGAGGGCCATGGTGTCCGACATCCGCCAGTGGGCGTGGCTCGGGAAGTCGAGCAGCTTCGCGCGCTCGGCGCGCAGCTTCACGATGCTGGCTATCGTCGCCTTGGTGTCGTGCTGGTCGCCGTTGTCGCCCCGGCTCTTGAACTTCTTCCAGACCTTCTCCCGCAGATCCCGCCGCGTCGAGAACGTCAGGAATGGATCGACGCTGGAGCGTGTATTGACGATCGCCCACTTGCCTGCGAGGCTGCGCTCGGTGGCCGCAGCTTTGGCTGCGGAGATCAGCGAGTCGGGCAGTCCCGCGAGATCGGTCTCACGATCGAGCACGGTCCACGTGTTCTCGGCGTCGAGCACCTTCGAGCGGAACTCTGAAAACAGCGTCGCGAGCTGCTGGTTGATGTCGGCGAGCCGTTTCTTCCCGGTGTCGTCGAGCCTGGCGCCGCGGCGGACGAAGAAGTCGTGGGTCCGTTCCGCCAGGCGCTTCTGGTCTGGCGCCAGCGTGGATGCCGGAAGCGATCGGTAAACGGCCTCGATGCGCTTGAACAGTCCAGGGTTGAAGACGATCGCATCATCAGCGGCAGAAAGTTTTGGCTGCCATTCGCGATCGAGCGCCTGGATCTGCGGCGTGCTGATGTTCTGGCGAATCACGCCGAACAGACGGTTGACGCGATCCAGCATCTGTCCCGATCGCTCCATCGCGGCGATCGTGTTGTCGAAGGTTGCCGGGTTGGGATCCGCGGCGATCGCATCGATTTCGGCGCGCTGCTCGGCGATCGCTGCCTCGAATGCCGCTGGAAACAGCTCCGGCTTTGCCAGATCCCAGGGGGGCACACCGCCGTACGGACCGGTCCAGGGACGGGTGAGTGGGTTGGTCGAAGGCGGGTTTTCCCGGGCGCCCTGCGACTGAAGCGTGATCGCGGCGATCGCGAGGGCGGCGGCGGAGAGTATCCAGGTCGTGAACATGGTGTCGTCGCTCATTCCATTCCAGTATCGGCCACTTTCGGCTCAGTCGCAGCCCGACCGTCGGCTCACACCCGGCCCCTGGCGATCATGGCTGCTTCACCGTCCACGAACACGCGCGTGATCTCGAGCTCCGCATCGAGGAACAGGAGGTCGGCCCGCTTGCCAACCGCCAGGCTTCCGATCTCGTCCTGCAGGCCGATGATCATTGCCGGTGTGAGCGAGGCCATGCGCACCGCCGTCGGCAAATCGAGGCCGACCTGCTGGTGCATGTGGCGAACCATGAAGTCCATCCCCCGGACGCTGCTCGCGAGGTTGGTGGAGTCGGGGAGCAGGCCGACGGTGCCGTCGCTGTAAAACGCCTCGCCGCCGTCGAGCGGTCCGAACGTGTACATGCCCGGCGGCTGATCCAGCGCACGGCTGCAGTCGGTCACCAGCGCGGTCCGGTCGGCGCCTTTGACAGCGGCCACGAACCGCAACAGCTCGGGCGACAGGTGGCGCCCGTCCGCGATCACCTCGGTCGTCATGTCCGAGGTCGCGAGTACGAACTCGAGCATGCTGGCCTGCATCGGCGTGCCGCAACGCTCCCGCAGCGAGGACACGCTGCTCATCGCGCAGTACAGATGATCGACGTGCCGCAGGCCGAGCTCGTACGCCGCGGCCATCTCGCCCCATGTGGCGTTCGAGTGGCCCGCATTCAGCCGGACGCCCTTCGAAGCGGCGGCCCGATAGAAGCCCGCGGCGCCGGGCAGTTCCGGCGCGCACGTCGCGGTCAGCATCACATCAGCGAACTCGAGGTACTGGCCGTACTCCGCGGGCGTCGGCGGACGCGCGGGATCCTTGGGGTGGCATCCGACCTTTTCTTCGTTGAAGTAGGGGCCGTAGAGGTGGGCGCCGGCGACCCGGCCGAGGCCGAGTGACGGTTGCGGACCGCGGCGCTTCAGGTCTCTCGTGCTCTGCAGGAAGGCGAGCGTCTGCTCGTGCCGGGCGACCGTGCTGGTCGGCACGATGGTCGTGGTCCCGTGGCGCGTATGCGCGCGCACAACGGTCTCGAACGCGTCGCTCGTGGCGTCCATGAAATCGGCGTTGTCACCGCCGTGCACGTGGACATCCACGAAACCGGGGCCGACGATCTGACCGGCTGCGTCGATGGTCGGCCCTGACGGACGGCCCAGCTCATGTTGCGGCCCGAGCGCGGCGATTCGTCCATTGTCGACGTCGATGGCTCCGGCCGCGACCAGGCGGTCCGGCAGAATCAAAGTCGCGTTGACGATTCGCATAGTCGGCCGTCGGCCGCGCCGATCCCGCCTAGCCCTTTATGTCATCGGGCGGTTCCGGCTCCAGGACCGAGTCATCGTCCGGATTCGGGTCCGATGAGGGCGGGTCGCTCGCCGGGAACGAGTCGGCAATGGTGTGGTCGAGCGACGCTTCGCGAATCCGTCGTTCTTCTTCCGGCGTGTGCTGGTGTTCAGGTGAACGTGGGTCCATGACGGTGCTCCCTGTCGAGATCTTAATCCCAGATCGCTAATCCATGGTCCAGCGTCCCACGGCTGCTCATCTCATCAAAATCTCGAGCAGCGCTCCTGCGAAAGTGCGCACCTTCTGAATCTGTTGCGTTGTCGAGATGAACTCGAATGCGGTCGGACTGATCGCCCTGGTGCGGCGCTCGAGAATCGCGGTCAGCGCGTCGGGCAACACCGGGCACTCGGCGACCAGCGCCTGGAGACTCACACACACCGGCATGTCGAGCATCGCCATGACCTCGAGTGACGCGTGGACGCGCCAGGGCGTCCCGTTTCCGCACTCCCGTAACAACTCGCGCCGCAGCGACTGCAGGCCCGCCTGAACCTCGTCATCGACCGATCGCAGGTCCGCCAGTGCGTCGATCAACCGCCTGGCGACGAACATGCCGAGCTCATGCAGCGTGGCCCAGCCGGCTTCGAACGGGGCGATGAGATCGTTGTCAGCCAGAAAGGAATCTGGTACGGGCCAATGCTCGAGGCCGAGGTTGCAGATTGCGATAGCTGCCTCTGATGCCTCCTGTGTCGTGAACGCACGCGCCTGCACCGGGCAACCGGCCGCCAGCACATTCGCGAGGAATGCCAGCTCACGGCTGCGGGCGGCGAGCGCGATTTCGTCGCAGTCGGCGAGGTGCCGAAGGAGCGCCTCCATTCGGGCCGGCCGCGGGGAGTCATCCTGTGATGCCGGGAGCAAGCCGCGCGGTCGACCGGTCAGGAGGCCCGCATCTTCGAGCAGCGCGTCGAGAGCTTCGAACGACTCGCGTGATTCGGCATCCGAGCTCTCGGTTCTCCCGACGGGTTCCTGCCGATTCGTGCTGACGGGCTCCGCGTCCTCTGCCGCCGCCCGAAAGGACGCGGCAACAATCGGATTGGCCGTTCCTGGTACGTCGGCCGGGTTCCGCTGCTGCCTGGCCATTTGCAGAAACGCGCCCGCGTCCGCAGCGCTGACGTATCCCTGCAGCGAACGGCGGCGATCCCGCTCGGCCGCGACGTCGTGCAGGACCTGCTCGGGGGCCATCAGCAGGTCGTCGAGCCCGTCGATCTCCGGCCTGGAGTTCGACAGCCGCCGGCATCCACACATGACATCGTTGAAGCGGGCTGGATGATGCTCCGCGAGCGCGAACAACAGCGCCACGATCGCATCCCAGGTATCAGTTCTGCTCGCACGGACGACGTAGCCGCATATCTCGCGGGACAGTCCGGTGAAGGCGGGCAAATCAAGGTCGGCAGCCTCGTCTTCGCTGACCGGCATGAGCAGCGCGGCCGGGTCGAACACGCGCACGTAGCGGGAGAGCCCGGTGATCACGAGGCCCTCGTCCAGGGCGGCGATGGTTCGTGCTGCGAGGACCTCGTCGGAGTCTACGAGCGCCTCGACCCATTCCCCGAAACGGTCCGCGTCGAATCGTTCGTCGTGTCCTGATGAAGACGGCCGCCACAGGTCGATGTCGAAGACGGCCTTCAGCTGCTCGGGCGTTGCGGCGGCGACCAGATCGGCGGCGGCGTCCAGCCCTTTGTGCCGTACCAGGGCGTGGAGCGTTTCCGGCGCAAGGTGCGGAACGGCTTTGGAGAGGTGCTCACCGCCTTCTCCTCCGCCTTCGCGCTTCGCGCTACGGCGCGACAGGCTCAATCGGTGAGGGTGGCTTCCGCCTTCAGGCGGAAGTGCGGGCCTGCGGACACGTTTCTTGGGGCGCGGTTGCCGTCTACGAGCACGATGTGCAGTCTTCGGCATGGGCCGGTGATGATACCGGCCCCTTCGTGCAACTAACAGTCTTGAAGTGCGCGCCGTGAAGCTCGATAATATTAGTGGGCCACAAACGATTCCTTCCTGCCGGCCCGCGAATCAATCGCAAGTTGGCCGCTGTTCCCGCCTCCAAACGCTGGAGGCTGATGGGCCCATGGTCTATCCCGAACGAGATTGGCCGCGTCCCGAGTGGCCCAAGGTCCACCCTGAACGCGAGCGGTGTGAGTTGCGCGCTACTGGCTCTTCAGCTTCTTGAGCATCATCGCGGCGTTGGTGTTGGTCGGATCCAGCGACAGCGACTTCTCGTAGTTCTGGATGGCCAGCGGCCTGTTGCCGCTGACGGAGTAAGCCTCGCCGAGGCTGTCGTAGACGTTGGCGGAGGCTGGATAGGCCTCAACGTTCAGCTTCAGGATCTCGATCGCTTCCGGGACACGCTTCCGGCTCAAGAGTCGGTATCCCAAGGTGTTGATGTCCCCCTCGCTGGTATAGAGATCGCCGAAGCCGCGCTCCTTGCGGCTCCGATACTCAGCAACCGCCGCGTCGATGCCACGCTCGTCGATGATTTTCAGCAGCATCTCCGACAGTGCTTCGCCCTTGATGTCGACCAGGGTGACCACGAACACCAGCGTCGCGTTCGGCGGGATGACGCCGCCCGCGCCTTTCTCGCCGTAGCCAAGCTGCGGTGGGATAATCAGCACCGCGCTGTCGCCGATTCCCAGCTGCGCGATCCCCTCATCCCAGCCTTTGATCACCGCGCCGCGGCCCAGCGGAAACGCGATTGGCTCCTTGCGTTCCTGCGAGCTGTCGAACTTGGTGCCGTCGGTGAGCGTGCCGGTGTAGTGCACGAGCACTGTCTCGCCGGTCTTCGGCCGCCGGCCGTTCGCGTGCGACGTCACTACATAGGTCAGTCCGGACGCCGTAGTGACGCCCAGCTGCGTCGGTTTCGGCGGCGCCGGCTTACCGACTGGGCGTTGGACGGGCTTGGCCGCTGGCCTGGACGGAGCAGGTTTTGGTTTGGCTTGCGCCGCCGCCGTAGTTTGCGCCGCCGCGCCGAGCGGCATGGTGCTTATGACGGCAATGAGAGCGGCCATTCGGAGCGGTCGCACGTTGGCGCCGAACGCGTAGCGGTATACCTGGAACATCAAGTGGTCGAAGAGATGGTGACGTCCGGTGTTATATCACGACAGGATGAGCCGGATAGCGGAGCTGAGGCAGAACCGCTGAACGGTTACACGGGCGACGCGCCCGTCATCTGAGTGGGCAGAATCCGCTGTCGTGAGCTTGTCGTTGCCGATCTTGCACCTTAGTAGACATGACGCCTTGCCGGCCGGCGCTTGCGATCATCGCCGGATGCGCGCTCTTCGTCCTGTTCACGGGCCAGGACCTCAACGCCCAGCCTGTTGACGCACCGTCCACCCAGCTTGGCGGCTCTGCCGGCGCCGTGTTCTTCCTCCCGACGTTCGGCGCGCGGCTGAGCGTTCCGCTCAGTCCGCCTCTCGCCCTCGAAGGCCTCGGTGAATACGTCCCTCTGACATTCGACGACGACCGCGCGTCGTGGTTTCTCGTCCAGGCGCAGCTTCGGCACCGGTTGAGAAGCCGACAGGCCTGGCGAATGCACGCGACGTACGGCGTAACGCTGTTCGGGAAGTACATCCATCGGCGCGAGTTCCGTGAGTCGCGTCCGGATGGTTCCGTCCTTGTCTTTCCGGAATACCGGCGGACGCACATCGTACGACCGGCCGGCGTTCATGCCGGCTTCGGCGCCCAGCGACTGTTGTCGGATCGCGTCGTCGTTCGGTGGGACGTGCAGGTCCTGGTGGCCGCTGGCCAGACGTCGATTCCGATCCCGCGGGCCGTTCTTGGTATCGCGTGGCAGCGCGGGACCCGCCGATGAGTAAGTACCTGCTCGGGTTCGTGATCGCGACGGCGGCCGCAGCGGGTTGCGGCGATGTCCCGGAACCGCTCGTCATTCCGGGGCCGACCGCGCCAAGCCGCATTACGACAGACGAGCCGTTCGTGTGGGACTCGCGCGAGGAGCTTCTCGATTGGGTGGCGAACGCGGTCACGCGTGGTCCCATTACCGTCGAAGGCGACGGCGCTGCAGCGTTCATCCGTGTGAGGCTCGACTTCAATGATTACGTAATGCGCGGGCCGGATCTCGTGCCGCCGGTTGCGGGCGTGCGCGGCGCGCGCATTCGAGCGCGGCTCCGCCCCGATCGATCGAGGTCGCCAGTGGCGCAAGCCGAGGACGTCCATCTGTATTTCGAGGTCGTCGATCCGGTTGTTCCCAATGCTCAATCGTCCATGCGGGTGAGCCTACCGTCCGGCGAGGAGTGGCTGGATCTCCAGCTCAAGCCCGCTCTGTACTGCTGTCTTCAGCCGCTCACAGTCAAGTATGGCTACGTTCCTTTCCGCAGTACATCGCCCGCCACGATGGAGATCGACCGTATCGAGTTGACGAAGTAAGTGTGCCCGAGTCCCGTTCTTGCATCACTTCGTGTATCGCAAACGCACGCCCGCAGAGCCGGGACCTCGAGACCCCGGCTCGCGGCTACTGAACCGGCGGGCCGTGCACGGTACAGGTGTAGGAAATCGAATCGGGAGCATCATGGATACGAACACGCTTCAGGGTAAAAAGGTCGCCATTCTCGTGGCTGAAGGGTTCGAGCAGGTCGAGCTGACCGAGCCAAAAGCGGCGCTCGAGCGCGCCGGCGCACGAACCAGCATCGTGTCTCCGTCGCGAGATCGGGTACAGGGCTGGAAGCATTTCGACAAGGCTGATCAGTTTCCGGTGGACGTCCCCTTGAACAACGCGAAATCAGAAGACTTCGACGCCCTGCTTCTGCCGGGCGGCGTGGCCAACCCTGATCAGTTGCGAATCATTCCAAGAGCTGTGTCATTCATTCGCGAGTTCTTCGAGACGGGCAAGCCGGTCGCGGCTATCTGTCATGGCTTGTGGCCGTTGATCGACGCCGGCGTGATGAAAGGGCGCACGGTGACGTCATGGCCGTCGCTGAAGGCCGACCTCATGAACGCGGGTGCGACCTGGGTCGATCAGGAAGTCGTCACCGACAACGGGTTCGTCAGCAGCCGGAAGCCCGACGACCTTCCCGCGTTCAACCGGAAGATGATCGAGGAGTTCGCGGAAGGGAAACATCTGATGGCGGGTACTGCGAGCGCGCGTTCGAACGCACGACGCTAGGACCGCAAAGACCTCAACAAGAGGGCCAGGAGTTCAGGAAGAAGCTCAAGGAACCTCCTGATCTCCTGGCCCGCCTGCGATGAAAGTATTCACCTTGCTCGCAGCGCCACCGCTGGATCGATCCGCGCCGCGCGCCAGGCCGGGCCCGCTATCGCGAGCGCTGCGGTCACGCCGAGCACCACCGTGACCAGCGCGAACGTCACGAAATCCAGCGGTCTCACGCCGAACAGCATCGTCGTGATCAGGCGGCCGAGCAGGGCTGAAAGCACGAGACCAATCGCGGCGCCGGCGACGACAACGCGGGCCGCATCGCCGATGACCAGCCGGAGCACGTCGCTCGTGGTCGCGCCGAGGGCGCGGCGCACGCCGAAATCACGAACGCGCTGCTGGACCGAATACGCCAGGATCCCGAACACGCCGACCATGGCCAGGACGAGCGCCAGCGTGGCAAAGGCTCCGACCATCACGGCGCGGAAGCGATGGCGGCCGGTCGCGGCCCAGTCCACGTCCTCCAGCGTGGTCACGTCGCGGATACTGACCAGTTGCTCCCGGTCGATGCGTGAAATCGCCGCGCGGACGGCGGGCGTCAGGGCTTCGGCCCGGCCGCTCTTCGGGCGGACGAGCATGAGAATGTCGTCGGACAGTTCCTGCGTCAGCGGCACGTAAATCTGCACGTAGTCCTTCGGTTCGTCCGGGCGCGCCTTCACCTGCTTCGCCACGCCGACGATTTCCCCTTCGTTCGGCTGATCCTGCGGCGATCCCGCGACCTTGAACGAGACCCGCATGCCGATCGGCGATCGTCCGCCGAGACTCCGGGCGAACGCTTCGTTGACGATGCAGACGGGAGGACTGGTGCGTGTGTCGCGGCGATCGAAGGCGCGGCCGGTGACGATTGGCAGCTCGAGCGTCGAGAAGTACGACGGGCTCACCACCTGAAGACTGGTGCTCGGTCGCTGCGCCTCCGGAACCGGCGGATCTCCCACGACCTCGTAGATGAGCGCGAAATCGCCGTACAGGGACCCTCCCAGTGGCAGCGCGCTGCTCCAGGCCACGTCCTGAACTCCAGGCACGCCTCTCACCTCGGTCTCGACCTGGTCGTAGAACTGGAGCAGCTTTTCTGGGGTGGGATAGCTGGATCCCAGTGGATCCACCATCATCGAGAGCACGCTCTCGGCGCGATACCCACGATCGTAAGACCCGACGGCGATCAGCGTGCGCAGCAACAGGCCGGCGCCGAACAACAGCAGCACTGCAGTGGTGACCTCACCAGCAACGAGCAGGCTGCGGAGTCGACCACCGCCAGTGACGGTGCGGCTCTCCGACGCCAGGCTGACCGGCGATGAGAAGGTCGTGGCCTGCCATGCCGGCGCAACACCAAACAGAAGGCCGACGGCAAGAGCGGCCAGCGCGCAGAACGCCACGACCCTGGCATCGAACTGCAGTGTGACCGTGCCCGGCAGCAGGTCTTCGGGAATCAGGGCCGGCGCGGCTTCGAGGATCGCCCAGCCGACGCCGATGCCGAGCGCGCCGCCGACAAGAGACAACACGACGCTTTCCGTCACCAGCTGGCGAACGATCCTCTGGCGTCCCGCGCCGAGCGCGGCACGCACCGCGAGCTCGCGGGTGCGTGCCGTCGCGCGCGCGAGCAGCAGGTTGGCGACGTTCGCGCAGCAGATCAACAACACGAAGCCGACGACGCCGAGAAACAGCATCGACGTCAGCTTGAGGTCGCTGCCGATCATCGTGTCGTGCATCGACTCGAGCCGCACGCTACGGCCGGTGTTGGTCTGCGGGAACTCGCGCGACAAACCGTCAGCCACGGCCTGAAGATCGGATTGCGCTCCGGTAATGGCGACGCCGGGCTTCAGCCGGCCGACTGCCTGGAGCACGAACGCACCCCGCGCCCGCGGTGGCAGGTTGGTCGTCGACCGCATCGCCCATATCGAAGTACGCCCCAGAATCTGAAAATGCTTCGGAACGACGCCGACCACGGTCCAGAGCGATCCGTCCAGCTTGATCTCACGGCCGACGATGGCCGGATCGCGATTGAACCGTGACTCCCAGAACGCCTCGCTCAGCACGACAACGTTGGCGCGCTGCTTGTCGTCGCTCGGAAGAAACGTGCGACCGGCAATCGGGTGAACGCCCAGCACGTCGAAGATGCCGGCGGTGACCCATTGCCGGGAGACCGTCTCCGCATTTCCGTCGGCACCGGCCATGACCATGCCGCCGACGTTCGGGATAAACGCGGCGATCGTCTCGAACGAGCGGCTGCGCGTGCTCCAGTCGAGCATGTTGAGCGGAGACGCATAGCTCCGAGGGTTCGAGTCGGTCCGTTCCCAGATGGTGACGAGGCGGCCGGGATCGCCGTATGGCAGCGGCCGGAGCAGCGTTGCATCGACAAGCGCGAAAATCGCGCTGTTGGCGCCGATGCCCAGCGCGAGCGTCAGCACCGCCACGATCGCGAAGCCGGGCGCCCCCCGCAACTGTCGCCAGGCGAACTTCACATCGTCGCCGAGCTCCTCGATCCACTGTGCCACGCGCATCTCTCGATCTCGCTTTCTCAAGGCGACTCACGCCGGGGCTCGGGACTGGGGACTGGGGGCTGGGGGAGGGCGGCGGTAGTCAGACGCAACCGGCCAGTTGTCTCTGAGTACCACCGGCTTCGCCCAGCCCCCAGTCCCCAGCCCCGAAAGGTTGGCCGGACGGGCGGCTCACCATACTACTCCCACCGTTCGCCGCCAGCAGAACCCCGCTCGCTGCAAAGCCGATTGCGGGTCGGGTTGGAGAGCGCGTACTGTAGCCTGACGACCGTGGTGAATCAGCCGATTCCGGCCTCCGGCGATCCCGCAACGGACAGCCTTGGTGTCGACGCCCGATGGGTGACGCTCGTCGGCTCTGGCGCCGCCGCGGCGATTGGCACGGCGATCGCGGCCCAGGTGTACCTGTCGATGCTCAATCACGGGCATGCGTTCACGCGCATGCTGGCGTGGCAGGTGGGCAGCTGGTGCTTCTGGGGACTGGCCGCAGCGTTCGTCCTGCGCCTCGGCAGTCGGCTATCGATCGAGAGCTCGATCGCCGGCCGCCGCGGCCGCGCGATTCGGGTCGCGCTTATCGGCGCCGCACTGTGCGTGGCGCACACGATCGTCACCGCGCAGCTCACGGTGTGGATACAGCCGTTCCTGCCGCTGCCACCCCCCACGTTTGGCGACGCCTTCGCGGGGCAGATCGCCTCGACGATGGTGATCGATCTGCTGATCTTCGGGCTGCTTCTGGCGGCCGGCGGCGCGATCGGCGCCCGGCATCGCACGCGCGCGCTCGAGCGTCGCGAGGCGCGGCTCGAAGTGGAGCTCGCCCGGGCCCAGCTCGAGGCGCTGCGCCTCGAGATCCATCCTCACTTCCTGTTCAACACGCTCAACTCGATTGCTGCGCTGATCCGGGTGAAGGACAACCCGCGGGCGCTCGAAATGCTGCTCGGCCTGAGTGAGTTGATGCGGGCGACGGTGGACGGACCTCGTGACCATCTGGTCCCGCTCTCGACCGAAATCGACTTCGTGCGCCGGTATGTCGACTTGCAGCGGGAGCGCTTTGCCGATCGGCTCGACATCCGCTGGGACATAGACGAGGGCGCGCTCGCGGTGCCGGTACCGACGCTGCTGCTCCAGCCGCTGGTCGAGAACGCCATCCGTCACGGTGCAGCGCCACAGCCAGGCCGCTGCGAGATGACGATCTCCGCGCGTCTTGCGGGCAAGCGTCTTCACCTGTCTGTCTCGGACGCCGGCGCGGGCTTGCCCGCTGGTTTCGACATCGCCCGCGATGCCGGCACCGGCCTCCGCAACAGCGCGTCGCGGTTGAGGCAGCTGTATGGCGACCAGGCCAGCCTGGAGGTCCGTCGAGGCGATCGCGGCGGGACGGTCGTCGAGGTGATCGTGCCCCGCACACCGGTGGTCGAGCTGGTCCGGACGATTGCATGACCCAGTTTCGCGCGCTTGTCGCAGACGATGAGCAGCTGGCGAGAGAGATGGTGGCGGCGCTGCTCCGCGCCGATCCGGACTTCGAGTCCGTGATCGAGTGCGGCGACGCGGCTTCCGCCCGCGACAACATCGCGCGCCTGCGGCCCGACATCGCCTTCCTCGATATCGAGATGCCGGGCTCGAACGGTCTCGAGGTCGCAGACTCGGTTGACCCTCGGGGACCGGTCGTCGTCTTTATCACCGCGTACAGCAGCTACGCCACGCAGGCCTTCGACGTCAGCGCCGTCGACTACGTGCTCAAGCCGTTCTCGGATCGGCGATTCAGTGAGGCAGTCGAACGCGCCAAGCGCCGGGTGCGTGAACGCCGGCTCGGCGAGCTTGCGAACCAGGTCGCCCAGGTGTCAGCGGAACTTCGGCACGAAGAGGGGGGCACGCCCACGCCTTCGCCGGGTCAGGCCAGCTATCTGCAACGCCTCGCATTCAAGGAAGGCGATCGCTCAATCGTTGTCAAGACTGCGGATGTTCTCTGGATAGAAGCCGAGGACTATTACGTCCTGATCCACTCGAAACAGGGGCGCCACATGGTGCGGGCATCGATGGCGTCACTCGAACAGCGCCTCGACCCGCACCGTTTTCGCCGCGTGCACCGCACCGCGATCGTCAACCTCGACGAGGTCCGGACGATGCACGACAGCGGTGGGTTGCAGCTGACGTTATCGGACGGGTGCGAAGTCTCGGTCAGCCGATCGCGACGCACGCAGATCGAGCAGCTACTCAGGCCACGGCTGCGGTAGCCAGCTAACGGGGGGTTAGGGAGGCACAGCTAACGGAGGTTAGGGAGGCAACGGATTTCGAAACGGAGCAACGGAGCCAACGGAGAAAACGGAGAGGGCTCTGTGGTCGTGACGCTCTGACGGTCCGCCGCTGGGCGCGCGCTTTGCGCGCGCGAGGGTGGGAGATCCGATCCCGAAGATCACAAGCGGCTCAGCGGTTTTCGGCCGCTTGTGATCTTCGGGATCGGATCTCCCACCCTCCAGCCGGGGCCAAAGGCCCCGGCTGCCAGTGGCACAGCCGGCAAGCGATTCGGCCAGAGCGAAGATCTTCTCCGTTTTCTCCGTTGACTCCGTTGCTCCGTTGTTGAGATCCGTTGTCTCTTACCCTCCGGTGGCTCCATGCCGTTCGCCGCACTACCCGCCCCCACTCCCGGCACTCCGCGGCCTCTCCCTGCAAACTTATTTAACATCCGGCCCCCGCCCCGCATGATGCCGTGAAGGAGCGCGAACATGCGGAGTCGGACACTTGTCCCAGCTTTTGTCACCCCCCTCATCCTGACGGCGTCACTGGCGAGCGCGCAGACTCCGGCGCCGCTGCTCGTGGATGCGGAGTGGTTGTCTCAACACCTCACCGATCGCGATCTCGTCGTCCTGCACGTGGGTGACGAGGGCGAGTACCGGCGCGAGCACATTGCTGGCGCGAGGCTGATCACCGAAGAGGATCTGTCGCAGCCGCACAATCACAGCAACATGAAAGACATGATGCTGGAACTGCCCGACGCGCCGACGCTGCGATCGAAGGTCTCCCGGTTCGGCATCTCCGACACCAGCTGCATCGTCGTCTATTTTGGCAAGGACGGACTGGTGCAGTCGGCGACACGAATCGTCTTCACGCTCGATTACCTGGGCCTCGGCGCGCGGACGTCCTTGCTGAACGGCGGGCTGCCCGGGTGGAAGCGCGCCGGAAAGCCGGTGACCGCGATGATTCCACCGGCGGCGCGCGGGACGCTGTCGATGCCGACGCAGGATAACCTCGTGGTCGACGCCGCCTTCGTCGCGTCGGTCCCCTCCCGCCAGGGATTCAAGCTGATCGACGCGCGCGCGCCGGTGTTCTACACGGGCGTCGAACCGACGATGAACGGCAAGGCCGGGCATATCCATGGCGCGATCAACATCCCGTTCACGGATGTCACGGACACGAACTTCATGTTCGACCGTGCCAGGCTCGCGGCGTTCTTCGAGCGCGCCGGCGTGAAGACCGGCGACACGATCGTCGCGTATTGCCACGTCGGTCAGCAGGCGACCGCCGTGATCTTCGCCGCCCGGCTGCTCGGGCATCCGGTGAGGCTTTATGACGGCGCCTTTCAGGACTGGGCGGTCAACGACCGCGGGCCGGTGGAGAAGTGAAGCGCTACGCCGATCCCTACGTTGCGGGCGTCGGGATCGGGCTCGTGTTGCTCGCGGCGTACGCCATTGCCGGCCGCGGCCTCGGCGCCTCGGGCGCATTCGCCAGCGTGGTCGCGACCGGCATGGCGGTTGTCGAAGGCAGTGCGGAGGCCGCGAAGTCCCCCGCGACAGCGCCCTATCTGAGTCATGGCCTGGCGAGCCCGCTGCACGACTGGCTCGTGCTCGAGCTCCTCGGCGTGATCGTGGGCGGTTTCGCATCCGCGTGGTTCGCGGGCCGGACCAGAGCCACTATCGAACGCGGTGAAGGCGTCTCGACAGCACGGCGGGTGACCGCCGCAATCGCCGGAGGGGTGTTGATGGGACTCGGCGCAAAGCTCGCGCGCGGATGCACCAGCGGTCAGGCGCTGACCGGCGGCGCCCTTCTCGCAACCGGAAGCTGGATCTTCATCGCGACCTGTTTCGCGACCGGCTATGCCCTGTCGCCGCTCGCACGGAGGCTCTGGCGATGATGCCGCTCGCCGAGAGCGGCGCCCTGGGCCCGAACGGTACGCTCATCGTGGCGCCGGTGCTCGGGTTCGCGTTCGGATGGTTTCTGGAGCGCGCCGGGCTCGGCAGCGCCCCCAAGCTGGCCGGCCAGTTTTACCTGACCGATCTCACCGTCTTCAAGGTGATGTTCAGCGCGCTGCTGACGGCAATGCTCGGGGCTTTCTGGCTGGACCGGTGGAGTGTTCTCGATCTGCAGCTCGTCTACCTGCCCGAGACGTTCGTGCTGCCCCAGCTCGCAGGCGGCGTGTTGTTCGGCGCCGGATTCCTGTTCGCGGGGCTGTGTCCGGGGACGTCGTGCGTGGCCGCCGCCACGGGCCGTGGCGACGGGTTCGCCGTCGCCGGCGGGATGTTGCTTGGCGTGCTCCTGTTCAACGTGGCCTACTCGCAGCTCGAGGGCTTCTACAGCAGCACCTCTCTCGGCGGCGTCACCCTGAACGATCTGGCCGGGACGTCGAAGGGGGTAATGGTCGGTCTCGTGACGACTGTCGCTCTCGCCGCATTCGCGATCGCGAGCCGACGGGTTACAGCAACGCCGGTGCAACGGGGGTTCGCTGTCGCTGCCGCGGCGCTTGCGTTGGCCGCGGTTGCCGTCGATCTGAAGAGTGCCGATCCACGATCGCTGGCTGCGGAGATCGAAACCGAGCGCGATCACATCTCAGCACCGGATCTCGCGGGCCTGATCATGGCCGGCGATCCCACGCTGCGCGTCTTCGATCTTCGTACGCCTGCCGAATTCGGCCGCATGCACATCCCCGGCGCACGCCACGCCACCATCCAGACGCTCTCGCGCGACGTCCTGCCCCGGAACGCGACGATCGTTCTGTATTCAGAGGGCGGTGCACATGCAGCGCAGGCGTGGGTGCTGCTGCGCATGCGCGGTCACGGCCGGGTCTTCTTCCTGCGTGAAGGCCTGTTCGAGTGGCTGTCGCGCGTGATGGAGCCCCGGCTGCCAGCGGATGCGACTGAGCGCGAGCGCGCCGACTTTGCCCGGGCGTCGGAGATGAGCCGGTTCTTCGGTGGCATCGCCCGCGAAGGGGTTCCGCGCGCAGAAGTGCCGATCGGCTACTGGAACGACGGCCGCGCGGATGACGCCGGTGGTTCGCGAGCGGACGTGACGGCGCGCAAAACCTCGACAGGTCAGATGATCGCCGGTATCCGGAGGCGCGGATGCTGATGCGCGCCGGCGTGGGCATCGCGGCGCTGCGCCGGCAGGAGTTCACGCGTCTCGACCGAACCGGATGCACGTATCTCGACTACGCGGGCGCTGCGCTCTACCCGGAATCGCTCGTCAGGCGCGATGCCCGGCGGCTCGCGACACAGGTGACCGGCAATCCTCATTCCGAGAGCGCGCCGTCGCGCAAGGCGACCGCATCGCTCGACCAGGCGCGCGCGCTCACCCTCGGGATGCTCGATGCCGATTCGCGCGACTATGAAGTGATCTTCACGCCGAACGCCAGCGGTGCGCTGCGCATTGTGGCCGAGTCATTTCCGTTCGGTTCCGGCTCGCGGTTCGTGTTGACGGCCGACAATCACAATTCGGTGAACGGGATCCGCGTCCGGGCCCGGCGGTGCGGTGCCGCGATCATTTACGTCCCGCTCGATGCGGACCTCCGCGCCACCGATCCCGTTCCATTTCTGACCGCTACGGCGTCGCCGTCCCTCCTGGCATTCCCCGCGCAGTCGAATTTCTCCGGCGTCAGACATCCGCTGGCCTGGGTGCGGGCGGCGCACGCGCGCGGGTATCGCGTGCTGCTCGATGCGGCCGCCTCCCTGTCCACGAGCCGGTTGTCGCTGGCGGACACCCCGGCGGACTTCGTTGCGCTGTCGTTTTACAAGATCTTCGGCTACCCGACCGGTGTGGGAGCGCTGGTCGTCCGCCGCGATGCGATGACCTTGCTTCGGCGTCGCTATTTTGCCGGTGGGACCGTGCAGTTCGTCTCTGTCCAGAACCAGCGCGCCCGCCTGCGGGACGGCGCCGCCGCGTTCGAGGATGGCACGCCGAACTTCCTGGCGATGCCTGCGGTCTGCGATGGCCTGAAGTGGTTCGAGAGACTCGACGTCGAACGCGTCGGCGATCATGTGGAGAGCCTGACGGCGTCGCTGCTGGACCGGATCACGTCACCCGGCAGCGGCGTCATTGTTTATGGTCCCCACCAGATGAACGCGCGCGGGGGCACCATCGCGTTCAACGTCACCCGCGGCAATCAGGTCGTCGCCTACGAAACGATCGAAGGCGCTGCCCGCGAGCGCGGCATCGCCATTCGCGGAGGCTGTTTCTGCAATCCTGGCGCAGCGGAGCATGCCTTCGGCATCGACGCGGCCCGGGCCCGTGCGTGCCTGAAGGGCCCATTCACGATTCCGCGGTTTCGTAGGTGTCTCGGCGATAGGCCCGTGGGCGCTCTGCGGGCCTCCATCGGAGTGGCCACGAGCTCCCGCGATGTCGACCGGCTGGTCGTCCTGCTGAGTGAGCTCGCGCGCTGATCGCGGCCGGCCCCCATCAGCTGATCGATTGGTTCGCTACCACAATCGCTCGAGCTATCCGGCTTCACCGGGCACGGCAAGCGAATTGCTCCCCCGGGAAATATGACTGGCGAACTGTGCGGTGACATCCTCCAGATTGACACCGTGAAGCCGCCTCGTGTGCACGAATGCGAGGCATGCGTGAAGACCGGCGATCCGTGGGTACATCTCCGCACATGTCAGGCATGCGGCGTCACACTGTGTTGCGATTCGTCGCCGAACCGGCACGCCAGCGAGCATGCGCGCACCAGCCGCCACCCCGTGGTCGCTTCCGCCGAGCCCGAGGAGCGGTGGCTGTATTGCTACCTGGACGAGGTGTTCGCGGAGTACTGAGGCGCCGCCGCGGGTTCGCGGGGTCGCGGTTCGTTAATGGCTGGCTAGAACAGCCGAAATCGATCCCAGTGCGAACCCGCGAGCCGCGAGCCGCGAACCCCGATCAGAGCTTCAGCGCGACGACAGGATCGATACGGCTGGCGCGCCGGGCGGGCGCGATCGTGGCCAGCACTGCCACCACTGTGAGCACCGCGGCGACGCTGGCGTAGGTGGGCGGATCGATCGGTGTCACGCCGAAGAGCATCGACGCGACAAGGCGGCCGGCACCAAGGGCCAGCGCGATTCCGGCCAGGACCCCGACACTGGCCAGCAGCAGGCACTCGCCAAGCATTATCCGCAGCACCTGACCAGGCTGCGCCCCGAGTGCCATGCGCAGGCCGATTTCGCCGGTGCGCCGCAGCACGGCATGCGACATGAGGCCATACAGGCCGACGCAGGCGAGCAGCAGGGCCACACCACCGAACACTCCCGACAGCCTCGCGAAGAGCAATTCCTGGCCATGCAGTCGATCGATTTGTTCATCCTGCGTGCGGAGGTCGAAGACGGGAAGCGCCGGATCGACATCGCGCACTGCCGATCGGATGGCAGGGAAGATCGCTCCGGCGCGATTCGAGGCGAGCCGGATGGCGAAGTTGGCGTTGCCGTCCACCTGTTGCAGCGCCGGCAGGTACACCGTCGGCGGCGCGGCGCCGCGCAGGTCGGTGTACTTCGCGTCTGCGGACACGCCGACCACAGCGACACGTTGGGCGTAATTGGGGATGACGAGCTGTTCTCCGATCGGATTCTGCCCGTCGAAGTACTGCTGCACGAAGGCCTGGTTGACGATCGCTACCTTCGGCGCGGCGGCGTTGTCGAATTCGGTGAAGTCGCGGCCGATCACGAGCGGCAGCTCCATCGCGCGGAAGAAATTCAGGGCGAGCCCGTTGGTGTTGACGATTGGCAACGGCCCCGTTGCCGCCGTATGTCCTGGAACCGAGATCCGTTTGTTCTGGCGGACCCGGGACAGGAGCGCCGTGCTCGAAAAGGTGACCGCATGCACGCCGGGCAGTCTCTCGAGCGCCTGCTGGAGACGCGACTGCAGGGTTGTGAACTGATCGAGGCTGTAGCCGGCAGACGCGGCATCGATGCGGAACAGAATCAGGCCCTGTCGATTGAACCCGGCATCGACGCGCTGCAGGTTGCCGAGCGTGCGGACGAACAGACCGGTACTAACCAGGAGCACGAGGGAAAGGGCGATCTGGACGACCGTCACGGTGCGGGCGAGGCGGGAGCGTCCGCCACCGAGCGTGCGGCCGCCGCTCTGGAATTCTGCATTGAGATTCACGCCACTCGCCCGCAGGGCCGGCCAGAGGCCGAACAGCAGGGCAGTGCCGATGGTCGCAGCGGTCGTGAAGCCCAGGACTCGCGCATCGAGCGGCAGGTCGAGCACGACAGCTGTGTTGCCGAACGGCCGCATCGCCAGCAGCAGATCGCGACCCCACCACGCAAGGGTCAGTCCGAGTGCCGCGCCGGCGACCGCCAGCAGCAGCGACTCGGCGAGCAGCTGACGAACGATTCGGGCGCGCCTCGCCCCGAGTGCCAGCCGGACCGCGATCTCGCGCCGGCGCGCCGTCGCGCGTGCGAGCAGCAGGTTCGCGACGTTCGCGCACGCCGCTGCGAGCAGCAGGCCGACGAGTCCCATCAGCGTGCCGAGCGATCCCGCAAACTGGCGCCGCACGTCGTTCTCGCCGCGTCTCCCAGCGTCGGCGACGAGGGCCGGCAGATTCGGCATCCGCTCGTCCGGTGAGCCGAGAGACCTCCCCGCGATCCACCCCTCCCGTGCCGCGTCCTGAAAAGCGGGCTCGAGCGCGGCGGCAACCTGCGCCGCCCTGGCACCAGGCGCAACCCTGCCCATGACCCGCACCCACCAGTAGAACGGCTGCGCTCGTCCGCTGCGGTTCGGCTGAAACTTCAAATAGTGG
>Ga0111538_10001929_pt1 | contig 29075 bp, 27 predicted proteins | sample SoiMethybrSBSTD1_FD_79669 | JGI IMG/M metagenome (GOLD analysis project Ga0111538, IMG submission 79669) | Bulk soil microbial communities from a Populus tree surrounding site in Tennessee, USA - Soil MetaG P. TD hybrid SBSTD1 (version 2)... | ecosystem: Environmental > Terrestrial > Soil >... | reverse complement strand
GCCTCGAGCAGCGCGTCGATCACCTCGCGCACCGCACCGCTCCCGCCGGGGGCCGTGGTGACGAAGGGAACGCGCCGCCGCACCTCAGGATGGGCGTCCGCCACCGCCACCGCCACCCCGACCTGCCGCAGCACCGGCAGGTCGACCAGGTCATCGCCGATGTAACAGACGGCCCGGTGCTCGAGGCCGAGCCGCCGCACCACCTCGCCGTACACCGCCCCCTTGTCGCGCGCCCGCAGGTGCACCTCGTCCACTCCCAGCTCGCGCGCCCGCCGGCGCACCCCGGCGTCGCCGCGCCCGGAGAGGAATCCGGTGAGCAGCCCGGCGCGGCGCGCCAGCACGATGCCGGAGCCGTCGCGCACGTGCCACGAGCGCGCCTCGCGCCCATGGTCCTCGAGCCCCAGCCGTCCGTCGGTGAGCACGCCGTCCACGTCCATCAGGACCAGCGCCACGCGGCGCGCCCGCGGCCGGAACGGCTTCCGGCAGATCACTCCGTCACCCTCCCGCCTAGAACAGCTGCGTCCGCCACAGGTCGTGCAGGTGCAGCACCCCTTCCACGCGGCGCCCCTCTCCGACGACCACGAGCGACGTGATCTTGCGCGCCTCCATGAGGCTGAGCGCGGCGGCGGCGAGATCCCCCTTCGCGATGGTGACCGGCGTGCGGCCCATCGCCTCGTCGACGATCATTCGGCGCGGATCGGCGCCGCGGAGGAGCGCCCGGCGCAGATCGCCGTCGGTGACGACCCCTTCGAGGAGGCCGTCCCCCGAGACGACCGCGGCCATCCCGAGCCGGCCGTCGCTCATCACCTGGAGCGCCTCGGCGAGCGGGGCCCCCGCGCGCACCAGCGGGGCGGCCGACGCCGCATGCATCAGGTGGCCGACGGTCAGCACCTTGCGCCCGAGCCGGCCCCCCGGATGATTGCGGGCGAAGTCCTCGAGGGTGAAGCCGCGGCGCTCGACGAGCGCCATCGCCAGCGCGTCCCCCATCGCCAGCGCCGCGGTCGTGCTGGCGGTGGGGACGAGCTCGAGCGGGGAGGCCTCCCGCTCGATGCCGACGTCGATCGCCGCCTGGGCGTGCCGCGCCAGCGTCGAGTCGCGGCCGCCGGTCAGGGCCACGAGACCCACCTGGAGCCGCTTCAGGATCTCGAGGAGGCGCACCAACTCCTCGGTCTCGCCGCTCGAGGAGATCGCCAGGACGACGTCCCCCGGCACCACCATCCCGATGTCGCCGTGCACCGCCTCGGCCGGGTGCAGGAAGATCGACGGCGTCCCGGTGCTCGAGAAGGTCGCGGCGATCTTCGCGCCGATGAGCCCCGACTTCCCCATCCCGGTGACCACGACCCGGCCGCGGCAGGCGGCCAGGATCCCGATCGCCCGCTCGAACGCCTCGCCGAGGCGCGGGACGAGATCGAGGATCGCCTGCGCCTCGAGCTCGAGGACCTTGCGGGCGATGTCGTGCGGCAACTTAGGACGTCTCCCGGACCACCGCGTCGATGCGGCGCACCTGCGCGAGCAGCGGCTCGACCCGATCCAGACGGAGCGCGTTCGGGCCGTCGCTCTTCGCCGTCGCCGGGTCGTCGTGCACCTCGCAGAACAGCGCGTCGATGCCGACGGCGGCGGCGGCCCGGGCGAGGAACGGGATGAACTGCGCCTCCCCGCCCGATCGATCCCCCTCTCCGCCGGGGAGCTGCACGGCGTGGGTCGCGTCCATCACCACCGGCCACCCCAGTCCCCGCATGATCGCCAGGGAGCGGAAGTCCACCACGAGGTTGGCGTAGCCGAACGACGCGCCGCGCTCGGTGAGGAGCACCTTGTCGTTGCCGGTCGAGGCGACCTTGTCGGCGGCGAGGCGGATGTCCCACGGCGCCAGGAACTGTCCCTTCTTGATGTTCACGACGCGGCCGGTCCGCCCGGCCGCCACCAGGAGATCGGTCTGCCGGCAGAGGAACGCCGGGATCTGGAGGATGTCGAGGACCTCCGCCGCCGGCTCCGCCTGCGCCGCCTCGTGGATGTCGGAGAGGACCGGCACACCGACCGACTGTTTCACCGCCCGCAGGATCCGCAGCCCTTCCTCGAGTCCCGGGCCCCGGAAGGACCGCACCGACGAGCGGTTCGCCTTGTCGAACGAGGCCTTGAAGACGTACGGGATTCCGATCCGCCGGCAGATCGCCTGGATCGCCTGCGCCATGCGGACCGCGTGCGCCTCGCTCTCGATGACGCAGGGGCCGGCGAGGAACGCGAGCGGCGCGCCCCCCCCGATCGCCAGGTCCGCGGTGACGGCGACCCGCCGTCCCGCGGCAGGCGGATCAGCGGGCGGTCTGGCGGTATCGCTTGCAGGCATCGATGAAGGATCGGAAAAGGGGGTGCGGCAGCATCGGCTTGGACTTGAACTCCGGGTGGAACTGGCAGGCCAGGAAGTACGGGTGATCCGGGATCTCGACGATCTCGACGAAGCGTTTGTCGGGAGTCTCGCCGGTCACCTTGAGCCCGCGCCGCTCGAGATCGTCCATGTACTTGCGGTGCACCTCGTAGCGGTGCCGGTGGCGCTCGCTGATCTCCGTGCGCGCGTAGGCCTTGTGGGCCTGCGACCCGGTCCGGACGAGGCAGGGCCACTTGCCGAGCCGCATGTTCCCGCCCATGCGCTCCACCCCCTCGAGCTCGCGCAGCTTGTAGATGACCGGGTGCGGGGTCTCGGGAGTGAACTCCGCCGAGTCGGCCTCCTTGAGGCCGGCGACGTTCCTGGCGTACTCGATGACCGCGCACTGCATGCCGAGGCAGATGCCGAAGAACGGCACGCGGCGCTCGCGGGCGTAACGGATCGCCTCGATCATCCCGTCCACGCCCCGCAGGCCGAAGCCGCCGGGAACCAGGACCCCGTGCACCGGGGCCATCTGCTCCTGGATGCCACCCCCCATCAGCTTGTCGGCCTCGATCCAGTGCAGGCGCACGCGCGCGTCGTTGGCGATGCCGCCGTGGGTGAGGGCCTCGTTGAGGCTCTTGTAGGAGTCCTCGTAGGCGACGTACTTGCCGACGATGCCCACCACCACCTCGCCGTCCGAGGGGTTCTTGGCCTTGCGGACCATCTCGACCCACTCGTCCATGTTCTTGTCGCGGTACGGCAGGTCGAGGTCCTTCAGGAGGATCGCGTCCACGCCCTCCTTGGCGAGGACCAGCGGCACCTCGTAGATGGTCTCGACGTCCTTGGCGGTGATCACCGCCTCCTCCGGGACGTTGCAGAACAGCGCGATCTTCTTCTTGATCTCGGGCGGGATGAAGCGGTCGGTCCGGCACAGCAGCACGTCCGGCTGGATCCCGATGGCGCGCAGATCGCGCACCGAGTGCTGCGTCGGCTTGGTCTTCAACTCGCCGGCGGCGCCGATGTACGGCACCAGCGTCAGGTGCACGAAGACCGCGTTGCTCCGCCCCACCTCCAGCCGGAACTGCCGGATCGCCTCGAGGAACGGCAGCGACTCGATGTCGCCGATGGTCCCGCCGATCTCGACGATCTGGATGTCCACGCCCTTGCTGATGCGGCGGATGCTCTCCTTGATCTCGTCGGTGACGTGCGGGATGACCTGCACCGTGCCGCCGAGGTAGTCGCCGCGGCGCTCCCTGGCGATGACGTGCTCGTAGATCTTGCCGCTCGTGAAGTTGTGGTCGCGCGAGGTCTGGGTGGAAGTGAAGCGCTCGTAGTGGCCGAGATCGAGATCCGACTCGACGCCGTCCTCGGTGACGTAGACCTCGCCGTGCTGGAACGGGCTCATCGTGCCCGGGTCGACGTTGAGGTACGGGTCGAACTTCTGCAGGGCGACCGTGAACCCCCGCGCCTCCATGAGGCGGCCGATGGATGCGGCGGCCAGTCCCTTGCCCAGGGACGAGACCACACCACCCGTGACGAAGATGTACTTCGTGGGCACGCTCACCTCCCTTTCAGCACGGCGCTCAGGGCGCTTTCGACGAGGCGCAGATCTCCGGGCGTGTCCACCGCGACGTACCGGCCGCGCGCCGGGAACACCCGGATCGGGGAGCCCCGCTCCAGGGCGCGCAGCTGTTCCAGCCCCTCCGTCCGCTCGAGCGGCGTCGGCTCCCAGGTCGCGAACGCCTTGAGAAAGGCGCCGCGATAGGCGTAGAGGCCGATGTGGCGCCGCCACGCGCCGCGAAAGACGAAAGGGTCGGGCCCTCCCTGCGCGGGCTCCGAGGGATGCCGCGGGTAGGGGATGGGGGCGCGCGAGAAGTAGAGCGCCCGCCCGGCCGCGTCGCACACGACCTTGACGATGTTGGGGTCCTCGGCGGCGCGCGGATCGTCGAGCGGGACCGCCAGCGTTCCCATCTCGAATCCGGGCTCGGCGACCATCCCCGCGACCAGCACGTCGAGATCCCCCGGATCGACCAGCGGCTCGTCCCCCTGGATGTTGACGTAGATCGTCGCAGGACGGCTCTGCGCCACCTCGGCGAGCCGGTCGGTCCCGGAGGGATGGTCGGGGGAGGTCATCACCACGTCCCCTCCGAATTCCTCGACGGCGCGGCGGATGCGCTCGTCGTCGGTGGCCACCACCACCCCCTTGAGGAGGCGCGCCTCGCGGGCCCGCTCCCAGACGTGCCGGATCATCGGCTTGCCGGCGATCTCGACGAGCGGCTTGCCGGGGAAGCGGGTCGATCCGTAGCGGGCGGGGATGACTCCCAACGCGTCGGCGGTGCTGCTCGCGTCGTCGGGGCGTCGCATGGCGAATGGTAATCCAGCCGTGCGCGGGGGGTCAACGCCGCGCCGGCGCGGCCGTCACTCTGATAAGATGACACGCAACGAACGACGCGATGGGGGCGGCGGCGGAGCGCGCGCAGCGCGGCCTCCGGGGAGGGACGAATCCGATGCCTGGCGAGACCGAGAAATCGATCGAGACCCTTGGCTGGCGCCTGCCGGAAGTCGGCAAGCCGACCGGGAACTGGGTCCAGACGGTGCGTTCCGGGAACCTCCTCTTCATCTCCGCCAAGTTCCCGAAGGAGGGGGGCAAGCTGAAATACCTCGGGCGCATCGGGCGCGAGGTGACGGTCGAGCAGGGATCGGACGCGGCGCGGCTCGCGGCGCTGAGCGTGCTGGCGACCGCGAAGCAGGCGATCGACGATCTCGATCGCATCCGCCGCGTCGTGCAGCTGGTCGGTCACATCGCCATCGCTCCGGGTTTCAGCGACGCGTTCACCGTCATGGAAGGAGCCTCCGAGGTGTTCGTCAAGCTCTTCGGGGATCGCGGCAGGCACACCCGGCTGGCTCACGGAGTGGACGAGCTGCCGCAGAACGCGTGCCTCCAGCTGCAGGCGGTCCTCGAGGTCGAATGAATCTTCCCTACTCCCGCCACGTCCTCATCTGCGTCGGACCCCGCTGCGGCGGCGAGCGCGGCTCGGTCCGCATCCGTCAGGAGTTCCGCAAGGAGTTCGTGCGCCAGGGGATCGGCACGACGGTGAAGGACACCGAGTGCCTCTGTTTCGGCCTGTGCACTTTCGGGCCGAACGTGATCATCTATCCCGAGGGGGTCGTCTACAGCGGCGTGAAGCCGAACGACGTCGCCGAGATCGTCCGGCGCCACGTGGCCCGGGGCCAGACGGTGGATCGGCTCCTGTACAAGAAGAAGGAAGCGCCGACCTCCGCCACGGACGAAGACGACTTCGTCCTCCCGGACGAGGATCCGGCGGCGACACGAGGATGATCCCCGCGTCTCACGCGGCGCCGGGCGGCCCGGCCGCCGCACCCCCCGCACCGTCCCCGGCGCCCGACTCGCTCCAGGGAGCGCTCGTGGATCGGTTCGGTCGCGCCGTGCGCAGCCTGCGGATCTCGGTGACCGATCGCTGCAACCTGCGCTGCGTGTACTGCATGCCGCTCGCGGGCATCACCTGGTACGAGCGCTCCGAGCTCCTGACGTTCGAGGAGATCGTCCGCGTGGTGCGGCCGCTCGCCGCCCGCGGCGTGCGCGAGATCCGGCTGACCGGAGGGGAGCCGCTGGTCCGCCGCGACCTCGCACGCCTCGCCGGGATGCTCGCCGCCCTGCCCGGCGTCGAGGATCTGGCGGTGACGACGAACGGGCTGCTCCTGAAAGAGCAGGCGGAGGGGCTGGTGCGGGCGGGGGTGCGCCGCTTCAACGTGCACATCGACTCGCTCGACCCCGACACCTACCTCCAGGTCGGCCGGCGCGACGGGCTCGGCCGGGTGCTGGCCGCCCTCGACGAACTGGAACGCCTCGGGGCGCTGCCGATCAAGGTGAACGTCGTGCTCATCCGTGGCGTCAACGATCAGGAGATTCCGCGCTTCGCCGATCTCGCGCGGACGCGTCGCTGCCAGGTGCGGTTCATCGAACTGATGCCGCTCGGGGCGGGGGAGACCTTCGAGGCGGAGCGCATCGTCCCGGGGGCGGAGGTGCGGGCGCGCATCGAGGCGGAGCACCCGCTCCGGCCCGCGCCGCGGGCGCGCGATGCGTCGCCGGCGGAGGTGTTCCGCTTCGAGGACGGCGCCGGGGACGTCGGATTCATCAACTCGGTCACCGAGCCGTTCTGCGGCCGCTGCGATCGGATCCGCCTCACCGCCGACGGCATGCTGCGCAACTGCCTCTTCGCCCGCGGCGATCGGGATTTGAGACCCCTCCTGCGCGGCGGCGGGAGCGACGACGATCTGCTGCGGGCGATCGCGGCCGAGGTCGAGGCGAAGGGGCCGGGCGGAAGCCTCGACATGGCGGCGGTGTACCGGGAACGCCTGCCGCGCAAGATGTGGCAGATCGGCGGCTAGGAATGCCCGGACAGGCTCCCGGGAGCCCGGAAGGCACCGTTTGCCCGGGTGGCGGCCCCTGCAATAGCATGCGCCGTGAGGGACACGATGGGAGCCTTGCATGACCGCCGGTGACGGGGCGGGGGAGTACAGCGCGACCCTCCTCGACCACTACCGCCACCCGCGCAACGTGGGGGACGTCGAAGGGAGCGCGGCGGTGGCCCAGGTCGGCGACCCGGCGCACGGCGACGTGCTCCGGTTCGGGATGAGGATCGAAGGGGATCAGGTGATCGAGGCGCGGTTCCGATCGTTCGGGTGCACGGCGGCCATCGCCGCAGGCAGCATGGCGACGGTGATGGTGACCGGCAAGCGGCTGGAGGAGGTCGAGCGGGTGTCGAACCGTGACGTCGCCGACGCGCTCGGCGGGCTGCCGGAGTCGAAGCGGCACTGCTCCGTGCTGGCGGAGCAGGCCATCCGCGAGGCGCTGCGCCGCTGGCGCGACGCCTCGGGCGGGAGAGAGGCGTGATGCCCGTGACCGGCAAGCCGGTGAAACGCCCGGTTCCGACGGGGCTCTGGGCCCGGAGCTACCTCCCCTCGGTGCTGAAGGGGATGTGGATCACCTTCCGGCACATCTTCCGGCGGAAGGTGACGATGCAGTACCCGGAAGAGCAGTGGGCCATGCCGGATCGCTATCGCGGTCTGCCCGCGCTCGTCCGCGACGAGCAGGAGCGGGTCAAGTGCGTGGCCTGCTTCCTCTGCCAGTACGTCTGCCCGCCCAAGGCGATCCACATCGAGGCGCAGGAGATCGGCACCGGCATCGAGAAGGGGCCGAAGGTCTTCGACATCAACATGCTGCGCTGCATCATGTGCGGCTACTGCGAGGAGGTCTGCCCGGAGGAGGCGATCTTCCTCACGAAGGAGTACCAGACGGTGGGGACCAGCCGCGAGGGCCTCATCTACCACAAGGACCGGCTGCTCCAGATGGGCGGCATCCGCAAGGACGCGACGCACAAGTGGGGCCGGCTGGAGTCGCCGCGGCCCGAGGCGCAGGTCGCCGCGACCGCGCCGCCGTCGCCGGGAGGGACGCGATGACCGACATCGATCGCGACGCGGAGCCGTGGCTCATGACCACCCGGCTGGCGGACTACATCGCCTGGGGGCGGAAGAACTCCCTCTGGCCGATGCCGATGGGGCTGGCCTGCTGTGCCATCGAGATGATGGCGGTGGTGGCGCCGCGCTACGACATCGCCCGCTTCGGCGCCGAGGCGATGCGCTTCTCGCCGCGCCAGGCCGACCTGATGATCGTCGCCGGCACGGTCGTGAAGAAGATGGCCCCGGCGGTGAAGCGGATCTACGACCAGATGCCGGAGCCGAAGTGGGTGATCGCCATGGGGGCCTGCGCCTCCACGGGGGGCATGTTCCGATCGTATGCGGTCACCCAGGGGGTGGACGAGCTCATCCCGGTCGACGTCTACATCCCCGGCTGCCCGCCGCGGCCCGAGGCCCTGATCGAAGGGGTCATGCAGATCCAGCGTCTCATCGACGCCCGCGCCCGCGCCGCACGAGGCGCCGCGCCGGCAAAGGAAGCCGCGTCGCCGGTCCCCGCCGCCGCCGGGAAGTGAACGCCGTCGCCCCCGTGGCCACAGCGGCCCTCGAAGAGATCCTCGCCGGGGCGATCCGCGCGTCCGGTCCGATGCCGTTCGCGCGCTTCATGGAGCTCTGCCTCTATCACCCCGGGCACGGGTACTACGCGCGCGGGCTCGGCGGCGGCGGGGGGCGCGACTACGTCACGAGCAGCGGGATCCACCGCGCCTACGGGGCGCTTTTGGCCCGGCAGGCGGCCGAGATGTGGCGCCTCCTCGGCGCGCCGGAGCGGTTCCGCTTCGTCGAGTTCGGGCCGGGGGAGGGGCGCTTCGCCCGGGACGTCCTCGACGCCTCCCGCGCGGATGCGCCGTTCGCCGCCGCCCTCGAATACGTGCTCGTGGAGACGAGCCCGGCGCTCGTGGAGCGGCAGCAGCGCCTCAACGCCGCCACCGGGACCGGAGCCGCCGCGGCGCCCCCCCGCGTTGCCTGGAAGACCCTGGAGGAGCTGGAGCGCGAAGCGGACCGGAGTGGAGGCTTCGCCGGGTGTCTGTTCGCGAACGAGGTGCTGGACGCGTTCCCGGTGCACCGCGTGACCAGCGGGGACGAGGGGCTACGCGAGGTGCACGTGGACTTCGAGAACGGAGCCTTCCGCACGACGCTCCGGCCGCTCTCGACGCCGGACCTCGGGGACTACCTCCGGCATCACAGCATCGCGCCGGAGCCGGGACAGATCGCCGACGTGGCCCCCGCCGCCGCCCGCTTCGTGGGCCGCGCCGCGCGGCTCCTGTCGCGCGGCTGGTTCGTCATCGTGGACTACGGCGACGAGGCGGCCGACCTCTTCCACCCGGCGCGGCGCCGCGGCTCGCTCCGCGCCTTCCATCGCCACCGTCTCGTGGACGATCTCCTGGCCCGGCCGGGCGAGCAGGACCTGACTGCGCACGTGGACTTCACCGCGGTGCGCCGGGCGGCGGCCGAGGCCGGCTGCGAGGCGGCGGCGACGGTGTCGCAGGCGCATTTCCTCCTGGCGCTCGGGGCGCTCGAGGACTTCGAGGCGCAGGACCTCGCCGCACGCGAGGCGCTCAAGGAGATCGTGCTGCCGGATCGCATGGGCGGCGCGTTCCGGGTGCTGGTGCTGCGGCGCGGCGGCGCACCGGAGGGGCTGCGGGGTCTCTCCGCCCCCTGGCGCAACCTGCCGGTCGCGGAGCCGACGTCATGAGCGCCGAGGCGCTCCGCGAGCGGGTGCTCACGGCACTCCGGACCGTGAAGGATCCGGAGCTGCACGTCGACCTCGTCACGCTCGGGCTCGTCGACGGGCTGAGCGTCGACGGGAACGCCGTCACCCTGACGGTGAACCTCACGACCCCCGGCTGCCCCCTCAAGGCGCAGATCGAGAAGGACGTCCGGACCGCCCTGGCGCAGGTCGCCGGGATCGGCCCGGTGAACCTGACGATGGGGGCGAAGGTGAAGCGGAGCATCGCCGCTCCGGCGGAGCTGATCCCCGAGGTCGCCAACACGGTCGCGGTCGGATCGGGGAAGGGGGGCGTGGGGAAATCCACCGTCGCCGCGAACTTGGCGCTGTCGTTCGCGCGCGCCGGGGCGTCGGTGGGGCTCATGGACGCCGATCTCTACGGCCCGAACCTGGTGCAGATGCTCGGCGTGAAGGAGCGCCCGGTGATCCGCGAGAAGCGGATCGTCCCGGTGCCGGCGCACGGCCTCAAGCTCATGTCGATGGCCTTCTTCCTCAAGGAGGACGAGCCGGTGGTGTGGCGGGGGCCGATGCTGCACGGCGCCATCCGCCAGTTCCTCGGCGACGTGGAATGGGGGGCGCTCGACTACCTGTTCATCGACATGCCCCCCGGCACCGGCGACGTGCAGCTCACGCTGTCGCAGGTGATCCCGCTGACCGGCGCGGTGCTCGTCGCGACGCCGCAGGACGTGGCGCTCTCCGACGTGCGCAAGGCGGCGGCGATGTTCGCCAAGGTGAACGTGCCCATCCTCGGGGTGGTGGAGAACATGTCCTACTTCGAGTGCCCGCACTGCGGCGAGCGCTCGGAGATCTTCAGCCACGGGGGGGCGGCGCGGCTCGCCGAGAAGCTCGGGGTCCCGTGCCTCGGCGCGATCCCGCTCGACGTCCGCCTGCGGCAGGGGGGGGACGAGGGGCGGCCCCCGGTGATTTACGATCCCAAGTCGGGGCCGGCGATCCTGTTCAGGGAGATGGCCGAGAAGCTGGCGGCGATCATCAGCGTGCAGACGTGGAAAGGGGAGGCGCATGAACTGGCGGCGGAACCGAAGTAGAGCGGCGATGGTGATGGCGGCGGCGTGTCTGGCGGCCGGAGCGGTCTGGGCGGCGGAGACGCAGGGGTCGGGCGCGACCCCGCCCGCGAAGAAGGCCGCCACGCCGGCGCCGCCCGGCGCCGCGAAACCGGCCGCGCCTTCGACGACCGCCGCGACGCCGCGCCCCGACAGCCCGGTGGCGAAGGTGAACGGGGCCCCGCTCCTCCGCAGGGACTTCGACCTCACGGTGCAGATGCTCTTCCGCAAGCGGGGCGCGGGGGACCGCTCCCACGCCGATCTGGAGTCGGTGCGCCAGGCGGCGCTCGACATCCTGATCGACAACGAGCTGCTCTACCAGAAGGCGAAGGAGGCCGGCATCACGGTCACCGACACCGAGGCGAAGGAGGAGGCGGCGCGCCTGAAGGCGGCGCTCGGCCCCCCCGAGACCGCCGCCGCGTTTCTCAAGGAGATCGGCGCCACCGACGCGGACCTCGTGGCGCAGGTCCGGCGCACGATCAGCATCGGGCGCTTCGTCGATCAGAAGGTGGCGGGATCGATCGCCGTCGGAGAGAAGGAGGCGCGCGCCTGGTACGACGCGCACCCCGAGGCGATGAGACGTCCCGAGTCGGCGCACATCCGCCAGATCGTCGTGCGGGTCGCGCCCGACGCCCCGCCCGCCACGCGCGCGGCGGCGCGGCAGAAGGTCGAGGAGATCCTCAAGTCGCTGCGGGGCGGCGAGGACTTCGCCACGCTCGCCAAGCGGCATTCGGATGGCCCGGAAGCGGAGCGCGGCGGCGACGTCGGCTGGGTCGGGGCCGGCGGCAGCGCCCTGCCGGCGGTGGAGCGGGCGGCCATGTCCCTGAAGCCGGGACAGACGAGCGACATCCTCGAGACGCGGCGGGGCTTCCACATCGTCCAGGTGATCGAGCGGCGGCCGGCCGGCGCCGTGCCGTTCGAGGAGGCGCGCGAGCGCATCGTCGCGCGGCTCAAGGACGAGGAGCGCCAGACACGCGTCAAGGCGTACGTCGGGACGCTGCGCGCCGGGGCGCGGATCGAGAAGCTGGCCTGAGCCCGCTGCTGCTGCAGGCGGCGTCGCTCGCGGGCGCGCTCCTCATCCTGGTGGCCTATGCCGCGCACCAGGCGGGCCGGCTCGGGCGCGACGTCACGTCGTACCACGTCCTCAACGCCGTCGGTGCGGGGATCCTGCTCGTGGTCGCGATCGCGGCGCGCCAGATCGGCTTCATCCTGCTCGAAGGGGTGTGGACGGCGATCAGCGTCGCCGCGCTCTGGCGGCTGGTGCAGAGACCGCGCCCCTCCTGACGAATCGCCCGGGGCGGCGTGCTAGAATTGGCAGTCCCGCGACAACGAGAACGCCCTGGGCATCGCGCACGCGCGGCCGGGCGAGGGAGAGTCCCGATGGAGAAGAAGACGGCTCTGGAAGTCGGTCGCAAGGCCCCGGAGTTCGCGCTCCTGGCGACCGGCGGGCGCGAGGTGTCGCTCAGCGACTACCTGGGGAAAAAGAACCTCGTCCTCTACTTCTACCCCAAGGACGGCACGCCGGGCTGCACCCGGGAGGCGTGCGGGTTCCGCGACGTCTACGACCGGCTGGCCTCCCACGACACCGAGGTGCTCGGCGTCAGCCGCGACGGCCTCGACGCGCACGAGAAGTTCTCGGCGCGCAACGCCCTGCCGTTCCCCCTCCTCTCCGACGCCGACTCCAAGGTCGCTACCGCCTATGGCGTCTACGGCAAGAAGTCCTTCATGGGGCGCGAGTTCATGGGCGTCAAGCGGACCACCTTCGTGATCGACAAGAAGGGGAAGATCCGCCGCATCGACAATCAGGTTGAAGTCCAGAAGCACCCGGACCAGATCCTCGACTACGTCCGCACCGTCCTGGTGTAAGACCCGTCGCGCGAAAGCTTCGCCCGTGCCGCACATCCTGGTCGAGGGGACGATCCGGCTCGAAGAGGTCGCCCGCCGTCACATGCCGTGGGACGAGCGCCGCGGCGACCTGCTGGTGAAATTCGATCGCCTCTACCTCGAGACCGGCGGCCGGGGCGCGCTCCTCGAGGCGCTGGTCGTCGAGCGCGGCCGCCCGCAGCGCTTCTTCGTGTCGATGCAGGCGCGCGACGGCGCCGTCATGGTGCGCTGCGAGCCGCTCACCGACCCGGAGAAGACCACCGGGGTCAAGCGCGCCCTGGCACTGGTCGCCGACCGCCTGCGCGCCGATTCCGGGGGACGTTACGGCACCACCAACATCGCGGAGTTCCTGATTCCTCCGGACGGAACGGAGCGGAGAGAGGGCTGATGCCGATCACGGCGCGGTGCGGAAAAGCGGCGGAGATCCCCGCCGGCGGCAGCAAGGTCGTGCAGGTTCGCGATCACGCCATCGCCCTGTTCAACATGGCGGGATCGATCTACGCCCTCGACAACACCTGCCCGCACCAGGGAGGGCCGCTGGGGGAGGGCTACCTCGAGACGAACGGCGTCATCTCCTGCCCCTGGCACGGCTGGACCTTCGATCTGAAGACCGGCGTCTCGCCGATTGACGGGGACGTGCGGGTCGCCTGCTATCCGGTCCGCATCGTCGACGGCGAGATCCTCATCGACCTCCCGTAGTCACCGCTCCCGTCCGTCACGCCGCCACGTGGCCCGGTGGATGCGGCGTCCGGCGGCCAGGTACTTGGCCTCGTAGTTGGTGTTCCCCGTGGCGGGGGCGTCCGGGAACTCGGGATCCTGCGCGGGGACGAGCCGCGTGTGCGCGCCCACGGCGGCGACGATCGCCTCGAAGTAGTCGGTGAAATCGGTCGAGACGTGCAGGTAGCCGCCGGGGACGAGGATGCGCTCGAGGTGGCGGGTGGTCTCCGCGTCGAACAGCCGCCGCTTGTGGTGCCGCTTCTTCGGCCACGGGTCGGGGCAATACACGTGGACGCGGTCGACACTCGCGTCGCGCAGGAGATCGGCGAGGACGTGCCGGGCATCGGCGCGGTGCAACCGGAGATTGAGGAGCCCCCGCTTGACGGCCCGATCCCTGGCGAGCCGCAGGTGCTTCAGCGACCACTCCAGGCCGAGGAAGTCGGTGCCGGGCCGGCGCTCCGCCTCCGCCAGGAGGAAGCGCCCCTTGCCGATGCCGACCTCCACCTCGAGCGGTGCCCGCCGCCCGAAGATCGCCTCGATCTGCAGCGGGCCGTCGACCTGTCCGGGAAGGATCTCGAGATCGCCCATGGATCAGATGACCCGGCGATACTCCTCGATGTCGTAGGTCCAGACCCGCTCGCCGCAGTAGCGCCGCCCCTCCGGGCAGACGGGGGTCAGTCCCGCCCCCTGGCGCAGGGTGCAGGGGGGGAGGAGCCAGCGGCCGATGCGCGGATGCACCGCGCGGATCTGCAGCGCCTCGTCGAGCGAGGCGCGCCAGATCTCCTCCTGGGCGTTGTAGCAGAGTCGCATGGCGTGCTTGTGCCGGAGGTCGAGGAGGCTCGCCGACTCGGTGAAGCGGATCGACACGGCGTTGGGCAGGAGGTACAGCGCGTACTCGGCCGGCGTCCCCAGCGCCCGCAGGCGCCGCACGCCGTCCCACGCCGTCTCCATCGCCTCGCGATAACGCCGGGCGCAGGCCTCGTCGGTGCCGACCAGCGTCGGCGTCTCGAAGTCCGGCACGTCGTCGATCTGCAGATCCAGGATCGGGCGCGACGCCGGGGTGGTGCGGTGCCGCTGGTTCTGCGAGTCCCCGGCATGGCTCATCTTCTTGCGGAAGGTGTAGTGGGCGTGCGCCATGGCGCGCGACAGCTTGCTCAGGGTCGTGAGGTTCAGCGCCTCGCCGAGGTAGCGGTTCTGCGCCGGGTCGAGGACCATCTCGATGGCGGCGTCGTCCGACAGGCCCGCGCGCGGCAGGCCCAGCACCTCGCGCACCGCCTGCGCCATGGTCTCCTCGTTCTTCGCCGGGTAGTCGACGAGGACCGAGGTGCGGCCGGCGAGCGGCGCGTCGAACTCCTCACGGAAGCGCCGCACGCGCCCGGCATCGCCGGACAGGCCGCCAACGAGATCGCGCGCCGCCCGCTGCTCCGGGAGATCGTCGTCGGCCATCGGCTCCTCGAGGACCGCCTTGTACGCGGGATCGAGGCGCAGCAGCTCCTCCACCATCCGGCCGACGAGCAGGCGCTGCTCGAGCGGCGCGTCGTACTGGCGGCAGGTGCGCCAGTAGCGCAGGAGCGTGATGCCGTTGATCGTGTGGTACATGTACGCGAAGGTCGCGACCGGCAGGACGTAGCGCGCCACCTCCTGCGCCTTCTTCTTGATCTCCTTCGACCACTGCGCGTCCTTGCGACGGCGGGACGGGTAGCGGTCGTAGTACGCGGCGCTGGCGGGGGCCAGGAGCAGGCGGCACAGATCCTCGTACGCCTGCTGCTGCTTGCCGATCGTCTCCTGGTAGATGGCGAGGGCCGGCCCTTCGAGCGGCGGGATGGCGTAGTTGCCGGCCTTGACGGTGACGTAGCGCTGGCTGACCTGCTCGGAGTTGTAGAACGGATGGCTGTGCAGGAACGACCAGATGACCTGCCGGCTGACGTTGCTGAGCGCGAACTGGAAGTGGGCGTGCTGCAGCGTCGTGTGGTGTCCCGCCTGGTACAGGTCGCGCGCCAGCGCGTCGCGGCGGCGGGCCCGCTCTTCGCGCTCCTCCTCCGGGACCTCCGGACCGCCCAGGATCTGCTCGTCGCGCACGATGCCGCCGGACGAGTAGCAGGTGCGTGCCGTCGCCACGACGTTGTCGAAGGGGCGCACGAAGGCGTTGGTGATCACCGCCTCGGGTAGGGGCGACAGGAACCGCGCGTTGCGCTCGGGGGCGGGGAGGTTCGGCATCGAGTTCAAGACCGGGATTATAGCCCGGCGATCCGGCGGCGGTGGAGCGGCCGGCTTCGAGTGTAGGATCCGCCCACGCGGACCACGCACATGAACGACTGGAAGCGGCATTTCGGCGATTTCGGCGGCAAGGCGTACCTCGACTGCGCCGCCCAGGGCCCCTTTCCGCGCGACGTCTCGGAGGAGATCCAGCGCCAGCTGCGCCTCAAGGAGCACCCGGAGGAGATCGATCCCGAGCTCTTCGAGCGCCTGCCGGAGCGGGCGGCGCTCGCCGCGGCGCGGCTGCTCGGCTGCCACCCCTCGAGTATTACCTTTGGTTCCGGCGCCTCGCACGGCCTCAACGCCGCCGCGCTGGGCCTGCCGCTGCGCGACGGCGACGAGGTCCTGATCGGGCAGGGGGAGTTCCCGGCGGTCGTCCTGCCGTTCGTGAACCTCGCCCCGGCCGGCGTGCGGGTCCGCTTCGTCCCCCCCGGCGCGGGAGGCCGGCACGTCGCCGCCGACGACTTCATCGCCGCCTTCGCGCCGAAGACCCGCGCCGTCGCCGTGAGCCTGGTCGCCTTCGCCACCGGCTACCGCATCGACCTCGACCGGCTCGGTGAGGCGTGCCGCGAGCGTGGCATCTTCCTGGTCGTGGACGGCTCGCAGGCGATCGGCGGGATCGACTACCGCGTCGCGGACCATCCGGTCGATGTCCTGGCGGTGAGCGGCTACAAGTGGCTCTTCGGCCCGTACGGCACGGGGCTGACCTACATCAGCCCGCGCGTCCTCGATCGCCTGCGCGTGGCGGTGGTCAACTGGCAGACGGTGGAGGGGGCGGCGCAGCTCAACCGGCCGTTCGACTACGCGCTGCGCTTCCGCGAGGGCGCGTGCCGCTTCGACGCGCCGCAGCGGGCCTCGTTCCTCAACCTCGGGGGATTCGCGGCGTCGATGGAGTTCCTCGCCCGGGTGCGGGTCTCGACCGTCGAGGCGCACGCGACGCGCCTCCTCGATCGCCTCCTCCTCGGCCTCGGCTCGACCGTCCTCAAGTGCGCCTCCGACCTCCAGGCCCCGCGCCGCTCGACCATCCTGGCGCTGGAAGCCGACGGGTTCGACGGCACGCGCCGCGCCTGGAGACGTCTCATGGAGGCCGGCGTCATGGTCAGCCTCCGCGGCAACCTCATCCGCGTCGCCCCCAACATCTACAACGAGCCCGAGGACATCGACCGCCTCGTCAAGGCCGCCGCCCGCTGAGGGGGGGGCGGATCGCCCGCCAGATGCGTGTCCCATGCTAGAATCCGCGCCCATTCCCGCCAGGACGCCATCGCTGCGGAGGGACGTGTGGCAGACCCCCAGTCGTTCGATGTGACGGTGATCGGTTCCGGGCCGGGCGGCTACGTCGCCGCCATCCGCGCGGCGCAGCTCGGGCTGAAGACGGCGATCGTCGAGAAGTACGCCGCCCTCGGCGGCACCTGCCTGCACGTCGGCTGCATCCCGACCAAGGCGCTGCTGCACACCGCCGACGTCCTGGAGACGGCGAAGGATGCCGCCCGCTTCGGGGTCACGACCGGCAGCGTCGGGCTCGACCTCGCCGCCATGCACAAGTACCGCACCGACGTCATCCGCCGGCAGGCCAAGGGGGTCGAGTACCTGATGAAGAAGAACAACATCACGGTGCTCGCCGGCCACGGCCGCCTCAAGGGCCCCGGCAAGGTCGAGGTGAAGCCGGAGAGCGGGGCGGCGCAGACCATCGCGACCAGGCACGTCATCCTCGCGACCGGCTCGGCGGCGAAGCTGCTCCCCGGGCTCAAGGTGGACGGCAAGCGGATCCTGACGAGCACCGAGGCGCTCCTCCTCGAGCGCGTGCCGAAGTCGATGATCGTCCTCGGCGCCGGCGCGGTCGGTGTCGAGTTCGCGTCGATTTACGCCCGCTTCGGTGCGCAGGTGACCATCGTCGAGATGCTGCCGCGCGTCCTGCCGATCGAGGACGAGGAGATCTCCGCCGAGATGCTGAAGGCGCTCAAGAAGCGCGGCATCGAGGTGCGCGTCGCGACCAAGGTCGAGGAGGTCAAGCCGGCCGAGAAGGGGGTCGAGGTCAAGGTGACCTCGGAGAAGGGGAGCGACGTCCTGAAGGGGGAGACGCTCCTCGTCGCCGTCGGCCGCCGTCCGCTCACCGAGGACGTCGGGCTCGACACCACCAAGGTGCAGCTCGACCGCGGCTTCGTGAAGGTGGACGCGATGATGCGCTCGAGCGAGCCGGCGATCTACGCCATCGGCGACATCGTGCCGACGCCGATGCTGGCGCACCTCGCCTCGCACGAAGGGATGGTCGCGGCGGAGGCGATCGCCGGCAGGAAGCCGCGACCGATCAACTACGACCACGTCCCCAACGCCACCTACAGCGATCCGGAGGTGGCGAGCGTCGGCCTGACCGAGGCGGCGGCGAAGTCGCGCGGCCACAAGGTCAAGGTGGGGAAATTCCCGATCCCGCCGCTCGGTAAGGGGCGCATTCTCAACGCGCAGGAAGGGTTCGTGAAGCTGGTGGGGGACGAGCGCTACGACGAGCTGCTCGGCGTGCACATCATCGGCCCGAAGGCGACCGAGCTCATCGCCGAGGGGGGGACGGCGCTGCAGCTCGAATCGACGGTCGAGGATCTGCACGAGGCGATCCACGCCCACCCGACCCTCAGCGAGGCGATGGGGGAGGCGGCCCTCGCTCTCCATGCCCGCGGGATCCATCTCTAGGCCGGTGCCCCCCGCGACGAAGCGCAAGCCCAAAGCCGCGCCGAAGCGCGCCGCTCCGCTCCCTCCGGGGCTGCAGCCGCCGCCGGACCGGCCGCTCCACAATCCCGGGCTGAGCACGGCGCAGCTCCTCGCGATCCACCGCTTCATGCGGCTCAACCGGATGCTCGAGGACAAGCTGACGGCCCTCTACCGCCAGGGGCGCATCACCGGCGGCCTCTACAGCAGCCTCGGGCAGGAGGCGATCTCGGTCGGCACGGCGTACGCTCTGGCGCCGGACGATCTGCTGGCCCCGATGATCCGCAACATCGGCTCGATGCTGGTGCGCGGGGTGACGCCGCTCGACTTCTTCCAGCAGTACATGGGGCGGTACGAGTCGCCGACGCACGGCAAGGACGGGACGCTGCACTTCGGGAACGTCGAGAGGCTCTCGCTCATCGGGCCGATCAGCCACCTCGGGACGCTCGTGCCGGTCATGGCCGGCGCGGCGCTGGCGGCGCGGATGCGCGGCGAGAACCGCTGCGCCCTGACCTACCTCGGCGACGGCGCCACCTCGACCGGGTACTTCCACGAGGGGCTCAACTTCGCCGCCGTCCTGAAGCTCCCGTTCATCCTGGTGGTGGAGCACAACGGCTACGCCTACTCCACGACCTGCGACAAGCAGTTCCGGGTGGATTCGATCGCCGAGCGCGGCCCGGCCTACGGCGTCGCCTCCGAGTCGGTCGACGGGACCGACGTCCTGGCGGTCTACGCGGCCACGCGACGCGCGGTCGAGCGCGGCCGGCGCGGCGAGGGGGCGACCCTCCTCGAGACCCGCTGCCTCCGGATGAAGGGGCACGCGCAGCACGACGACATGCGCTACGTGCCAAAGCCGCTCCTCGCGGCCTGGGCGAAACGGGACCCCATCGAGCGGTTCGAGCGATTTCTGGTCGCGGAGAGGCATGCCACCCCGGACGACCTGCGCGCGGTCGCCGCGGCGATCGCCCCGGACCTCGACGCCGCGGCGGACGCCGCCGAGAAGTGCCCCCCACCCTCGCCGGAGGAGACGCTCAAAGGCGTCTATAAAGAAGAAGGATACGAGTCCCCCTGGTGGCCGGCGGCATGACGACGACCTATCTCGAGGCGATCCGCCAGGCGATCTGGGAGGAGATGGAGCAGGACCCGAGCGTCTTCGTCCTGGGGGAGGATATCGGCGTCTACGGCGGCGCCTTCAAGGTGACCGACGGGATGCTCGAGAAGTTCGGAGCGATGCGGATCATCGACACGCCCATCGCCGAGGGGGCGATCGTCGGCGCCGCCATCGGCGCGGCCCTCATGGGGATGCGCCCGGTGGCGGAGATGCAGTTCATCGACTTCATCTCCTGCGCCTTCGACCAGCTGACCAACTTCGCCGCCAAGAACCGCTACCGCTGGGGGGCCGGCGTGCCGATGGTCGTGCGCGGTCCGTGCGGCGGGGGGGTGCGCGGCGGGCCGTTCCACTCGCAGAACCCGGAGATGTACTTCGTGCACACCCCCGGGCTGAAGGTGGTGGCGCCGGCCACCGCCTACGACGCCAAGGGGCTGCTGAAGGCGTCGATCCGCGACGACGACCCGGTGATCTACCTCGAGCACAAGTTCCTGTACCGGCGCATCAAGGAGGATCTCCCGAAGGACGACTACATCGTGCCGCTCGGGAAGGCGGCGGTGCGGCGCGAAGGGACCGACCTGACGATCGTCACCTACGGCGCGATGCTCTACCCGTGCCTCGAGGCGGCCGAAACGCTCGAGAAGGAGCGCGGGGCGAAGGCGGAGGTGATCGACCTGCGCTCGCTTTTGCCGCTCGATCGGGAGACGATCGTCGCGAGCGCGCGCAAGACCGGCAAGGTGATGGTGGTGCACGAGGACACGCGCACCGGCGGGATCGCCGGGGAGATCGCCGCGACGATCAACGAGGAGGCCTTCGATCACCTCGACGGCCCGGTGCTGCGGGTCACCTCGCCCGACACGCCGGTTCCGTACAGCGCGCCGCTCGAGGACTTTTTTCTGCCGAACGCCGTGAAGATTGCAGAGGCTGCCCGCAAGTTGGTAGCCTACTGAGCATCGCCACAACGACGCGCCGGGAGCAAGGCCGCGACAAGGAGTCAAGGATGCGTGTGGACGTGATCATGCCCCAGATGGGGGAGAGCATCGCCGAAGGGACGCTCACCAAGTGGCTCAAGAAGCCGGGGGAGAAGGTCGCCCGCGACGAGCCGATCTTCGAGATCTCGACCGACAAGGTGGATGCGGAGATCCCCTCCCCGTCGGCCGGCGTGCTGGCGGAGGTGAAGGTCCAGGAAGGGCAGACCGTGCCGATCAACACCGTCGTGGCCCTGATCGAGACCGAGGGGGGCGCGGCGGCGACCGCCGCGCCAGCGAAGGAATCGCCGGCGCCCGCCAAGGCACCGGCGGCCCAGGCCGACCCGGCGCCGGCGGCCAAGGCGGCGCCGCAACCCGCACCCCGTCCGGCGCCCGCGCCCGCGCCCGCGCGGCCGGCCGCGCCGGCGCCCGCGTCGTCCGGCCGTCCCGAGTTCCCGAAGGCGGCGGCGATGGCCGCGGCCGGAGCCTCCGAGGAGGAGATCCGCCGCGTCCGCTCGTCCCCGGTGGTCCGCAAGATCGCCGAGGAGCAGAACGTCGACATCTCCCGCATCCAGGGGACCGGCGCGGGCGGACGGGTGACCAAGAAGGACATCCTCACGGCCGTCGACGCCGGCATCTCCACGGCGGCCGGCGGATCGCCGGTGACCGACGCCGGCGTGCGCGCCACGGCACGCTCGATGGCGCAGCCGGCGCCGGCCTACGCGCCGGGGGAGCGCATCACGGTCGTGCCGATGACCAACATGCGCAAGAAGATCGCCGAGCACATGATCCTGTCGCAGGAGACCTCGGCGCATGTCACGCAGGTCACCGAGGTCGACATGCAGGCGACCATGAAGTTGCGCGGTAAGCACAAGCAGGCGTTCGAGGAGCGCAACGGCGTCCCGCTCACCGTCACAGCGTTCATGGTGCGGGCGGCGGTCGAGGCGCTCAAGGCCTTCCCGATCGTCAACTCGTCCCTCGACGGCGACAACATCGTCTACAAGAAGGACTTCAACATCGGCATCGCCGTGGCGCTCGACTGGGGCCTCATCGTCCCGGTGATCAAGAACGCCGGCGACCTGAGCCTGTCCGGGATCGCCAAGGCGGTGCGTGATCTCGCCGACCGCGCCCGCAGCAAGAAGCTGTCTCCCGACGAGGTGCAGGGAGGAACGTTCACGATCACCAACCCCGGGGTGTTCGGCTCGCTGTTCGGGACGCCGATCATCAACCAACCTCAAGTAGCAATCATGGGGGTCGGCTCGATCGACAAGCGGCCGGTGGTGGTGGACGACGCCATCGCCATCCATTACATCTGCTACATGACGCTGTCGTTCGATCACCGCATCATCGACGGCGCGGTCGGCGCCCAGTTCATGTCGCACGTCAAGGAGACGCTCGAGGAGGCGCGCTTCCCCGACATCGCCTGAGCCATGGCCACGATCGCCCCGCAGTCCGACGCACCCCTCGCGGCCCCGCCGGTCGCGACCGCGCGGCGGTGCGCCACGCGCTGGCTCGGACGGATCGGTTACAGGGAGGCGCTGGCGCTCCAGGAGTCGCACGCGCGCGCTCTGAAGGACGCGCAGCTCGCGGGCGGGCGGGGCGAAGAGGCGCTCCTGCTCCTGGAGCATCCTCCGGTGATCACGCTCGGCCGCAATGCCGCCGAGGCGGACGTGCTCGCCGGAACCGAGCGGCTCGCGGCGCTCGGCGTGACGGTGGAGAAGACCAACCGGGGCGGCCAGGTGACCTACCACGGCCCCGGTCAGCTGGTCGGATACCCGATCCTCGATCTGAACCCCGACCGGCGCGACGTCGGCCGCTACCTGCGCGATCTCGAAGACGCGCTCATCCGCACCCTCGCGACCTACGGCATCGAGGCAGAACGCTCAGCCGGCTCCACCGGAGTGTGGGTCGGCGACGCGAAGATCGCCGCCATCGGCGTGCATCTGTCCCGCTGGGTGACGACGCACGGCTTCGCGCTCAACGTGACGACCGATCTCGACGCGTTCTCCCTCATCGTCCCGTGCGGCATCCGGACGCGCGGCGTCACGTCGATGCAGCGGCTCCTGGGACGACCGGTCGATCTCGAAGAGGTCGCCCGCCGCTTCGCTCCGGAGTTCGCCGCGATCTTCGGCCGCGAGGTCGCATTCGCCGCTCCGAAGCGCGAAGCGGGCTTGGCCGCCGCAACGCGGGAGTCGCACTGATGTCCTGCGGGACCGCGCACGAACCGAAGCCGCCGTGGCTGCGAATCCGGCTCCAGACGGGCGCGGAGTACCAGGAAGTCCGCGGCCTGATGCGCGGACTGCGCCTCAACACCGTGTGCGAAGAGGCGCGCTGCCCGAACATCTACGAGTGCTGGGGGGATCGCACCGCCACCTTCATGATCCTCGGGGAGATCTGCACGCGCCGCTGCGGCTTCTGCGCCGTCACCACCGGACGCCCGCAGGGGGTGGACCCGGAGGAGCCGGCGCACCTCGCCGAGGCGGTTGATCGCCTCGGTCTCGAGCACGCGGTGATCACCTCCGTCGATCGGGATGACCTCCCGGACGGCGGCGCCGATCACTTCGCGGCGGTCATCCGGGCGGTGCGCGAGCGCACCCCCGGCTGCGGCGTCGAGGTGCTCACGCCCGATTTCCGGGGCGTCCCGGATGCGGTGGACCGCATCCTTCCGGCCGGTCCCGTGGTCTTCAGCCACAATCTCGAGACCGTGCCGCGCCTCTATCCCGATGCGCGCCCAGGCTCGAAGTTCGAGCGCTCGATCGCGCTCCTGCGCGAGGCCACCGAACGGCGCGACACCGCCTGCGACGCGGCGGACGCCGCAACGGGGACGCCGGAGCGTCCCCTCATCAAGACGGGCCTGATGCTCGGCCTGGGGGAGCGCCGCGAAGAGCTCCTCGAGACGTTTGCCGCCGCGCGCGCGGCGGGGGTCGAGATCCTCACGATCGGCCAGTACCTGCGGCCGACCATGAAGCACCTGCCGGTCGCGCGCTACGTGCCGCCGGACGAATTTGCCGAGATCGGGGCGGAGGCGAAAGCCCTCGGCTTCAAGCACGTCGAGGCGGGGCCGCTGGTGCGCTCCTCGTACCACGCCAAGAAGCACACGCGCGTCGCGACCGCCTAGCCGTCCGCGCGCGTCACGCTCCTGTCAGGGGCAGGGAAGATTGCTCGCCGCCGCCCCCTGATCCCGCAAGGCGCTCCCGTAGGTGCCGGTGCCGCAGGTGTTCCTGGCGCGCACGATGAAATAGAAACCGTCGCCGGCCGGCGGGATGGCGCTCGTGATGTCCCACGCGTAGAAGAACAGGTCCGAGGCGAAACAGGCGCCGGTCGAGAAGTGGCCTGGATTCGTCTTCAGCGTCCGGAGTGAGCCGGAAAAGACGTCGTAGACGACGCCTCCCGCAGCGGGGAACGCGTCATCCCACATGAGGTACTCGCTGCCGGCCTCGAAAGCGGCCTGGACGTTCGACACCTCGGGGGGGGAGGACCAGACGCCCGGATCCATCGGCTGACAGTCGAGACAATCGACGCGCCCGTCTCCGTCCGCGTCCGGCTCGAGGATGCCGTCGCAATCATCGTCCACGAGGTCACAGACTTCGGTGGCGCCCGGATGTCGTGCCGGGTTGCTGTCATCACAATCTCCGCCGCAAGCCCGGTACGTGTCGCCGTCCCCGTCGAGCTCGTTCGACGGCAGGGTCCCGTTGCAATCGTCGTCGAGGCCGTTGCAGATCTCGGGCGAAGGGAAGGTGTTCTGGGCGCAGGCGATGCCGCCGCCGAGGCAGTACGTCGTGCCGGCGGCGCAGGTCCCCGGCTTGGAAGTCGTGCAGGAAAGGCCGCCGCCGGGATTGCCTTCGTCCACGCCGCCGTCGCAATCGTTGTCGCGGCCGTCGCAGGTTTCCGGGTTCCCGGGCTGGTTCTCCGGGGAGCACTCGCCGGCGCACTGGCTCTCCGCGTGGAAGAGGAAGGCGTGACCCGTTGCGGCGTTGGCGTTGCCGGCGTTGTAGCCGTTGCCGGTGACGAGATCGGCGCTCGGATCGCCCGCGAGGTTCCCCGCGAGCGTCAAGGCCGTCTCCCCGAGCCGGGCCCCGCCGCCGGCGCCCGCGCCGCCGTAGGGCAGCCGCGCCAGGAGACTGCAGTTCGCGCTCGAAAAGATCAGGATGCTTCCCGCGTCGACGAGTGCGCCGACATCGTCGAACGGCGCCGAGGCCGCGAGATCCGCCAACCCATCTCCATCGATGTCGGGAAGAACGGCGATCGCCTTGCCGAGGCCATCACCGGCTTCGGCATCCGGCGCCGTGCAGCGGCGCAGCATCGTCCCGTCCGCTCCTGAGAAGAGAACGACCGAACCGGAGTCGGTCACGCCGCCGGCATCCCCCTCCGCTTCGCCCACTGCGAGATCGACGCGGCCATCGCCGTTGATGTCGGGCAGGACTCCGATGGCGCCGCCGAGGTGGCCCTGGACCGCTTCCTGCGCCATATCGCGCAGTGTGCGCACGACGGCGCCGTTCGCTCCTGAATAGATGAAGACCGCGCCACGCGGCGGAGCCCCCTGGAATTCCGGGGCCACGGGCGATCCGACCGCGAAGTCGTCGACGCCGTCGAACGTCACATCCCCGAGAGGGGCGAGCGCCGAACCGAACCCATCGGATCCAAAAGGAGGCGTCAGCCGGCGCAGCACCGTGCAATTGGCCCCGGAGAAGAGCGCTGCCCTGCCCCCGCCATGCTCGACGGGGTCGGGGTCGCCGGCGAGGATGTCGGGGAACCCGTCCCCGTTCTGGTCCCCAACGGGAGTCACCGTCGTCCCCAGCCGCTTGTAGACCTGGAACGAGCCGATCCCGCTGTCGGAGCACGAGCGCACCACGGCGCAGTCCGCGCCCGAGATGATGGTGACGCGCCCGACGCCGCCCGCGCCGGGGGCTCCAGCGACCAGGTCGGGCACGCCGTCGCCGGTCAGGTCGTCCAGCCCCGCGATCGAGCTGCCGAGACGAGAGCCGGCGAGGCCGGCCGGATCGACGACGCGACAGTGGACGGTGCGATCGGCGCCGGAGAGAACGACGACACTGCCGGCATCGACGGCGGAGGGCGTGTCGGTCGTGGGAGCGCCGATCGCCAGATCGTCGATGCCGTCCCCCGTCACGTCGCCGAGTTTCGCGATCGCGGCGCCGTAACGGTCGCCGGGGGACCCACCGCCGGGGTCGTCCAGCGACTGGCTCTCCCAGGCTTTTTCGCTGCCTTCATCCACCGTGCCGTCGCAGTCGTCGTCGATGTGATTGCAGGTCTCCGCCGCGCCGGGGTGCACGTCGTTGGTCGAGTCGTCACAATCGCCGCACGTTTTTCCGGAGGGATCGCACGCACCCGCACAGGCGGCGAAACCGTCGCCATCGTCGTCGACGCACGGGCAGGTGACGACGCCGGTGCAGACACCCTCCACGCAAACGTCGTCGACGGTGCACGACTGACCATCGTCGCAGGCATTGGTGACGTCGGCGGCGTAACAGCCGGCCTGAGCGTCGCAGCTGTCGTTGGTGCAGGGATTGCCGTCGTTGCAGGTGACCGGAGGGCCCGGCTGGCAGCTGCCGTTGACGCAGAGATCTCCTCCCGTGCAGGCGTTGCCATCGCTGCAACCGGCGCCCGTGGTCGGAGCGAACACGCAGCCGACCGAAGGATTGCAGCTGTCCCCCGTGCAGATGTTCCCGTCGTCGCAATGGGTCGGCCCGGTCGTGACGCAGAACCCTGCCGAGCAGTGATCTCCGGCCGTGCAGGCATTGCCGTCGTCGCAGAAAAACACGCCCGTGAAGTTGTTGCAGCCCGCGTTGCCCCGGCACATATCCGTGGTGCACTGATTGTGGTCGTCGCAGCTGTACGGCGTATAGCGGCAGGTGCCGGTCGATGTGTCGCAGGTATCGAAGGTGCAGTCGATGTTGTCGTTGCAGGGCGGGCAATCGATCGCCACCCCGGGACTCGGGGTGGTCAGCCCGATGACGAGCGCTCCCAAGGCGGAGAGCGCGAAGCCGGGAAGCACCCGACGACGGGACATCCAGGACCAGGAGTCGAAAGGGGTCATCGCGCTGTCCTCCAGACTCACACGCCAAGCGCCACACCCGCGCAGCGACCGCCTAGACTCCCCGTCGCGGTGGGGCTCGACTACCAGTTCTTGACGGCCGGACCGAAGGTCTGGACGCCACTCGTGGACACCTGCTCGACGTAGAGGCTGCGCCCGTTCTTGTGTTTGGCGATCGGCACGGCATACGAGGCTCCCTGTCCCGAGGCGCATTCCTGGCAGGGAATGAGGGATGGCGTCAATGGGATGCGCTGGCCCTTGTCGTACGTGACGACGTTGAACCCGAGAAGATCGATCTCGAAGTCGGTGATCCATCGAACAATCGCCCCTCCCTGTGGGGCACGGTCCACGACGACGACGATGATGCCGCACTGCTGGCAGACGCACGAGTTCTGGTCCGGGTTGGGGATGGTCGCGCAGTTGTCGCAGAGGTCGCCGACACCGTCCCTGTCAGAGTCATCCTGACCGTGGTTCGGATTCACCGGGCAGTTGTCGGTGCAATCGGGGACACCGTCGAAGTCCTGGTCGATGTCGTCCGCCGCCCCGTTGCAGTCATTGTCCAGCCCGTCGCACACCTCCGTGGACCCCTCGGTGTCAGGAACGCAGACGGTGGCGAAGTCCCGGCAGTGCGTCGTCCCCGCGGCGCAGACCCCGGGGGACTCGGTCACGCAGTCCCGTCCGCCCCCCGGATCGCCTTCGTCGACGATTCCGTCGCAGTCATCGTCCAGCCCGTTGCAGATCTCCGATCCGGGCTCGACGTTCGGGGCGCAGAGGAGGGCGGCGTCGACGCAGTGCGTGGTCCCTTGCGAGCACAGGCCCGGCCGCCCGCTTTCGCAGCCGAGTCCGCCTCCGGGGTCACCGTCGTCGGCCGACCCGTCGCAATCGTCGTCGAGGCCGTTGCAGAGCTCCGGCACCGCCGCGACGTTCGGCGCGCAGACGACGGCGCCGCCCAGGCAGTGCGTCGTGCCCGCGGCGCAGAGGCCCGGCTGCGACGTCGTGCAGGCGAGTCCGCCGCCGGGGTCGCCGTCGTCGGCGACGCCGTCACAGTTGTTGTCACGGCCATCGCAGGTCTCGGGGTTGCCGGGGTGGTTGTCGGGGTCGTCCGGATCGCACTGGGCCGGGCACTGGCTTGCCGCGTGGAAGACGACCGCATGGCCCGCGACGGTCTCGGCGCCGGCGGCGTTGAAGCCGTTTCCGGCCACGAGGTCCGCGGCCGGATCACCGACGAGGTCCCCCGCGAGTGCTAGGCCGGTCTCCCCGAGGCGGGCGCCGTTGCGGGCGGGCGGGGTCGCGTCGGCGAGCCGCGTGAGCTCGCCGCAATCGGCGCTCGAGAAGACGACGATGCTTCCGGCGTCGGCGAGCGGGCCGACATCGTCATTCGCTGCGGAGGCGGCCACTTCCGGCAGGCCGTCGCCATCGAGGTCGGGGACGATCGCGACCGTCCTGCCGAGCCGGTCCCCCGCCTGGGCGCCGGACGCCGTGCACCGGCGCAGGATGGCTCCGTCGGCGCCGGAGAACAGGAGCACCGAGCCCGAATCGACCAGCCCTCCCGCATCTCCGTCCGGTTCTCCGATCGCGAAATCGACCGCGCCGTCGCCGTTCATATCCGGCAGGACCCCGATGCCGCCGCCGCCGAGATGTCCCCGCGCGGCCTCCAGCGCCGAATCCTGCAGCGTCCGCAGCAGGGTGCCGTTCGCCCCCGAGTAGATCGAGACCGTGCCGAAGTCGACGCTGGCCGCATCGGCTCGTGGATCCGGGTTCCCGACCGCGAATTCGTCGATGCCGTCCCCCGTCAGGTCTCCCGGGTTGGCCACCGTCGAGCCGAACCGTTCGAAGTCGGTGAAGAAAGCGGGGAGCAGACGGTACAGCACGGCGCAGTTCGCCCCGGAGAAGACCGCCACCCGTCCGAGCTGGAAGAAATGGATCCCCCCGCCCCCGGGGAACGAGAATGCCATGAGCGCCGACGGGTCTCCCGCGATGATGTCCGGAAATCCATCGCCGTTCAGGTCGCCGGCCGACGCGACGGCGGACCCCAGCTCCTGGTAGGACTGCCGCGATCCTTCGGGCGCCTGCACGATGACGCTGTCGGTGCACGAGCGCACCACGGCGCAATCGGCACCGGAGAGAATCGTCACGCGACCCTGCAGGTTCGGACTCGTCGAGCCGGGGGCCCCGGCGATCAAATCGGGGACACCGTCCCCCGTCAGGTCGGGAAGCGCCGACAGGGAGATCCCCATCCGGTCCCCGGCCACCCCGGCGGGATCCATGGCGCGGCAGTGAACGGATCGATCGGTGCCGGAGAGGATGACGACGCTGCCGGCATCGATGGCGTACGGTGTGTCGGTGGTCGGAGCCCCGATGGCAAGGTCGTCGATGCCGTCGCCAGTGACGTCGCCAAGCTTGGCGATCGCAGCCCCATAGCGATCGCCGGCGGAACCTCCGCCCGGATCGTCGAGCCCCTGGCTGTCCCAGCTCCTGTCGCTCCCTTCGTCCACGGACCCGTCGCAGTCGTCGTCGATGTGGTTGCAGCGCTCCGACGCCCCGGGGTGAGCGGCGGCAAGGCGGTCGTCGCAATCGCCGCACGGGAGCCCACCGGCATCGCACGACGAGGAACAGTCGGCGAAGCCGTCCTGATCGAGGTCGGCGCACGGGCAGACGCCGACGCCGGTGCAGACGCTGGCGCTGCACCGGTCGTTGGATGTGCAGGAGCGGCCGTCATCGCAGGGGGCGATGTTGTTGGCGTGCCGGCAG
>Ga0111538_10001928_pt1 | contig 29079 bp, 29 predicted proteins | sample SoiMethybrSBSTD1_FD_79669 | JGI IMG/M metagenome (GOLD analysis project Ga0111538, IMG submission 79669) | Bulk soil microbial communities from a Populus tree surrounding site in Tennessee, USA - Soil MetaG P. TD hybrid SBSTD1 (version 2)... | ecosystem: Environmental > Terrestrial > Soil >... | reverse complement strand
GGACGCACCGGAAAAGCCGACGCTCGGCAAGCGCTCATCGCCCGCCGAAACACCCTGCTGGGACAGCTCACCCAACTCGAAGCGAAGCACCGGGCCGGAACGGTGGATGCCTCCTACACCGCGCGGCGACAGCGGATGCTCGCCGAGCTCGAGCGCATCTACGGTGAGCTGGACGAGGCCGGCCCCTCGACGCCGCTCGGGACGGGGCCGGAAGGAGGCGGCGAGGGCGTCGCCGCGTGACGGCCGGCGGTAGGTGGGTCTTCGACCGCGTGACGGTCGAAGACGTCTCGCGACACTTCGGCCGGCGCCGTGCGGTGTCACGAGTCACCTTTCAGGCGTCTCAGGGACAGATTCTCGGGTTGCTCGGTCCGAACGGAGCAGGCAAATCCACGCTGCTGTCGCTGTTGGCGACGCTGCTGCGTCCAACCAGCGGCGCCATCCGATACGGAACGCTCGACCTCCGGCATGCCGAAGGCGCACTGCGCGCCCACATCGGAGTGCTCGGCCACGATCTCTTCCTGTATCCGGAACTCACTGCACGGGAGAACCTCGCGTTCTTCGCGGCGCTCTACGGTTTACGCGACGCGAACGCCGCGGCGCGAGCGGCGCTCGATCGCGCTGGTCTCGGTGATCGCGCCGATGACATCGTGTCGAGCTTCTCGCGTGGCATGCGGCAACGCGTCGCGCTCGAACGAGCACTGATCCATCAGCCGCGTCTGGTGCTCCTCGACGAGCCATTCACTGGACTCGACGATGCGTCGACGGTCGCGCTCGTCAAGCGGCTGCGCGGCCTCCGTGAAGAAGGGGCGATCGTCGTACTGGCGACGCACGATCTCGACCTGGCTGAGGGCTTGCTGGACGCTGCGGTTTTCCTGCGTGACGGGCGAATGGTGCATTCCGCCACGCAGCCTGCCGCGCTGCGCTCGACCTATCGCACGGTGATGACGAAGGGCCAGGCGTGATGCGCCTCGCGTGGCTGATCCTTCGCAAGGATCTGACGGTCGAAGTTCGCAGCGGCGAGATCGCCTACACCACGCTGTTCTTTGCGGTGGCCTGCGTGCTGATCTTCGCGTTCGCGCTGGTGCGTGAAGGGAAGCCGCCCGAGGACGGCGCCGCGGGCATCCTGTGGATCGCGGTGATGCTCGCCGGCAACCTCGCGCTCGGCCGCGCGTTCGAGCGCGAGCGGCAAGCCGAAACGCTGCGCGCGTTGTTGCTGGCGCCGGCGCCGCGACCGGCGGTCTATCTTGGCAAGCTGCTCGGGATCGTCGTGCTCCTGGCCGCCGCTGAGGTGCTGCTCGTGCCGCTCGTGGCGCTGCTGTTTCAGGCGCGGCTGCTGGCCCATCCGATCTGGCTCACCGCGATCCTGGCCGCCGGCACCACCGGCTTCGCGGCGGTGGGGACGTTGTTTGCGGCCATGCTCGTGCGCGCCCGCAGTCGGGACGTGCTGCTGCCGGTGCTGTTGTATCCGATTACCGTTCCGGTCATCATTGCCGGAGTGCGAGGGACGGCGGCGCTGTTGCAGCCGGAGCTCGAAGTCGACATCGTTCGCTTCTGGCTCGCCTTGCTGATCGCCTTCGACGCGGTGTTCGTGACGTTGTCCCTGTGGACGTTTGAAGCGGTGATGACAGACTGATGCCGAAGTGGTTCTTCCGGGCCGCCATCGTGTGCGGCGTGATGTTCGTCGCCTCGCCGTTCGTGATCGCCAGTGCCGATTACGAGTCGACGATGGGGCTGGTGCAGAAGATCTTCTACTACCACATGCCGTCGGCCTGGATGTTCCTGACCTCCGGGATCGTGTGCGGCGTGGCCAGCGTGCGGTTTCTCATGACCGGCGATCCACGGCACGATCGTCTGGCCTGGGCGGCGGCGGAGATGGCGGTCGTCTTCGGTGTCGTAACGCTCGTCACCGGCCCGCTATGGGCGCGCAAGTCGTGGGGCACGTTCTGGATCTGGGATGCGCGCACGACATCGAGTCTGGTGCAGTGGATGGTCGCATGGGCGTACCTGATCTTGCGCCGATACGGCGGCCCGGGTTCAGAGAAGCTCGCCGCCGGATTGGCGCTGTTTGGAACGGCCAACACCGCCTTCATCTACGTCTCGGTGAACTACTGGCGGACGATTCATCCACCGACGTCCGTCGTGCCAAAGCTGCCGTTCACGATGGGGTTTCCGCTGTGGTTCTGCGTCGCGTCGTTCGCACTGCTGTTCGTGCTGCTGCTGCGGATGCGGGTGCGGTTAGAGGAGCAGCGGGCCACGCTCGACTCACTGTATCTATCCATGGACGACGCGCGCTGATGCCTGCCCTCAAACGTCTCGTCGCTGCCGCGATGCTCGCGGCGCTCTGTGCTTCCGTTCCGGCGCTCGCCGCGCAGAACCCGCCGCCGAAGGTCGAGGAGTACGTCCCGATCAGCCAGCTTCCGCCCGAAGACCAGCTGCCCGCGGCGCCCCTGCTCATCGCTGCGTACTCGTTCGTCATGATCGTGTTCTTCCTCTACGTCGTCTCGCTGTCGCGTCGCCTGACCAACGTGCAGCGCGACGTCGATCGCCTCGGCGCGACCCTGAAACAAACCAGCAAGTCCTGATGCCAACCGCCGCCCACTTCCTCTACATCCCCGGCGTCCTCCTGCTGGGGATCGTGATCGGCTGGATTCTGGGTTCACGCGCAGCAGCGGATGCGTACGCATCTCAACTAAGAAAGATGAAGGGCGCCGATTCCAAGAAGACTGGCGCAGGTTAACGGAGGTGGCGGAGGAAACGGATTCACAGGAGAAGCGGAGTCGTACTTCAGGGGGAGGGTTTCTCGGCCTGTGCCGAATCGAACGCCTCGTGTCGACCCAGCGCACGTGGATTAACAAGTCGATGCACACCGTCTACAAGTTTTGCGACGTTGAAATTGATCAGCAGGCCGAGAGGACAAGCGGTGAGTCGCAGATATGTCAGCACCTGCGCCTTGTGCACGGCTATCACCCTTTCAACTGATTTCACTTCGACAACGAGGCGATCCTCGACGAGCAGATCGACGCGATAACCCACACCGAGATCGAGTCCCTTATAGGCAATCGGAATAGCGACTTGAGCGGCGGACCGCAGATTGCGATTCGTCAACTCGAGCCGAAGACATTCAAGATATACAGACTCCAGCAGACCGGGCCCGAGAACTCGATGCACTTCGATCGCGGCCAAACTTCGCGCCCGCTCGACATCCCGAGCAATTTGCAACGCAGAGGCTATTAACTGGCAATTCTCGCGACTCAGCGAAAGGGAAGGTACGCAGAAATAACAACCACACTTCCGGCGGATTCCGTCAAGAGTCCAGTTCTCCGTTGCTTCGTTTCTCTTGTTAATCCGTTTCCTCCGTACCCTCCGTTACCTGCTAGCGCCCGATGGCCAGCCGTTGTGCGAGGACTTCGGGTAAGCCGGCGTCGACGATCTTCTGCTGCGCTCCGGCGACGTCGTAGGTGACGCGCAGTACGGTCAGCGACGACGACTCGGTGTCGAGCAAGCCGAACGCCGCGCGGGGATCGCCGTCGCGGGGCTGGCCGACGGCGCCGCAGTTGACCAGATACTTCGCGCCGTCGTCGAGCGGCAGACGGAAGCGGGCGCCGCGGGGGGGACCGATTGGTTTCAGGTCGCCGTCGAAGCGGAACGCCGCCGGCACATGGGTGTGCCCGAACAGGCAGAGCGGGCGGGTGGTCACATTAATCGCGCGACGGGCGTCGAGGTCGTCGAAGATGTAGACGTCCTCGTCGAACGGCGAGCCATGACAGATCTCGACCAGGGCGTCGATGGCGACCGGTCCGGGCTGAACCGCCGCGAGCCACTCGCGGTTGTCAGGTGTCAGCGCCGACGCCGTCCAGGCAATCGCATAGCGGGCGAGGTGGTTGAAGCTGTCGACGTTCTCGATGCCGGCCCCGACCTTGTCGTGGTTGCCGCGGATGATCGTCGCCCGCTCGAGGCCGCGGATGCGATCGATCACGGCATTCGGGTCGGCTCCGTAGCCCACGAGGTCGCCCAGCACCAGCACTCGATCGACCTCTCCCGCCGCCGAGAGGGTGGCCTCGAGCGCTTCGAGGTTGGCGTGCACGTCGCTCACGATCAAATAGCGCATCTAATGGCAGGCTCCACTAGAACTCGATCCAGGCCAGCATCCGTTCGATGACCTCAGCCACCGGACCCGTGGCGTCGATGCGAACGTGCGCGTGAGCGTACGTCAGCTGCCGCCGGGCATACAGCTGCGCCAACTGCGTCCGGTCGGCCGCTAACGGACGCCGGCCATCGGCCGGCAGACGTTCGATGACGGTTTCCAGCGGCACATCGAGCCACGCCACCCGGCCGTCGGCCAACATGACCGCCCGGTTGTCGGCTTCGGCGAACGTGCCACCACCGGTGGCGACGATGATATGCCGTTCCGGCAGCAGTTCGGTCAGCGCTTGCCGTTCGAGCTGCCGGAAGTATGGCTCGCCGTGCTGCGCGAAGATTCCGGCAATGGTCCGGCGCTCCCGCATTTCGATCCGCTCGTCCAGATCTTCCACCCGCCAGCCGAGCACGCGCCCGAGCGCCCGCGCGGTTGTCGTCTTGCCCGCGCCCATGAACCCGACCAGATAGATCTTGTCGGTGGTCACACGCGCAGCGATTCGAGCACCGAGAAGAACGCCGGATACGACACGGCGGCGGCGCCGGCGTCGTGAATCGTCGTTGGTCCCGTTGCCCCCAGCGCAGCGACCGCAAACGCCATCGCGAGCCGGTGATCGTTGCGCGCATGCACCTCGCCGCCGCGCAACCGATCGCGGCCGTGCACGTGAAAGCCATCCGGCAGTTCCTCGATCGTCGCGCCCATCCGCCTGAACCCGTCGGCGAGCGCCGAGATGCGGTCGCTCTCCTTGACCCGCAGTTCCGCGGCGCCCGTGACCAGCAATTCCCCGCCATGGGTCGCCAGCGCCGCGAGCACCGGCAGCTCGTCGATGACGCCGGGCACTTCGGCCGGGGTGACGACCGCCGACCCGAGGCCCCGATGGCGCACGATGATCGATCCGATCGGTTCGCCGCTCGCCGCACCGTCCTCCTCGACGACGACCTCGGCGCCGAGGCGCCGCAGGACGTCGAGGATGCCCGAACGCGTCGGGTTCAGCCCAACATGGGTAATAACGATCTCGGAGCCCGAAAGCGACGCGGCGGCGGCCATCCAGAACGCGGCCGATGAGATGTCGCCTGGAACGTCCAAGGGCCGGCCGGTCAATCGCTGGCCGCCGGTCACCGCGACCGAATCGGGCGTGCGGTCGACGTCGATGCCGAACGTGCGCAACGCCCGCTCGGTGTGGTCGCGTGTCGCGACGTGTTCGTGCACGCGCGTCACGCCGGATGCGTGCAGACCGGCGAGCAGAACCGCGCTCTTCACCTGCGCGCTCGGGACCTCCGGGGTGAAGTCAACCGGCTGCAGCTCGGTTGCGCCCTGAATTGTGAGCGGGGGACGACCGTCGTACGACGCAATTCGTGCACCCATCTGCTCGAGCGGGACGATGACCCGGCGCATCGGCCGTCGCCGCAGCGAGTCGTCGCCAGTGACCGTCGTTGCAAACGGGTGCGCCGCGAGGATGCCCGCCAGCATCCGTATCGTGCTGCCGGAATTCCCGGCGTCGAGCGGCGAGGCGGGAGCCGTGAAGCCGCGCAGGCCGCGTCCGTCGATGGTCAACTGCAGGCCATGGGCGTCGTGGCCGATCTGTTCGACGGAGACGCCCAGGCCGCGCAGGCAGGCCAGCGTCGAGGCACAGTCGCCGCCGGTGGAATAACCGCGAATCGTTGACTTTCCGTCGGCAATCGCCGACATCAGGGCATAGCGATGCGAGATGGATTTGTCGCCCGGTGGCTGCACCCGCCCCCGAACCCGGGCGGCGGGTTGTACCATTACTGGTTGCGACGAGGGCATCATCGAACTATAACAGGAGGGCTGGCAACAGGCTGGATCCTGACGTTCCGTTGTACAGAAGACCGGGTTTTTACGTTCTACTCCCCGGCGTTCTCGATCAACGACGGATGCCGTAACCTATAATTCGACAGCGCATGAGCCATCGGCATACCGTCTGTCTGGAGTTCGAGAGCACGTACGAGATGCTGGATTTCGTCCAGGTCGCCAGCGACCATCTGGGGCGCCTCGCCGGACTGGATGATGAGGCGCTGCACTGGGTGGGCGTGGCCGTGCGCGAGTCGGTGATCAACGCCATCAAGCATGGCAACGCCGGCGACGAGCGCAAGCGGGTCCACGTCGAGTTCACGCCGCTCAACAGCAACCGACCCGCCGGCATCGCCATCCGCGTGCGTGATGAGGGGCCCGGATTCGACCCCGATGCGCTGCCCGATCCGCTGGCCCCTGAGAACATGCTGAAGTCGAGCGGCCGCGGCATCTTCCTGATCCGCAGCTTCATGGACGAACTCGTGCTGCGCCGGGCTCCCGAGGGCGGCATGGAAGTCGTGATGGTGAAGCGCGTCGGCGCGCCTGAATTCCTGCAGAACGCCAACGAGTGACCGGACCGGACCCGGCGTTTCTCGCGACGGCCGTCGAGATCGTCCTCCGCGCCGGTGAGATTCAGCTGTCCCGCCGCGAGTCGGGCTTTCACGTCGAGAAGAAGGGCGCCATCGATCTCGTCACCGAGGTCGATCTCGAATGCGAGCGCGTGTGCCGCGCGCTGATCGCGGAGCGCTTTCCGAGCCACGACATCCTCGCCGAGGAAATGAGCCGGCCCGGCGACCGCAGCTCCTCGCGCTATCGATGGGTGTTCGACCCGCTCGACGGCACCACGAACTATGCTCACGGGCTGCCGATCTTCTGCGCGTCGCTGGCGCTCGAGATCGACGGACGCGCCGAAGTGGGGGCGATCTACGACCCGACTCGGCGCGAGTTGTTCACGGGGGAGCGTGGCGTCGGCGCCTTTCTGAACGGTGTGCCGCTCCGCGTGTCGTCGACGGCCACGCTGCTGGATTCGCTGCTGGTCACGGGATTCCCGTACGACGTCCACAAGCACACGGCCGATCTGGTCGAGATGTTCGGCGCTTTTCTCGGCACCGCTCGGGCCGTGCGTCGGCTCGGGTCGGCCGCACTCGACCTGTGCTACGTCGCCGCAGGCCGGTTCGAAGGGTTCTGGGAACAGCACCTGCACCCGTGGGATGTGGCCGCGGGCGCCCTCATCGCCGAGGAAGCAGGCGGGCGGGTGACCGGAATGGATGGTTCACACTTCGACCCGGCGGCGGCGCATCTGGTCGCGTCCAACGGCCACGTGCACGACGCCATGCTTGGCGTCATTCGCGACGTGCGGGAACGTGCTCCAAACCGGACGAATTGACCCCTCCGCGCGACACCTGGCGTCGAACACGCGCGCGTAACGCACTCTCCGCTGGCATTCAACCTGCACTTCACCGCCCCGAGCTTGACCGGTGCCCTCCACCGGCCGCTTCGGAGAGATCAAATGTTGCACAGATTCATAGTGACTGGGATGTGTGTGTGCACGGCCATGCTCGCATGGGCACAACCTGCACGGGCGCAACAAACAGTGAACTTCACATTGGGATACTTCACACCGCTCGGTGAGGACGCGCGGACGACCGGCGACGTGTTGAATGCAAACCTGAATGCCGGGCGATACGGGCTGTTCTACGAGATCGATGATTTCAATAGCGCGTCGGTCGGCGGAGAGTGGCTCTTTCCGATCGGCAACTTCATCGAGGGCGGCATCGGCGTGAGCTTCTCGCGACAAACCGTCCCGAGCGTGTATCAGAACTTCATCGATTCCGACGGCACGGAGATCGATCAGGACCTTCGGCTGCGCATGGTGCCGACAACGTTCACCGTTCGTCTGATCCCGACGGGGCAGTCGAGCCCGATCCAGCCTTACATCGGCGCGGGGCTCGGCATCATCGCCTGGCGATACAGCGAGACCGGTGAGTTCGTCGATCCAGGTGCAGGCGACGAGATCTTTCGCGACTCGACGACGTACGTGAAGAGCGGCGCGGAGGTCGGGCCGGTCGTCGTTGGCGGACTTCGCTTCGCTGGGCGCTCGATCAGCAGTGGCTTCGAGATTCGATATCAGAAGGCTGAGGGTACGTTGAATAGTCTCTTTGCGGGTCCGAAGATCGATCTCGGCGGCTGGACGTATAACTGGACGTTCGGGGTGAGGTTCTGAGCCGACCGCCCTACTGGCGCCTATAGAGCGCGACCCCGCCTCCTTCGCACACACGGGACATTCCCGCAGCGAACGCCGGAACGCGGCGAATGCGCTCGGCGAGCGCATCGCCGCCTTCGGCCTGTTCTTCGACGAGCATCCATCCGGCATGCGGCGCGGGTCCGGTCTCGAGTGCGAGATCCCACACCGCGCCGTTGCCCTCGTGGATGAAGTCACGAATCACAAAGCCTTCACGCGAGAGCTCCTGCATGTAGTGGGCGAGTGAGCCCATGCTTGCCATCACCTTCTCGCCGCGATAGCCGCCGGCGAGACAACGCGTCACCTGCTGCCGTCCAACACCATTCAACGCATCCAGCTGGGATTCGATGAGCAGCGGCGCCTGCCTGCTCCACGGCGGCGATTCGACAAGCGCCGACGCGACGAGGACGATGGCGAGCAGCACTCGTATTCCGGGACGCGGCTGCCGCCCCACGGCAAGGCCGCACAGTGGGATGCACGCGCACGCGAGCGGCAGCATGTATCTGATGCGGAATGGATGGCCCTCGTAGAAGGCGAACGCGGGCACCGTTGCAGCGGCGAACAAGGCGACGATCACAACGAGTGCCGCGTCCGTACGCCGCGTGAGCGCTCGCGCGATCAACAGCGCCGCCATGGTCAGCGCGACGATCTCAATCACGTACCCGCTGAGCCGATGCGTGCCCCACCAGACGGCGAGGAGCACCTTGCCGGCCAGGCCGTCGTAGGTCGGATCGCGCACGTAGAAACCGCTCGATACCAGCCACGCGCCGACTGTGACCTTGCTGTTCACGAGGAACAGTGCGCCGGCGGCAAGGGGCCAACGTGCGAGTCGCCATACCTGTCGCACGATCGATCCAATCGAGTGCCGCCGGGTCCACAGCACCAGGGCGGCCGCAGCGATCGCCGTCGTGATGATGGGCCACGCCTCGTACCGCGTCCACGCCGCGACGAACAGAATCCAGCCGAGTTTGCTCGGGCTGCTCGTCTCGGGCGGACCAGCGAGCCACTCGTACATCCACAGCACCATCACCAACACCACCGCGATCAGCAGGGGCTCGGTCATCGGCGTGGTGTGCACGTAAACCAGATTCGGGTTGAGCACCAGCAGGGCCGTTGACGTTGCCGCCGCGAGGCGCGATGCGGTCGCGCTCAGCACGAGACGCGCGATGGCCCACGCGGAGACTCCGAGACAGGCAATCGAGACGAGCGAGGCAACCGCACCCGTGCGGTACAGCAGGTCGACTTGCGTCGGAACGATCTGGATCAGGTGCGGCAGCGGCAGCCAGACGGCGCCCAGCTGCCGCCAGCCTGGCGTGAGGCTGTCGATGACGCGACGCGCCACGACGAGGTGTGCCTTGGCGTCGTAGTGGCTGAGGACGAGTCCCTCACGCAGGTAGAAGACCCACGCGCCGAGCGCCACGATCACCGCTGTCGCGGCAAGTGCGTACTCGATCGAGCGCGATGAGGGAGCGGTCGATCGCTGACGCTCGCGGGCTATAATCACGTCGTTGTGCTCAGAATAGCGCAGCCTACCCCTTGAAGGCGTTCATCAACTGGCTCAACGCCATCGCACTGGCGTTGGGCGGCCCGGGCCTGTTCGCGATCGCGTTTCTCGACTCCTCGTTCGTGTCGCTTCCACAAATCAACGACGTCCTCGTTGTGCTGATGGTGACCGAGCACAAGGCGAGAATGCCGTACTACGCGCTGATGGCGACGCTCGGCTCGATCGCCGGCTGCTATGTGATCTACTACCTGGCCGAGAGGGGCGGCGAGACGTTCCTGCGCAAGCGCCTGTCGTCCGGCCGCATCGACCGCGCGCTGGCAGTCTACAAGCGCTACGGGTTGCTCGCGCTGGTGGTGCCGGCCTTGTTGCCGCCGCCGGCACCGTTCAAGCTGTTCGTGCTCGCCGCCGGGCTCGCCAACGTGCGACCGCTGGCGTTTGTCACGGCGATCGGCGTGGCCCGGGGCGTTCGCTATCTTGCGTTGGGAACGCTGGCGATTTACTACGGCGACGCGGCGCTCGAGCTGATGCGAACGAAGGGGACGATTGTGGCGATGTGGTTGGTCGGTGTGATCGGCGTCGCGGGTGGGGCGTGGATCGTCTACATGCGCCGCCGGCGGCGGCGTCTCGGAGCGACTGCGTGACGTCCACCCCCGAGTTCTCGGTCGTCGTGCCGCTGCGCGACGAAGAGTCGAATGTCGCCCCGTTCTACGACGAGTTGACGCGCGCGCTCCAACCCGGCGCAACGCCGTACGAAGTGATTTTCGTCGAAGACGGCAGCACCGATCGCACGTTCGCGCACCTCGAAACCATTCAGGCGACCGATCCGCGCGTGCGAGTGATCCGCTTCACCCGGAACTTCGGTCAGACCGCCGCGTTTGCCGCCGGCTTTGCCCACGCGCGGGGGCGGTTCATCGTGACGATCGACGGCGATCTGCAGAACGACCCGGCCGACATTCCGCGCCTGCTTGCGCTCGCGCGCAACTACGACATCGTCTGCGGATGGCGCAAGGAACGGAAGGACGCGTATCTGACCCGTTACGTGCCCGCGGCGATCGCGAATCGCCTGCTCGGACTCGTCAGTGGTGTCCGCATCCACGACAACGGGTGCTCGTTGAAAGTGTTCCGGTCCGAGGTCGTCAAGCCGCTGAAGCTGCGGCCGGGCAGCCATCGGTATCTCCCTGCGCTGGCCAGCCAGCTCGGTGGCCGCATCACCGAGGTCCCGGTCAACCATCGGCCGCGTCAGTTCGGCCAGTCGAAGTACGGCTTGTCGCGCACGTTCAAGGTGATCGCCGATCTGATCCGGCTGCGAGACCTGATGCGCCGCGCCATCGACCCCGCCGACACGACCCCGCCGTTGTACGAGATCGCCACCGTGCTCGAGCACTCGCCACATGCGTAGCGTCCGGCTGTAGTGTCCGGCTTTAGCCGGACGTGGACGTCGTGTCCGGCTGTGCCCGCATGGGGCGGTAGTGTCCGGCTTTAGCCGGACCGGCTAGAATGCCCACCGAACCGCATGGCGCTTTCAGAAGGCACTCCCGTCGGCGGGTATCAGATCGTCACCCTGCTCGGCGTCGGAGGGATGGGCGAGGTCTATCGGGCTCGTGATCCGAAGCTCAATCGTGACGTTGCGCTGAAAGTCCTTCCCGACGTCTTCGCGTCGGACGCCGACCGGCTGGCTCGCTTCACTCGCGAAGCGCAGGTGCTCGCGTCGCTCAATCATCCGAACATCGCCGCGATCTACGGCGTCGAGGATCGCGCGCTGGTCCTCGAGCTCGTGGAGGGACCAACCCTGGCCGACCGGATGGGCCAAGGCGAGCTGCCAATCGACGAAGCCCTCGGCGTCGCACGCCAGATCGCCGAAGCGTTAGAAGCCGCGCACGAGCAGGGCGTCGTGCACCGCGATTTGAAACCGGCCAACGTCAAGGTCAGGCCCGATGGCACCGTCAAGGTGCTCGACTTCGGTCTCGCGGCCGTCGCGCAAGTCCAGGATCAACACGCTGTCAACGCGACGTTCTCTCCGACGCTCACGATCGCCGCGACCCAGGCGGGGCTCGTCATGGGCACCGCAGGCTACATGTCGCCCGAGCAGGCGGCAGGCAAGACGGTCGATAAACGCTCCGACATCTGGTCGTTCGGCGTCGTGCTGTGGGAGATGCTGACCAGCCGCCGGTTGTTCGAGGGCGAGACCGTCTCGCACACGCTGGCCGATGTGCTTCGGGCACCGATCGATTTCGATGCGCTCCCGTCGAAGACGCCGCACGCCGTCCGAGATCTTTTGCGGCGGTGTCTCGATCGCAGCGCGAGAAACCGTCTTCGCGATATCGGTGAGGCACGACTCGCGATCGAGCGCGGACTCAAGGAAATGGAGAGTGGTCCGGCTGCAACGGGGTCGTCAGCCGTCGCGAGATGGCCGCGGCTGGTGCCGTGGGCGGTGGCGGCGGTGAGCATGCTCGTCGTCGGGGTGCTGCTCGTGATGTTCGCGCCTTGGAAGACCAGCCCGCCGTCGCCGGTTCGGAAGTTCAGCGTCGACATCGGACAGGATATTTCGCTCGTCACGACTCAAGGGCCGCCGGCCGTGCTATCACCAGATGGACAGACGTTGGCGTTCGCCGCACGAACAACGACAAACCGGAATCCGCAAATCTACATCCGCCGCCTCGACCAGTTGCAGGCAACCCCGCTGTCAGGCACCGACGGAGCATCGACGCCGTTTGTTTCGCCTGACGGCATGTGGATCGGATTCTTCGCACGGGGTGATTTGAAGAAGGTCTCGATTCAGGGTGGTGCCGCGGTTGCATTGGGCTCGTCGCCTGCCGTCCGCGGAGCAAGCTGGGATGAGAACGGCACGATCGTGTTTGCGCCGGAAAGCAACACGCCCTTGAGGCGGGTGTCCGCTGACGTTGGCGGCACACCCCAGCCGGTCACCACTCTAGCGCGAGGAGAGGCGACACATCGCTGGCCGCAAATCCTGCCTGGCGGCAGGGGAGTTCTTTACACGGCGCATACGGACATCGCCACCTTCGACGAAGCGAATATCGTGATTCAGCGGCTGCCGTCGGGTGACCCGAAGATCGTCCAGCGTGGCGGCTACTACGGCCGATACCTGCCGAGCGGACACGTCGTCTACGTGCACGAAGGAACGCTCTTCGCGATTCCGTTCGATCTCAATCGTCTCGAAACGATTGGCCCGTCCGTTCCGGTAGTCGCCGGCATCGACTCGAACAACGTGGGAGGAGCGCACTTCGACGTAGCGCGGGATGGCACTCTAGTTTACCTACCGGGATCTGCGGCCAACGATCAACTCCGAATCGATTGGCTCGATCGAGACGGCCACACGAGTCCGCTGCGAGCCACGCCTGCCGATTGGACGAATCCGCGGTTCTCACCGGACGGCCAGCACATCGCCCTCGACCTCAGCACGGGGAACCGGCAGACCGACGTGTGGACATACGTCTGGACGCGTGATGTGCTCACGCGGTTGACGCGTGGCGGCGTATCTCAGAAACCCGTTTGGACTCCCGATGGCCAGCGCATCGTGTTCGGCTCGCGACGCGATGGGCCGCTGAATCTCTATTGGCAGCGGTCCGATGGGACAGGAGATGTCCAACGGCTCACGGAGGCCCCCAACGGTCAAGGCGCCTGGTCGTTTCACCCGAACGGCAAGCTGCTCGCGTTTCACGAATTGAATCCGCAACAACGCGACGACATCTGGATTCTGCCGCTCGAAGGCGATGAGCGGGCCGGCTGGAAGCCTGGCAAACCCACGATGTTTGTGGGCGGCCCAGACTCCCAACGCGCACCGATGTTTTCGCCGGATGGACGTTGGATCGCCTACCAGTCGAACGAGTCTGGTCAGGACGAAGTGTACGTCGTGAGTTATCCGGGCGGGACGAATCGAGTCAAGATTTCCAACGGCGGCGGCATCGACCCGACATGGTCCCGGACGCGACCGGAGCTGGTCTACGCGACCGGCGATCAGCGCATCATGTTCGTCAGGTATCAGGTGAACGGCGATACGTTCACTCCGGAAAAACCGCAGCCGTGGTCGGACGTCCGTTTCGTCCCTCGGTATCGACTGGGCCCGACGCGGAACTTCGACCTTCATCCCGACGGTAATCGCGTAGCCCTGGCGCTCGCCAGTGATGCTCCGAGCACCAGACAGACCTCGCTCGTCTTCGTCCTCAACTTCTTCGACGAGCTCCGTCGCCTCGCTCCTGGCAAGTGAGTCCCAGAGCCTACAGCCCAAAGCCAGTAAACTAGTAGCCAATGTCGTACCGCTCGCAGCTGGAAGCCCGCATCGCCAAGAAGACGACCAAGGCGATCACCGACTTCAACCTGATCGAAGACGGCGACCGCATCATGGTCGGCCTGTCGGGCGGCAAGGACAGCTGGGCGCTCATGCAGACGCTCGACAACCTGCGGCAGCGCGCGCCGATTCGCTTCTCGCTCATCGCCGTCAACGTCGATTCCGGCTACAAGGACTTCAAGCACGGCGCCATCGCCAAGGCCTGCGAAGAGCGCGGCTGGGAATACCGCATCGAGCACACCGCCATCGGCGAGGTGATGGACGACATCCTCGAGGCCAATGCGACGCCCTGCTCGCTGTGCGCGCGTCTGCGCCGCGGTGTCCTGTACCGAATCGCCACCGAAGTCGGCGCGAGCAAGATCGCGCTCGGTCACCACCTCGACGACTTCATCGAGACGCTCCTCCTCAATCTGTTCTTCGCCGGCGCGTTGAAGGCGATGCCGGCGCGGCTGGTATCGGACAACGGCGAGCACGTCGTTATTCGGCCATTCGCCTACGTCGGAGAAGACGAAGCGCGGCTGTACTGCAAGGAGGTCGGCCTGCCGATCATCGGCTGCTGCTGCCCGGCATGCGGCGACCTGAGTCTGCAGCGCCAGCGCGTCAAGCGGCTCATCATGGATCTCGAAGTCGAGCATGCCGGCGTCAAGCAGTCGATGCTCAAGGCACTCGGGAACGTGATGCCGCGACACTTGCTCGACACGCGCCTCAACCCAAGCGGGGAATTGCGTGACAGTGTGGCCGCCCGTCTCGAGGACGAAGCCCCCGGCCTGATTCAGATCCAGCATTGAGAGCGGTGGTCCAGCGAGTCACGTCGGCACGCGTGCTCGTCGACGACCACGTCGTAGGGGAGATCGGTGCGGGTCTCCTGGTGTTGATCGGCGTCAAGAAGGGCGATACCGAAACCGACGCGCAATACATCGCCGCCAAAGTCCGCGACATGCGCGTGTTCGCCGGTGACGGCAAGCCGATGGATCGCTCGGTGGTCGACGTCGGCGCGAGCGTGCTGGTGGTCTCGCAGTTCACGCTCTACGGCGACATGCGCAAGGGACGACGGCCCTCGTTCGACAAGGCCGCCGCGCCCGAGACGGCGCGCGCGCTGTACGAGGCAGTCGTGAGAGAATTGCGGGCGGCCGACGTGACCGTGGCAACCGGCCAGTTCCAGGCGATGATGCGCGTCGAGCTGGTCAACGACGGACCGGTGACCGTGCTTGTCGACAGCGCACGACACTTCTGATGAGAAGAACGCTTCTAGCTTCAGCACTGATGCTGCTGATGCCTCTGGCGGCCTCTGCCCAACAGCGGCCGCTCCTCACAGAGGATCCCGAAACCATCGGCGCGGGCCGCCTGCTGATCGAAGCCGGCTTCGATTACGGCCGCGGTGTCGCCTACCCGGCGTCAGGCCTCGAAGGCAACCTGCTGCGCGTGCCGCTCATCGGCGTGAGCATTGGCGTCAGCTCGATTGCCGAGATCCAGATCGATGGCGGCTTGTTCAACCGGCTCGCCATCACCGAGCGCGAGCCGGCACCGCTTGCGCACATGCTGACGGTCACGGGCGATTCGACGTCGGATGTCGAGGACCTCGCGATCGGCATGAAGATTCGTGTCGCGGCGGAAACGGCGTCGCGCCCTGCCTTTGGCGTGCGGTTCGCGACCAGGCTGCCCAATGCCTCCAATGAAAGCGGTCTCGGCTTGGACACTACCGACTTCTTCGCATCGCTGGTCGGCGCCAAGACGGTCCAGTCGATTCGCGTCGTTGGCAACATCGGCCTTGGCATCCTTGGCGATCCGACGCGCGGCGATCGCCAGAACGACGCGCTGACGTACGGCTTCTCGCTGGCGCGCGCGGTCACACAGCCGGCGGAGCTCGTAGCAGAAATCAACGGACATCTCGATACCCGCGAAGGCGCGGCCCCTCCCGGAACCGGGTCGCGAGGGCAGGTCCGCCTGGGCGCCCGCTACACCATCGGCGGCTGGCGCGCCGATGCCGCCATCCTCCTCGGCATCACCAGCCGGGATCCAGGCGTCGGGTTCGGCGCCGGCTTCACTTACGTGTTCAACGCGTTCTCGATCCCCTGATGCCGGGCGTTCGAGTCGTCAAGGCGCACGCGTACGGGAACGACTTCTTGTGCGTGCCGGCCGCAGATGTGCATGCCGGCCTGCAAGGACTCGCGCGCGCGATGTGCCATCGCCATCACGGCATCGGTGCCGATGGCGTGCTGGTGTACGAGTTACGCGACGCAGCCGCGACGATGCGGTTGCTGAATGCGGATGGCAGCGTGTCGGAGCTGTCCGGCAACGGCATGCGCTGTCTGGCCGCGCTGGTCGCACGAACGCAGTCACTGCACAAGGGAGCCACCATCACGATCGACACCGATGCCGGAAAGAAGACGCTCGAGCTGCTGTCGCACGATCGCGAGCGCTATACGTTTCGGGCGTCCATGGGGCAGCCGGTCGATCTCCGAGAGACCTCGATCACGGTTGCCGGAGAGACGGTAACGGCCTCGGTGCTGCGAATAGGCAACCCGCAGTGCGTCGTCCTCGGGCCGCTGCCAGGCAACGAGCGCTTCGAACGGCTCGGGCCGGCGCTGTCCACTCATCCGATGTTCCCGGCCGGCACGAACGTCGAGTTCGCGCAGGTCGACGCACGCGACCGCGTACGCATTCTGATCTGGGAGCGCGGTGTGGGGCGGACGAGCTCGTCCGGTACGGGATCGTCAGCTGCGGCGGTTGTGGCTGCGGCCCATGGCGGGGCGGCTCGCGCCTTGGACGTGATCGCCCCAGGCGGCACTCAGCGCGTCGAGTGGCAGGAGGATGGCGTCTACCTGACGGGGTGGGCCGAGGTCGTCTTCGAGGGGCAGTGGCTGTGGTAACACGCGGTCCTTCGTCCTTGGTTCTTCGTTCTTAGTCCGTCCTAGGTCCTGGGTCCCAGGTCCTCAATTCCTGTGTTCGAGACGTTGAGGAAGGACCGAGGACAATGGACTCGGGACGGACCAAGGACCACGGACGGACCAAGAACCAAGCACCAAGGCCCAAGGACCCGCCGTAATCTGCGTACCTGGCCTACTTGTCACGTCGCGGAGATTGCACACCCGGCGACGGTCCCGGCTGCGGCAGCAGCTGCTGAACTCCCTGTTTCACCGCGGTGAGCGTGCGCTGAGCGCCCTCGTAGTCCTCGGCCTGAATCGCCTTGCTCGCTTTTTGCACCTGCTCGGTGAGGCCCGGCAGCGCCTGGCGTGCGCGACGGGATCGGGCGGGTGGAAGCGCGGCTGCGCGCTCGCGCGCGTCGGTGACGAGCGAGGTCACTTCGGCCAGCGCACGTTCGGCGTCTCCGCGAAGTTTGGCTTTGGTGTCAGCCGCGGTGCGCGCGGCGTTTTGCGCCTGCTCGCGGCTGACGAGTGCGTGATTGAGCGCCAGGCGGTAGTCGCGAGCCGCAACAGCGTCGTTCGCCTGCTTGAGCGCCGTGCGCGCGGCCTCGTATTCGGTCGTGGCGTATCGATCGGCCCCGGCGGCCTGGGCCGCGTCGATCGCACCCTGTGCCTGGTCCATTTCCTTGTTGGGAGGCGAACCACAGGCCGCGGCGAGGAGCGCGATGAGCGGCCACGCCGCACCGGTGCGAACCCGGCAACGCATGAAGGATTGAGTATAGATGAAAGATGTTGCGCCACACGACCGCCCGCGCGAAAAGCTCGAGCGGCTCGGGCCGTCCGGCCTCGGCGACAACGAGCTGCTGGCGCTCGTCCTCGGCGGTGGGTTGCGCGGCCGCGGTGCGCTCGATTTGGCCAATCGGCTGATCGAGTTCGTCGGCGGACTGCACGGGCTCACCCGAGTCGCGCTGAGCGATCTCTGCAGCGTGCCTGGAGTCGGTCGGGCAAAGGCGGCACAGGTGATCGCCGCCGTCGAGTTCGGCCGGCGAACCTTGGTGCGGGATCACGTCGAGCGTCCGCGGTTCACGACGCCGGGCGCGCTGGCGGCGTACCTGCTGCCGTTGTACGGCGCCTCGTCAGTGGAGCACTTCGGTCTCGTACTGCTCGACACCAAGAGCCGCGTGATCCGAATCAAGCTTCTCTCGACCGGTTCGCTCGATTCGACCATCGTCCACCCGCGAGAGGTGTTTCGCGAGGCAGCCGCCAGCGCCGCCGCGGCGATCATCCTGTTTCACAACCACCCCTCGGGTGACCCGACACCCAGCCCGGACGATTTGGAACTGACCTCTCGCACGGTCAACGCCGGCGACATCATGGGGATCGACGTGCTCGATCACATCATCCTGGCCGACCAGCAGTACTTCTCGCTGCTCGAGTCTGGAGCCGCACTGCTGCACCGACGACGGCGTGACTGGTAGGGCGCTGATAAGATGGAGCGACGTGAAGACCCTGTATCTCGACTGCTTCTCAGGAGCGGCTGGCGACATGCTGCTTGGCGCGTTGATCGACGCCGGCGTGCCGCTCGCGGAGGTGCGTCAGGCTCTCGGCAGTCTCGCCATCGCTCCCGACACGGTCTGGACCGAGCGGGTGACCCGCGCCGGCGTGACCGCGACGAAGTTCTGCGTGCGGAGCGAGGATCGACCGGACCCGAATCGAGAGCTCGTCGTTCAGCATGAGGGCGCACAACGTCATCACAGTGACGAACGGACCGGCGGGCACGTGCACGATCCGGATCGCGGTCACACTCACCGACACGGCGACGAAGGGCAGCCTCACGAGCATCGCACGCTCGCGGAAATCTTCGGTTTGATCGACGGGTCGGCGTTGAGCACGGCAGGGAAGACGCGCGCCCGGCAGTTGTTCACGACGCTCGGCGAGGCCGAAGCCGCAATTCACGGCATTCCACTCGATCGTGTGCATCTGCACGAGGTCGGCGCGCTCGACTCGATCATCGACATCGTCGGCACGGTGTTCGCACTCGAGCGGCTCGCCGTCGAACGGATCATCGCGTCACCACTGAACGTCGGGAGCGGCTCGATTCGGACCTCACATGGGCACTATCCAGTTCCGGCGCCTGCGACCGCTCGATTGCTCAAGGGCGTGCCCGTTTACGCCGGGCCGCAGCAGGCAGAGATGGTGACACCGACTGGTGCGCTGCTGGTGGCAGCCTACGCACAGGATTACGGGCCCATTCCTCCGATGCGCATCTCGGAGATTGGATACGGTGCTGGTTCTCGCGATTTCGCGCAGTCGCCGAACGTGTTGCGTGTGCTGATCGGCGAAGCCGATCGGACGGCCGCAAGCCCGTTCGACTCGCTGCGCTCGCTCAGGGCAAGCCACACGGTCGTCGTCCTCGAAGCCGAAATCGACGACATGAATCCGCAGATCTTCGGCGTCGTCATGGACCGCCTGCTCGCGGACGGCGCGCTCGACGTGTTTTACACGCCGATTCAGATGAAGAAGGGACGTCCAGGGACGCTCGTCACCGTGATCGCGGCGCCGGATGCCCGCGAGCGGCTGACCGGCCTCATCTTCCGCGAGACGACGACCATCGGCGTGCGGTATCGCGAGATGGCGCGCGAGTGTCTCGATCGCGAGACCGTGGTGGTTGACACCGCGCTCGGCCCGGTCCGCTTCAAGATCGCGCGGCGGAATGGGGAAGTGTTGAACGCTGCACCGGAATTCGACGACTGCGTCCGCCTTGCCGTACAGCACAACCTGCCGGCCAAGCACGTGCAAGCGCTGGCGACGCAGGCGTATCTCGAGGCGAAGAATCGGGGGTTATGACCGCGTTTTTCATCACGACGCCCATCTACTACATCAACGCCCAGCCACATGTCGGCCACGCGTACACGACCATGCTGGCCGATGCGGTGGCGCGGGCGCACCGGCTGATGGGCCATGACGTGTACTTTCTGACTGGGACGGACGAGCACGGGCAGAAGGTCGAACGGGCCGCACAGAAATCGGGACTTCCGACCCCGGCATTTGCCGATCAGGTGGCGGCGTCGTTCAGGCAGATGTGCCGCGACCTGTCGATCTCGAACGACGACTTCATCCGGACGACCGAGCCGCGGCATTACGCGGCGGCTCAGGAGATCTGGAACCGTGTGCAGAAGGCCGGCGATATCTACAAGGGCGAATACGAGGGCTGGTACTGCACGGTGGACGAGATCTTCGTCCCCGAGGCACAGCTCGTCGACGGCAAGTGCCCGACCTGCGGCAGCAAAGTCGAGCGCCTGAAAGAGGAGAGCTACTACTTCAGGCTCTCGAAGTACCAGCAGCCGCTGCTCGATTGGTATCGCGACCACCCGGACTTCGTACAGCCTGAGTTCCGGCTCAACGAGGTGCGTGCGTTCGTCGAGGCGGGTCTGCAGGATTTGAGCATCAGCCGCACGTCGTTCAAGTGGGGGATTCCTGTACCCGGCGATCCCAAGCACGTGATGTATGTGTGGTTCGACGCCCTGACGAACTATTTGACGACCTTGGGCTTCGGGTCGGGTCAGCCTGACGAGAGCGCGCGAATCCAGAAGTACTGGCCGACCGTCACGCACTTCATCGGCAAGGAGATCGTCCGCCAGCACGCGCTTTACTGGCCGGCGTTCCTGATGTCCGCGGGCATCCCGCCGCCGCGCCGCGTCATCGCCCATGGGTTCTGGCTGATGGGCGGCGCGAAGATGTCGAAGTCGCTCGGAAACGTCGCGCGCTACCAGCCGTACGCGCAGGTATTCGGCGTTGACGGCCTGCGTTACTTCGCGCTTCGAGAGATGCCGCTCGGGCAGGATGCGAACTTCTCGGACGAGGGCGTCCTGACCCGGTTCAACGCCGATCTCGCAAACGATCTCGGCAACCTCGTGAGCCGGGCCACGACGATGATCCACCGCTATCGCGAGGGACGTGTGCCCGACTCGCCGAAGCAGGCGAGAGACCAGTTCGATCTCGCGTTGCAGCGTGAAGCCGACGAGACGATCGGGGCCGTGAAGAACTACTTCGCGACGTTTCAGGTGAGTCTCGCGCTGCAGGAGATCTGGAGCCTGATTCGCGACGTCAACAAGTACATCGTCGAGCGCGAGCCCTGGAAGCTGGCCAAGGACGAGGCGCAGCGAGGTGTGCTCGATCGGACGCTTTACCACTCGGCCGACTCGCTGCGGGTCGTGGCTGCACTGGTCGACCCGGTCATGCCGAATGCCGCGGCTCGCATTCGAGCGATGCTCGGGGTGTCGTCGTCGGAACCGTGGACCGCGCTCTCGTCCGGCACTTTGGCCGCCGGTAGTCAGCTCGGGGCAGTAGAGCCGCTCTTCCCGCGCATCGAAAAAACTGTAGAGGAGCTTCGTGGAATGACAGCAGAACACGATTCGGCGACGCCTGCCTCGCCCGCACCCGCTGCTGCGCCTCCGGCAGCCCAGCCTGCGCCGGCGCCCCAGGCCACCCCCGCGGCGGCGCCAGCCCCGGCGAGCGCCGCGGCCGTGGCCGCGACAGATGGGCGTATCGCCATCGACGACTTCATGAAGGTCGAGCTGCGTGTCGCCAAGATCCTCGAGGCGGAGGCGGTGCCGAAGTCGAAGAAGTTGATCAAGATGAAGGTGGATGTCGGCGCCGAGCAACGGACCATCGTCGCCGGCATCGCCGAAGCCTATCAGCCCGATCAGCTCGTCGGGCGCACGATCGTGATCGTCGCCAACTTGAAGCCCGCCAAGCTGATGGGCATCGAATCGAACGGCATGGTCCTAGCGGCGAGTCCGGAAGGTGGATTGCCATCGCTGCTCGCCGTCGATCCGGCACTGCCGGCGGGGTCGCGTGTACGGTGACGCGCCGGTGCCGTAGAGCGGACGCTTCAGCGTCCGCGGATCCGCGCGGGCTGAAGCCCCCGCTCTACGAACATGATTGATTCGCATTGCCACTTGGCCGGTGAGGAATTCGCCGAAGACCTCCCGGCCGTGGTGGCGCGAGCGCGGGCGGCCGGCGTCGTGCGTGCGCTCGTCATCATCGGCGCCGAAGATCGAACCGAGCGGATGCAGGCGGCGAACGTCACTGCAGCCTGGGACGACGTTCGGTTCTCAATCGGTGTCCATCCGCACAAAGCCGGTCAGTTCGAGGCCAATCCTTCTGAAGCGGCTCAGACCACACGCGCGGCGATCGACGCCGAGCCGATGGCACGCGCGGTCGGCGAAATCGGACTCGACTATCACTACGACTTCTCACCGCGCGACGTCCAGCAGGCGGTGTTTCGTCAACAGTTGCGGCTCGCGCGCGAGTTGAAGCTGCCCGTCGTGATCCACACCCGCGAAGCGGAGGACGACACCTTTCAGATCCTCCGAGATGAGCAGGCGAGCGAGATCGGCGGCGTATTCCACTGCTTCACCGGTGATCGAGACATGGCGACGCGCGCGCTCGACGCCGGCTTTCACGTCTCGCTTGCCGGCATCGTCACGTTTCCGCGCGCGCTCGAGCTGAAAGAAGTGGCGCGGCTCGTGCCGATCGATCGATTGCTCGTCGAGACGGACAGTCCGTATCTCGCCCCGGTGCCTCATCGCGGGAAGCGCAACGAGCCCGCGCACGTCGTGCGCGTCGCCGAGGTCGTCGCGGAGCTGCGAGGCACGAACGTCGACGCGATCGACGACGCGACTTCAAAGAACTTTGCGCGGTTGTTTGTCCCGTAACTCCAACACGACACACGGATTAGGGCGCCGCTCGCGTTGACACTCCGCGCGCGGATGTGTTCTGATCGGTGCCGAGTTGAATCCCACCGCGCAGAAACCTTCCGCCGCTGTTCTTGCGCAGCTGTTCGAGCCGATTCGCGAGGACCTTCGAGGCGTGGAGCGCGAGTTCGCCCGCCACGTGCAATCCCAAGTCGCGCTGATCCCGACCATCGGCAACTACATTCAGGACGGCGGCGGCAAGCGCATCCGGCCCGCGGTGCTGCTGATGGCCGCGCGGATGGCGGGCTACACGGGCGAACGCGCGGTGCTCTATGCGTCGGTGCTCGAGTTCATTCACACCGCGACGCTGGTGCACGACGACATCATCGATGAGGCGGAATTGCGCCGCGGGCGCGACGCCGTGCACACGCGCTGGGGCAATCACATCACGGTGCTGTTCGGCGACTTCCTCTACCTGAAGTCGATGTCGCTCGCGCTCACGCAGGACAATCTCGAGATCATCCGACTGCTGTGCGACGTCACATTGCGCATTGTCGAAGGCGAGATCTACCAGCTGACCAAGAACGGCTGCGTCGAGCTCACCGAAGAAGAGCACTTCGACATCGTTCGGCGGAAGACGGCGTATCTCTTCGCCGGCTGCGCGCGCATCGGCGGGATGCTCGGTCCGACGACCCGCGAACAGCAGGAGGCGCTCTGGGACTACGGCCTCAACATCGGCATGGCGTTTCAGATCGTCGACGACCTGCTCGATTTCACCGGCGAGGCCGGGGCGCTCGGCAAACCAGTCGGCGGCGACCTGCGTGAAGGCAAGATGACGCTGGCGGTCATTCACCTGCGCGAGCGCGGGGACGCCCGCGCGGCCGCGCTGCTGCGAAAGCTCGTCAGCTCGCGCCACATCAGCCTCGACGAATGGCTCGAGATCCGAACGATGCTGGCGCAGTGTCGATCGATCGACTACGCGCAGCGGATCGCCTCGGAATACGTCGAGCGCGCCAAGAAGACGCTCTACGCGTTCCCGCCGTCCGAGGCGCGCGATGCGCTGATGTACCTGCCGGATTACGTCGTCTCGCGAGACAGGTAGGTGTGGATCCAGCATCGCGCATAGAAGCTCTTCGCCGCGAAATCCGCCACCACGAAGAACGCTATTACGTCCTCAACCAGCCGGAGATCGCCGACGCGGAATTCGACGCGTTGATGCGCGAGCTCCAGCAGCTCGAGACCGAACACCCTGACCTGGTCACACCAGACTCGCCGACCCAGCGGGTCGGCGGCCGCGTCAGCGAGAGCTTTCAGGACGTCCGTCACGCCGAGCCCATGCTGAGCCTCGACAATGCCTACGACGAGGCGGACCTGCGTGCGTTCGATGACCGCGTTCGCCGCGGGCTGACCGAGGCCGGCGTGCCGATCGACAAGGTCGACTACGTGACCGAGCTCAAGATCGACGGCGTCAGCATCGCGCTCACGTACGAGGACGGCCAGTTCGTTCGCGGCGCCACGAGAGGGAACGGCATCATTGGCGAGGACGTGACGATGAACGTCCGCACGATTCGCGCCATCCCGCTGCGGCTGACCGAGAAAATCCCCGGCCGCATCGAAGTACGCGGGGAGGTGTATCTCCCCAGGCAGGCGTTCGAGAAGATGAACCGCGAGCGCGAGGAGATCGGCGAACCGGTGTTCGCAAACCCGCGCAACGCCGCGGCTGGTGCGCTCCGCAACCTTGACCCGGCACTCGTTTCCAAGCGCGGGCTGCGGGCGTTTACCTACCAGCTCGTCGACGAGCGGTCGCGGCCGCCAACGCACGGCGAGACGCTGGAACGGCTGTCTCACTGGCGGCTGCCCGTCGAACCGCACTGGACCCGCTGCCACGGCATCGACGAGGTCTGGGCGTTCTGCGAGCGCTTCGCCGCCGAGCGCCGCAGCCTCGGGTTCGACACGGACGGAGTGGTCATCAAGGTCGACGCCATCGATCGACGCCGGCTGCTCGGGACCACGAGCAAGTTCCCTCGCTGGGCCGTGGCCTTCAAATACCCGGCCGAGCAGAAGACGACGCTGTTGAAGCGAATCGACGTGAACGTCGGGCGCACCGGCGCCGTGACGCCATTCGCCGTGATGGAGCCGGTGTTCGTCGGCGGCACGACCGTGACGATGGCGACGCTGCACAACGCGGACGACATCGCGCGCAAAGACATTCGCGAGGGCGACTGGGTGATCGTCGAAAAAGCCGGCGACGTCATCCCGCGCGTGGTCGCTCCGGTGCCGGGCCGACGATCGCCGGACTCCGCGCCGTGGGTCATGCCCACGACGTGCCCGGTGTGTGGCAGTGCGCTGCACCGCGAGGAAGAAGAGGCGGTCTGGCGGTGCGAGAACGTGTCGTGTCCTGCCAAGCTGCAGCGCGGCCTCGAGCACTTCGCGTCGCGGAGTGCGATGAACATCGAGGGGCTCGGGGAATCCTTGGTCGCTCAACTGATCGAGCACAACCTGGTTCGCGATTACTCGGATGTTTACAAGTTGACGACGCCGCAGCTTGCGACGCTCACGAGCAGCTCGCAGCGCAGCGACGGCAAGCTGATCGAGCGCCGGTTTGGCGAAAAGAACGCGGCGAAGGTCGTCGAACAGATCGAACGGAGCAAAGACAATCCGCTCTGGCGTCTGATCTACGGCTTGGGGATCAGGCACATCGGCGAACGGGGCGCCCAGGTGCTGGCGCGCGCGTTCGGGTCGATGGAGGCGATTGCGACCGCGTCACAGGAACACCTGCAGTCAACGAGCGACGTCGGGCCGGTGCTGGCCGAATCGGTCCGCAGCTGGTTCGACGAGCCCCGCAACCGCGAGCTGATCGACCGGCTGCGTCAGGCGGGCGTCCGCACGGAGGTGCCCGAGGAGGAGCGACAGGCGGCGGCCGGCCCAAAACCGCTCGCGGGCCGAACTTACGTCATTACCGGGACGCTCGAGTCGATGTCGCGCGAGCAGGCGACTGAGGCGTTGGAGGGGCTGGGCGCGAAGGTTGCCGGCTCGGTGAGCAAGAAGACCACCGGCGTGATCGTGGGGGCCGACGCGGGCAGCAAAGCCGATAAAGCGCGGGAGCTCGGCATTCCCACGCTCGACGAGCAGCAGTTCACGGCCTTGATCCTGAATCCTACTGAATCCTGATTCCTGAATCCTGATTCCTTATAATGATCCGAATGCCCCGGCGATTTCTGATCCTGACGGTGTGCCTGGCGGCGACGGTGTCGTTCGTCGTTGGCCTCATCGTCGCCGGATCGATGATCCCGGCGCCTGTGCACTCGGCGCCCAACCCGACGCGGGCAGCGATCCGGGCAACTCCGACGGCCGCCACGGGGTCGATCGTTGGCTCGTTCGCCGATATCGCCGATCGCCTGAACCCCGCCGTCGTCAACATCGACGCCAGCTCGCGCGGCAACGGACGGAGCCGCCGCCGCTACGAGTTCCAGCTGCCCGACAGTCCCGACTTGTTCGGCAGGCCGCCCGAACGTGAGCGGGAGGGGCCGCGGCGCGGAGCCGGCACCGGCTTCATCATCGACGCGGACGGATACATCCTGACGAATCACCACGTGATCGAGGACACCGATCGGGTGATGGTCCGTCTGGCTGACGGGCGAACGCTGAAGGCGGAACGTGTCGGATCGGATCCTGATACCGACATCGCGCTCATCAAGATCGAGTCGCCGCGACCGCTGCCTCACGCCGTGCTCGGCAACTCCGACTCACTTCGGGTCGGCGAATGGGTGATGGCGATCGGCAATCCACTTGCGTACGAACACACGGTCACCGTCGGCGTCATCAGCTTCATCGGACGGAAGCTGTTCAACTCGTCGCTCGATCGCTACATTCAGACGGACGCCGCCATCAACTTCGGCAACAGCGGCGGGCCACTGATCAACACGCGCGGCGAGGTGATTGGGATCAACGCCGCGATCAGCTCGCGGGCGTCGAACATCGGCTTCGCGGTTCCCATCAATCAGGCGAACGCGATCCTGCCGCAACTGCGCGAGAAAGGTCGCGTGTCGCGCGGTTATATCGGGGTCGCCTTGCGCGACGTCGATGCGGACCTGCAACGCTCGCTCAACCTGAGCACGACGAACGGCGCGCTCGTCCAGGACGTCACGGCCGGCTCACCGGGCGCTCGCGCGGGGCTGCGGGCCTACGACCTGATCACCTCCGTTGACGGCATGCCAGTGGCCCGCAACGACGAGCTGATTCAAACGATCGCGTCGCGGGCGCCGGGAACGATGGCGGCGCTGCAGGTCATCCGCGACGGCCGTTCGATGACCATCTCGGTGAAGCTGTCCGAGCGTCCCCCCAGCCGTCAGCAGAACCCGCCGTCCGACACACCGGTGCCGTCGAGCCAGCAGGGTCCGGTGCTCGGCATGTCTGTACGCGAGATCGATCCAGAGTTCGCGGCACGCTTCAACCTGCCGAAAGACCTGCAAGGGGTGATCGTCTCCCGCGTCGAGCCCATGGGCCCGGCGTACGACGCCGATATCGAGCGGGGACATGTGCTGCTCGAGATCAATCGACAGCCGGTGCGCTCGATCGACGACTATCGCCGCTTGACCGCGCACGCGCGACCCGGCGAAGTGATGGCGCTGTACGTCTTCAAACCCGAGATCCCGCGCCGCGAACTCCATACGGTCAAGATCGATTAATGGTATGTCGCTCCCACGCCGGGGGTGGCCGCTCCGTTGTCGCGGCCAGCACGACTACGGTCGAACATTCGTTGTGAGTAGTCCTCCTTCAGTAGAATCGGTCCACTAGTCCTTCGTTCCGTGTCTGTGTCCATGAAACCCAAAGTACTGGTCATCGATGACGAATCGGCCATCCGCGATTCGCTGAAGATGATTCTCGAGTACGAGGATTACCAGTTCGTCGGGGCCGCCGGCGGCCAGGATGGTCTCGCCGCCGTGCAGCGCGAGCGTCCGGATATTGTTCTCCTCGACATCAAGATGCCGGGCATGGACGGCCTCGAGGTGCTGAAGCAGTTGCACGCGCTCGACGAGACGCTTCCTGTCGTGATGATCTCCGGCCACGGCACCACGTCGACGGCGGTCGAGGCAGTACGCAGTGGGGCCGTCGACTTTCTCGACAAGCCGCTCAGCAGCGAGCGCGTGATCGTGACGCTGCAGAACGTCCTGCGTCAGTCGGAGCTGCGCACCGAGAACCGCGATCTGAAGATCGCGATGGAGTCGAAGTACGAGATCGTCGGGCAGAGTCCGGCGTTGCGCACGGTGCTCGAGTCGGTGACACGGGCCGCCCCGACGAATGCGACCGTACTGCTGCTCGGCGAGAGCGGCGTGGGCAAAGAGCTGGTCGCACGGACGATCCATCGCAACAGCCCGCGAGCCGGGCAGCGCTTCGTGCAGGTGAACTGCGCCGCCATCCCCGAGGAGCTGATCGAGTCGGAGCTGTTCGGGCACGAGAAGGGATCGTTTACCGGCGCGACCGAGAAGCAGGTCGGCAAGTTCGAGCAGGCCGACCGCGGCACGATCTTCCTCGACGAAGTCGGCGACATGAGCCAGAAGACGCAGGCCAAGGTGCTCCGTGTGCTGCAGGAGCAGGAGGTCGAGCGGCTGGGGTCGGCGCGCACGATCAAGGTGGACGTGCGCGTGATCGCCGCGACCAACAAGAACCTCGAGGAAGCGATCGAGCGCGGCGAGTTTCGAGAGGATCTTTACTTCCGGCTGAACGTGATCCCGATCGTGGTGCCGCCGCTGAGAGAGCGCCGCGAGGACATCCCACGGCTGGTGCAGCACTTTGCGAAGCGCACCGCCGAGGAGCACAACCTCAAGCCGAAGCGCTTCGACCAGGCCGCGCTCGATGCACTGCAACGGTATCGCTGGCGCGGCAACATCCGCGAACTGCGCAACACCGTCGAACGCCTGATGATCATGACGCCGGCCGACGTGATTCGCGCCGACGATCTGCCCGTCGATCTACGCAATGGCGATGGCCAACGGACCTTCGTGCCCGAGGCCGCGGCAGCGGCGCCCAAGGCCGGAGAGGCGCAACCGGCCAGTCCAACCACGTTGCGGGAGTTCAAAGACGCCGCCGAGCGCGCGTATCTCGTGCAGAAGCTGCGCGAGAACGCCTGGAACATCTCGAAGACCGCCGAGATCATCGACACGCCGCGCAGCAATCTCTACAAGAAGCTCGAACAATACGGAATAAAACAGGAAGTTGACGGCTAGTAAGTCCTTGGGCCTTCGTTCTCGGTCCGTTCCTGGTCCTTGGTCCGTCCTTGGTCCGTGGTCCAAAGTCCTTGGGGCAGCGGCGAGGCAGCCTTGGAAACGGACGGTACAATTGATCCGTCGCAGTCAGCCAGACGACCGCCCGCCTCCGCACCTCGGTGCTTCGGCGAGGCAGGCTCTGAAAGGAGCTTGCTTACCGGAGCCCGAAAGGGCGCCGGCGGGAGGAAAGTCCGAACTCCGAAGGGCAGTGCGCCGGGTAACGCCCGGGCAGGGTGACCTGACGGACAGTG
>Ga0111538_10001927_pt1 | contig 29084 bp, 35 predicted proteins | sample SoiMethybrSBSTD1_FD_79669 | JGI IMG/M metagenome (GOLD analysis project Ga0111538, IMG submission 79669) | Bulk soil microbial communities from a Populus tree surrounding site in Tennessee, USA - Soil MetaG P. TD hybrid SBSTD1 (version 2)... | ecosystem: Environmental > Terrestrial > Soil >... | reverse complement strand
GCATGACGGTCGGGGTGCGCAATCAGGTGGTGCGTCGTCATGTCTGACAACATTTTCGATGTTGACAACATCCTGGCGACGCAATCGGGGTTTTACGATGATGCGCCGATGCCCGGGGACGATGAGGACGCGTGTTGTCACTGTGGCGAACGTGTACGCGTTGACGATGAACGGGGCGAATGTGCGCACGGGATTTGCCACGCCCAATGCCTGATCGACGCGGGGTGTGTGATCGCCTGATGTTGCACGAATCGACAACATACCTCTGGGGCACATCGCATCATCCCGACCGGGGCGTGTACGAACCCCGGCACATGATCGACAACGACCAGGCGTTGTCGTGTGTGTCAACATTTCGGACATTGTGTGGGCGTGTTGTCACGTACGCATACGACTGGTCGACCCCGCTGTTGTCAACGTGTGCAACATGCGAACGCGTCGAACGTGCGGGGACGAAACAGCCTGTTTTGAAACGGATAACCGCTTAACACAAATTCGGTTGCGTTCCCCGCCAATCGGATGTATTGTTGTGTATGTAAACGACGAAGGAGGAACGGAATGGCACGCAGGACGAACAAAATCACGAAGGTTTGCAAGCGCACGGGTTTGACCGTGACGGGCACCCCCGACGAAATCGCGGAGTCGTTTTACCGCGACAAGTCGCAGAAGGACGGGTTTTCGCCGTGGTGCAAGGATGCCGAGCGCGAGTACAATCGTGCGTACCGCCTCGCCCTCAAGGCGGGTGAGGCATCGCGCAAGGCCGACGCGTCGCCCGATGGCGTTGTCGCGTTCGACAACGTGATGCAGGACGAGGGCGTTCGCACGCCGCGCAAATCGCATCAGGGCAACGGCAACGCGCCCGCGCAGGGCAAGCGCACGCCGAACGCGAAGGCGACGACGAAGGCACGCAAGCGCGCACGGCGCGCGAAGGCATCGGCGTAATCATCGCAAGGGCGCACACAATCGGCAACACGTGTGCGCCCCTCGATGGTTCATGTTGACAACGACGACAACGGAGGAGGCATCATGGCATCGTGGGGAACGGACAAGGCACGCGTGTACGTTGTCCTAAACGACAACACGCACACGCGGCGGCGGCGCATCGCGGTTGGGGTCATCATCGCGGTCGTGCTGTTCGCGGCGACGTTCATCGGTGGGCGTCACGTCGCGCACGCCGAGGGGTATTCGCAGGATTACGTCGAGCAGCGAGGTTCAACGGCGACGCGGTGCGCGGTTGTTGACGTACATGCAAACAAGGTCGTTATGGTCAAGCAGGGCGCCGGCGATACGATCATCAGGGTTGTTGCGTACGTTGACAACGGCGACAACATCGAATGGGAGGGGCACGTGTGGCGGTTTGCGCGTCGCCTCGTCACACAGGGCATCGGCACGGGTTTGCGAAGGGCGTGTCGGTGATGGGCACGGTCAACGTTTCAAACGGGGACATAATTCGCGTTCGACGTTTCGGCGTGGATCATGAATTTCAGGTTGAATTTTCGGGGGACGATAAAACGGGGGAAATCAATTTTGTACGCCCGGTTTACATGTGTCGAGCGTGCGAGGAAAATCAGGTTGACGAACCCGACAACATGCCGTATTGCCCCCGGTGTTTGATGGACGCGCAATTGTTCGCCGTATTACGTCGCATCGTTGACAACAATGTACCCGTGGCGCGTGTGCTTGAATGGGACGAAGAAAACATGCGCGGGGCACGAATTCGCGGTGAGCAATACATCGACATTGAATCATCGGCAATGGATTGGATTGCCGCAATGTCCCCCGACGAATTCAGGGATGAATTCGCCTCGTGCATTGCACGTTCGTTGCCCTCATACATGCGGGATGCCGTAGCCTCAAAACTCACCTAAACAATACAACACACGGCATGATAACGGCACCGATATGTTCGGTGTCGTTGTCGTTGCTGAATATAAATTCAATGCCCCCGACTGCCCCCTCCCTTTCTTCTTTAAAAGCATGACTCCGTTTACACATATGAATACATCGCCCCCGCTGAATTCCTCTAAAAAATTTGAAGCTTTATTCCCTTCGTCCATTTCGCGTTGTCATACATGCAAACGGAGGTTAAAGGCAGGGGTAATAGGGGAGGGGGTAATCCGGCCTAGGATCTCGCCGGGGAAGAGGGGGAAGGCTCTCTTCTCAGCACTGTGCTTTAGGCATTGGGTGGTTGATTTCCCTGGAAATACTGTGATAATGTGCAGACGCGCGTTCGACCTCCCCATAATCGCACGCGCCCTCGAGGCATAGGGGCTGTGACACCGCAGCACGGCCCCTATCCTCTCTCTCTCTCTCTCTCTCTCTCTCTCGGGGACCTCATTAGAGGCGCACGTGCGGAGGTCTTGCATCTCCAGCAGCCTCATCCCGCTACAAAACGTGCAGTCGAAGCGGGGAGAAGCCCGGATCGCTCAGAATCGCGCGGTGCTTCCGCAGAAGCCGGGTACAGCAAGAAAGGGCCTCCTAACCGGGGGCCTTTTCTTTGGTCTCTTCTACTGCTTGTTTCACCCTGTATACTCATCTCGCAAATCAGGAGGTGTGGTGTGCCAGAGGTTACAGGTGGGGCAACAGTCGTAGCGCCAGGCGCAGGAGCTGCTGTGTTGACAATCGCGGCTGCATCGATTCCTGCGGGTACGTACAGGGTCCAGGTGTCTGCGTACGTGTCGAATAACGCTGTCGCAGATGTCGGGAACATGAAACTTCAGAGAGGGGGAGTTGACCTCGTCAATCCACTTCCCCACGGTGTCAATGGGCAGGCGATCCAGAACCAGTACGACGAGGTTGCGTTCGACGGGTCACAGAACCTGACAGTGAACGCAATCGGGGCAGGCACGGCTGCAATCGAATACTTCGCGTCCGTTGAGCTCTATCGAACGGCGTAAACGAGAGGATGAGCGGGCGGCAGATGGGACCCGCATGGGAGGCCGTGCGCATTTGCAGGGAATGGAACCGAAGTGGAAGAAGAAGAAGGGGGTTCTGTTCAAGTCTGTGATGCTCGCAAGACAGGGGATGTCACGGACGCAGATCTCGAAGAGGTTGGGTCTATCTGCAGATACGATCTTCGTGTGGATCGCGAAGGCACGGCAGGGGGAAGAGCCAACTCTCGTCCGCTGGTTGGCACTGCTTGAACGGGCAGAGGCTGTCTATGAGGCGGGGATGGTCGACAAGATCACGGAGACTGCGCGTTCGACGCAACCGAACACGTGGCAGGCTGCCGCATGGATGCTCGAAAGGCGTGACCCTGAGTCCTGGGGTAGGAGAGATCGCACAGATGTCAAGGTTAACTCGGATAAACCACTCGTACAGGTGAATCAGCTTGTCCTTACAGACCCAGAAACCAGAGCAGCCTCAAGAGATTTCCTCCGAAGAGTCACGAGCGATAGCCCAGACATCACCATCGGGCCTGGCGTACGTGACGACGAGGAGGAACGCTCCGGGGAGTAGGTGGATTCATGCTCGGCACGTTGACTATTTAGACGAAAAGCTCGTCAATCTCGCCTCTGGGATGTACAAAGAGGAGGGGTATTTCGGGCTGATTGTCGAGGAACCTCCACGGCACGGGAAGTCTGAGCTGTGCTCTCACTACTTTCCAACGTGGTACCTCGGTGCGCGGCCAGATGATCGCATCATTCTCATCTCCTACGAGGAGACGTTCGCTGCAACCTGGGGGAGGAAGGTGCGTGATACAACGGAGGAGTGGGGGCCTGACCTGTATGGGATCACGGTTGACCCAAAAAATAGGTCTGCGGGGTCATGGAACATCGCGCAGCACCGTGGTGGGATGTACACAGCGGGTGCTCTTGGGTCTGTCACGGGGCGAGGGGCGAATGTCTTTGTCGTGGATGACCCGATTAAGAACTACGTCGAGGCGCAATCGCCTACTCTCCGTGACCGTACCTGGCATAACTGGAAGCAGACGTTGCGCACCCGTGCAGAACCTGGGTGTATCGCCCTTGTTATCGGTACGAGGTGGCACGAGGACGATCTGATCGGTCGGCTTCTGCAGGAGATGCACGAGGATCCCCTCGCGGATCAGTGGATTGTCGTGCGTCTGCCGGCAGTTGCGGAGGAACCTGATGAGGATTACCCAGAACCTGACCCTCTAGGCAGGGAAATCGGGGAACCTCTGTTTCCAGAACGGTGGCCTGTCGAGTTGCTGCAGCCGCACATGAGCAACTTGATGACTTGGAACGCTCTCTACCAGCAGCGCCCGGCTCCTGCAGAGGGAGCGATGTTCAAGGAGGATTGGTTCGAGATCGTGCCCATGCCTTCGGGGAAGTTCAAGAGAGTGATCCGATTCTTCGACACAGCTGCGTCTGACCCTGACGAGTTTGAGGACCCAGACTGGACAGTCGGTCTACTTTTGGGGGAGCATGAGGACGGGTTATACTACGTCCTTGACGTTCAGAGGTTCCGCAAGGAGGCTGGGAAGTTTGAGAAGGAGCTGCGCAAGATCATCTCTCGAGATCGTCTTGGAACCCGGTTCCGAATGGCACAGGAACCTGGATCTCAGGGTAAACTCTACATCCGATCAGTTGCTAAGTCGGTTTTTAGAGGGAGACCCTTCCGAGGCGTCAAAGAGACGGGTACGAAGATGCTCCGCGCAGAGACGTGTGCAGATGCAGCGGAGAGAGGGGAGATCAAGCTCCTTCGAGGTGCATGGAACAGAGAGTTCCTCAGAGAGGTAAGGCGCTTCCCGTTCGGAACCCATGATGACCAGGTTGACGCGTTGTCCGGTGCATACCAAGAGCTGACGAAACGAGGAAGGACAATGACTACATGGTAGATGACCTTACCTGGGCGCATGAGGCGTTCAAGCGTGACCGTCGCCGCAACTACTACAAGGTGTGCGCGAACTACTACGAAGGGGTCACGCCGATGACTTTCGCCACTGAGAAGTTCCAGTCTCTCTTCTTCCAGGTGTTCGGTCACTACAGAGAGAACCTCTGTGCCCCTGTAGTCGACTCGTTGCGCGACAGGCTGAGGATCACTGGGTTCAAGTCATCTGAGGCTGAGATTGAGGTCCAGAACCAGACATCTCCTGCAGGGATGCAGTTCCAGACCCGGAAACTCGATGACCCCGAAGGCACACGCGCCTGGGACCTGTGGACAGACAGCAGAATGGACCTGCGCTCCGTTGAGGTGCATGAAGAGGCACTGAAATGTGGAGACGGTTACGTCATTGTCTGGTTGAACGACGAAGGGAAGGTAGACATCGTGTCTCAGTACGCGGATGAGATGCGTGTCGAGTACGCGTCGAACAACTCGAAGAAGCTTAACCGCGCTGCGAAGATGTGGTGGGAGAATGAGGAAAAGGTGTGGAGGTTGAACATCTACACGCCGTTCCTCATCAAGAAGTACGTCTCCCGGGGAAGTAACTCGTACGATATGCCCCAGAACGTGCAGGGGTGGAGGGTGTATGAGCCGATGCTCGAAAATCCTTTCGAGATCGTACCTGTCTTCCACTTCCCGAACAGGACAGAGGGTTGTTATGGGGTATCTGAGATTTACGACGTCCGCTACATCCAGGATGCCCTCAACAAATCCGTAATTGACATGCTCGTAGCGATGGAGTTCGCTGCGTACAAACAAAGGTGGGTGGTCGGCTTTGAACCCGAACTTGACCCTGACACGGGGGAACCCGTCGACCAGAACGTGCGCAATTACGGTGCAGACAGGATGCAGGCGTTTCCGGATCCAGAAACAAAGGTGGGTCAGTTTGACGCTACTGATCTCAACCAGTTCCTGAAGGTCGGTGACAAGTTCTGGCAGTCGGCCTCACGCGTGACAGGCACACCTCTGCATTACTTCTTCATCACGCAGGGCGACTTCCCATCTGGCGAGGCGATCAAGTCAGCAGAAGGGAGATTCATCACGAAGATCTCTAATCGCCAGGTTGGGTGGGGAAACATCTGGGAAGACGTAATGACGTTCGCTATGCGCCTCGACTCAGGGGTTGCTGATGGTCTCGTTCTCAACTCCCTCTGGCGGGATGCGACCCCGAGGTCAGAAGCGGAACTCGCTGACACTGCAGTGAAGAAGAAGGCAGTTGGGGTACCGCGGTCGCAGATCCTGCGTGAACTCGGGTACTCGGAGGAGGAGATCGTTCAGTTTATCGCAGAGGCAGATTCTGAGGCGCAGGTGAAGGCGAAACAGGAGGCTGAACTGGCCCAGCAGATGAGGCCTACACCAACTGGTGACCAAGGACGGTCGAGACAGGGCGTACCGAGCTAAGGAGGATAGGTAGTGGCTGCATACAACAAGCACAACGATTTTGTGGAGCAGTTGGGTCTCGCGAAGCACAACTGCAACACGGATACCTTCAAAGTCCTGCTGACGAACACAGCGCCGACTGCAGCGAACACAATCAAGTCGGACCTGACTGAGATCTCGGCAGGCAACGGGTACACGGCAGGTGGAGAGGACACGCAGAACACGTGGGCTGAGGCTTCAGGTACGGCAACCTGCACAGGTACGAAGGTCGTGTGGACTGCTGCAGGCGGCACTATCGGGCCGTTCCGCTACGTCGATATGTACAACGACACGCAGACGTCTCCTGCAGACCCACTGATCGCATGGTGGGATTACGGGTCTGCGATCACGCTGCAGATCGGAGAGACGTTCTCGTGGAAGCCGAACAACTCTGACACCACGGGCTCGATCTTCACCCTCGCGTAATGGACGAAGCTAACGAGACAACAATCGTCGCAGGCAACCTCATCTTCGTCTGCTGCTCGAAGCCTGAGAATCTCGACAGGGTGGAAAAGCTGACGGAGAGTCTCACTGTCCGCTATTGCAGAGTGTGCGGGCGTAGGCACTTCGAGGGGAACGCAGAACCAGGTGTGTACAATTCGCGGGGGACTGCTCTGTGAAGAAGATCCTCTCCATCTTTGCACTCGTTGTTCTTCTCGTCTGTGGCATCTCTGTAGGAGTACTTGCTGCAGGTGGCACTGTGTTTTCGTTTACGTTCACGGACTCGAACCGGACGGTAACAGTTCCAGCGAAAACGTACACCTCAGCGACCAAGGTCAAGACGTTCACAGCACCTGCGCAGACGTACACGTTTGCGGGGCAGACGCATTCTGTCACGACAACGGTTCCAGACACAACGACAGCAGGCACGACGACCTCACAGATCGAGCCTGCCCCTATCGCAGGTCAAGGCTATGCGAAGGTGTTTGCAGACGAGTTCGATGGCACGGCGCTCGATACCACTGTTTGGAGCCCGAAGGAGTTCTGGGAGGATGAGCCTCGTCCTGGTGCTGTTGTTGTCTCAAATGGCACTGTGAAAATCTCAAACGCACGACCTTACTACGGAGACCAGTCGATCTCGACGGGACCTTACTGGGGTCTTGAGACAGCGAAGAAGTCCTGGATGTTCGGGTATTTCGAGGCACGGATGAAGTTCACAGACGCGAAGGGGTCATGGCCTGCGTTCTGGCTCCTCGCGCGTCAGCAGGCTGAGTGGCCTAATTACCCGTCCTGCACAGGTCGAGATCTCAACTTTGAACTGGACATCATGGAGTACCAGGGCGACGAGAGGACGCAGTTCTATGGGACGCAGCATCGGAACACGGGGGATGTCTGCGGGACGCCTGACACCACAAGGTCTGTCTTCACGAACCCTGGAATCCTTGCAGGTACGTGGCATACATTCTCTGTGAAGTGGACGGCTACTGACGTGACGTGGTACGTAGACGACGTACAGCAGGGCGCTCCGCAACCACTCTTCGACTCAGGCGACCAACAGATGGTCATGTCCCTGACGATGCAGGCCTGCGGCTGGGACTCTACGAACTCATGTGATGCCTCGACGCCAGATCCCCTCGTAACTGAGGTCGACTGGGTGCGGGTATGGCAGAAATAGATGACATGGACTGTCGACCAGGCGTCTCTTGGCCCTCGAGCTATCGAGGCAGGTTATGGAGATACATCCATGACCTTTACGTCAAATGTGGCGGTAGCTGCAGGAGCCTGGGCCATCATGCCAGCAGCATGGTTCTTTTCAGACACGTTAACCTCGGTAACGGACAACGGGCCAGGACTGACTTGGGCGCGCACACAGGTACGCCCAGACGCCACACAGGATCTTCGCCTCGCGTTCGCGTACGCCTACGCTCCTGCGGGCATTTCTTCAGGCACTATCTGGACGTTCACCTGGACAGGGGGCGACGTTGGCAACAAGGTGGCTGGAGGCTACTCGTTCCTCGGGGGCGACGCTTCCTCCTTCGATGCAGTCGTCACCTCTGCAACTGGTACAGGAACAGGCTGGTCGATCTCCTACACAACCGGTTTCGACAACGAGCTGGTAGTCGTCAACTCTTTCGCAGGCAACGGTCCAGGGAACACGATCACCTCTCCCTCTGTCGAGGACTGGGAGCAGGCTTCATCTGGCTCAACCATCGTTGCCTCTCACAGGATCGCAGGGGCAGCTGGTTCTGCAAGTGTGGCTGGAACGTGGGCATTTTCTGACTTCTGGGGCGCGTACGGCTTGAAGTTCAAGGAGGCAGCTGTAGCAGGTATCCCGTATGTTGAAGTCGACTACTCTCAATTTCCGAAATCTCCAATTAGGCAGGGGGTGTACAGGTGATTAATCTGATTGGTCACGCTACCACACCAGATGAACTTGAAGTCATCACAGGTGCGGCAGCGACGATTGATGTCCATGTGTCGCATGTGGATGCCTCGGATGCTGCCCCTCCTGTTCCTGAGAATCCGGACGCGACTCCGACGCTCATCACCACTGCGACGACGACAGTTATCTGCACAGCACCGACGAGTGCCTCGAAGGTGAGGAACGTCAAAGGGATGACAATCCGTAACCGTGACGCTTCCCTCTCTTGCCAGGTCACTGTGCAGATCGACGCGAACTCGTTTGGCGCAAACGTCATCCAGTTGCACTCAGCGAACCTTGCGCCTGGAGAGTGTCTTGAGTACATCGAAGGTGTCGGTTTCTTCAAACTCGCAGCATCTCCGTCTGCACCTATCGGGACGAGTTTCCTCGTCACTCCTCCTGCAGCAGGCTTTGCGTCAGACACCTACCTTGCGAACACGGCACTCCCGCTGACTGGGATCGGGGCCCTGCGGATCGGGCGCACCTTCCACTGGCGCCTCATGATCTCGAAGACGGCAGCAGGTACTGCAACTCCGATCTTGACTGTGCGCGTCGGGACTGCAGGTACGACAGCAGACACTGCACGTCTGACCTTCACCTGGGGTGCGGGTACAGCAGCGGCGGATCGAGGTGAGATCGAACTTGACGTGAAGTTCACGGCCATCGGAGCGTCTGCTGTCCTGAGGGGCAAGGCGAACTGGACAACGAACCTGCAGACGACAGGCCTCACGAACGCAGTGAAGGCTCTGACCGTGACGAGTGCAGCGTTTGACGCTACAACAGCAGGACTCCTCATCGGGTTGAGCTACAACGGCGGAACCTCGGCAGTTCACACCTACGAGGATATGAACGCCACTACTGAAGATCTGTAATGGCTGTCGGGTTATTCGATCCAGAACTCACTGGGAGTGGCTGGTTTGATGAAACCCTCGATAGCAGTGGTTGGTTTGACGAAGACCTTGTAGGACCTACTGCAGCTGCCTACACGCTCGATGCACAACCTGGTTCGTATGCTGTCAGTGGTGTAGCTGCATCACTTGTCAGGGGACTCATGGTGAACGCTGTGCCTGGGTCCTATGGAGTCACAGGTCTCGCTGCAACACTCGCACGCGGCCTTGTCGTTAACGCTGTTCCTGGCACCTACGCAGTCACGGGGGTTGCTGCGACCCTTGCACGTGGGTACTTCATCAATGCCCAGTCAGGTAACTACGTTGTCACAGGGTTTGTTGCAGATCTCAAGCCGCCTTACTTCCTCGATGCTCAGCCTGGAACCTACGCAGTGTCTGGTGTTGCTGCTTCTGTTGTTTCGGGTAAGGTCGTCAACGCAGCACCTGGTGTCTACGCAGTAACAGGCACACAGGCGGGATTGGTCGTCGGGCGCGTTCTGACCGCAGATCCGGGAGCGTACGCGTTGACGGGCGCTGCTGCGATCCTTGCACGAGGACTGTTCATCAATGCAGCACCTGGGGTGTACGTCGTGACAGGAGTAGCTGCATCTCTTCTGACCGCTAGGATGCTCAATGCGCAGCCTGGCGTCTACGTGATCTCTGGAGTAGATGCGACACTCGTTTACTCGCAGGCAGCGATCAACTACATCCTCGACGCTCAGCCTGGTGCCTACGGGGTCACGGGAGTTGCAGCAGGAGTACTTGCAGCGAGGCTCCTCAACGCACAACCAGGTGCCTATTCCCTCTCTGGTATCCTGGCGACGTTGCTTGCGACACGGACACTGAACGCTCAACCTGGGTCGTACCTCTACACAGGTTCACAGGCACAGGTCGTTGCGGGACGAGTCATCAATGCGGCACCGGGTGTGTACGTTGTCACAGGTGTCAACGCAGGAGTGCTTGCTGCGAGAATTCTCGCTGCGAATCCAGGTGCCTACGTCCTCGTAGGCTTCGACGCGAATCTCCAGTCGAGTCAGATCATTGTCATTCCTGCAGGTGAGGTTGACCTCGAGGCTACACTTGTGAAGGTGACTCTGAACTCTGGGATCGCAGGAGATCTCGAAGCTGGTGTTGGCAAGGTCACCCTTGAAGGTGTCACAGGGGAAGACCTTGAGGCGACAATTAAGAAGGTGGTGCAGTAATGGCGACGATTGTTGCAGACAAGGGTGCAGACAACATCTTCGAGCTTGATGTGCCGATTGCACTCTCTCAGGCGAGTGACAAGATCTGGTTCACGGCGAAGAGGTCCCTTGATGATCTAGACGCGGATGCTGTGATCCGCAAGGGACTGAATGTTGCGGGAGGCCTGTCAGGTATCACGGTCACGGATGAACCGAACGGGAAGTTCCAGGTTGTCCTTTCTCCTGCAGACACAGCGTCGATCACAGATGAGGCACTCGCGTATGACGTGAAGGTGATGCCTGCGTCCTCCTCGAAAGGACAACAGGTGCAGCGTGGAACACTCCGCATCCGCAAGACAGTGACCAAGGCGACCTCTTAGTAGAGTTTCTACTACTGAGTTGAGGTTAGCGAGATCTTCGACTACTCTAGCGCGTAGAAAGGAGAGTGCAAATGCTCGATCCGTTTCACACAATCCATTTCCAGTCAGATCCTGGTGATCCTGGAGATGGTGGAGGAGACCCAGATCCCGGTGATCCCACTCCTCCCGCGCCCCAGGAGGGCGAACCTGACCAGCAGGTCGATCCGAAGGAAAAGGAACTTCAGGCAACCCGAAAGGAAGCCGCGAAGTACCGCACTGAACTTCGGAAGGCTCAAGCCAAAGTCGAGGAACTTGAAGGGAAGGACAAGAGCGAGTTGGAGAAGGCCCAGACCAGAGCGGAGAAACTGCAGGAGCGTGCAGACGCCCTTGCTGAGAAGAACCGCATGTTCCAGGCTCGAATCATCGCCGGCGAACTCGGTGTTGACCCAGACGCCCGTGCAGACGCAGCGCGCCTGCTCGATTGGGACAAGATCGAAGACCCGGAGGATGAGGACCAAGTCGCAGAAGCACTTCAGGAACTCGTCAAGGCTCGTCCGTACCTTCTCGGCAGGACCGCAGGAGGCGCAGATCAGTCGGCAGGCCGCACTCGTCAAACTGGTGAGGAAACGGACATGAACGCGCTCATCCGAGCGGGTTCAGGAAGGGCGTAACCGACCAGGAGTAAGAGATGCCATACGCAAACGTCATCTCACGCTCCAACGTCTCTGCGCTGATCCCGGAAGAGGTTTCGTCCGAGATCATCCAGAACGTTGCAGATCAGTCTGCTGCCCTTCGCCTGTTCCGCCGAGTGACGATGGGAAGCAACCAGCAGCGGATGCCAGTACTCGCCGCTCTGCCCACTGCCTACTTCGTCAACGGTGACACCGGCCTGAAGCAGACGACTGAAATGGCGTGGGACAACAAGTTCCTGAACGCCGAAGAGATCGCAGCGATCGTCCCCATCCCGGAGGCGGTGCTCGATGATGCATCCTTCGACGTTTGGGCGGAGATTCGTCCGAGGCTGGAAGAGGCGATTGGGCGCACGCTCGATGCAGCCATCTTCTTCGGAACGAACAAGCCCTCCTCGTGGCCTTCGGATGTGGTCACGGCTGCAATCGCGGCGGGCAACTCGTACACCAGGGGCACAGCAACTGCAGCCCAGGGTGGAATCGCGGAAGACCTGAACCAGACGATGGCCCTTGTCGAGGCGGATGGTTTTGCCCCGTCTGGGTTCGTCACTCGTACAACCTACAAGGCGCGCCTGCGCTCCGCTCGTGACACGACGGGCCAGCGTCTCCTTGATGTAACCAACAGCTCAATCGAGGGTGAGACACTCATGTACGTCATGCCGGGCCTGTGGCCTACGGGTTCAGGTTCTGCAGAGATGTTCGTGGGTGACTTCTCTCAGGGCATCCTCGCTGTCCGGCAAGACATCACGTACAAGGTCCTCGACCAGGCCGTGATTCAGGACAACCTCGGTGCCATCCAGTACAACCTGCCACAGCAGGATATGGTCGCGCTGCGCGTCGTAGCGCGATTCGCCTGGCAGGTTCCGAACCCGATCAACTACGAGCAGGGCACGGAAGCCTCGCGCTATCCGTTCGCCGTGCTCAGGGCGCCGTAGTAGGAAGGAGACGAAGAGATGGCAACCGTTCAGATCCTCGTCGCCAATCCGACCACTGCGGACGTCACTGTCAACGCGAAGGTGGCGAAGGCAGGGAAGGTCACGCAGCTCGGGCTGGACGACACGACCACAGAGGCGGAGCAGTTCCTCGCGGCAAAGTGTGCGCTCATTTCACTTTCCGCGCAGTCCTCGCTCTCATCGCGCCTCGCTGCTACCTACAGGCTGTACAGGCAGCAGCACCTGCAGTAGATGGCACTTACGCCGGAAGAGCAGCGGGCGCTCGATTACAGGGCGTCCGCTCGGCGTAGGTTCAGGTTTCAGAGGTTCCTGCAAGGACAACTGAAGCCTCCTGGCGGCCCAGCACGTCAGGTGAAAGAGCGCTGGGAACCAATCATCAACAGAGAAAGGATCTTCGATGGCAGGAAGCGCGTTTGAAGATCAGACAGTCGACGAGATCGACGTCTCTTCTCTCTCTGACGAGGAACTTCAGGACATTGTGGACAACGATGACCGCTCAACGCTTGTGGAGAAGGCTCAGTCCGAGCAGTCCCGTCGCGCCAGTGACGACGGTGAACCTCCGGCAACCTCGGACAAGCTTGCAGGCGACAAGGCGTTCTCCGTCACGTCTCTCAACTCCCCTGACGATCCAGTCGAGAGGGCAGAAGCCTTCGGGATCAACCCGGAGGGCATCAACCCGGACCTCGACGCAGGTCAATTGCAGGTCCAGGACTACTTCGACGCGGTCGAGGAGTCCGGAGTCATCCCGCCCACGGGTGGGCCTCCTTCCGACGCACTGACGCTGAAGGCCGTTACCCAGCGTGAGGCTGAGGAGAAGAAGGCTGCCCGAGAGGCTCGCGAAGCTGAACTGAGCGGGTAGTGACTGAAGCAGAAGTCAGAGGCAGGATCATGCTGTTCGCTGATGGCGACACTGATCCTGCCCTGGCTCCTGAAGATCTCGACGTCCTGGTGAATATGTGCCGGATTGTCGATGTAAACGGTGTGCTTCCAACAGACACCTCATGGACACCTACCTACAACATCAACTACGGAATCGCACAGGCCTGGCTTGTCAAGGCAGGGCGAACAGCAAATCGTTACCTGTTTATGACGGGTGGCAAGATGCTGTCACGCCAGCAATACTTTGACCACTGTATGGAGATGCACCGTAAGTTCCTCTCACGGGGACAGGTCATGGCCGTCAGGTTCACGCCAGAGTCAGACGTGCTTCCGTACGCGGTAGAGAACAACTGGAATGCCGGTATCTGACGATGAACTCACCAGTCTGAGAGATGACCTTGAGACCTGGTTCGAGGACACGTGTGACATTTTCCGTGTCACGGGGGCAGATGATCCATACGGTGGACACTCACGAACGCACGGGTCGACTGCTCTCTACTCTGACGTACCGTGCATGGTCGAATCAGGTGCGGCCCAGGACCAGGAACGTCTCTTCGCAGGTGCTATAGCTGAAGTTCAGGTTTTCACAGTCAGTTTGCCTGCAGACACAGATGTCCTAGTTGGGGACCACCTCGTTGTCCACGCGCACGATTCAACGGACAACATCCACCTGCATATCCACGCTGTGTTGTCTCCTGAAACCTTGGAGATCGAGCGACGGGTCGTTGCAGTAGAAACAGAACGACTTCAGGAGCCCCATGGCTAAGACAACGCTCAGGGGCAAAGGTGGAATGGGCATCGTCGTTATCTGGAATCGCATTCCGGAACTGCTTGTTGCTGTCGAGGCGAACACTCGTATGGCTGTGAAGAAGCAGGCAGACGAGATCGCTGCAGATGCACGCGCAAGGGCGCCTGTGCGAACAGGTTTCTTGCGTTCCTCGATTCAGGCTGTGTCCATTGAGGCAGGGCACTCTGCAGAGGTACAGGTTGGTGCACCCTACGGTGCTTTCGTTGAGTACGGCACCTACAAGATGGCTGCCCAGCCTTATCTCGCTCCTGCTGTCGAGGCTCACAAGAACGCCTTCTTCGACGCCTGTGGTAGAGGAGCAGTGAAGTTCTGATGCCAGCGAATCAGAATGAAGAACTGCATACTGCAGAGTGGATCACGGCGAAGGTCAGGGCGGACACAGGTGCAGGAGGACTAATGGAGACGGGTGACCCAATGATCTCGGGCATCTTCTTCGGGCTCATCCCGCCTGACATAGAACCTCCTGCTGTGCGCTTCCACGTGCAGACGCGGAATGACGTACGCGGCATCGGGAATCCGACAGAACGGATCATGGTGCAACTCGACTGGCTCATCGCAGCCGTGACGAAAGGACGAGGCCTCGCCCCCCTCGTACCAATCGCAGATAGGCTCGACACCGTCCTGCACGATACGAACGGTGAGACGTCAACGATCAGGGTAATGTCCTGTGTCCGGATAGAGTCCTTCACTCTTCCTGAAGAAGAAGACACCGAGGAAGGGTATAGACATGCCGGGGGACTCTACCGTACAATAGTCCAGAGCAAGTAGGAGGAGTGTAAATGGCTGAACGATCAGCACTGACGCAGGGCGTTCAGATCGGTGTCGAATCCACGCCGGGCACGAACGTCGCTGCCAACAAGAAGCTCAACTCCATCGGATTCGTTCCAGGAGTCGCTGTGGACATGCAGCGATTTCGGGCGTTCGGAAACAAGTTCGCCACAATCGAGACTCCCGGCAAGGAGTTTGTCGAGTTCGACCTCGATGGTGTTGGCGACTACTCCGAACTGATCTATGCGTTCGCGTCAGCAATCGTCGCGCCGTCCGCACCTTCTGTCTCGGACACGTCAGCGCAGACGTGGACCTTCACGCCGGCGACCTCAGCAGAGGACACGCCGAAGACGTACACCATCGAGGTCGGTGGAGTCGTCAGGGCGCACAAGTTCAACTACGGCCTCATCAATGCAGTCGAGATCACCCTCAACAGAGACGGTGTGACGATTGGCGGAGGTGGATTCGGGCAGCGCATTTCGGACGGTATCACGATGACCGCCGGTCCGACCTCCCTTGCTCAGGTTCCGGTACTCCCAACGGACATCGACATCTACCTCGACACGACGTCCGCAGGTCTCGGGACGACGAAACTCACGCGCTGCATCGAGGCGACACTCACCCTCGGTGACAGGTACGCTCCTGTCTGGGTGCTGAACACAGCGAACAACTCCTACGCCGCGCATGTTGAGACTGAACCGACTGCACAGGTCGCGTTGACCCTCGAGGCAGATGCTGCAGGCATGGCGTGGTTGACCGATATGCGTGGAGGTACGACCAAGTTCCTCCGTATCAAGGCAACATCACCCACGCTCGCAGGTGCAGCGACTGTTCCGTACTCGTGGACGTGGGACTGCGCTGTCAAGGTCGCAGATGTTGGTGACTTTGATGAGAACGAAGGCCTCTACGTGATCGACATTACCTACGATATGGTACATGACGGTGCGTGGGGTAAGGCCTTCACGACCAACGTCGTCAACAAGGTCTCGGCTCTCTAAAGGAGGGACATGGCTGATAAGAACTCAAAGGCAGCTGAGGAATGGGCCGCTACCGGTCCAGTCGTGGACCCGAAGTACAACCCGCGAGAGGATCCAGGTCCGCAGAGGGTCGAGGACGATCCGAAGTTCATCGACAAGCACATCCTCCGCGGGCGTACGCTTGCGAAGAGCGACAGCAAGGAAGTGCCGCTTGAGGACTCGTACAGGGACGACACGTCTGCACTCGCTTCGGATGCTGTCGAACTTGCAGAGGCCCCTCCAGAGGGGTAGTTTCAACAAAGGAGAGATATGCCGCTTCGTGTTAACCAGCTGAAAGGTGCCAACCGAGTAGTTGACATTCCAGTCGAGGGTGAGGATGAACCGATCAGGGTGGAGTACAAGCCTGGCGAACTCACTCTCGAGATCTCGGACAAGATCAAAGATGCGATGGAGGGTGGGTTCGAGGGCGACGTTGCAGGTCTCGTTCTTGAGCCCATCCTTGTCGATTGGGATCTTCTCCGTGAGGATGGAACCCCTCTTCCGTGCAACGGTGAGGAGATCAAGAGGTTGCCGCTGGTGGTTCTCGGCACCATCATGCAAGGGATCTCCCAAGACCTGATGCCGGACCCTCAGAAGTCCGGGACCTCACCAAGTACCTCCAATTCGACGGACGAGCAGGACGCGTCCCGGACTGGTTCCTTCTTCAGCGAGCAGCCGATCGATTTGGCTGCCCACCGTGGGTCGTAGTCGAGAAACCCGTCTGGTACTACAACCACGTGATCGCTGTTATGTCCGCTGAGGGGCAAGCAGAAGAGAAGAAGCAGAAGAAAATGAATCGGTTCTTCGGACGCAAGAGGTAGATGCCACTCACTGTCGCCCAGCTCGTAGCACGCCTGACTGCAGACACCTCTGGGTTCTACAGGTCGATGGCGATTGCGAACGCGTCCATGCTGCGTACGGGCGGCCTCGTGACACGTGCGGCTGCCGGTATCGGTCTCGCAGTGACTGGTATCGGCATTGTGTCGCTTCGCGCTGCAGGTAACTTCCAGCAGTCAATGAACATCCTCCAGGCTGTGTCGGGCGCGACTGCAGACCAGATGAACGCACTCGACAAGGAAGCGATTGCCCTTGGTGCAGATTTCAAACTGCCGAACGTGTCTGCGAAGGATGCAGCGGACGCGATGCAGGAACTCGCTAAAGGTGGTCTATCCGTCAACCAGATCCTCGGTGCGACCCGCGGGACCCTGCAACTGGGTCTTGCAGCGAACATGGGGTTCGCAGACTCGGCAACGATTGTCGCACGTGCGCTGTCTGCGTTCTCCCTGAACGGTAAGGAAGCGACGACTGTTGCCGATCTCTTCACGGCGACTGCAAACAAGTCGACTGCGGACATGACTGACGTGGCACTCGGTTTCCAGATGGCGTCTGCACAGTTCGCTGGTACGGGGCACACGATTGACGAACTGACGACCTCCCTAGGTCTGATGGCGAACGCAGGAGTTGTCGGGTCTGATGCAGGTACGTCCCTGAAGACGATGATTAACCGTCTGACTGCTCCCACGCAGAAGGCATCTGATCTGATGAAAGAGCTCGGTATTCAGGTCTATGACTCTTCAGGGAACATGAAGAGCATGCCTGAGATCATCACCGAACTGAATAGTGCGATGGACGGGATGTCGCAGAAACAGAGGAATGCTGCCCTCTATACGATCTTCGGGTCTGACGCGATTCGTGCTGCGCGGATCCAAATGCGGGCAGGTACGGACGGGTGGAACAAGTTCCATGATGCAATCACGAAGGGGGGAGAAGCGCAGCAGTTTGCAGAGGCACGCACCAAAGGCTTTAACGGTGCGCTGCAGGCGTTCGGATCTGCTGCAGAGACGCTTGCGATTCAGTTGGGTACAGCGCTTTTGCCAGCGGCAGAGTCTCTTGTGCGCGCTATGTCACGGTTTATTGCCTCGATTGACCCTGACAGGATTATCGCTTTCTTCTCTGCTATCTCTTCTGGTGTGGAGGCAATCTATAACCTCATCACAGGGGTGCCGGTCCTTACGGCACTTGTTGCAGGTCTCACTGCCGCGTTTGTGACCTACAAGACGATTACGATGGCAGTATCAACTGCAACGAAGGCCTACGCAGCAGCAATGTTCTTGCTTGATGCAGCAATGGCTGCGAACCCTGTTGTCCTGCTTGTTGCAGCACTTGTAGGTCTTGGTGTTGCACTTGTCGTGCTGTGGAAGCGCTCAGAGACATTTAGGAACATCGTACTAGGGACATGGGAGGTTCTGAAGTCCTCTGTCCTTGCGACTGTGAACTTCATCCGTGACCACTGGATGCTGCTCGCTGTTATCTTCTCAGGAGGTCTACTCGCCCTTCCTGCTCTCGTGTTCAAGTACTTCAACCAGATCAAGAACATCGCTACAAGGATTTTCACAGCGATCGCAGGGTTCTTCCGTAAGTGGTGGCCTCTACTTCTAGTCATCATGACTCTCGGCACTGCACTCATCGCAGCAGCGATTATTCGCAAGTGGCGCTCGATCTACAACCTGACTGTCTCCATCTTCAATGCAGTCAAAGGATTCATCTCTGACGTTGTTGGCGCCATCGTCGGTGTCGTCAAGACAGTGCTCTCTCCAGTCGTGGGGGTGGTGCGCACGATTTGGAACCGAGTGAAAGAGGCTGCCTCAACCGTCATTGAGACAATCAAGACGATGATCTCTAACAAGTTCAACGGCATCATCGACGTAATCAGAGGGTTCGTTGGACTGTTTCTCGGATATGGCATGCAACTCGGCAAGGCGATTGTCGATGGGATCATCTCAGGAATCGGTGACCTCGCGAGCAGGTTGGGCGGAGCAATTGTCGATGGTGCAGAAGGAGCGCTTTCGTGGGCGAAGAAGGGTCTTGGGATTGATTCGCCGTCGAAGGTGTTTCGTGACCAGGTTGGCGTGCCGATCTCTCAAGGCATCGCGGAAGGTATTGCGAAGGGTGCAGCAGCAATCCCACGCTCTTTGTCTCACGAGGTACGACACATGGTCCAACACGTCACAGGGACCCCCTCCCGTCAACCTCAGAGCGTTGGAGCGTTGCGTCAGTCTGTACCCGCGAATAACCCAGTCACTGTGCATCTCAACGTTGGAACGATTATCGGATTGGGTTCACGCGATGTTGCCGACGAACTCTACAAGCTCGTACGCATGGGTCAAACCAGGTACGAGATGTCGAACGGAGCTGCCTAGTGCCAGCCTACACTCAGCAAACCTGGGTTGACAATGATGTAACGAAGCCAGTGTCTGCAGCACGGCTAGGGTACATGGAACAGGGAATCGACCGTGCATCTATTCAGACAGTATCTTCACTGCCTGGATCTCCGTTCGATGGTCAGGAGGTTTACTACGTCGCTGACGCAACGAACGGAATCAAGTGGCACCTCATATACAGGTCTGCGTCCGCATCCTCCTACAAGTGGGAGTTCGTTGGAGGTCCTCCTCTGTACGCGATTATCGCTACTCTTGAAACATCCTCTACTAACACCTACTTGGATCTCGCAACTAACGGTCCCCAGATCACTCTGCCCCTCGGAGGAGACTACGAGGTTGACTTTGGAGCGCAGCACTTCAACGCAACTGCAGGGAATGACGCGTTTGTAACTCCGAAGTTTGGTGCAGCAGCAACAGCGGATGCTGATGGGTTCACGACAAGAGCAACGAACAGGGCAGCTGGGATGAAGAAAGTTGTGAAGACTGGACTTGCAGCTTCAGCAGTTGTCAAGCTCCAGTATCGGGTATCTGGAGGTACCCAGGGTACTTGGTTTGACAGATGGCTGTCGATTAAACCTGTTAGGGTTGCGTAGATGCAGGTCACATCAACTGCTCAGACGACAGATACTGACGAGGTAACAGAGCAGCCCATCAACCCTCTCCATGTTCTGTGGGTGTCGTTTGACCCTCCGGACGTGCAAGACAAGTCCTGGGTTGACGTTTCAGACAGATTGCAGAACTGGAGTGTTGAGGGTGGGCGTGACTCTGAACTCGCAGACTTCGATGCCACGGTCGGCAACTACATACTGCGGAATAAGGACGGGTTCCTTAATCCACTGAACATGCCGACGATGAGGTACCTCGAGTTCTGGGGAGACTTCGAGAACGCAGGTACGGGAGTGGCACCTGAGTGGACAGAATTGAACGGACTCATTGAGGCATTCTCTGCTTCTGCGCAGTTCACAACTGACTCCTCTAACAAGCGTCTCGGCACCAAGTGTGGTAAGTTCACTGTTCGGTCAGGAGACCAGTTCTCGACATCCACAGGAGAACGCTGTGAGGTGCGTCGAGGTAACCCGAACGGTGGGTTCGGAACAGGCAACCTAGACGGCCAGGTGATCGCGTACTTCATCTCCTGGAGTCCTGAGGGGCCATGGACCCACCCGACAGGTTGGGAGATTTTCCACCAGCAGCATTGCATCGGGGACTCACGCTTCGGGCAGGCCCCTCTACGTGTTCAGGTTAATGCAGCACGGACACGCTACATGTTTTCACTTGACACAGGAGAGTTCCCGACCCTGACAGATGCAAACAACGGAACGAACGCAGGTACCAACAAGGACTACGAAATGCTGCCCTTTGAGGCAGACGCCTGGGTCGATCTGCGCTACATCATCAAGTGGTCAACAAAGAAAGATGGCTTCATCATGGTGCAGATGCGCAGATGGGGCGAGGAGTGGAAGACTTTTGCTCTGGAATCCGGCATCCAGACGATTCCAATGGTGAAGGGTGACGCAACAGTTCCTCCTATTGCAGACAAGATTGGCCTCTACAGGAACGCGTCAGCATTTACAAACGTTGTCCGCCACGATGCTTATTGTGTCGGACATACGCTCGCAGACGTGACGCCAGAGACACGGCCGAGTGTCTACCAAACGGTAGGCCTCAACAAGGTCATCCACCAGATCATCGAGAACTCAGATTTTGAGACAAACAAGAACGGCATCTCGTCTGCAGGTGGGGGCACAACAACGACGACACAGGACACGACGAGGTCTGCGCATGGGACAGGTTCCCTGAAGGTTGTCACGAATGGCGCAGCTTCTGGGCAAGGTGTGTTCATCGCACAGGCACCCTCAAACGCATCCTTCACTGGCCTCATTGCAGGCAACACTTACTTTGCTGCGATCCTTATGTCGGGGGATGCCTTCGACCAGATCCGGATCGGTATCGAGTGGCGCAATTCCGCAGACACAGTTCTCTCCACTACCTTCTCCACTCCAAGGTCTGCACGTACTGATTTCAGGTGGATTTACTTGATCGCGACTGCACCTGCGAACACAGCACGTGCTCGCGTGAGAGTATCCCTGTCAGGAACTGCTGCAACGACGTTCTGGCTTGACGATGGCATCTTCTGTGAATCTGCAGTACCTGTTCTGCCTCTACGCACAGATAACGTCACAGGTGGAGTCACGGGGGAAACAGCAGCATTCGATTCAGCAAATATTCTGGGTGGTCCCATGGCTGGACTCGTTCGACAGAATAGGACTATCTGGCACAGGATTCAGACAAATGGAAAGACCTACCCTGTCTTCTACGGGTACACGGACACGTGGGGACCAACCTGGGATGATTCAGGCATCGGGGAGATGACAGCGAGAATGCGTGCTACGGATGGACGCAAGTTCTTCGCTAGGTCGAACTTCATTCACTCTCTCCCTGACGTTGTAGAGTACGATGAGTTGCAGCAGGCAGACGATCCTTTCGTTCTCTACAACCTCGACGAGCAAAGAGGCACGAAGATGGTTGCCCACACGAAGGTAATCAAGTACAAGAAAGGGCCGAAGAAAGGGAAGAAGAAGAGAATCAAGAAGTGGCGTACTCGCGAGACACGTGCAGACCTGACAGGTATCGCCGGGCCTTCTGGTACCTACAAGAACACTCCACTTCTTGGGGAAGAAGGTCCAATCTTTGGAGATGACGCTACGTGTGTGCGGTTTAGAAAAGCGCAGAATGAGTACGCCACCTTCACGATTGATTCTGGCGAACTCGTGGACACAGAGGAGATCACCATCGAGGCCTGGGTAAATCTCGACAGCCTCTCCTCTGATATGACCATCTTCTCTTTCCCGAAGACAACCAAGGCTGGAGTTGACTTCATTCCAGGGTTTGTCCGGATCGATGCAGGCGGAGGAGTATCTTGGGAGATTGAAGATGAGTTTGGTGCAGACGGAGTTGTCTTTGCTGGAACCACGAGTGTAGGGACTTGGTACCACGTCTGTGCTACACGAGCAGATGGTGGAGAGATGTTCGTGTACCTCAACGGAGTTGAGGTTGGGTCTTCTCTTGGCATCGTGAACGCTACTGCTGTCGCGGGCACCTGTGCTATTGGAAGGAACCAGTGGATCGCAGGTCTTGGAAGTGCAGGTGCTTACTTCGATGGGCGAATTGCACGGTTGGGTATCTACGAGAAATTCTTCACCGTAGATCGCGCGCTTGCAAGGTACAACGCTGCGTTCTACGGGTTAGAGGAGTCACTATCTGGCGAGCGCCTCGTCAACGTCCTGAACACAATGGGGAAGTTTTCTCTCCCCTACCAGATCGATCCTGGAACGAAGACGATGGTACCTGCGAGATACGCAGGACTGCCCCCACAGGAACTCCTTGATGAAGTTCTCTTCGCAGAGACGGAACCTTCATTGTTTTTCTTCTCACGTGAAGGGTACCCGACGTTCCGTGACAACGACTACAGAGAAGATGTGACGACGCCGGAGTTCACCATTGGTCCTACTGGCGTCCAGTACGAGGGAATGAACACGTCAGACACAGATACGTTCTACTACAACAAGGTCGTGGGTACACGTGAGGATGAGGTAACGTTCATCGCAGAGGATCTTGACCTCATCGAGGAGGACGGCGAGTACGTTTTGCAGATTGACGGCATCCCCCTTGTGTCAGATGCAGATGCGCAGGCATACGTGGATGGCCTGCTTGCTCGCTACGCATCTAACACTGCCCGCATAACTAACTTTCTACTGAATGGGGCAGATACTACCCAGAGGGATGCTATCCTTACCCTTGAATTTGGTGACTATGTCCTGTGCCAACTCACCCCTCCAGGAGCGACGGTACAGTGGCAGCAGTATTCGTACATCGAGAGAAGGCGTCTCTCTCAAGAAGAAGGCTCTCCGATCATGGGAGAGTTCGGAGTGTCGCCCAAGTGATCTTAGAGCGGGAAATGTGCTAAGTGCATTGTTATCCCTCCCATGTGCCGTTGCCGGTTACTTCTCAGTCCGCCTGGGTGCTTGGTGCCATGACTACAAAAAGAGACGCCGTGAACACAAAGTTGGCTGAGTACATTGTCGCTGCTATCGTCGTTGCTTGGCTTCTCTCTGTTGTGGTTGCCCTGATCGACCCCACACGCGGTGAGACAGCATCGTCTGTTGCACCAGTTGTCGGAACGATTGCTGGAGGAGCGGTTGCGATCCTGACTCTCTCTAAGAGGAAGAACGGAAACGGTGAGAAGTAGAGTGCCCCACAGAGTGTTCCAGTCGAACACTGCTGCGACAGTTATCCTTCTTGGGATGGCTGCGATTGCTCTCCTTTGCACGTGGACAGCAATTAAGGCGTGGGAACTCGCAAATGAGGTCAGCGACACTCAGGATAATCTCGCTGCAGAGACGCGAGTGAGGGCACTCAATGAACGTGAGATCTTGAAGACACTCTGCATCCGGCAGAATACAGGTTACGCAGTCCTTCGCGCGGATGCTATTGAGACAATTCAGAGGTCGAAGAAGTTCCTCAAGTCAGGGAGGCAGATTCCTGGGCTAACAAGACAAGAGATACGCCAGGGAATAGAGCAGAAAGAAGAACTTGTACGGAGGCTAAGGCCCCTTAACTGCGAGACGTTTGTAGAGACAGTTAACCTGCGTAATCTTGACCTCACAACAGATCTTCCCGCAGTTCAAGAGGGTGCTCGGGGACCTCGTGGACCTAGGGGGAAGCGTGGGCCTCAAGGTCCAGCTGGGCCTGCAGGTCCGCAAGGAGAGAGGGGCCCACAGGGCCTGCAAGGGGAACGAGGACCACAAGGTGAACGTGGGCCTCAAGGACCACCTGGTCCTAACCCTTGTAACGTTCTACCGTTCTGTTAGAAAGGAGAGAGCATGCCAGAAAATGCTGATGCCCTCGATGGGTGTGACCTCGACTTCAAGGAAGTTCCGGCGACGTCGGCGAAAGAAGTAGAGGCAGCACTCGTCCCAGAGGGCGAAGAAGAGGACGAGGACAACGATGGCTGCTGACACAGGCATCGCTACAAGGCTCCGCAGAGCGGGTCTTGCCGTGCGTGAGATCGACGGGTGGAAGAACAACTCGAACTCGTCAGGCCTCGCTGCGTTCAACCCAAAAGGTGGAGTCATGCACCACACAGCAGGACATCCGTCGAAGGACACGCCTGCACCATCACTGAAGGTCTGCATCGAAGGAAGAGAAGATCTCCCTGGGCCACTGTGTAACGTGCTCCTCGGGTTCAACGGCGTCTTCTATGTGATTGCCGCTGGACCCGCGAACCACGCAGGTCTGCCAGACGGAGGCTCAATCAAGGGTATGACCGGCAACTCGACTGCCTACGGAATGGAGATCGAACACGATGGGTTGCACCCTCTACCAGATCGTCTAGTGCTGATGGCAGCACGAGGCTTCGCAGCCCTTTTCCGCAAGGGAGACATTCCTGCAGGTCAGTGTGTTCAGCACCATGAGTGGGCACCGTCACGTAAGATCGACGTGGCGACTAACCTGCACGGTACTGCTCCCGAACCGTCCGCAGACCACTTCCGCAAGATGGTGGCACACGAGAAGGAGAGACTGACCAAGCCCGACTTCTTCATCGTCACGTATCTGCGAAGGACGGACCTCAAGGAGATCCACAACAAGGTCAACAATCCGGCAAACTGGTCAGATTCTCACGATGCGACGTTTGCTCGTGGACCTGTGTCTTTCAAGCCGGTACGTAAGTAGAGGGGAGGTGAACTGTGAACTATGGACTACGGAGAACTTCTGCATCGGTTCTTTGAGGATGACAAGGTCCTCATCGCCCTCGTGGTCATCGCACTCGACTTTCTTCTAGGAGTCGTGGCTGCGTTCAAGGCAAAGAACTTCAGGTTGTCGTATCTGGCCGACTTCGCACGGAATGACGTGCTGTTCAAGCTCGTTCCGTACTTTGTCGTGTACTCAGGCGCAGTAGTCGCCGGCCAGCAGGAGATCGTCATTCCTGGCCTCGACCTCGGCGTGATTGCAGGTGCGTTCTACGTCGGTATCATCGCGGCATGGGTGGGCTCGATCATCTCGTCTCTTGGCGAGCTCGGGTTCCCCATTCCTGGCGTGCCGACTGCCTCAAGCCCGGCCCCCGTAACCGAGGAGGCCTTCCGCGGGGAGAACGCAGGTCCGCCGAAAGCGTAGGTCAACAACGACTGAGGCCCTGGGTTTTCACTCTCTCCTTACCAGGGCCTCAGTATTTTAGATTCACTCGGGCGAGCGTCTTAGGCGCTCTCTCGTTGCTTGACGGTAGCCCATCGAGTCATAGGCGGAAGGTATTCCATCAAGCGAGACGCGAGCAGATCAAGCGAGACGCGGTATTGCGTTTTCTTCCGGGACTGCAGGAAGGTGCTCGACCTCCTCATGGGCCTCTCCCCAGTTCGGTCCGATGACCACGTCTGCAACGAACGGTAGATTGTAAGTTAGCCGGTCGCCTTCCTTGAACGGTGCCTGAGGCAGCGTTGGCAGGGTCACGAACACCTCTATCGGCAACTTCTCTTCCATCGTCGTCTTAATGAGGTGTGCTGTCTCACGGATTGTCTCTTGATCGTTGACGCACTCGCACAGGATCGAGTCGTGAACCGTCGAGAGAATCCGCTGTCTGTCAACGTCGAACACCCTGTCCAACTCAATGATCGCGTTCACAGCAATCTGGGCAGCAAAGCCTTGAATCGGTGAGTTGACTGTCTGCCGCTCGATGTGCCCTCTCTCCGACTCAAGGATGAGATCAAACCTGCGTCTGTTACCGTACGGCCCCTCAACGTACTGCTTCGCCATCGAGTCCTTCTTGACAAGGGCCATCCAGTCGAAGAGTGCTTTGTACCCAACTTTGAACTTGTCGAAGTAAGCGTCAATCTCTGCATTGTTCCATGACCTCCCAGACATCTCGACAAGGTTGTCCATCTCCGGACCTGTTGCAATCGAACGCGCCCCGCGTCCGTACAGGACTCCGAAGTTCATGCACTTGGCGAGATATCGCTCGTACTTCGTTATCTCCTTCTTCGGTTTGTTCCAGAGGAGTTCAGCAACCTCCTGATGGATGTCTGCGCCGTTTCTGTAAGCCTCGAGAAGGACGGAATCTTGTGAGAAGAGACCTGCAACTCGCAGTTCCAGCTGCGAATAATCCGCTTCGAGGATAACCCACCCTTCAGAGGGAATGTATGCCTTTCGGATGTCAAAACCAACGTGACTCGCATCCGGGATGTTCTGAAGATTCGGATTCGACGACGATGTACGCCCTGTGGCCGTACCATGGAGGTTCGTGTCTCCTCGTATCCTGCCATCTGGGTCCACCCTTTCTAGGATTCCGTCGATGTACGTGCCTATGATTTTCGACTTCACTCTGTACGTCAGAATGAGGTTGATGAGTTTGGAGATTGCTGGGCGCTTCTTCGCAACCTGGCGTGCGAGGACCTTCAACGTGTCTGAGTTCGTCGTCAGTTTCTCTTCGTCACGCTTGTACGCGTAGCGACCGACGCCTTTCGGCATCTGCAGACCGAGACCGATCTCCTTTGAGTAGAGAACCTCCTCAACCTGCTTCGGTGAGTTCGGGTTGAACTCCTCCCCCTTCGGGTGCGCTGTGTGCTCCTGAACGAGTGAACGCAGGATCTGCATCTCTTCTTCCAACTGCGTCTCGATCTCCGTCTTCAGTTTCATCAGGTACGGGAGATCGACAGGCGCGCCATTCAGTCGCATCTGGGCGAGCGCCTTCGTCGCTGGGATCAGATAGTTCTCGTGCAGGTTCCACAGACGCTCTGACTCCTCGTCCATCTCTGCCTTGAGCACAGGGAAGAGGCGCACCGTGTTGAGTGCATCCTCAGCCATGTAGGTCATCATCTGATCCCACATCTCTTCTTTGCGGGCCTTGTCAGGGGGAGGGAGCATCTTCTTCGGCATCTTCTTCGCGCAGACAGCCTCGTACACAGTCTCAATCGAGATGTCCCTGAGCACCTTCTTGCCACGCCAGTCTGCCTCCTCGTCGTACACCTCGATATGCCACTCACGCCACGCTGTACGTGCCATCTCTGTGTGTTCCTCACAGAACTTAGTGACCCATTCCCAGCGTGCCTCGTCACCGACGTCCTCACGGAAGTATTCATCGAGCCAATCTTTCATCGAGAGTGCCTTCGGGGGTGCATCGAAGTAGAGACGCTGTAGGAGGTCGAGACCGTGTGAGCGGTAACGGTTGAACGGACGCTCATCGAGTGCCCAGTGCATGAGCATCGTGTCCGCGAGGTGCGGGATCTCGAATCGTCCGAACTTCTTCCACAGGAACTGAATGTCGAAGAGGGCGTTGTGGAAGACGAGTGTTCCTTTGTACGTGCGGAGGAACTTGTGCACTTCCTCTCCAACTAGGTGCTGAGGCACTGCGAGGCAGTATCCTCCACCGTCTGTCGTTTCACACGCGAACGCGATAGAGAGGATCTCAGCATCGTACGGGTTGAGAGACGTCGTCTCAATGTCGCACGCTACGTAGGAGGCCTCATGCAGGTCACGCAGAGCCTTCAGGTCCTTCTTGTACTCGACAGCCTCGATCTCAATCTCAGGTTGCTCCATCGGTGCATCGTTGTCGAGGAACTTCCGGATGTCGAAAACGAGATCACGGAAGAAATCCGTGTCCTTAACGACTATCGACGGGTTGTAAGTCGTAACAGTGTACTTCCCAGCCGGACTTATAAATCCTCTACCTCGGATACGAGTGACCGGGAGAGTATGCTCCGACTGGTGAACGGCAGCAGAAGGGAGAGCACCAAGGCAAAGTACCTTGTCGAAGTCCTGTGACAGTTCGTTGATCTCTTGCCCTGCGGGGAGGTAGTCACTTGCCTTCACCTTCTTCGGATCGATTCCTCTCTCAAAGAGCCAAGTGTGTTCATAATCGATCTGGAACGCGTCCAGGATCGACTCAAAGACATCTCTGTACTTCGTCCCGTGAGAGGGTGGAGTATCCCAGACGACGAGGATAGCCAACTACGTCTCCTCCGGCTTGACGTTCACTCGAAACCTCCGAAGAACCAGATAAACCCCAGCACCAGCACTATCGGGAATAGAAACACGCCGAGCATTTCCAGCCAGATCACTCCGCCTCCTCGTCGTTAGAGCGGGTGAGGGCGGCTCGCGGGCCTGCACCCTCCACGGACTCGACAAGCGCCGCGAGCACTTCTTCTGCCGGGAGGCGAGCGCCGTTCTTCCTCATCTGCGCGAGCGCCCAATGGACGACGCCCTCAAGATCTTCGTAGTCGCGGGCCGCATTGTCAGCCTCGATGCGGTTCTCGTTCGCCTTCTTGCGCAACGCTTCCGCTACCCCTTCAAGGCGCTCTATCTCTTCGATCATGCCGCCGACGGTCGGCTCTGCCGCACGCACGGCCTCCAGCTTGGCCTCGGTGTCGGAGAGGGCGGCGCGGATTTCTCGCTCTGCTCCGGGCCAGCCGTATTGTCGATACGCCGTTTCGATTTCCGCCAGCCTCCGCGCCTCGTTCTCGACACCTTCGGTGCTTCCAGCCGCGTCTGGCACTTCCTTCCAACCAGGCGGAATCACGGTATCTCCGTCCTCGTTGATGTACGGGCGCTCGCTCTTTGCGGGGGGTTTGGAGTGTTTGGCGATGAGGTTGTCCTGCTCCACCGTGGTCGAGTCAGCCTTCATCGCTTCTTTTAGCGCCTCGTTCTC
>Ga0111538_10001926_pt1 | contig 29089 bp, 22 predicted proteins | sample SoiMethybrSBSTD1_FD_79669 | JGI IMG/M metagenome (GOLD analysis project Ga0111538, IMG submission 79669) | Bulk soil microbial communities from a Populus tree surrounding site in Tennessee, USA - Soil MetaG P. TD hybrid SBSTD1 (version 2)... | ecosystem: Environmental > Terrestrial > Soil >... | reverse complement strand
TCGGTATTGCGCACGTCCCGACCGAGCACGCTTTGCAGCCGGAAGGCGTTGCTCTCACCCGCCGGGCGCAATGGCTCCTCGGCGCGTGCCACGGACAGCAGCAGACAGATCGCGACACTTGCGCAGATCAACGCTGCGCCGCTCGGCGAACGCTGCATGGAAGTGTCTCCGTTAGCCACTGGCCCCCTTTGTCAACGGCGCGGGTTGCGCGCGAGTTCCCAGTGCCGGCGACGCCCGCCGTGCGCGAAAGGATCGCAGGGCGATCCGGAAAGTTGCGCGCTGCGGCGCGGAACTGGTCCCTGTCGCTTCGCGTTAGACCGCCCGGAAGCAAGAACGCCGGAAGTCGAAACGGCAGAAGGCGAAACGTTCCTCCCACTGCGAGCCTGGCCTGGTCGAGCAAGAGATGTCGAAACCAGTTGGTGCGGGCGTGTTCGGATCTCGAAAACCCATGAAAATAGCTCAGGTTGCGCCTCTCACGGAAAGCGTGCCACCACGCTTATACGGTGGCACGGAGAGAATAGTTTCCTACCTCACCGAGGAGCTGGTGAAGCAGGGCCACGACGTGACGCTGTTCGCCAGCGGCGACTCCATCACCTCGGCCAAGCTCGTCGCCGGTTGCGCTCAAGCTTTGCGCCTTAATCCGGCCGTGCGCGACGATGTTCCCTACTACATGGTCATGCTGGACAAATTGCGCCGGCAGGCCATGGATTTCGACGTCATCCACTTTCACCTGGACCGATACCCCTTCCCAATCTTCCGGGAGATAGCGCACAAAACGATCACCACCTTGCACGGTCGCCAGGATTTGCCGGACTTGTTTCCCCTCTACAGCAACTTTCCGGAGATGCGCCTGATCTCGATCTCGAACGCACAGCGCAAGCCGGTGCCCTCCGCCTCCTATGCGGCGACCGTTTATCATGGCCTGCCCGCGGACCTGCTCACACCCACGCTGCATCCGCGCGGGGGGTACCTGGCGTTCATCGGCCGCATATCGCCTGAAAAGCGGGTGGACCGGGCGATACGGATCGCGCGGACGGTCGGTCTTCCGCTCAAGGTGGCGGCCAAGGTCGACCGGGTCGACGTCGACTACTTCAAGGCCGAGATCGAGCCTCTGTTCGCCGAGCCGGGCGTGGAGTACATCGGCGAGATCGACGAACGCCGCAAGCCGAACTTCCTCGGCGAGGCCCGCGCGCTGCTGTTTCCCATCGACTGGCCGGAGCCCTTCGGCCTTGTGATGATCGAGGCCATGGCCTGCGGCACCCCAGTGCTTGCCTTCCGCAACGGGTCCGTGGACGAGATCATCGACGAGGGCGTTACCGGCTACATCGTGGAGAGCGAGGAGGAGGCGGTGCGCAAGCTCGGCGCATTGCTCGCTCTCGACCGCGGACGCGTGCGCCGGCGTTTCGAAGAGCGCTTCACTGCGGCGCGGATGGCGGCCGACTATGTCAGAATCTACAAGGGCCTGGCGCCCGCCGCCATGGCGCGGCGCACGTTGCGGCTCGTGTCCGGCGTGGAAAGCGACACCGCCATCGTACAGTAGCGCTGTCGCGCGGGCTGTACGACGCGAGTGGGATGCCGAGAAGCGTTGCCGCCGGGCATCTGCACCCTTGGGCAATCTCGTGGGGTTGGCGCATGCCGAAACTCAAACTGACCGAGGCTGGCGCCCCACCCGCGGCCGTGGCGGCCGGAGAAGCGCCATTCTACATCCCGGCAACCGATGCCCCGGCCAGGGCGCGGCGCAACCTCAAGCACAACGACACGTTCGCCGTGTTCGACAGTCACGGTGACATCGGCGCAAGTGCAGGCGGCGAGGACGGGCTGTTCGACTGCGACACCCGCTACCTGTCGCACCTCGAACTGCTGATCACCGGTTCGCGTCCGCTGCTGCTGCATTCAGCCATCAGCGACGACAACATCAGCTACTACGTCGATCTCACCAATCCCGACATCTACGCCGAGGGCAGGATCGCCCTCCTCAAGGACACCATTCACATTTCGCGCCACATCTTCCTGCGCGAGGGGTCCCTGCGCGAGCGTATCGGCTTCATGAATCACGCGGCCGAGCCCGTGACCTTCACGCTGTCGCTCACCTTTGCTAGCGATTTTGCCGATATTTTCGAAGTGCGCGGCATCGAGCGTGCGCGGCGCGGTCAGGCCTGGAGCGAACTGCTCGGCGACAATGGCGCGCGCCTCAACTACCGAGGCCTGGACGCCACGGTTCGCTCGACGTCCATACACTTCGAGCCCGCGCCGAGCCGGCTACAGGAAGGTGCCGCCAGCTATACCGTTACGCTGGCCCCGCAGGAGCGGCGCGCGATCTTTGTCTCCGTCGCGAACCACGGCCAGCTCCCGGAAACGACCCTCTCGTTCTTTCGGGGCCTGATTGCCTCGAAGCGGGAGCTCAAGGCGCTGACGCGCGGCGTTGCCTCGATCGAGACCTCCAACTCCATCGTCAACGACATCCTGTGCCGGTCCGTGTCGGACCTCTACATGCTGATGACGCGGACCCCGGACGGCCTGTACCCGTATGCAGGCATACCCTGGTATTCCACCACATTCGGCCGCGACGGCATCATCACGGCCCTGCAGATGCTCTGGATGGATCCTGGCGTGGCGGCCGGCGTCCTGAGACGGCTCGCGCGGCTCCAGGCTGCGCGTCTCGACAGGAAGATCGACGCAGCGCCCGGAAAAATTCTGCACGAGATGCGCGGCGGCGAGATGGCCGCGCTCAACGAGATTCCCTTCCGCCAGTACTACGGCACCGTCGATGCGACGCCGCTATTCGTCATCCTCGCCGGCCAATATGCCCGCCGCACGGGGGACTGGGACCTCGTTCGCGAGCTCTGGCCGACGATCGAGCGCGCCCTGGCGTGGATCGACGGACAGGCTGATCCGGACGGCGACGGGTTTCTCGAGTACGCGCGGGGCGCAAGCACTGGCTTGTCGAACCAGGGGTGGAAGGATTCCTACGACTCCGTCTTCCACAGCGACGGCCGACTCGCCGAGGGGCCGATAGCGCTCGTCGAGGTGCAGGCCTACGCGTTCGCCGCGCGCCGCGTGGCGTCGGCCTGCGCGCGGGCGCTCGGCTTGCAGGAGCGGGCCGATGTGCTGAGCGCGCAGGCCGAACGGCTGCGCCGGCTGTTCAACGAGGCGTTCTGGTGCGAGGATATCGGTTTCTACGCGCTGGCGCTGGACGGCAAGAAGATGCCGTGCAAGGTGCGCAGCAGCAATCCGGGTCACGCCCTGTGGTGCGGGATCATCCCTCCCAAGCGTGCCGCAGTCGTGGCGTCGGCGCTTCTCGATTCGGATTTCTTCTCCGGCTGGGGCGTTCGCACAGTGGCCAAGGGGGAGGCCCGCTACAACCCCATGTCGTATCACAACGGATCGATATGGCCGCATGACAACGCCCTGATCGCGCGTGGACTAGCGAGCATCGGCGCCAAGCGCGGCGTCATTGATCAGTTCGAGGGCCTCATGCGCGCGACTTCCTATCTGGATCATCGGCGCATTCCCGAGCTCTTCTGCGGCTTTCGTCGCCGTCCTGGCCGGGCGCCGACGCTCTATCCCGCTGCCTGCTCGCCCCAGGCATGGGCGGCGGCAGCGCCGTTCTCTCTCATCCAGTCGATGCTGGGCTTGGAGTTCAGGCCGCAGGATGCCGAGGTGAGACTGAACAATCCCGTGGTGCCGCCGATGGCGGGCGCAGTGACGTTGCGCAACGTCACGCTCGGCAACGCGAGCGCTGATTTCACCGTCCGCCCGAGCATCGGCGGCGTGGCGCTGGAAGTGTTGCGAACCAGAGGTGATTTGCGCATTTCCCTCGTGATCGACGATTCGCCCCCGGGAAATGCATGGGCACTGTAGCGCTTGGCCGCCGTTCGCGAGCGCAGGACCTAACCCAGCACAACCAGGGCGCCGAGGCCCGCGCCGCCCACGAGTATCCGCCACCACGCGAACGGCGCGAAGCCGTGGTTGCTGACGAACTGCAGGAGATAGCGCACGACGAGGACGCCGGCGATGAAGGCCACCACGAAGCCGAGCGCAATACTCTGCATGTCGGAGAACGTCAGGCCGGCGTAGTTCTTGTAGAGATCGTAGGCGAACGCACCGGTCATGGTCGGCATCGCCAGGAAGAACGTGAACTCCGTGGCCGAGCGCTTGTCGACGCCCAGGAGCAGGGCCGCCACGATGGTGGACCCGGAGCGCGACACGCCGGGGATCATGGCCAGGCACTGGGCGAACCCGATCGCGACCGCAAGCGGGATGGGTATGTCCATCACATCGTGATAGCGAGGCTTCAACTGCATTTTGTCGACGGCCAGCAGCACGATGCCGCCAACAATCAGCGTCGTGCATACGAGCAGCGGCGACTCGAAGAAGACCTCCTTGATGTACTTGTGCCCGGCGGCGCCAATCACGGCGGCCGGCAGGAACGCCACGAGCACCGCGACGACGAACCGGCGCGCGCGTGCGTCGCTCGGCAGGTCGAGGAGAAGGCGGACGAGCTTGGCGGCGTAGACCGACAGGATGGCCAGGATCGATCCCAGCTGGATCAGCACCTCGAAGGTCTTGCCGGGCGAGTTGAAGCCCAGGAAGTGGCCGAGGAGCAGGAGGTGGCCGGTTGATGAGACGGGGATGAACTCTGTCAGGCCCTCGACAAGACCGAGCAGGATCACGTGCCAGGTGGACATCCAGCGCCTCCGGCGGACGCACGAGTGATGGGTGATGAGCGACCAGTCGAGTACGCCCGGACGGCTTCTTCCTCAAGGGCGGGGCGACCGCGCCGTGCTATTCTCTTCTGGTTGTGGCGGTGCCGCACCGCTATTCTCGGGAGATCAGCGGATACTGTCGACTACCAATCTCCCGAGTTCCCCACCGATGACCGAGAGCCTGAAACAGCTGGTCCTGGCCGAGGCGCGCGCCGCAGGGTTCGATGTGACGCGCGTGACGACGCCGGCCGCGGTTGGTCACGTGGTCGCGGAGCGCCTGGCCGAGTTCCTGCAGGATGGCCGGCACGGCGACATGGAGTGGATGGCGACCACGGCCGAGCGGCGGCGGCACCCGCTCAGCATGTGGCCATCGGCTCGCTCGATCGTCATGCTCGGCATGAACTACGCCCCATCGAGCAATCCGCTCGCCGTCCTGGCTGAGCCCGGGCGCGGTGCAATCTCCTGCTACGCCCAGTGCAAGGACTACCACGATACCGTGCGCTCCGGCCTCAAGCGCGTGGCGGCAAGTCTGCACCGCGCCAGCGGCAGCGAGGTGAAGATCTTCGTCGATACCGCGCCCCTGATGGAGAAGCCGCTGGGCGAGGTGGCGGGGCTCGGCTGGCAGGGCAAGCATACCAACCTCGTATCCCGCGACTTCGGCTCGTGGCTGTTTCTCGGTGCTATCCTGACGGCGGCCGAGCTCGAGCCCGATCCGCCCGAGCAGGACCACTGCGGCACCTGCAGCCGCTGCATCGACATATGCCCGACGAAGGCCTTTCCGGCACCCTACCAGCTCGACGCGCGCCGCTGCATCGCCTACCTGACGATCGAACACAAGGGGCATATCCCCGCCGAGTTCCGCGCGCCGATGGGCAACCGCGTGTTCGGCTGCGACGACTGCCTGGCGGTGTGCCCGTGGAACAAGTTCGCCGAGGCCGCGCGGCACGTCCGCCTTGCGGCTCTGCCGGCAGCCGACTCTCCTCCGCTTGCCGATCTGCTGGCGCTGGATGACGCAGACTTTCGCAGACGGTTTGCCGGCACTCCGGTGAAGCGGACCGGCCGCGACCGGGTGGTGCGCAACGCGCTGATCGCCGCCGGCAACTCGGGCGATGCCAGCCTGCTTCCCGCGGTGGAGCGCCTGCTCGACGACGGCTCGCCCCTGGTGCGCGCGATGGCGGTCTGGGCTCTGCAGCGGCTGGCGGAGCCGGAGCAGTGGCAGCATCACAAGTCGCAGCGCGCGGTGGGCGAAGGCGACGCGCATGTGCAGGCGGAGTGGGCCTGAGCATCGCTGGTGTGATCTTCAACTGCGTCGGCGAAGCGTGTGCTGATCGCGGGCGCTCTATGAGTTGTCATGGATCGCCTTCGGGCTCAGAATGCTCGTGTCGAGCAGGCCCAAGTGAAAGGGGTTCGCCATGATCTCTGAAGTCATAACCTTCAAGCTGCGCCCGGGCATGACGCGCGCCGAGGTGGTTGCCATGTACCGCAAGACCTCGTCGATCTGGCGCGCCAACCCGGACTGCATCCGCAAGTGCTATCTCTATGATGCCGAGAACCATCTCGGCGGCGGCGCCTACCTGTGGAAGAACCTCGCAGCTGCGAAGCGCGCGCACGGCGAGGAGTGGCGGCGGATGATCAATGATCTCTACGGCAGCAAGGATCAGATCACGATCACGTATTTCGAGACCCCGATCGTCGCCGACAATCTGGTGGGGCAGACTATCGAGGAGGAGCCGGCTGCCGGCAAGGCTGCCTAGGTCGCCCGCTGTGTCGGGCACCCGGCGAGGCCGGTATCGGATGCGCGAGGTCCGCTGATGCGGCTCTTCTGCTTCGGCTTCGGCTATTCGGCGGAGGCGCTGGCGCATATCTTGAGCGGACGCATCCTCGCGCTTTCCGGCACGCGCACCAGCCTCTCGGGCTCCGAGCCGCTGCTCAAGCCGAGGCTTGCCGCCTTCCAGGGCGATACGGCATCGGAGCATTTGCGGGCTCTGCTGCCCGGCACCACGCACATGCTCGTCAGCATCCCGCCCGACCTCGAGGGCGACGCGGTGCTGCGGCTCCTCCGCGAGGAGATCGCCGCGCTGCCCGACCTTGGCTGGATCGGCTACCTGTCGACCGTGGGCGTCTACGGCGATTGGCAGGGACAGTGGGTCGACGAGACGAGCCCCACCCGGCCCAAGTCGGAGCGCAGCCTGCGCCGCGTGCAGGCAGAGCGCGCCTGGCTCGACCTGGGCAGGGAGACCGGAAAGCGCGTGCAGGTCTTCCGGCTATCCGGCATCTACGGCCCTGGGCGCAGCGTCATCGACAATCTCAAGGCCGGCACGGCGCGACGCATCGTCAAGCCGGGCCAGGTGTTCAACCGAATACACGTGGACGACATTGCACAGGTGCTTGCCGCCGCCATCGACTCTCCGAGCACGCACAGCATCTACAATGTGAGCGACGACGAGCCGGCTCCGCCCGAGGATGTAGTGGCCTACGCCGCCGAGCTGCTCGGTCTGCCGACCCCGCCCGCCATCGCTTTCGAGGCGGCGGGATTGGACGGCATGGCCGCGAGCTTCTGGTCCGAGTGCAAGCGTGTCAGCAATGCGCGCGTGAAGGCCGATCTCGGACTGGAGCTGCTCTATCCGACCTACCGCGAAGGGCTCAAGGCGTTAGCTGCAACCTGAGCTCATTCAGCCGCCGTTCAGCTCCGTTCCCGCTTTCCGCCGTAAACCGCGACAAGATTGAAGGCCACCAGCGGGGGCTTGCGCAAGGCGGGCTCTACCGACTGCAAGCGGGCTCGGGGCGGGGTTGCGCCGACCCGGGATGACGTTGGGAGTGGGCAATGTCCGGGTCGCCGCTCGTGCTGCGCGCCGTCGTCGCGCTGGCAGCTCTTTGCATGTTCGATGCTTCGGTGCGCGCCAACGAGGCGGCGCACAAGATGGCCGAGAAATTCTCTGGCACGACGAGTGGAGAAGCCAAGAAGTCGACCACCAGCAAGGAGGAAGCGCAGAAGGCGCCCGCCGGCAAGACGCCCGAAACCAAAAACACCGAGTCCGGAAAATCGGAGGCGGAAAGGAAGGCCGAGGCCGAGAAGACGCGCGCAGCGCAACGCAAGGCGGCGGCCGCGCGCAGGGCCGCCGAGGCCAAGCGCCGCGCCGCGGCCAAAGCCGCCGAGGACGCGCGTCGCGCCGCGGAGCATCGGCGGGCGGACGAAGCCGACATGCTCGCGCGCGCCCGGCGCGAGGCCGAGGAGATGCGAACATCGCAGGCGCAGGAGCAGCTGGCCGAGGAAGCGCGGCGCCTGATCGCCGAGGCCGCCAGGGAGCGCGCAAAGGCCGAGGAGCTGCTCGCGGCTCAGGGCGGGCGTCAGGCTTCGTACGCGCGGTCGGCGGCGCAGCAGGAGGCGGACCGGATCGCCGACGAGCGCCTGGCCAACCAGCGAGCCGAGGAGGCGCGGCGCCTCGCCGAGAAGTTGCGGCGCGTGCGTGAGCTACGCAAGACGCGCCTTGCAACGCAGCCGCTGCCCGAGGTGGGAGAGATTCGCGTCGAGGCTTCGCCGACGCCTCCGTCGGCGGCCGCCTCGATGCAGGCGCCGCAAGACGCGCCCGCGCCGCCTGCGTCGGTGGCCGGGCCGGCCGCAGCGCCGGAGGCTCGCGCGCCGGTCGCAACCGCCGAAGCGGAGGCGCCCGCAAGTGCCCCCACGCAACCCGCAGCATCGGTCGAGACTGGCCCGAGGAACCTCGCGAGCCCGCCGGAAACGAAGCCGGAAGCCTTGGCCGCCACCCCTGCAGCGGTCGCTCCGCCGCCGAGCGCCGAGATCGTACCGCCGATGGCGGGTCCTGCGCCTCAGGCAACGGCAGCTCACAGGCCTGCGCCGGCAGCGAGCGCACCCGAGCCGAAGGTCGAGACGACTGCACCGCCAGCCTCACCTCCCGCTCTCGACGGGGCCCCGATTCTATCCGGGCCGAAGGCTGAGGCGGTCGCAGAGGTTTCCCCGGCACAGCCACCACCTCCGGTCGCTCGCGCCGAACCCCGCGCAGGCCACGATCCCGCCATGGCGCACGAATCCGTCAGGCCGCCAGAAGCCAGGGTCGCGACGAATCCCGGCCGCGACGGCGATGGCGTACTGGGCTCACGTCCATCTGGCGCCCCGGGGCCTACCATGTACGGGAGCCGCGCGACCCACTTCACGGTGCTGCTGACTATGGAGCCCGGCAACTACGGGATCCGGCGGCGCGGCCCCAAGGTCGCCGACCCGCTGCTGTGCGCGCGCGACGGCTGCTACGTCAGCACTGGTTCCGACAGCCCGGCCGTATTCCTCCCGGGCCGCAAGGCGACGGGCATCGGCAATACGCTAGGCGCGCGCGCGGGCGCGTGCCGACGGTCGCTCGGCTGTGTGTTTCGTGGTGTCGAGCTCGGGCCCCTGCCCGGTTATCTGCAGCCGGTCGATCTGCACGTGTTCAAGCACGATCGCAGGCCCGGCTACATGGTCATGGCCGACTCGAGCTGCCGCGCCGAGGCCGGACGCATCTCCTGCCGGCACGGCATCCATGCGGAGAGCTATACGCTCTGGGTGATCCCCGAGAGCGTCGCGGCCGCGGCCGGCCCGGAAGCCCTGCAGCGGGCCGTGGACGACGGCCTCAACAGTCCGCGCTCGGCCGAGCTTACCCCGCGTTGAGGGGTGGCGGTCCGCGCTATCGCGGAGCCCGCGGTCGAGCCGCCGACACTGCGGCTGATCCGGCGTCAATCCGCTGGCGCGGCGGCCCCGGCTTGCCTATCGTTGTCCGGTCGCCAAAGCCGCTTCGAGGGAGGAGGCGCCCATGCACGTCGGCGTCGCGATGTTCTGCACCGACTATTCGATCGCGCCGGCGGAGCTGGCGACCGCGCTGGAGGCCCGCGGGTTCGAGTCGCTCTGGTCTCCCGAGCACAGCCATATCCCGCTGAGCCGCACCTCGCCCTGGCCGCAGGGCGGCGAGCTGCCCAAGAAATACTATGACGTCATGGACCCGTTCGTGGTGCTGAGCGTAGCGGCGGCCGTCACTACGCGCCTGAAGGTCGCGACCGGCGTCTGCCTTGTTCCCCAGCGCGATCCGATCCAGACCGCCAAGCTGGTCGCCAGCATCGATCAGATCTCCCAGGGCAGGTTCCTGTTCGGCGTCGGCGCCGGCTGGAACGCCGAGGAAATGGCCGACCACGGAACCGACTTCAAGAGCCGCAACGAGGTGATGCGCGAACGCATCGAGGCCATGCGCGCGATCTGGGCCAAGTCCAAGCCCGAGTATTCCGGCAAGCACGTGAAGTTCGGGCCGATGATGACGTGGCCGAAGCCGATCCAGAAGCCGCACCCCCCGGTGCTGGTCGGCGGCGCGATGCCGTATGGCGCCCGCCGCGCGCTTGCCTATGGCGACGGCTGGATGCCGCACGCCAAGCGCCCGACCTATCGCCTGCTCGACAAGCTGCCGGAGTACCGCGAGATGGAGAAGGCTGCGGGCCGCACGCTGCCGATTACGGCCTTCGGCGTCGAGCATGACCCCGAGGCCTGGGGCGCCTATCGCGACGCCGGTATCGAGCGGATCGTGCTGAGCATGGATTCGGAGAAGGCTGACGCGGTTCTTCCGAAGCTCGATGGGTGGGCGGCCAAGCTCGCGATGGTGACGTAGTTTTCGCGTAGCTTGGGTAAACGAAGCGAAGACCCAACTTCTCGGTCTCGCGCTCGCGCTTCTTGGGCTCTGCCCAGCCGCGCGCAGCGAAGCGCTTGCGCTTGCTTGCAAGTCCACTACCGTTGCCTCCCGCGCGACCGCCAACAAGAACCCGTGACAGGGAGTGGACGCACATGCAGAAGGGCATCGGCACCTCATCGACTCGCGATGCTGGTCCCGTGGAGCGCATCGCGCGCATTGCCGAGGTCATCGAGACATCGGCGGCGCGCAACGAGGAGCTCGGCCGGCTTGCTCCCGAAGTCGTCGAGAAGCTGCACGAGCAGCAGCTCTTCCGCATGCTGTTGCCGCGCGACTACGGCGGGGAGGAGCTCGATCTCGTCACCTGGTTCCGCGCCATGGAGGCGCTTGCCAAGCTCGACGGCAGTACCGCTTGGTGCGTCGGGCAGATGAACGGGTGCGCGGCCACTGCGGCCGCGGTCGAGCCGGCGGTGGCGCGCCGGATCTGGGGCGAGCCGCAAAGCGCGCTGAGCTGGGGCCCGCCCGTCAAGGCGCGCGCCGACGAGGTCGAGGGCGGGCACCGCGTGACCGGCGAATGGATGTTCTCGAGCGGCAGCCGGAACGCCACGTGGATTGGCCTGCACGCGCCCGTGTTCGACAAGAGCGGAGCACCGGTGAAGCTGCCCGGGGGCGCGGCTCTGCGAATCTTCTTTGTCCCGGCGGGCGAGGTCGAATGGATCGAGAACTGGAACGTGCTCGGCCTCGTCGCGACCAACAGCGGCGGGTTCAAAACCGACGGGCTGTTCGTGCCGGAGGGCTATTCCGTCGTGCTGCGCCATCCGCTCGAGGCCAAGATCAAGTCACGACAGTACATATTCCCCATGAACAGCTTCTTTGCCATCGGCTTCTCCGCGGTCGCGCTCGGCATTGCCCGTTCGATGCTCGAAGCATGCAAGGCGCTCGTCACCGAGAAGAAGCCGCGGCTGGCCAAGTTCTCGCTGCTGGAGAACCACCACGTCCATTTCCAGATCGGGGAGGCGGAGGCGCGGCTGCGCTCGGCCCGCGGCTACGTCGAGGCGACCGCACAGAGGGTTGGGCAGGACGTTCTCGACACGGGAGAGCTGTCGATTGCGCAGCGCATGGATATCCGCATGGCCGCCACCTTCGCCATCCACGAGGCCAAGGCCGTTGCCGACACCGTTTGGGAGATTGCGGGCGCCAACGCGATCTTCCAGACCGGTCCTTTCGAGCGCCGCCTGCGCGATATTCGCACGGTGATGCAGCAGGCGCAGGGCCGCAAGGCGCATCTGCAGGATGTCGGCGCCTACCTGCTGGGCCTGGAGCCCGCGCTCATGTTCGCGTGATCGCCCTGCCGTGCAGTGCAGGAGGCTCAGGCGCGCAATTGTTCAAGGCGGGCAGGCTCTGATAGCGTCGGGTAGAATTGAAGGAGCCGGGGATCAAGCCCGGCCGTCTCCAGGGAGAACGCGAATGGCAATGGCAAACGCAGAGGTGCGCAAACCGATTCCGTTCGATACCGGGCGGCTGGACCGGCTCCTGGACGAGGCCGGCATCGACGTGCTCGTCGCCACGTCCAAGCACAACGTGCAGTACCTGCTCGGCGACTACAAATTCTTCTTCTTCGAGGCCATGGATGCCGTCGGCATCAGCCGCTACCTGCCCGCCGTCGTCTACCAGAAAGGCAAGCCCGAGCGCACGGGCTACGTCGGCAACAGCATGGAGGCCTACGAGAAGGAGCTCGGCAAGCTCTGGCCGCAGAACCTCTATCTTTCGACCTGGACCAGCCCCGACACCATGCAGCGCGTTGCCGAGCACATTGCCAAGCTCGGCCCCGGCGTGCGCCGCGTCGGCGTGGAGGCGGCGTTCCTTCCAGCCGACGCCGACAAGGTGCTGCGCAGCGAGCTGTCGAACGTCGACGTGGTCGATGCCTTCTTCCCGCTCGAGCGCCTGCGCGCCGTGAAGACGCCGAAGGAGATCGAGTTCTTGCAGTTGGCCTCCGAGCGCGTGGTGGAGAGCATGAACGTCGTGTTCGCGCAGTGCGCACCGGGCAAGACCAAGCAGGAGCTGGCGGATGCGCTGCGGGTTGAGGAGGTGAAGCGCGGGCTGGCGTTCGACTACTGCCTGATCGCGGCGGGCACGAGCCTCAACCGGGCGCCGTCGGACCAGAAGCTCGAGGCCGGCGACGTGGTGTCGATCGACTCGGGCGGCAACTACCACGGCTACATCGGCGATCTCGCGCGCATGGGCGTCGTCGGCAACAAGCCGGACGCCGAGCTCGAGGACCTGCTGGGCTTCGTCGAGGAGGTGCAGATGGCCTCGCGCAAGCCGATCTGGCACGGCGCACCGGGCAGCTCCATCTGCGCCGTCGGAGAGCAGCTCCTCTCCGCCTCCCGGCACAAGGCCTACACGCATTTCATGGCGCACGGCATGGGCCTCGTGACGCACGAGGCGCCGCGGCTGATGGATAATGGGCCCGTTCCCTATCCGGGCTATGACGCGAGCCGCCCGCTGGAGGCCGGCATGGTGCTGTCGATCGAGACCACCATGAACCACCCCAAGCGCGGCCTGGTGAAGCTCGAGGACACCGTGCTCGTCACCGAGGGCGGCTGGAGAGGCCTGGGCGACGGCGTTCGCGGCTGGCAGCCGACGGCGGGCTAGATCTAGTCTAGGTGCCGGGGCGCCTGGGGATTTCGAGGCCGCGCTTGACGGCGGGGCGCGCGAGGCCGCGATCGAGCCAGGCCGGCACGTGCTTCAGCGCGTCGAACTCGACGAGGTCGCGCGCGCCGTAGAAGCCGATAAGGTTACGCACCCAGCCCAACATGGAGATGTCCGCAATCGTATAGTCGTCCATGATCCATTCCCGCCCGTCGAGGCGGGTCTCAAGGACGCCAAGCAGCCGTTTCGACTCGATGCGATAGCGCTCCAGCGGGCGCTTGTCGGCGATCTCCCGGCCCGCGAACTTGTGGAAGAAACCGAGCTGGCCGAACATCGGGCCGATGAAGGCCATCTGGAAAAAGACCCACTGGATTGTTTCGTAGCGGCGTGCCGGCTCTCCAGGGAGCAGCTTGCCGGTCTTCTCCGCGAGGTAGAGCAGAATGGCCCCGGATTCGAAAAGGCCGAGGGGAGCGCCGCCCGGGCCGTCGGGATCGATGATCGCGGGGATCTTGCCGTTCGGATTGAGCGACAGGAACTCGGGCGTCCAGGATTCATTCTTGCCGATGTCGATTGCGTGCGGCTCGTAGGGCAGGCCGATCTCCTCGAGCGCGATCGATACTTTGACGCCGTTCGGCGTCGGCAGCGAGTAGAGCTGCAGCCGGTCGGGGTGTTTCGCGGGCCAGCGCCTGGTGATGGGGAAAGCTGAAAGCTCAGGCATCCAAGCCTCCGATGATTGCGGGATTTCCATCAAGATGGGGATGCACCGCGGCCGCGCAACTGCAGCGGGTTGACGGCCGTCCGCGCGAGTGAGGTCCGCCTTGCCGCTCGGCCTTGGGCGTATGCTACCAGCCCGGATCGGTCGGGCGCAGGCCAAGCAGAACCTTGCCGGCGGCCTCCATATGTGCAGGCAGGCCGGCCGCATGCTGCACGGCGACGTGGATGTTGCGGAAGTGGCGCTCGAGCGGATTGCGCTCGTAGACGGCGTTGGTGCCGGCGGCGTGGAAGATCAGGTCGACACAGCGCACCGCCTCGTGCATGCCATGGGTGATGGCGAGACGCGCCTGCACAATGACCCCGTCGAGGTCGGCCTGGCCCTGCCCCGCGCGTGCCCATAGATCGCCGATTGCAGCCTGCACGTAGGCCCGAGCGGCGCTCAGGATTGCCTCCGCCTCCGCCACCTTTGCCTGCACGAGGGGGCGGTCGCGCAGCAGAGCCGTCGACATGGTGGACGACCTGGCGGAGGCCAGCTCGATGAAGTCGTCGAGCGCGCTGCGGGCGATGCCCATCGCATTGGCGGCGGTCGCCGACCAGATGCAGGATATATGGAGCCGCGGATCATAGAGCCGGCCTTTCTCCTTCGGCGGGCTTCCGAGCAGGGCCGAACGGTGCTCGGGAACGAAGACATCCGTGACCGTGAAGTCGTTGCTGCCCGTACCGCGCAAGCCCACGACGTGCCAGGTATCGAGAATGGTGGCACTCTCTCTGGGCACCCAGAATATGCGCGCGACGGGGGCGCCGGCTGTGGTGCGCACGGGCTTGTCGCCGTCCCAGAGCATGCACGGTGCCATCAGCCAGCGCGCGTGATTGACGCCGCTTGCGAAATCCCAGCGGCCCTCGATGCGGTAGCCGCCGTCGACGGGGCGCGCGCGCCCCTGCGGCCGGATTGAGCCGGCAAGCCGCACATCGGCCGGGCGCCCCGCCATTGCCCGGCCGACGTCAGGCTCGAGCCAGCCCGCGAAGCTCGACACCCCGCCGGCAATCATGACGCACCAGCCGATCGAGCCGTCCGCCCGCGAAATTTCCTCGACGATGTGGAAGGCGGCGAGGGGCGACAACTCGAGCCCGCCCATCGAGCGTGGAAAGAGCATCTGCAGCAGGCCTGCCTCGCCCAGTGCGTCGGCCATGGCGGGTGGAACATGCCGCCGCAGCTCGCATTCCTCGCGTGCGGCGCGAACCTGAGGGAGCAAGCGCGCAGCCGCGGCGATCGCATCGGCTTCGGCCGGCGTCGATGCGGTCGGCGGAGGGCGAGACGGGTTCATGCTTGCAGCCGCACCATGAGCTGGAAGGCTCACCGACGATTGCATGCCCCGATGCTCCATTCAACCGATGCCTCGCGGCGGACAGATGCGCGCTGCCTTGACCCTCCATTCAATCCATGCTGCATTTTCCGCCAATCAACGAGATAAGCGGCGCAACGTGCTGCGCTGCAATGGGACCGGAAACGCGCCTGCCCAACGGAGGACTCCGCCATGCGACTCCGCCTTGCTTGCACACTCTCCCTCCTGCTGCTGATGATAATGCCGGCCAGCGCTCAGGACCCTGTCGCCGAGCGCGCCGTGGCCGCGGCCAAGGACTACGTCAAGGCCAAGGCTCTCAAGGAGCCCAAGCTCACCATTCTGCTCAGCTCGCTCTACAACAACTCCTTCCCCGATTTCGCGAAGAAGTGGGAGGATCTGACGGGCGTGAAGATCGAGATCGTGCCCCTCGGCTACACCGACATTCCCGCCAAGATCATGCAGGAAGCGGTGTCGAAGACGGGCGTCTACGACATGTTCAACGACTTCCCCTACACGATGCCGGATGCCGCCGGGGCCAAGGTGATCATCCCGCTCGACGACTACGCCAAGAAGTACCAGCCGGATTTCTCCGGCGTAGCGGACGGCCTGAAGTACCAGCAGTACTATGACGGCAAGCTCTACACGATGGTCAACGACGGCGACCATCTGCTGATGGTGCTGCGCAAGGACCTGGTGGAGAACGCGCAGGCGAGGGCTGAATACAAGGCCAAGCACGGCAAGGACCTGGGCTGCCCCGACACGGTTGCTGAGTGGATGCAGCAGGCGGCCTTCTTCCAGACCAAGGAGGGTGAGACGCGTTGGGGCGTCAAGTTCGACAAAGGGCTTTCCGGCGGGCTCGGCTATCGCTCCGTGAACTTCTCCTATCGGCACTTCCCGCTCTATATGAAGGGCCTTCTGTTCGACAAGGACATGAAGCCCCGCATCAACACGCCGGACGGCATCCAGGCGATCAAGGACTTCGCCGCCGGCGTCGAGTACATGCCCAAGGACATCCAGGGCTGGGGCACGCCGCAGATCTATCCCTACTGGGGCAGTGGCCAGGCCTACTCGGCGGTGTCGTTCCCCTCCATCTACGGCTTCGGCGAGAGCAACCCCAACAGCGTGGTCAAAGGCAAGCAGCTCGCCTGCGTGATCCCGGGCCATATGGTGGATGGCAAGCTCGTGCGCCGCTCGCCGCAGGCGGCGGGCACTGGCTACATGGTGAGTGCCTACGCCAAGAACCCCGAACTCGCCTATCTCTTCATTCAGTGGTTCACCAGCCCTAGCATCGGCGACGACGCCGTCGCCCATCCCAAGGGCTTCTGGGACCCGTTCCGCCACTCCAACCTGGCGCACAAGGGCATTCTCGATCGCTTCGGCGCGGACATGGTCAAGACGACCATCGAGAACACCAAGTATGCCGCCTCGCTGCTGCTGATCGAGGGCAACTACGAGTACTTCAAGATCCTCGACAACAATCTGGCCGACGTGATGAACAAGAACATCACGGCCGAGGAGGCGGCCAAGCGCATCGAGACCGGCTGGAACAAGATCACCAACGAGATCGGCCGCGAGCAGCAGGTCCAGGTCTGGCGCAAGGGCGTCGAGAGCGGGATCTATCTCGACAAGTTCTGATCGGCCTACGCATTGGACCGCACGATCTTGGCAGAAGCGAAATCATCAGCACCCAAACGATCATCCCGGGCCTTGTGCCCGGGATGACGCATGTACGCGCCATGCAGTCAACGGCGGGTGGTCCCTAGGACGTTTGGCGATGGCCGAGGTCACGAGCAATGCAATTCGCGCGGCTGCCTCGCCCCGGCGAGGGGCCGGACGCCGCTTCGCACGCTGGCTCGCCTCCGAGCGGGTGTTCCCGCTGATTCCATTCGTGGTGGTGGAAGCACTTTTCGTCCTGACGATTCTGATCCCGTTCGCGCTCACGATCTGGATCAGCCTGCTCAGGTGGCGCGCCAATCGTCCCTTCGAGACGGCAACGTTTGCCGGCCTCGACAACTACCAGGGCGTTCTTGCAAGCGACCAGTTCTGGCTGGCGCTCGCCCGCACCTTCTATTTCTCCGGCGTTGCCGTGGCGCTCGAGCTTGTCATAGGCTTCCTGCTGGCGATGCTCGTGTCGCGATGCACTAGGTCGCGGAAGCTGTACACGACCATATTCCTGGTGCCGATGATGATCGTGCCGATCGTCGTCGGCTACAACTTCTCCATGATCTACATCGACAGCGGCCCGCTCAATCAGCTCCTTGCGCCGCTGCTCGGGATGTTCGGCATTGACCCTCGCATCCGCTGGCTTTCACATCCTGTCGCCGCCCAGTGGGCCATCATCCTCGCCGACGTGTGGCAATGGACGTCGCTGACGTTCCTGATCTTCCTGTCGGGCTTTGCCGCCTTGCCGCGCCAGCTCATCAATGCGGCCCGCGTCATGGGCGCTTCGGCGTGGCAGACGTTCTGGCGCGTCGAGCTGCCGCTGCTCAAGCCCGCGATCGTCATCGCCGTCATCATCCGCTCGATGGAGGCGTTGAAGTTGTTCGATCCGGTGGTGCTGCTGACCTTCGGCGGCCCCGGCACCTCGACGCAGACTGTTGCCTATTTCCTGTGGGAGCAGGTGTGGGTGTTCAACAAGTTCAGCTACGGCGCCGCCGCATCGATCATTCTGCTCTTCATCTTCTCGTTCCTCATCTTCTTCGGCATCTACATGCTGATCAGCCAACGGCGTGCGGTCGAGGGGGGCGCGCAATGACTACGGCGGCAGACGTCGCAGGCGAAGCGGCGCGGTCGCGCAGGCGAAGGCGCGAGCGCCTGGGCAAGATCGGCCGGCACGCGATCCTTCTCGCCTGGACGGCCTTCATCGCCTTTCCGATCTTCTGGATGGTGTCGACGTCGTTCAAGGATGCCGGCGAGTGGGTGGCCTGGCCCCCACACTGGCTGCCGCACGAGCCGACGCTCCATAACTACGCGCAGATTTTCGCTTTCGGTGCGCTCGACCCGACGCTGAGCCGCCAGGCGACTGAGCAGGCCTTCACCATCTGGAAGGGGCTCGGCGACGCGCTGCTCGTGTGCACGGCGGCTTCGCTGCTCGGCCTGCTGCTCGGCACGTTCCTCGCCTACGCGATCTCGCGCTTCAATGTCGGCGGCAAGTATTTCCGCCACACGATCCTCATGATCCGCATGATCCCACCGATCGTGGTCGCGATCTCGATCCTCATTTACTACGCGATCATCATCCCCTATGCGACGTCGGCGCTGTTCGGCGTGCGCATCAGCTTGTTCGACACGTATGTGGGGCTCATCCTCATCTACACCGTCACGACGCTGCCGTTCGTCATCTGGATGATGCTGACCTTCATCGACGAGGTGCCCTACACGCTGGAGCACGCGGCGCGCCTCATGGGCGCCGGTCGTCTCCAGGTGTTGCGACGTGTCGTCCTGCCGCTCGTCGCCTCGGGCATGGTGGTGACGTTCCTGTTCGTCTTCATCCTCAACTGGGCGGAGTTCCTGCTGGCGCTCACGCTGACGCACCCGGAGGTGACGACGCTCACCGTCCTGCTCAACAAGTTCCAGAGCGCGGCGGAGGGACGCCTCTACGGGCCGCAAGCCGCCATCGGCACGGTGGTGACCGTTCCCGTCGTCATCATGGGCCTTCTCATCCAGAAGCACCTCGTGAAGGGGTTCAGCTTCGGCACGATTCGCAAGTAGGCAGCGCACCGCAGCCGGCGTGACCCAAGGGAGCATCTAGGACGCACCGTGGCAGGGATCGCACTCCAGAACCTGGTGAAGTCGTTCGGCAGCTACGTCGCTGTCAGCGGGGTTTCGCTCGACGTCCGCGACGGCGAGTTCCTGATCATGGTTGGGCCATCCGGCTGCGGCAAGACGACGACGCTCAACATGATCTCGGGGCTGGAGACGCCGACGAGCGGCAGCATCGTCATCGGCGGCACGGTGGTCAACGACGTGGAGCCGGGCGAGCGCGGCCTCGGCATGGTGTTCCAGGATCTGGCACTCTTTCCGCACATGACGGTGTTCGAGAACATCGCTTTCGGCCTGCGTGTGCGCAAGGTGTCGTCCGCCGAGATCAAGGCGCGCGTGACGGCGGCGGCGGAGGCAATGCACATCCAACCGTTGCTTGCCAAGATGCCGCGGCAGTGCTCGGGCGGGGAAAGCCAGCGCGTCGCGCTCGCCCGCACGATCGTGACCAACCCGGCCGTATTTCTGATGGACGAGCCGCTGTCGAGCCTCGATGCCAAGCTCAGGGTCGACATGCGCACGGAGCTGAAGCGCCTGCACGGCAAGCTCAAGGCGACCTTCATCTACGTCACGCACGATCAGGCCGAGGCCATGACGATGGCGGACCGCATCGTCGTCATGAGCAAGGGCAAGATCGAGCAGCTCGGCACGCCGCTGGAGATCTACAATCGGCCGGCCACGCGCTTCGTCGCTGGCTTCTTCGGCACGCCTACCATGAACTTCCTGGACGGCGCGGTAGATGGCGGCGCCACCGGCCCCCTCTTCCGCGGCGGCGGCATCGAGCAGCCGCTGCCCGCCTCGCTGCCTGCCGACCTGCGCGGCCGCAGCATAACGCTCGGCGTGCGCTCGGAGCATGTCATGGTCAACGGCATCAACGGCGCGGCCTCGTCGCCGGGAACGGCACGACTGCTGGAGCCGCTAGGCGACGTGACGCTCGTGCATTTCGATGCCGGTGAGGGCAGGTCGCTGGTCGCCAAGGTGCCGCCCGTCACGGGCCTTGCGTCCGGCGCGGCCCTCAGTTTTGAATTCGCGGCGGAGCACTGCCACCTGTTCGACCCAGGGACAGGCCAGCGGCTGAACTAGCTAGCCTTGTCATACCGGAATTTCGCGTCAGCGAAATATCCGGTACCCAGGGGCCGCGGGCATCGCCGCAGTTTGGGGTCACATATGGGTTCCGGATATTCTCGCTTCGCGAAATTCCGGAAAGACAGCAAGCAGTGCATATTGGCTGCTCACAGCGATCGCTTGGTCGGAACGTCGATGGGCAGGAACTCCACGCCCGACCGCTGCACGGGCTGTGGGTAGAGCTTCATAAGCTCGAGGACCGCCGTTGGCATCCCGACCTTCACCGGCAATCCCAGCTCGGTGGCTTCCTGGGCAGTGAGCGCATAGTCGTGTGTCCAATGCCCGCCGGCGAGCTTCTCGGCGAGCTTCTCTGCAGTTGCCTGGTCGAGCCGCGGCGTCAGCAGCTCGACGGCGCCCCGCTTCACCTGGGCCAGAGCCTTCTCGCTGACATCAGCCAGCACGAGGGTCAGATCGAAGACGTGCTCGACGGGCTTGGAATCGCGCGCCCGCACGATGCTCGCCGCCGGCAGCCCGGCGATCTGCGGATCAATCGGCCCCAGCATCGAGAACTCGCCCAGAACGACCTCGTCGGCAGCGAGCGCGATGAGTGTCCCGCCGGACATGGCGTAGACGGGCACGTAGACCGTGACCTTGGCGGGATGGGCCTCCACGGCTCGGGCGATCTGCATGGCCGCGAGAACCAGGCCGCCCGGCGTATGCAGCACGATGTCGATCGGCCGCTCGGGCGGGGTCTCCTTGATGGCGGCGATGATGGTCTGCGCGTCCTCGAGATCGATGTGGCGAGAGACGTTGAAGCCGAACAGGCTTCGTTTCTCCTGCCGGTGGATCATCGTGATGACGCGCGAGCCGTTGGCCTTCTCGATTGCCCGGATCGCCTGCATGCGCCGGACAGAAAACCATCGGCCCATCAGCAAGGGCTGCAAGGCCATCACGGCGATGAGTATCCAGAGCAACGTCGAGAAGTCGAACGACACGTGTTCCTCCATGCGGGGCGCCGGGCGATCCTCGGCTGCCGCTGTGTCCTGTCAAGGGGCCCCAGGCCCGGGTTTGACCAGGCTTAGCCGCCGAGCATCCAGTTGTTCGAAGCTCACGTCTGTACACGTGTCCGTTATTGTCACGGCTGGAACAGGGTTTGGCGGCGTCGGTCGCGATACTGGCGCCATGAACGCCAACGAATGGAGACGACCCATGCAGAAGACAGCTCTCGCCCTTGCATTCGCCGCCGTCCTTGCGGTTGCCGCCAACCCTGCCCTCGCGCACTGCGGCGGCTCGCACGGAAAGTCGTACCGCTCGGCGAAAGCGGTGAAGAAACCGGCCGAGGCCAAGGCGGCGCAGCCTGGCAACGCCACCCCGGCCGCTACGACCACCGGCCTCGATACGAGCACGGGCCTCACCGGTGCCGCCGGCTCTGCGTCGAACGTCTGACGGACCCACAAGCTGCTCGCGCCCACGCGGCCGGCACCGAGAGGATGCGCCGTGACCGCGAGCAAATCCGCCCGCGGCCACTACCCGGGGTGACCGCGACCGAGCACGGCTTGAAGCGGTCCAGTACCGTGGCGTTGCGTTGCGGGAAAGTCCACTCAGAGATCCACGCCCAGGCCCAGCCTGACGGTATGGAACGCGGCATTCATGTCGATATGCGCGTTGGTGCCGCAGGTGTAGGCGTAGCATCCGGTACTCGTAAGTGGGACGTCCTTGGAGATGTGCCCGAAATCCACAAAGCGGTATTCGAGCCTCGCCTTCAGCCCCATCCCTATGTCTAGCTCGACGCCCCCGCCCACGGTGTACCCCAGCCGCAGGTCATTCCAGCTTGCAGCACCGGTCACAGAAGCCGGCCCGTAGTACGAGTTGAACTGAGCATTGTAGCTGAATGAGCCGCTCACCATCCCGAAGGCCGCGCCTCCGGTCACATAGGCAAGGAGCGATGGGGTGAGAAGTGCGCCCAGCCGACCGCGCACAGAGCCGTCCCAGCTCTGCGTCATGCTGCCGGTGAACGTCTCATGGACATAGAGGGGAGTGATCCCCGATTGAACGTAGGATGTGACGGCGCGCTTCCAGGCGATATCCCCCTCGACGCCGACGACCAGTCCGCCGAACTGCACGCGATATCCTGTAAATCCTCCGGCCGTGATGCTGGAAGGATGTCCACTGAATATGAACGGCGTTTCGGCACAGGTCACCCAGGGAGGTGTGGGGCAGAGAAATGCTCCCGGCTCGGCAAAATTCTGTGCGAGAGAGCTGTTGCCGCCGTTTGCCCCGGTTTGCAGCCCGGTCCAGTTGCTACTGGGCGCTGCCGGTGCGGTCGAGGGCTGAGCCTTGCGCGGCTTGGCCTTCCCGTCGGCCAGAACGCCTTGCGTGAAAAACGCGCTGATCAAAGCGCTCACGACGACGACGATGGCTCGGTGCATTATTCACTCCCGTACCCAACTTGTTGGCAACAAACACTATTTTCCTCTGGCTAAGAAGCAAGTCGTGCAGGTCGATTGATGTGTCCGATGTTGCGGGATTGCACCATCGACTCGCACGCCTACACTTTTTGTCACTAACGGCCAGCCGCACCATCGCCGCGCGTACCCCGCGGCTCCCGCTCCGCCTAGCCCATCCCCTGGTAGCCCTTTGAACGCGGGCAACCCCATCGCGATACCCTGTTACGGGGCGCCAAGCGAGAAGGTCCCGTTGGTTTTGAACAGGTTCGCGGCATCGACCCGCCGCCGTTAACCTGTCCAGGCGGCGGTGCACTGGCCGAGGGCGTGGGACGAAGCGCGTCCGCTTCTTTAGGTCGACGCGCTGGTGTAACGTCGCGATCCGGCCATGCCGGCGGTCTGCCGAAGAGTGATCGAGCAAGCGCCGATGTCCATCGGTCGGGAGGTCTGGCCGATGGGTCCAACCTGGGTTGGCATCGTGGCGACGATCGCGCGCAGCGGTTCTTCTGTTGGTGGGAGCATGTGGGGACGATGGCTGTACGCACCATCATCGGTTTGTCCGTCGTGCTGGGGTGCCTCGTTTGGCTTGCAGGCGGCCCGGCCCAGGCACAGAGCGATCAAGAGCGGGCACAGCTGATTGTGTCCTCGCTGCCGTCGCGGCAGTCGTCCGCCTACAAATCGCTCAAGGCTCTGGCCGGCAACCCGTCGGTCCAGCTTCTTGCGCTGACGAAGAGTGAGGTCTGGTCGGTTCCCAAGGAGAAGGTCGACGCCGTGACGAAGGCTGCGGCCCAGCACGGCATCGGCGTGAGGCTGCTTGGCGAGCGAAGCCTCGCGGACGGTCGCAAGCCGCGCCGAACACGCGGCGCTATCCCCGAAGCGTCTCGAGAGCCTACCGACGATTGGAACGAGATATTTCGTCTGGCGCCCGCCGACATCAGAATGAACGACAAGCAGAAGCAGATCATGGAGATCGCGAAGGCCTCTCGCGCGACCACAGCGGTTGGGGTGGTGGAGGCTTCGCTTCCTGCTGTCGTGGAATACGCTCTGACCAAAGGGGAGGACGCAAGTGCGCCGTCCCGAGACTCCGCGAGGATAGTCGTCGCGCTTGGCCAGGGCACGATGCTGGCGATCAATCGAACCCGCGTCGAGGTAAGCCCTCGCATGTGCGTCTGGCACGGCACTGTCGAGGGGACGGAAGCGCCTGCGACGATCATGTGGTGGCCGGACGGCAAGATGGCCGGGGCCCTGCAACACCAAGGGCGTCTCTATTCGATCCGCCACTTGGGCGGCCAGATGCATGCCGTGGTCGAAATGAGCGACGAGAAGATGCCGCAGGAGCACGCGCCGATGCCTGCCGGCCTGCGGAAGAACGATGCCAGCCTTCGCGACGACCCTTTGGTGCGTCAGGGCGATGGCAGCACGCTGCGCCCGTCCAAGGATGCACCGCCGGACAGGCGCTCACAGACACGCGCAAACAAGGACCAGCGGGTCGCTCTGGCCGCATCGAAGGCAAAGGGCGCGAAAGCAGAGCCCGACGGCAAAGCTGGCGCACGCCCCGGAGACATCGTCATAGACGTCATCGTCGCCTACACCAAGAAGGCTGCCGGCAACTACGCGGACATGCGGCGCGATCTGGTGGACCTCAGCATCGAGGAAGCCAATCAGTCTTTTCGCCAAAGCGGCCTGGGCCACGTAAAGCTGCGCCTCGTGCACGCCTACCAGACCACCTACATTGAGGAGGGCGCGGCACATTTTGATCATGTCTGGCGTTTGGCCGACAAGGGCGACGGCTACCTCGAGGAAATCCATCCGCTGAGGGAAAAGCACCGAGCCGACGTGGCAGTGCTGATCGTGGATGATCCGCAGGGCTGCGGGCTGGCGACGCGCGTCTATGCGGATGCGGACGAGGCCTTCGCCGTGGTTCACCACGAATGTGCCGCGACTAGCCATACCGTGGCGCACGAGATCGGCCACCTGATCGGTGCCCGCCACGACCTCAATCTCGACAAGAGCATGACCCCGTTCCCGTACGGCCATGGCTACGTCAACGGCACCAAGTGGCGCGACATCATGAGCTACAAGGAGAGCTGCAACGGCTGTCCGCGGCTGCCGGTGTGGTCGAGTCCCAAAGTGATGGTGCGCGGTGAGCCGGCGGGGACTCCCGATCTGGACAACGCCCGCGTCATCGCGGAGCAAGCTGCCCGCGTAGCTGCGTTTCGGTGATCGCGGACAGGTTCAACTGAGAGGCGCAAGCGGCGATCACGTTGTGAAATATCTCTGCCCATCTGAAGGAGCCGGGCTGGCATGCTCGCTCAAGCGTGGGAGCGGCTGATGCGCCCATCTCTGTCGCCGTTTGTGATAGCGGTCGTGATCGCAGGGCCCGCCCTGGCGCAGATATCGCAGGAGTGGAGCAGGTGCCTCAACGAGACCGGCACGCATTCGTTCGATGCCACTATCGCCGCCTGCACGTCAGTAATTTCCTCCGGCAAGGAGAGTGCAAGCCTTGCAATCGCTCACTTCAACCGTGCCAACGCCTACGACGGCAAGGGTGACACGGACCGGGCCATTGCCGATTACAGCAAGGCCATCGACCTCAATCCCACGGAGCCCGACTACTACAACAACCGAGGTGTAGCGCATCGGGCAAAAGGTGATCTCGATCGCGCAATCGGCGACTATGGCAAGGCCATCGAGCTGAACTCCAAGCACGCCCAGGCCTACCACAACCGCGGCAACGCCTATCGGTTCAGGGGCGCCTACGACTTGGCTGTCAACGACTATGCACGGGCAATCGAGATCAATCCCAAAGTTGCGGACTTCTATTTCAATAGGGGGTTGGCTTACCGCGCCAAAGGCGACAACGACCGTGCAATCGACGACTATGGCAAGGCGATCGAGATTGATCCAATGCACGCGCGGGCCTACGCGAACCGCGGCTATGCCAATCGAAGCAAGGGTCAATATCAACGAGCGATTGGGGACCTGACCAAGGCGATCGAAATCAATCCGACCGATGCGGACACCTTCAACAACCGCGGCTATGCGTATCGGCGAACGGGATTGCTCGACCAGGCCATCGCCGACTTCACCAAGGCTATCGAGCTCAATCCCAGGCTCGTCAACGCCTACAGCAACCGCGGGGCTGCCCACGAGGACCAGAAGGCATACGACCGGGCCATCTCGGATTACAGCAAGGCGATCGAGATCGATCCAAGCGATGCCAATTATTACAATGGCCGTGCCTGGGCCTATTTCAAGGCGGGCACCCCTCGACAGGGCCTCCCGGACGCAGAAAAATCCCTGGAGTTGCGCCCCGAGGATGCAAACACGCTGGATACGCGTGGCCATATCCTCGAGGCTCTGGGGCTCCGCGAGGCAGCCATAGCAGACTTTCGCCGGGCGCTGGCGAAAGACCCTAGCATCAAGGACAGCAAAGCTGCCCTGCAGAGGCTTGGGGCCAGCCCGTGATGATACGGCCCTCGCCACTTGGCTCGGTGCGTACGTGATGCGTGCAATTGTCCGAAACCTGCCGGTGACCTGCGTCCTTCTCCTGCTTGGACTTTGCGCTGCTGTGGCGCAGCCGGCCGATCAAATGGCCGCGCACAAGCGCTACAAGGAGGCGGTTGGCGCCGGCAACTTCCGCGAAGCGCTCAAAGAGGCCCTGCAGCTCGAGCAGTTGGCCAAGCCTTTTGCCAACGCTCAGCAAGGTCACTACGCAAGCGTGCTGGTTCTTCTGGGCGAAGCGTACCTGGCGCTGGGCCACTATCCGGAGGCGGAGGTCAATTTCAAGAGCGCCCTGGCCATACGCGAACGTGCGCCCGGCCCGGCATCCACCGACATTGCCTGGACCATGTGCCTGTTGGGAGAGACGTACCGGCGGGTCGGCCGCAACCTTGAGGCGGAGCCTTTGCTCTCGCGCGCACTGGAGATATGGCAGCGCGCGCCGGGTGACCATCGCGTCACCATTGGCTGGACGCTCAACGGGCTCGGCACGATCGCGTACGACGCAGGACGGTATGCCGAGGCGGAAGCTCTGTACCAGAGCGCCATCGCCATCAGCCAGGACAACGCCAACAAGGCAACCTACCTCAACAATCTAGCCACCACATACTTGAAGCAGGACCGAGACGCGGAGGCCGAACAAAGCTTGATGGCTGCTCTCGGCATCCAGGAGAAGAGCCGCCGGCTGAACCATCCGGCCATTGCCCAGACGCTCAACAACCTTGCTGTGACCCATCGCAAGCTCGGACGTGCGGCCGAGGCGGAATCCTATTCGAAGCGCGCGCTGGACATGGTCGAGAAGGCTTATGGAAATGCCCATCCAACCGTCGCCTCGACGCAGATTGCCCTCGCCAATACCTACGCCCAGCTGGCGAGCCGTTTCGCCGACGCCGAGCAGCTGTATCAAAAGGCGCTCACGACCCGCAGAAACGTGCTCGGCGAAGACCACTTGGAGGTCGCCGGCGTGCTCAGGGACCTCGCCGGATTGAAGCTGGCGACCGGAGACATTCCGGCTGCTCTCGAATTTTCGCGTCGCGCCACCGGCATTGTAGCGGGGAAGCTTGCCAAGGGCACTCTCAGCGCTTCGGAGGCCAATGCGTCATTGGTGCGTCGCTATTTCGATCAGAGACTCGAGACCTTGGCCGGTGCGGCCAGCGCAAAATTGATCGGGCCAGAAGCTACGGTGGAAAGCTTTGCGCTGACCCAGTGGGCAAACCAATCGACGGCTGCGGCAGCGGTCATCCAGATGGCGGCTCGATTTGGCGCTGGCACCGATGCGCTCGCTGTTGCGGTGCGGGAGCAGCAGGACGCTTCCTGGAAGCTCAGGTCCCTCGAGAAAAGCCTGATGGCCGAGCTGGTGAACTCGCCAGGTCGGCCCGATCAGAAAAGAATTGGCAGTTTGCGACAAGACATATCCGAGCTCGAAGCGCGGCTCGAAAAACTGAATGCGCGACTGGGAACGGACTTCCCTCGCTATCAGGAACTTGTTCGTCCGAGGGAGCTCGATCTTGCGACGTCGCAGGTCCTGCTAAGTGCCGACGAGGCTTTGCTCGTGTACCACGTCACAAGCGATGCAACCTATGCGTTTGCCCTGACACGCGCGGGATACGCGTGGGAGAAAATTCGCCTCGGCGAAACGGCGCTCGCCCAGAAGACTTCCGACTTTCGGCGCGGTCTGGATGTTCATGTCGTCGACGCAGTGGAACGATCGCTTGCGAGGCGGCCTGACGCGAAGAGGGAGACGTTCTTCGATGTTGGCAGGGCGCACGAACTCTATAAGACGCTCATCGCCCCGTTCGACAAGCTGCTGCGAGACAAGAACCACTTGCTCGTGGTTCCCTCTGGAGCCCTGACCGCGCTGCCTTTCCACCTGCTGGTCGCGGAGGAGCCCGGATTTTCTGTTCCAGCCATCGAGTCGGCCAAGGATTTTGCCATCTATCGCAAGGTGGCTTGGCTCATAAAGCGCCACGCGATCACCGTGTTGCCGTCCGTTGCGAGCCTGAACGCGCTAAGGCACGTATCGGGAGCGACCAAGGCGTCCAACGCCATGATCGGCTTTGGCGACCCGGTATTCGACGGGTTGGGCAAACCTCCCGATGCCCCACACGCGAAGTCGAAAGGCGTCGGGATTGACCGGGTGAAGCTCAGCCAGAAGCTGCCGAGACTGGGGGAGACCGCGGGCGAGCTGAAGGCGGTCGCCGAGCGCTTGGGGCCGTCAACGAGCACCATCCACCTCCGCGCATCCGCCAGTGAGACGACGGTCAAGCGCGCACCACTTGCAGACTACCGAATTGTCTACTTCGCGACGCACGGCCTGTTTGCCGGGGAGGTGAGCGGTCTTGACGAGCCTGCGTTGGTGCTAACGCTGCCTCAGGTCTCCAACGAACTCGACGATGGCTTGCTGACGGCCAGCGAGGTTGCGCAACTCAAGCTCGATGCCGACTGGGTGGTCCTCTCCGCGTGCAATACGGTTGCGGGTGACAAGCAGGGGGCAGAGGCGTTGTCGGGACTGGCACGTGCCTTCTTCTATGCTGGCGCGCGTGCATTGCTGGTCTCGCATTGGGCGGTAGATTCGGACGCCGCCACCAAGATCACCACGACAACCTTCGACTTCATCGCGAAGAAGCCCCAGGCTGGGCGCGCCGAAGCTCTGCGCCTTGCTATGCTTGATTTCATCCGGGACGAGTCCGATCCAGCCAACGCGTATCCGGCGATCTGGGCGCCCTTCCAGATCGTCGGGGAAGGCGCTACTCGCCTCCATTGAAAGCGAAGCGGGGGGTTGGGGGGAGCGCGCCAATGCCAGCAGGCGCAAGAGGGAAGCGGAGGAGCTGCGAGGCGTCGATGCGCTTCGGCATCCTCCTTCTGGGCTTCGCATTCGCCGCAGTCTTCTCGCGCGGCGCGATGGCGGACCACGTTGCAGATGGCGTGCCGCTTCCGGATGACGTGAGTATTTCCCAGCCCGCGCGGGACGCGCCCCTCAATCATCAGCGGTTCGTAGGGGCCTGGATCGGGGCATGGGAGGATGCAATTCGGCACGTCCTGATCGTGGAGGATGTCCGCCCGAGCGGGGAGGCGAAGGTCGTCTACGCGGTAGGCGACAATCCGTGGGCCAGCATTCCCGGCGTCTGGCACCGCCAGACTGCGTCGCTGTCGGGAGACGTGCTGAAGGTATCGAGAAAATTCGATGCGACCTATAGGCTCACCGCCGAAGGTACCCTGATCGGAATCTGGCAGCGGGGAAGCAG
>Ga0111538_10001925_pt1 | contig 29111 bp, 27 predicted proteins | sample SoiMethybrSBSTD1_FD_79669 | JGI IMG/M metagenome (GOLD analysis project Ga0111538, IMG submission 79669) | Bulk soil microbial communities from a Populus tree surrounding site in Tennessee, USA - Soil MetaG P. TD hybrid SBSTD1 (version 2)... | ecosystem: Environmental > Terrestrial > Soil >... | reverse complement strand
CGGGACGGGGCGTCGAGCCACTGCGCCTCGTCGACCACCAGCGCCGCACCCTCGCCGACCAGCCGGGCGACGATCGCGTCGCGCCAGGCCCGCACCTCCTCGCCTGCCTCGGCGCCCCGGACGAGCTCGGCCACGGCACCGAAGGCGTCGTCGCGCTCGAGCCGCCGCCCGGTGATCCGCACCACGCCGCCGCCCCGCTCGCGGGCCCGGTCGGCGATGGCGTCGATCACGCCCGCCGCGCCGGCCGTGCCGGGCGCCACGATCGCCAGCTGGGTGGCGGCACCGTCGTCGGGCACCGCCAGGGCGGCCACGCGCGCCACACGGGAGGGAAGTCGGGGCGCCATGACGAGGGGATGCTACTGCCCGACCGCGCGGTGATCGGCGGAGACACGTGCAGGTCACGATGGGGGCGGCTCGTCGAGCGCGGCTGCGCTGCAATCGGCGGCGCGGCCGGCGCTACGGTGACCGTCGGTCGGGGCCGCTGCCATCGCCCTGCACCGGGGGGAGAGACCGCCATGATCCGGCGAACACACATGCGGGCGCTCGCGCCCACCGTCGCACTGGCCGTGGCCCTGACGGCGTGCGGGGGCGGCGGGGGCGACGACGAGGCGTCCGAGCGCGACCGCACCACGACGACGGCCGACGACGCCACCGCCACGACGGCGGCCACCGACGACGCCGGGACGCCGGCCACCGACCCGGCGGCGCCGCCCGGCGGCGGAACGGGTCAGCCCGGCGGGGTGGGCACCGCCCTCGGCGTCGACCGCACCTTCACCGGTGAGGGCAGCGAGGCGTTCTGCGCCGAGGTGGCCACGCTGCAGAGCTCGGTCGGCGGCGCCGATCCGTCACGCGTCAGCGAAGCCACCGTGACCGGCCAGATGGCCGCCATGACGCCGCCCGCCGAGATCGCGGAGGACTGGAACCTCGTCGTGTCGGTGCAGCAGTCGTTGGCCGCGGGCACCGAGGACGCGCTCGCCGCCGTCGACCCGGCGCAGCTCGACGCCTACGGCATGGCCAGCGCGGTCATCGCCACCTACCTCGGCGACGTCTGCCAGGTCAGCCTCGTCCCGTGACCCGCAGCGACGACGCGGATAGGGTCGACACCTCCCCATGACACGGCACCAGAGCTCCGACACGGCCCGTCGCCCGGCGCGCCGTACCACCTTCACCCGCGCGGCCGTCGCCGCGCTCGCCCTCGCCGGCGTGGTCGCGGGCACGGCCTGCAGCGACAGCGACGGCGACGTGGGCGGCGAGAACTCGGGCGCCAGCGGAAGCGAGTTCTGCGCCGACTTCGAGGCGCTGAACAACAGCCTGGCGACCTCCGACTCCGCCGACTTCGACACGATCGTCGACGGCCTCGAGTCGCTCGACCCTCCCCAGCAGATCGCCGACGACTTCGACACGATGGTCGAGGCAGCCCGGCAGCTGGCCGACCTCGACCCGTCGGATCCTGCGCAGGTCGAGGACGCCCAGGCGCTGCAGGAGGACTCGCAGGACGCCCAGCAGAACGTGTCCTCGTACATCGAGGACGAGTGCGGCCTCGACCTGTCGACCTCGGGCGGCGTCGAGGGGTCGACCGAGCCCGACACGACGACGCCCTCCGGCTGACCCCGAACCCGACGACCGGACGACGGCCGGCCGACCGCAGCGTCGGCGGACCGCAGGACCGACGCCCGGCCGCGGTCGGCTCCTGGCCGGACATCGGCGACGACGAGTGCGCGCCCCCGACAGCGCCGGGGGCGGAGCGGGGCGGCGGACCTCAGTCGGGCGGCCGGTAGACCGTCAGTGCCACGGTGGTGCCGTTGACGGCGCGGCGGAACGACACCTCGTCGGCCAGGGTGCGCATGAGGGGGATGCCGAGGCCGCTCTCGTGCCGGAGGCGCCGGGGATCGGTGGCCGGCGGGAGGCGCTCGATGCGGTCGGGGTCGAACCCGTCGCCGTGGTCGGCCACCTCGACGGTCACCTGGTCGTCGTCGACGATGCACCGGACGACGACCGGCCCGTCGGCGTAGGTGGTCTCGTGGGCCTCGATGGCGTTGGCACACGCCTCGGTGACCGCGATCTTGAGGTCGTCGAGTCGGGCCGCACTGAGCCCCGGTGCCAGCGAGCCCACCGCCGCGTCGACGACGAGGCGCACGAGGGAGAGGTAGGCGGGTCGGGCCGGGATCGCCAGCTCGACGACCGCCACCGGGTCAGCCCCCGGCGACGGCCGCGTCGAGGGTGGGCAGGAGCGGCACCGCCTTGTCGAGGCCGGTGATCTCGAACAGCCGGGTGATGCGCGTCTGGCTGCAGACGAGCCGCAGGTCGCCGTCGTGGGTGCGGGCCCGCTTGAGGGCGCTGATGATCGTGCCGAGCCCCGTCGAGTCGAGGAAGTCGATGCCGTCGAGGTCGAGCACCAGGCGGGAACGCCCCTCGCCGACCAGCTGGATGAACTGCTCGCGGAGGTCGGGCGACGTGGCCACGTCGAGCTCGCCGTAGGCGTGGACGATCGTCCACCCGGCGATCTCTGACACCTCGGTGCGCAGCTGCATGACGTGGTGAGACTACCGCCCGTGTCGGGCCGGGTCGGCGAGCCCGGGGCGACCTCGCCCGGCGGACGACGGGCTACACAGATGGAATTCCACCGGCGTAACCTGGGCCTGCCCATGGCCCTCGTCGCGCTCGACCCTCTCGACTCGGCCGACACCCTCGGCTCGGTGGCCGACATGCTCACCGAGCGCGCCGGCGGCACCGCGCCGGGAGCCGGCGAGGGCCGCGGCTCGCCGCTCGTCCACGTGCACCGCCTGCCCGCCCGGCCGGCGGTCACCGGCCGCCTGGCCCGGCCGCTGCCCCCGGAGGTCGCGTCCCGGCTGGGCGTCGACAGGTTGTGGGCGCACCAGGCCCGGGCGATCGACCTGGCCCGCGACGGCCGATCGGTCGTGGTGGCCAGCGGCACGGCCTCGGGCAAGTCGCTGTGCTTCCAGGTGCCGCTGGCCGAGGCGGCGGCCGCGCCGGTGCGGCGGGGCACGTCGCTGCTGATCTTCCCCACGAAGGCCCTCGCCCACGACCAGCTGCGGGCGCTCACCGAGCGGGACTTCCCGGGTGTCGTCGCCGGCGCCTACGACGGCGACACCGGCAACGAGGAGCGGGCCTGGATCCGGCGCCACGCCACGGCTGTGCTGACCAACCCCGAGATGCTGCACAGCGGGGTGCTGCCCCACCACGACCGCTGGGCCACGTTCCTCGGGCGGTTGCGCTTCGTCGTCGTCGACGAGCTGCACGCCTTCCGCGGCATCTTCGGCTCGCACGTCGCCCACCTGCTGCGCCGGCTGCGCCGGCTGTGCAACCACTACGGGTCGGACCCGACGTTCGTGTGCTGCTCGGCCACCATCGGCGAGCCCGGCCGGCTCGCCTCTGCGCTGTGCGGGGTGCCCGTCGAGGCCGTGCTCGACGACGGCTCGCCCCGCGCCGAGCGGCTCGTCGCCGTCTGGAACCCGCCGCCCCTCGACGAGGCGACCGGCGCCCGGGTGTCGCCCAACGGTGAGACCGCCGGCCTGGTGGCCGAGCTGGTGCGCTCGGGGCAGAAGACGATCGCCTTCTGCCGGGGCCGCCGTGCCACCGAGGTGGTGGCCGCCGACGTGCGCCGCCGCCTGCCCGCGCGCCTGCGCCGCCGGGTCGCCCCCTACCGCGGCGGCTACCTGGCGGAGGAGCGGCGGGCCATCGAGGAGGAGCTCTTCGGCGGCCGCCTCGACGGGGTGATCGCGACCACCGCGCTGGAGCTGGGCATCGACGTGGGTGGGCTCGACGCCGCGGTGCTCAACGGCTTTCCGGGCACGATCGCCTCGTTCTGGCAGCAGGCGGGCCGCGCCGGACGCTCGGGCCGCCCGTCGGCCGCGGTGCTCGTGGCCGGATCGGACCAGCTCGACCAGTGGATGGCGAACCACCCCGACGAGCTCGTGAGCCGCCCGCCCGAGCCCGTCGTCGTCAACCCCGGCAACCCCTACGTGGCCGATGCCCACCTGCGCTGCGCCGCCCACGAGAAGCCGTTGACCCACGCCGACGAGCGCTACTGGCCCGGCCTGCTGGACGACGTGGTGCGCCGGCTGGCGCTCGACGACCAGGTCGTCGTGCACGAGCGCGGCCGGGGCCGGGGCCCCCAGGCCCTGTACACCGGCGGGGGCTGGCCGTCGCACGGCGTCGGCCTGCGCGTGGGGTCGGGAGGGCAGGTGGCCCTGCGCACCGCCGACGGCGAGGCGGTGGGCACCGTCGAGCTGGCCCGCGCCTGCGAGCAGGCGCACCCGGGGGCGTCGTACCTGCATGCGGGACGATCGTGGCGGGTGGTCGACCTCGACCTCGACGGCCGGTGCGCGACCGTCGAGCCCGACGACGGCGCCACCTACACGGTGGCCCGCACCGACGTGGCCATCGACGTGGCGGGGTGCGAGGCCCGGCGCCGGGTCGGGGCCGTCGAGGTGGGCCTGGGCCCGGTCGAGGTGCACCAGCGGGTGACCGGCTACCAGCGCAAGGACACGCTCACCGGCGAGTCGCTGGGCGTCGTGCCGCTCGAGCTGCCCCGCTCGACGCTGTCGACCCGGGCCTTCTGGTACCACGTGCCCGACCACCTGCTCGATGCCGCCGGCGTCGAGCGCCGGACCGCACCGGGCACCCTGCACGCGGCCGAGCACGCGGGCATCGGCGTGCTGCCCCTGTTCACGATCTGCGACCGGTGGGACGTCGGCGGCGTCTCGACCCTGCACCAGCCCGACATCGGCGGCCCGGCGATCGTCATCTACGACGGCTACCAGGGCGGTGCCGGCGTCGCCGAGCTCGGCTACGAGGCGGCGGAGCGCCACCTGCGGGCCACCGCCGAGGTGATCGCCGCCTGCGGGTGCCATGACGGGTGCCCGTCGTGCGTGCAGTCGCCGAAGTGCGGCAACGGGAACGACCCGCTCGACAAGGCCGGAGCCCTGGCCCTGCTGCGCGCCATCGGCGCCTGAGCCGGACGAGGGCACCTCGGCCGGCATCGGCGGCGCCCCCGGGACGGCACCGGTCACCGCTCCACCCGCATCGTGGCCGACGAGGTCAGCTCGACGTCGAGGCCGCCGCGGGCCACGAGGGGGAGGCGGAGCGGGACGGTGTAGTGGACGACGACCCGCACCCGGCTGCCCACGCCGTCGCGACCGTGCACCTCGATCTCGAGGCGGTCGGCCGCCAGGGGGCCCGCCTGCTCGGCCGCCCGGCGGACGGCGTCGACGTCGTCGTCGACCGCCGCGGCGCGAGCGGCCTCGCGGGCGGCGTGCGCCACCAGCACCTGGTCGCGGGCGACGACGGCCACCTGCACGAGGCCGAGCAGCAGCAGCGCGACGAGCGGGAGCAGCAGCGCCAGCTCGACCGTGGCCTGGCCACGGTCGCCCGACGCCGGTGCTGCTGCCCGTGCGGGCACGGGTGCGGGTCGTCGGCCGGTCACAACGACTCGGACAGCTTGTCGACCACCGACTCGAACATGTCGGTGAACGTGCCCGTGCCGCCGGCCCAGGCGATGACGCCGAGGGCGATGCCGCCGGCGGCCAGGATGATGAGCCCGTACTCGGCGGTGGCCTGGCCGCAGTCGTCGCGCCGCGCGAGCAGGGGCCGACGCGCGGCGAGGCGCACGGCCACCGGTCGGACGAGGGTGGCCGGCAGGTGCCGGAGGGTGGATCGGGACATGGAGGTGCCTCCTCGGGGGGTCGGCGGGAGGGCCGACGGGTCAGGTGGGTGACAGGCTCAGCGAGCCGAGCGACCCCGCCAGCAGCGGGACGACCGTGAGCAGCACGAACGCGGGGAAGGTCGTGAGCACGAGGGGGAGGAGGAGCGTCACCGGCAGCCGGCGGGCGGCTTCCTCGGCGCGGCGCCGACGGCGGGCCCGGGCCTCGATCGCCACCCGTTCGAGGGCGGGCAGCAGCGGCGAGCCGTAGCGGTCGTGCTGCGCGAGCGCCTCGACCAGCGGCCGGAGGGCCGGACCGGCGGCGGAGAGCAGCGCCAGTGCATCGGCCGTGCTGCCACCCCGCACCACGTGGCCGGCCGCCGCGCCCAGGGCGTCGCCGACCGGGCCGCCCGGTCGCCGACCGAGGGCGACGACCGCGGCACCGACGGGCAGCCCCGCGGCGGCCGTGAGCGCCAGCAGGTCGACGACGTCGGGCAACTGGTCGTGCACCTCGCCCTCGACGCGGGCCCGCCGGCGACGGGCACCGAGCACGGGAGCGGCGACCGCCCACACGAGCGGCACGGCCGCCAGAGCCGGCGACACGACGAGCAGGCCCGCGCCCGCCAACGTCGCCCACCCGGCCCGGCGGTCGGCGACGACATCGGCGGCACCCGCGGCACCGGGCACGTCGACAGCGACGACGTCGCCAGCGGTGGCGGGGACAGGAGCGTCGGCGGTGGCGGTGACGGGACGGGTGGCGGCCATCCGGCGGGCGGCCGCACGCCGGGGGACCTCGACGCCCGAACGGTCGGGCGGCGGCCCGGATGGGTGCCCGGCGGCCGTCGGGGCCGGCGGCGACGGCACGGGGGCGAGGCGCCGCACCGCGGCGCCGAGCCGGGTGACGTGGCCGAGGCCGGCGGCCGCCCGGTGCGCCGCACCCGCTCGCCGAGGGAGCTGCCCACTCGACGAGTGGCCTGGCGACACGGGAGGGCGGCGGCGGCGCGCCCGGCGCGTGGCTCGCACCGCCACCGCGGCGACCACGCCCGCCCAGCCCGCCCCGACGACCGCCGCGGCCACGCCCGCCACGCCCCCACCGACGACCGCCACCACGACACCCGCGGTGAGCCCGCTCACCAGCCGTCGCTCCGGCTCAGGCGGGCCATCCACCACGCGCCGAGGACGTCGAGACCAAGCCCGACCCCGAGGCACGCCCAGCCCGCAGGGGTGCGGAGGAGGAACCGCGCCGCCGCGGTGTCGGCCACCACGAGGAGCGAGGCGAACACCCCCGGCGCCACGGACAGCACGAGCGCGCTCGTGCGCGCCTGGACCGCCAGCGCCCGCCGCTCGGCGGCGAGGTCGAGCCGTTCGCGCAGCGTCGCCGCCACCCCGTCGACCGCACGGGCGGGCGCCGTGCCCACGACCGACGCCAGGACCAGGGCGGTGGCCGCCAGGCGGGTGCCCGGGTCGTCGTGACGGGACGACCACTCGTCGAGCACGTCCGGCAGCGATCGCCCCCGTTCGGCGGCCACGGCCAGCCCGGCGATCTCGGGACCCAGCGGCGCATCGAGCGCCTGGCCGACCTCGGCGAGGGCCATCGTGAGCGACGAGCCCGCCCGCAGCGCGGTGGCCATCCGGTCGAGCGCCTCGGGCAGCTGAACGGCTCGGGCGTGGCGGCCCACGCCGTGCCGGCGGATGCGGTCGACGACCGGGACGGCCGCCGCCAGGGCGGCGAGGGCCACGGCGGTGGGAGGACCCGCCGTGACCCACGCCCCGGCGAGACCCGCGGCGGCGAGGGCGACGACGGCGGGTGCCGGGCCCCGGGAGAGGCGGACGTCCCGGGCCCCGGCGCCGGCCGGCGTCGCCAGCTGGGCACGGACCCGCCGGCGCACCCCCGCGCGGACGGCGACGTGGCGGGCGTACAGCGCTGCGCCCACGGCCCCGGCGACGAGTGCCGGCACGGGCGGCAGGGACGTGGCCCGGGTCATGCCGTCGCCTCCACATCGCCGCCCGCGCGGTGGGCATCGGCGAGGAGCGGGCGACGCCCCGGGCGGGTGAGGGTGCCGACCAGCACGTCGCCGCGGGCGAGGTCGCGCACCCACGGGCCGGCGTCGCCTTCGCCGTCGACCACCTCGCCGACGGCGGTGACGCGCCGGCCGGCGCCCCGCCACCGCACGACGTGGACCACGACGTCGACCGCCGCGCCGATGTGGCCGCGCACGGCCGCCAGCGGCATGGCGACGTCCGCGAGCAGCGCCATGGTCTCGAGGCGCCGGAGCGCATCGGCGGGGCTGTTGGCGTGGCAGGTCGACAGGCAGCCGCCGTGCCCGGTGTTCATGGCCTGCAACATGTCGAAGGCCTCGGCCCCGCGGACCTCGCCCACCACGATGCGGTCGGGCCGCATGCGCAGCGCCGCCCGCACGAGGTCGCGGATGCCGACGGGCGCCAGGCCGTCGACCGAGCCGGGCCGCGCCTCGAGCCGCACCACGTGCTCGCCGGGCAGTCGCAGCTCGGCGGCGTCCTCGACGGTCACCACCCGCTCGCCCGGCCGCAGCAGGCGGCACAGGGCGTTCAGCAACGTCGTCTTCCCGGCGCCCGTGCCCCCCGACACGACCAGGTTGTGGCCTGCGGCCATGGCGTCGGCCAGCAGGCCGGCGACGGCGGGACCGCAGAAGTCGCCGACGGCGAGGGCCACGGCGCCGAAGCGCCGGATCGTGATCGCCGGGCCGTCGACCGCGAGCGGTGGCAGGACGACGTGGACCCGCGAGCCGTCGGGCAGGCGGGCGTCGACGATCGGCGTCGACCGGTCGGCCCGCAGGCCGAGGGGCGCCACCACCCGCTCGACCAGCAGACCGATCGCCGCCGGGTCGAGCCGGACGTCGGTGCGCTCGAGGCGGCCGGCCCGCTCGACCCAGACGGCGCCGGGACCGTTGACGAGGACGTCGGACACCGCGGGGTCGGCGAGGAGGGGCTGGAGGGGGCCGAGGCCGCCCATGCGGGCCCGCACCCGGTCGACGGCGGCGGCCACGTCGGCCGCCGCCAGGAGCGGCGCCTCGGCGCGGACGAGCGACGCCAGCGCGGCGTCGTCGACCGGGGCGTCGGCGGTCGCCCCGAGCAGCCTCTGGTGGACGCGCTGGTCGACCGACCGGACCGCGTCGACCGACCGGACGGCGTCGACGGTGCGTGCGGCGTCGACGTTGCGTGTGGCGTCGGCGGAGGCGGCCACGGGTCACGCCACCGCGCGCAGGGGGAGCAGCGCCCGGGGGACGCGTCCCGACAGCAGGCCGGCGTCGACGAGGCGGGCCACCTGCGGATCGAGCGGCACCTCGGCGACGACCGGTACGCGCGCGGCCACGGAGATGTCGGCGGCGGACAGCACCCGCCCCGGCTCGGTGACCAGCACGATCCCGGTCGCCCGCAGCGGGGCGGCGGCGATCCGGCGCAGCGCCATGTAGCAGGGACGGGTCACCAGCAGCGACCGGGTGGCCCGCCGCGCCAGGGCCGCCACGGCCGCCCCGTCGCCGCGGTCGACGCGGCCGCAGTCGACGACCGCGGGCCGGGGCGCGCGGTCGAGCACCGCCGCGAGCACCGCGGCGCGCCGGGCGGACAGCTCGCCGGGGCCCCGCGGCAGCAGGCCGAGCCCGGGCGCGACGTCGACCTCGATGCGGGCGAGGGCGTCGGCCGGGACCCGGCTGCCCGCCGCCAACCAGCCGGCCAGCCCCGGAGCCGGCGGCTCGGGCAGGCCGAGGACGGCGGCTGCGTCGCCGGCGAGGTCGGCCAGCACCGCGCCGGGGTCGGTGACCTGGGCGAGCTGGAGGGCGAGGGCGGCGGCGACGACCGTCGTGCCGACCCCACCCTTGGTGGACCAGCAGGCGATGAGCACGGATACCTCCACGGAACAGGCAGCGATCACGTCGGCGCGGTGGACGCGAGGGCCTGCCGGGAGGTGGGATCACGCACGGGTTTGTGCGTGGGATCACCCCGGGCATCAGCGAAGGGAGCAGATCTTACGCAGACAGACGGGGAGGGATCAAGAGGTGATCGTCGATGCTGTGATGGCGCCGATGACGGACCGCGGGGTCGGTCCGGCGCTCGCCTGACGCCCGGTAGGGTCGCCGCCGTGGAGGCCGCCTTCTTCGACCTCGACAAGACCGTCATCGCCAAGGCATCGATGGTGGCGTTCAGCGGACCCCTGCACCGGGCCGGCATGCTGACGCGCCGCACTTTGCTGCGGGCCGCCTGGGGCCAACTCGTCTACGCCCAGTTCGGGGCCTCGCCCACCAAGCTCGCCAAGCTGCGCGACTCGGTGCTGCGCCTCACGATCGGGTGGGACCAGGCCGCGATCGGCGAGATCGTGCGCGAGACCCTGGTCGACGTCGTCGAGCCCATCGTCTACGACGAGGCGCTCGAGCTGATCCGCACGCACCGGGCCGCGGGCCGGAAGGTCTTCCTCGTCTCCGCCTCGCCCGAGGAGATCGTGGCGCCGCTGGCTCGCTACCTGGGCGTCGACGAGGCCATCGCCACCCGCGCGGAGCTCGACGAGCAGGGCCGCTACACCGGCCGCACGGAGCGGTACTGCTACGGCCCAGAGAAGGTCGTGGCCATCGACGAGGTGGCGCGGCGCGACGACATCGACCTGTCGGCGTCGTACGCGTACAGCGACTCGGCCACCGACGTGCCGATGCTCGAGGCCGTGGGCCACGCGGTCGCCGTCAACCCCGACCGGGAGCTGCTGCGGGTGGCCAAGCGCGAGGGCTGGGAGATCCGCCGCTTCACCCGGCGGGTGCCGCTGCGTGAGCGGGTGCCGATGCCGGCTCCGCACCATGCCGCGCTGGGCGGAGGCGCCGTGCTCGCCGCCGTGGGAGCGGGCGTGGCCGCCCGCTGGCTGTGGGACAAGAAGCAGCCCCCGCCCCGACCGCAGCGCCACCACGGCGCCGGGAGGAGGTCGGGGGCCGCGTCAGGTCCTAGGCGCTCCGCACCTTCTTCGTGGCGAGGGTGGCGAGCGCAGCGATCACGACGAGCAGCAGCAGCTTCTTCATGGCGGCGATGGTAGCGGGCGACGGCTCGCACCACAGACGCGGCGCGGTCGATCGCACCGCTCCGACCGCGCTTCGTGGCGGACGCGACCCGGGCTGCGGCGGCCTGTGAGCAGCCCTTCCGCAGGGTTCTAAGGTCACTCCTCATGCCCTCGTCACGGCCGCTGCTGCCCGCACACCGGCAGGAAGAGGCGCGGGCGATCGGCCGCCGCACGCACCAGACCCTGCTGTTCGCGGCGGGCACCGGCGTCATCGTCGGGTTGGTCGTGCTGGCGATCGAGCGGGTGACCGTCGAGGGCCTGCTCGACACGCTCGCGGACCAGCCGCTGTACGTGCAGGCGCTGGCCCCCGCGGTCGGCCTGCTGATCGCCGCCGCCTGCCTGCGCTGGGTGGCCGGCGGCGCCTCCCGCACCACGGCCGACGAGTACGTCCGTGCCTTCCACGACCCGAGCGACGAGCGCACGCCCGTGCGGCCCGTGTTCGGCCGCCTGCTCGCGAGCATCGCCACGATCGGCTACGGCGGAGCGCTCGGCCTCGAGGGCCCGTCGATCTACGCCGGGTCGGTCATCGGTTCGAGCCTGCAGCGGCGGTTCGCCCGCTTCTTCTCGCGTGAGGACGCCAAGCTGCTGCTCGTCGCGGGCGCCGCCGCCGGGGTGTCGGCCATCTTCAAGGCCCCCGCCACCGGCGCCCTGTTCGCGATCGAGGTGCCGTACCGGGCCGACGTCGCCCGCCGGAACGTCCTGCCGGCGATGGTCGCCGCGGCCGCCAGCTACGTCACGTTCGCCATCGTCGACGGCACCGAGCCGATCCTGCCCGTGAGCGGGTCACCCGACTTCGGCTGGCGGGACATCGGCGGCGCGCTGGTGGTCGGGCTCGTGTGCGGTGCCGGTGCCCGCCTGTTCAGCGCGGCCATCCGGTTCCTGCGCGGGCGGTCGGTCACCGACGTCCCGCTGGTGAGCCGGGTCGTGGCCGCCGGCGCGCTGCTCGCCCTGCTCGTGTGGCTGTCCGACGTCGTCCTCGACGCACCGCTGTCGCTGGGGCCCGGCTACGACGTCATCCGGTGGGCGACCGACCCCGGCAACGGCTTCTGGCTCGTCGTGTTCCTGCTGGCCGTGCGCCTCGTCGCCACGCTGGCCGCCTACGGCGGGGGCGGGGCCGGCGGGCTGTTCGTGCCCCTGGTCGTGTTCGGGGCCCTGTCGGGGCGTCTCGTCGGGGACGTGTTCGACATGAGCGACACGGGCCTGCTCGTCGTCGTGGGCATGGCCGCCTTCCTGGGCGCGGGCTACCGAACGCCGCTGGCGGGCGTCGTGTTCGTGGCCGAGACCACCGGCAGCCCGGCGTTCGTCGTGCCGGCCCTGCTGGCGACCGCCGTGTCGCAGCTCGTCCTCAGCGACTCGTCGGTGGCGTCGCACCAGCGGGCCGGCCGCCTCGGCCACCTCGAGCGCCGCTTCCAGCTGCCCATCAGCGCGGTGATGACGACCGACGTCCACACGGTCCCGCCCGACGCCACCATCGAGGAGTTCCTTTCTGTCCACCTCGTGGGCCGGCGCCGGCGGTCGGTGCCGATCGTCGACGACGCCAACCGCTACCTCGGCATGGCCGTGCTCGACGAGGTGGTGGCGGTGCGGCGGGAGGCGTGGGCGACCACCGACGTGCGCACCATCGCCCGCACGACCGCGCCGCGCGGGCGCACGACGTGGCTCGTGCGCGACGCGGTGACCGCCATGGAGCGGGGCGACACCGACACCCTCGCCGTGATCGACGGCGACGACCGCTTCGTCGGCATGGTCACCACCGACGAGGTGCTGCAGCTCGACGAGATCCTCGAGCGCACGGGCATGGTCTGAGCGCCGGGAACGGCGACCGCCACGCGCCCGCGGCCGTGCCACCGGCGCGACCCGCGAGGTGCGGGCCGACCCGCCGGCGGAGGTCAGACGGCGAGCAGGTCGCGTGCGCCCGTGTCGGACGACGGGTGGCGCAGCTTCGACATCGCCCGCGCCTCGATCTGGCGGATGCGCTCGCGCGTGAGGTTGAAGTGCTCGCCGACCTCTTCGAGCGTGCGCGGCTCGCCGCGGTCGAGGCCGAAGCGGAGCTTGAGGATCTCGCGCTCCCGCTCGTCGAGCGGGGCCAGCAGCCGGTTGATCTCCTCGGGCAGCAGCGCGGTGGCCGCCACCTCGAAGGGCGATTCGGCCGAACGGTCTTCCACGACGTCGCCCAGCTCGGCATCGCCGTCTTCGCGCAGCGGCTCGGACAGCGACAGGGGCTCGGCGGCGAAGCGGAGCGCCTCGGTCACCTTGTCTTCGGGCATCTCGACTTCGGCCGACAGCTCGGCGAGCGTCGCCGGACGGCCGAGCTTGAGCTCGAGCCGGGCGCGCGCCTTCTGCAGCCGGGCGAGGGTGTCGCCGGCGTGGACGGGCAGCCGGATCGTGCGGCCCGTGTTGGCGATGCCCCGGGTGATCGCCTGGCGGATCCACCACGTGGCGTAGGTCGAGAACTTGAAGCCCTTGCGCCAGTCGAACTTCTCGACGGCGTGCATCAGACCGAGGTTGCCCTCTTGGATGAGGTCGAGGAGGGGGAGGCCGGACGCCTGGTACTTCTTGGCGATCGACACCACCAGCCGGAGGTTGGACTGCACGAACGTGCGCTCGGCGTTCTCGCCCTCGCGGGACGAGCGCCGCAGCTCGCGCTTGCGCGCCGGCGTGAGGGCGCGCCCCTCGGCCTCGAGCTCGAGCCGGGCGGCGTTGCCGGCCTCGATCGCCTGGGCGAGGCGCACCTCGTCGTCCTTGGTGAGCAGCGGGTACTGCCCGATGTCGGTGAGGTACAGCCGGACGAGATCTTCCTCGTCGCGCTCGACGCGCTCCTTGGGCAACGTGACGTCCTTCTCGCGTGGCTCGGTCCGTGGCGAGCCCCGCAGCGACCCGTGGGTGGCGGCCCGGGATCGGGCGGTCGGCTCGGATGCGTCGGGGATCCCCACACGGGAACCCCGAGCGCGCTAAAGGATACCGGGACGGTCAAGCGTGACCACCTTTTCTCGCGCGTCCGTGCCCGGGAGCCGCGGAGGGCCGGTCACGAGGCCCAGGGACCGGGCGACCAGGGGCCACCGCGGCCACGCAGGGCGACCCACGGCGACGGGCCGCGCGTTTGACTAGTGTGCCCGCCGGGACGGCCGGTGAGGCGCCGGACGTCTCGTCGCGATCGAATCTGGGACTCTCCGGGGGGAGGACGCGACGTGCAGGATGTGCACTCCACGACCGCATCGACCGAACACGCCTCGTCGAGGCCACCAGGGCGGCGCCCGCCCGATGCGGGCCCTCCACCACTCGGCAGCCTGGTCGACGACGCCCGCGCCGGGTGCCCCCGCGCCTTCGAGCACATCTACCGGGCGCTCGCCGGCCAGGTGTCGTCGTACCTCCGCTGGCACCGGGCGTCAGATCCCGACGGTCTCACCAACGACGTGTTCGTGCAGGTCCACCGCAACCTGTGCACGTTCGAGGGCGACGACACCGGGTTCCGGTCGTGGCTGTTCACGATCGCCCACCACCGGATGATCGACGACCGCCGCCGAGCCCACCGGCAGCCGTCGGTGCAGCGCGACCTCGACGCCGGCGACGAGCTGGGCATGGGCGACGTGGAGGAGGACGCGCTCGCGGTGCTGGCGCACGACCAGGTGCGCGACCTGGTGGCGGTGCTCTCGCCCGACCAGCGCGACGTCGTGCTGCTGCGCATCGTCGCCGACCTGTCGGTCGAGGACGTGGCCCGGCTGCTGGGCAAGCACGAGGGTGCGGTCAAGGCGCTCCAGCACCGGGCGCTGGCCGCGCTGCGGCGGCACCTCGACACCCGGCCGGCGCTCGCCTGAGGAGGCGGCGACCGGGGCCGCTCGCGGCCCGGTGGCCGGCCCGTCGTCGTCACGGCCCCATCCGAGCTGACGCCGATTTTCAACGCGCTCAGCCGTAACCCCAGCACGCTCCGTGACGTTTGCAGGGGTGAATGACCTTTCTCGACCTCACGTGCCGAGACGCCGAGGACCTCATCGACGGCAGCCCCGTGCCCGACCGCGCCGACCTGGCGCCGGTGCGCGACCTGACCGTGTTCATGCGCGTCACCCGCGAGGTCGAGCCCGCCCCCCCGATGAGCCCGGCGCTCGTCCTGCAGATCGAGGCCGGGACGCCGCCCACGAACTGAGGCGGTCGCGCGTCGCGGTCACCTCGGCCACGGCGAGGTCCAGCACCCGCACCGTCGGGCCGTCGGTGAGCGGCGTCGTGACCGCGAGGTGCGCCCTGAGGTCGTCGAGCACCTGCGGGAGCACGCGCTCGACGAGGGCGCCGACCCGGGCGTCGTCGGGGGCGTCGTCGAGGGCCTCGAGGGTGACCAGCAGGTCGGCCATCGCGGCGTCGGGGGTGAGCAGGTCGGCCGCCGGGAGGTGCGGCAGGCCCGGCAGCAACCCGTACCAGAGCTCGGCCAGCCACCCGAACCGGCGGCTGGAGGTGGCCAGCAGGGCCCGGGCCCGAGCGTCGTCGACGGTGCCCGACCAGCGCCCGAGCGCTTCGAACAGCCGGGCCGCCACCCACGTGTGACCACCGATCCGGCGTCCCGACTGCTCGATCGACTCGGCCACCTGCATGGGCTCAGTATGTCCCGGGCGCGGCCGCCGGCCCGCCGCGCCGGTCGGCCAGCCACGGCGGCACGACCTCGGCCACCACGACGGCGGCCAGGATGAGGACGCCGCCCGCGAGCGCCGATGCCGTCAGCCCCTCGCCGGTCAGCCAGGCCAGCAGGGCGGCGAACACGGGCTCGAGCAGCAGGATCAGCGCCGCCCGCGACGGGCGCACGACCCGCTGCGCCCACACCATGGCGAAGAACGCGAGGGCGGTGGCGAACACGCCGGTGAACGCGGCGGCCCCGACCGCCGTCGCCGGCATGCGCAGGCCGCCGCCCACCAGGCTGGCGACGAGGCACGCCACCCCCACGGTCGTGACCTGGATGCAGGTGAGGCGGACGGGGTCGTGCCGCCCCGCGGTCTCGCCGAGCAGCACGATGTGGGCGGCGAACGCCACCGCGCAACCCAGGGTGAGCACCTCGCCCCGCCCGATCGCCATGTCGGCGCCCCCGGTGAGCAGCACCAGGCCGGCGACCGCGAGGACGAGGCCGACGAGGGTCAGCGGGTGCGGGCGCCGGCGCAGCACCACGAACGAGATCAGCGGGACGAACACGACCAGCAGGTAGGTGATGAACGCCGACGTGGAAGGTGACGTGTACTGCAACCCGACCGTCTGCAGCACGTAGCCCACCAGCAGCGCCCCGCCCGCCGCCAGCCCGTGGCGCCACTCGTGCGGCGTGCCCGGCCGGCCCCGGCCGAGGACGGCGAGCACGGCACCACCGATCAGGAACCGCACGGCCAGGAACGGCACGGGATCGGCGTCCTCGACCGCGTCCTGGACGACGAGGAACGTCGTGCCGAAGAAGAACGCCGCCACGACCAGGGCGACGTCGCCCCGCCGGCGGGCGCCGGGCGCGGGCGGCGGGCCCGGCGGCTCCGGTCCCGGCAGCGGGACGGCGGCTTCGGACACGAGCGCGCGCCGGTGCGGCTAGCGGCGCGTCGGCGACCGGCCGAGCAGCAGGTCGAGCTCGAGGAGCGCCGGCCCGGGCGGGTCGTCGACGAGGATCGTGTGCAGACCGGCCAGCCGGGCGCCGACGAGGTTGCCCTCGACGTCGTCGAGGAACACCGCCCGCTCGGGTGGCATGCCGCCCAGCAGGTCGAGGGTGTGGGTGAAGATCGCCGGGTCGGGCTTGCGCATGCCCACCGCCGAGCTGTCGACCACCGCGTCGAACAGCTCGTCGACCGGGATCATGGCGCGCCACGCCCTCGAGCCCTCGCGCACGTTGTTGGTGACCAGCGCGGTGCGGTAGCCGTCGGCCCGCAGGCCGCCGATGTGGGCGACGACGTCGTCGTGCACCGTGAGCTCGGCGAGGAGCGACTGGAGCGGGCTGAGGTCGAGGACCCGCCCCGACTCCTCGGCCGAGGCCTGGATGCTCGTCATCCACTCCTCGATCGTGATCTCGCCGCGCTCGAGGCGGTGCCACGGGTGGTCGGTGTCCTCGTGGTAGGGCCCGACCAGGAAGTCGAGGTCGCCGTCGGCCGATGCGCTCAGCGCCGGCCACGGCGAGGTGGTGAGCACGCCGGAGAAGTCGAACAGCACGGCCTCGATCTGCGCCGGGGCTCCGGCCGGATCGTCGGGGGGAGGGGCGTCGGGCACGGCCGACAGCATCGCCGCTGGCGCCGGGGCGTGCGCAACCGGGGCACGACGCCCACCCCTCAGCCTCGAAAACCCGCTCGGCTGGGCGACCCCGCCGACGGCACCCACCAAATCCCCACGCGTCGGCCCGGCACGACGCCCACCCCTCAGCCTCGAAAACCCGCTCGGCTGGGCAACCCCACCGACGGCACCCACCAAATCCCCACGCGTCGACCGGGCACCAGGCCCACCCCTCAGCCTCGGTAGCGGTTGGTGATGGGGACCCGGCGGTCCTTGCCGAAGGCCTTGGACGTGACCCGCACCCCCGGCGGGGTCTGACGCCGCTTGTACTCGGCCGTGTCGATCAGACGGGTGATGCGCTCGACCAGCTCGGGGTCGAAACCCATGCCCACCAGCTCGGCCCGGGTGCGGTCGTCTTCCACGTAGGCCTCGAGGATGGGGTCGAGCACCTCGTAGGGCGGCAGCGACTGGTCGTCGCGCTGGTCGGGCCGCAGCTCGGCGGACGGCGGCTTGGCGAGGACGGATTCCGGGATGATCTCGCGCCCGGCCCGGGCGTTGCGGTCTCGACAGAGCTCGTAGACGAGCAGCTTGGGCACGTCCTTGATGACGGCGTAGCCGCCGGCGGTGTCGCCGTAGAGCGTGGAGTAGCCGACCGCCATCTCGCTCTTGTTGCCGGTGCTGAGCACCAGCCAGCCGCGGAACTTGTTCGACAGGGCCATGATCACCACGCCACGGATCCGCGACTGCAGGTTCTCCTCGGTGACATCCTCATCGAGGCCCTCGAAGCTGGGCGCCAACATGTCGAGCAGGGCAGCGTGCGCGGGCTCGATCGGGATGACCCGCCAGTCGACCCCCAGCTCGCCCACCAGCTTCTCCGCATCGGCGAGCGAGTGGTCGGACGAGTAGCGCGACGGCAGGCCGACGCAGTGGACGCGCTCGGGTCCGATGGCGTCCGCGGCGATGGCGACCACGAGCGAGGAGTCGACACCGCCCGAGAGCTGGACGGCGACGTCGGTGAACCCGTTCTTGTGCACGTAGTCGCGCGTGCCGGTGACCAGCGCCTCGTACACCTCGCGCACCGGGGGCAGCGGGTCGGCGATGTTCCCGTGGCACACGTCTCCCGGGTCGTCGACGCGGGGCGACGACGAGATGTCGACGACCGGCAGGGCCGGCTCGGTGAGCCGGCCGCGGGGGTCGAGCAGCCGCTTGCGGAACACCGGCAGCACCTCGACGTCGCACACCAGCGTCTCCTCCGTGAACTGGCTCGCGCGCGCCAGCAGGCCGCCGTGCGCGTCGAAGATCATCGACGCCCCGTCGAACACCAGCTCGTCCTGGCCCCCGACCTGGTTGACGTACACGAGCGCGCACGAGGCGTCGGACGCCCGCGTCGCCAGCATGCGCTCGCGCTCGACGAGCCGGTTGGCGTAGTAGGGCGAGGCGTTGATGTTGACGACCAGCTCGGCACCGCCCGCCGCCTGGGTGGCGATGGGGCCCGTCGGGCTGAAGGCGTCCTCGCAGATCGACACGCCGACCCGCACCCCGGCGACCTCGACGAGCGGTGACGTGCCGGAGCCGGGGGCGAAGTAGCGCTGCTCGTCGAACACCGCGTAGTTGGGCAGGTTGCGCTTGTGGTAGATCGCCTGCACCTGGCCGAAGGCGCACACCGCCGCCGCGTTGTACAGGTCGCGGCCGACGTCGACGAAGCCCACCACCGCCGCGCACGCGCCCGACGCCCGGGCGACGCGGTCGAGCGCCCGCCGGTTGTCGCCGACGAACCCCGGCTTGAGCAGCAGATCCTCGGGCGGGTAGCCGGTGAGCGCCAGCTCGGGGAACACCGCCAGGTCGCAGCCCTCGGCCTCGGCCTGCTCGAGCGCGGCGACGACGCGGTCGACGTTGCCGTCGAGGTCGCCGACGGTGGTGTTGATCTGGCAGAGGGCGACGCGCAGCCGGGCCACGAGGTCAGGCTACGGGACGGGGGCGCAGGCGGCGTCGGACGACCGCCCACCCGGCGCGGCGCGCCGGGCCGCGCCCCTTCCCGGAGGCGGGGAACGGGCGACCGGTGCCGGCGGGCGGCAGACTCGACGCCGTGGAGCTGGCCGACCGGCGCATCGACCTCGGCGTGCTGGCCGAGCGCAGCGCGGACCCGGCGACGGTGCGCACGGCGCTCGACCGGCTCGCCCGCGGCGCACGCGAGCGTCTCGCGGCGTCGGCCGAGCTGGCGGCGGCCACGGTCGCCGTCCTGGCGGCGAGCCGCAGCGCAACGAGGCTGATCGAGGCCGAGCCGCTCGCGCTCGACGTGCTGGCGGACCTCGACGCACCGCCGCCGCTGGCGGCCGCCGAGGCGGCCGATCCCGACGCCCTCGTGCGCACCAAGCGCCTGGCGCAGCTGCACATCACCGCCCGCGACCTGCTCGGGCTCGACGACCTCGAGCGGACCACGGCGGCGCTGGCCGCCCTGGCCACCGACGTGCTGGCGGCGGCCGTGCGGCTGGCCGGGGCGTCGACCGGCGCGGTCGACGACGGACTGGCGGTCGTGGGCATGGGCAAGCTCGGCGGCCGCGAGCTCAACTACGCCAGCGACATCGACCTGCTCTTCGTCGAGGGCGACGCCCGAGGGGCGCGCGCCGTCATGGACGTCGCCCGCCGCTGCTACCGGGTCGACGCCAACCTCCGGCCCGAGGGCCGCGACGGCGCCCTCACCCGCTCCGTCGACAGCTACGTGGCGTACTGGGAGCGGTGGGCACAGCCGTGGGAGTTCCAGGCGTTGGTCAAGGCCGTCCCCGTGGCCGGCGACCCCGAGGTCGGCACGGCGTGGGCCGCGGCGGCGGGCGCGACGCTGTGGGGCCGGCGCTGGTCGGCCGACGACCTGCGCTCGCTCCGGGCGCTCAAGGCCCGCTCCGAGGCCGAGGTGCGCCGGCAGGGCGCGGCCGAGCGCGAGCTCAAGCGCGGACCGGGCGGCATCCGCGACATCGAGTTCGCGGTGCAGACGCTCCAGCTCGTGCACGGGGGCGCCGACCCCGAGCTGCGCTCGCCGACGACCCTCCTCGCACTGCGCGACCTGGACCGGGGCGGCTACGTGGCCGACGACGACGCCGACGCCCTGGCGGACGCGTACCGGTTCCTCCGCCGGGCCGAGCACGTCCTGCAGATCGAGGACGACCAGCAGACCCACACCGTGCCGGCCGACCGCGACCACCGCCGGCGCATCGCTCGCGTCCTCGGCTACCGCGGCACGCCCGAGGCCGGCCCGACCGAAGCGTTCGACCGAGACCTGGCTCGGCGCCGCAACCTGGTGCGGGGCGTGCACGAGCGCCTGTACTTCCGCCCGCTGCTCGACGCGCTGGCCGGCGCCGGTCGCCTCTCGCCCGAGGCCGCGGCGGACGCGCTCACCCGGTTCGGGTTCACCGACGTCGAGCGGACCCGCGCCGCGGTGCGCGAGCTGACCCGCGGTCTCACCCGCTCGTCGCGGATGATGCAGCAGCTGCTGCCGCTCGTCCTCGACTGGTTGTCGACCGCGCCCGACCCCGACCTCGGCCTGCTGGCGCTGCGGAAGCTGACGTCGGGCGACCAGCGCGCCACGACGCTGGCGCACACGTTCCGCGACAGTCCCGACGTCGCCCGCCGCCTGTGCGAGCTGATCGGCACCAGCGCGCTGCTGGGCGAGGTGCTGGCCGCCAACCCCGACCTGATCGCCCGCCTGGCCGAGGCCGACCGCCTGCTGACCCTCGACCGCCCGGCGCTCGTGGCGTCGGCGGCCTCCGCCGTGTCGTGGCGGTCCGACCTCGACGAGCGCCAGCGTGCCCTGCGCCGCTGGCGCGGCCGCCACCTGCTGGGGGTGGCAGCGCGCGACGTGTTCGGCGAGGCCGACGTCGGCACGGTCGGCGCGGACCTGACCGCGCAGGCCGAGGCGTGCGTGGAGACCGCCCTGGCCCAGCTCGAGCCGCAGGTGTCCTTCGCGGTGGTGGCCGTCGGCCGCTTCGCCGGCGGGGAGCTGTCGTACGCCAGCGACCTCGACGTGCTGTTCGTGCACGACGCCGACGACGACCACGACCGCGGCGAGGGCCTGCGGCTGGCGGGGGGCGTGCTCCGGCTGCTGTCGGGCACCACGCCGGCCCACCGCATCTACGCCATCGACGCCACGCTGCGCCCCGAGGGCCGCCAGGGTGCGCTGGCCCGCAGCCTCGACGGCTACCGGGCCTACCTCGACCGCTGGGCGCAGACCTGGGAGCGCCAGGCCCTGACGCGGGCGCGCCCGGTGGCCGGCGACGCCGACCTCGGACGCCGGTTCCTCGACCTGGTGGCCGAGGCGGTCTGGGAGCGCCCGTTCACCGACGACCACGAGCGCGAGATCCGGCGGATGAAGGCCCGCATCGAACGCGAGCGCATCCCGCCGGGCGAGGACCCCGAGTTCCACCTCAAGCTCGGCCGCGGCTCGTTGTCCGACGTCGAGTGGACCGTGCAGCTGCTGCAACTGCGCACCGGCGTGCGGGTGCCGTCGACGATGGGCGCGCTCGACGCCCTCGAGGCCGCGGGGGCCCTGGACCCCGACGACGCCACGGTGCTCCGGGCCGCCTACCGGTTCTGCGAGCGGACGCGGAACCGCTGGTGGCTCGTCGGATCGGCGCCCACGGCGGCCAACAGCCTGCCCGGGCGACCCGACGACCTGCTGCACCTGGCCCGGTCGCTCGACACCACGCCGGGCGCCCTGCGCGAGGACTACCGGCGGGTGACGCGCCGGGCCCGCCGGGTCGTCGAGCGCCTGTTCTACGGCCAGGGCTGATCCCCGCCGCCCGGGCCGGAGGGGACGGACATGTGGCGGCGGTCACGTCGACCCGCGATGATGACGCTCTCGTCAGTCAGCTCTGGAGGCCAGATGCCGGTCACGCCCGAGGTCCAGACGATCCTCGACCTCATCGCCGCGGCGGAGACGTCGCCCGAGCAGCTGTCCGCCACCGAGCTGCGCGAGCAGTACGCGGCGTTCAACATGATCGGCTCGAAGGCCGAGATGGCCTCGGTCACCGACCACACGTTCGCCGGCCCGGCGGGCGACGTGCCCGTGCGGGTCTACGTTCCCACGACCGACCCCGGGCCGCGCCCCGTCCTCGTGTACTTCCACGGCGGCGGCTGGGTCATCGGCGACGTCGACACCCACGACGGCACCGTCCGGTCGCTGGCCGCGGCCAGCGGGGCCACCGTCGTGTCGGTCGACTACCGCCTCGCGCCCGAGCACCCCTTCCCGGCCGCGATCGACGACTGCCTGGCCGCCGTCCGCTGGGTCGTGGCCAACGCCGACGACCTCGGCGTCGACCCCGCCCGGCTGGCCGTCGGCGGCGACTCGGCCGGCGGCAACCTCGCGGCCGTCAGCGCCCTCGACCTGCGCGACACGGTCGCCGTGCGGTTCCAGCTGCTCGTCTACCCGGTCACGGACGGGGCGATGGCGCGTCCCTCGCTCGACGAGAACGCCGAGGGCTACTTCCTGACCAGGGACACCATGGCGTGGTTCTGGGACCAGTACGTGGGCGACGGCGATCGTCACGATCCCCGGGTGTCGCCCATCGACGCCCCCGACGACGCCCTGCGCGGCGTCGCCCCCGCCCTCGTGATCACCGCCGAGTACGACCCCCTGCGCGACGAGGGCGAGGCCTACGGTGCCCGGCTCGAGGCCGCGGGCGTCGACGTGACCGTGAGCCGCTACGACAGCGTGATCCACGGCTTCTTCTCGATGGGCGACATGGTGCCCGAGGGCAAGGCCGCCATCGACGAGGCCGGAGAGGCCCTGCGCCGCGCTCTCGCCTGAGCGGGGTCGGGCGGCCCGACGGCGGCGGCACCGGCGCACCCGGCCGGCCCGAGCGCGCCGGAGGGGGCGACCCGCGGGCCGCCCCCTCCGTCACACGGATGTCACCGCGGTCGTGACGAGGTCACAGCTGACCGTGGCTGGGTGCCGACGCACCGCCTCCGGGCACGAAGGTGCCCTCGGGGCCGGCCGGAGCCGGCAGCGTCAGCGGACGGCCGGGCACCCGGGTGCCCGGGACGCCGTTCACCGTCTCGGTGCTGTAGGCGAACGTCAGCATGGCGAAGGCGATGGCGTCGCTGTTCACGTCCAGCGCCTCGTGGCTGATGTTGTCGATGGTGTCGCACGCCTGGTGGTAGCAGGAGTCGAACGGGACGTCGGCCGTGCCGCCCCAGATGGCGGCCTGCTCTGCGGTCTTGGCCACCTCGGCCCCCGTGAACAGGCCGCTCGCCGGGATGTCGGCGAGGATGAACGCCTCGTAGTCGCTGCGACCGTCGAAGGCGGTGTCGTCGTAGGGCACGCCCTGCAGCGTGTAGAACGACTCGTAGACGTCCTCGATGGCCGTCGACCCCTCGGGCACGACGACGCCGAAGTCGGCGGCGCTGAAGCTCGACTCGTCGGCGTCGTACACCGTGTGCACGAAGTTCGGCGACGCCACCATGTCGTAGTTCATGTAGAGGGCGATCTGCGCGAGCTCGTCCTCCGGCAGGTGCTCGACGTAGTAGGTCGAACCCACGAGCCCCGACTCCTCGGCGCCCCACCAGGCGAAGCGCAGGTGGTTGGTCGGGTTCAGCTTCCTCATGGCCAGGGCGGTGGTGAGCAGCGCGGCGGAACCCGAGCCGTTGTCGTTGATGCCGGGACCCTCGAGCACCGAGTCGAGGTGGGCGCCGGCCATCACCACGTTGTCGGGGTTGCCCGACGTGCTGTCGGCGATGACGTTCTCGGTGGTGCGGAACTCGAGGAACACGTCGGTGGCGACACGGGCGGTGGTCGCCGTCGACAGGGCCGCACCGTCGTCGAACGACAGCCCGACGACCGGGATGTCGATGATCCCGGCCGACTGGTCGCCGAGCGTGCCCACGATCAGGTCGAACCGACCGGCGGCGTTGCCCTGGTTGAAGATGACCACGGCCTCCGCGCCCGCCTGCTGGGCGTTGAGCGCCTTGACCGCGAAGTCGCAGCTGCCGCGCTGGACCAGCGCCACCTCGGTGCCGCTGAAGTCGAGCCCGTTGAAGTCCTCGGGCTCGCAGCCGCTCGTGGACGCCCGGTCGCCGGTCAGGTTGATGTCGACGGGCACGATCGTGCCGGTGACGTCGCCCTCGCCCGAGTACTCGAACGTGCCGGTCTCGTACGAGGTGGGCGTGGGCGCCACCTGTTCGAGCACGGCCGGCGTCTGCTCCTCGAAGAACGGGAACTCGAAGACCTGCCGCGTCACCGCGTAGCCGGCGGCCTCGAGCTGGCCGGCCACGTAGTCGGCGCTGGCGTCGAAGCCCGGCGTGGCCGACGCCCGGGTGCCGTCGTTGGCGTCGGCGATCGCCTGGAGGGCCTCGAGGTGCTGCATCGCCGCATCGGCGCTGACGCACTCGAGCAGCTTGTCGTACGTGTTGTTGTTGCGGTTCGGGCAGCTGTTGCCCCCGGTGGGTGCCGCCGGGCGCTCGGGAGCGGCGTCCGCGAGACCCGGGGCCACGAGGGCCACCGACAACGCGACGCCGACGGTGGCGAGCGTGCGACGCACGCGCCGGCGCGAACGAACTGGACGGTCTGCCATATGTGTTCCCCCTGAGAAGACGATCGGGTCACCCGCGCTCCGACCTGACTACCACATCGCCCAGTGGAGCGCCGCCAGGTCGGCATCGGCGATGATGACCCGCACCATGAGCGCGCCCCTCGACCTCCGCTTCCTGCTGTCGGCCGCCGACGTCGACGGGCTGCCCCCGACGCCGGCCGAGGTCGCCGTCGTCGGCCGCTCCAACGTCGGCAAGTCGTCGTTGCTGAACGCCCTGGCCCGCCGCACGGGGCTGGCGCACACGTCCAAGACGCCGGGGCGCACCCAGCTGCTGAACTGCTTCGCGGTCGGCGACCCCGACGGCCCCCGGCCGGTGCCGACCGTCGTCGACTGCCCCGGCTACGGCTACGCCTCGGTGTCGAAGACCACCCGGGCCTCGTGGCAGGCGATGATCGAGGGCTACCTGCTCGAGCGCGACGACCTGACCATGGTGATGGCGCTCGTCGACGGCGAGATCGGGCCGACGAAGCTCGACGTCCAGATGCTCGACTGGCTGCGCCGGAACACGCTCCCCCACACCGTGGTGGCGACCAAGCACGACAAGGTGCGCTCGTCGCAGCGCGAGAAGCGCAAGCGCGACCTGGCGGCCGGGTGCGACCTCGATCGCGCCGACGTGGTGTGGACGAGCGCGTCCAAGGGCGTCGGCATCGACCGCCTCCGCGACCTCACCCGCCTCTGGCTCGGCTCGGCCTGACCCGTGACGCCGCGCCGGCGAGAGGCGTAACGTCCGTGGCAACCACATGCGAAGGGGGCTCGGACATGGCCTTCGTCCAGATCATCGACTACCGCTGCTCACGCTTCGACGAGATGCAGAAGCTCGGCGAGGAGTGGGAGGCGGCGGCGGCCGACACGTCGACCACCCAGAGGGTGGTGATGGGCCGCGACCGCAACGACCCGGACCACTTCCTCACGATGGCGTTCTTCGAGTCGTACGAGTCGGCCATGGAGAACTCCGACAACCCGGTGACCCAGGAGTTCTCGCAGAAGATGGGCGCCCTGGCCGACGGGCCGCCGACCTTCTACGACCTCGACGTCGTACGGGACGAGGTGCGCTGATCACACCTCGACGTCCGCAGGCTCGCCGAGCGTGAGCCAGCGGAACGAGTGGCGCACGGCCGCCGGCGCCGCGGCCAGCACGGGCTCGATCGCGGCCCGGCCCTCGTGGAAGTGCGACCAGCCCTCGTAGTGCACGGGGATGGCGGTGTGCGGGCGCAGCTCGCCGCACAGCGCGACGGCGTCCTCGGCCGTCATCGTGTAGCGCAGCGGCCCCGTGATGGGGAACTGCACCTTGCCGAGGTGCAGCAGCGCGGTGCCCACGTCGAGGCGGTCGGCCACCTCGCGCACGCCGCGGTACAGCACGGTGTCGCCGGAGAACCACAGCTCGCCGTGCTGCTGTCCCTCCCAGCGCAGCGAGAACCCGATCACCTGGCCGACGATGGGGGAGCTGGCGGGCGGACCGTGCCGGCAGGGCGTGGCGGTCACCGTGATCGCCGGCCTGCCTCCGGGTCCGTCTCCGGGCCCGACGCCGGCGTCGAGGACGGTCGTCGCCCACGGCGCCAGCCCCACGGCGCCGCCACCGAGGCGGTCGGCGCCCGCCTCGGTGGTCAGCACCGTGCCGGCGGCGGGCAGCAGGGCCCGCCCGGCGACGTCGAGGTTGTCGGCGTGGTGGTCGTGCGTGAGCAGCACCGCGTCGATCGGGGGCAGGTCGCCGGCAGCGACGGCCGGCCCCACCTGCTTGGTCGAGGCCGTGCCCCACCCGAACGAGTACCGGCGGCCGGGCGGGTCGAACGTGGGATCGACCAGCAGGTGCCACCCGGCGACCTCGACGAGCACGGTCGGCCCGCCGATGTGGGTGAGCCGTGCGGTGGTCACGGGCTGACCGCGTGCTCCACCGCCCACGCCAGGACGTCGTCGGCGATCTGCTCCCAGCCCTCCTGCGCGGTCATCAGGTGCGAGCGCCCGGGGTACTCGATGCGCTCGGTGACCGTGGTCTTGCCCTTGTAGTGCTTGGCGTTCGACTTCTGGATGCTCGGCGGCATGATGTGGTCGTCCTCGCCCGAGACGAAGAGCAGCGGCGCCCGGTCCTCGTTGTGGTAGTCGACGGCCACGTCCTGGCGGCCCGGCTCGAAGTTGGCGAGCACGCTGCCCCACAGGATCGCGCCCGACGCCGGGATGGCGTAGCGCTCGTAGAGGCGCGCCGACTCCTCCTCGGTGAACCCGCTGTTGGTGAAGGCGTAGGTGAACTGCTCGAGCGTGAACCCCACCGCCTTGTGGCGGTTGGCGGGCGACTTCAGCACCGGGAACGTCGACTTCACCTGCGACGGCGGGACGATGCGCACCCCCTCGGTCGGCGCGGAGTTGAGGGCGACACCGGCGGCCCCGCGGCCGTGGTCGAGCAGGATCTGGGTGAAGGCGCCGCCCGCCGAGTGCCCGATGATGATCGGCGGGGCGTCGAGCCCGTCGATGACCGACTCGAAGCGCTCGATGATCTGCGGGACGGTGACCTCGGCGATCGGCGTGGGATCGGCGTTCAGCGCCTCGACCTCGACCTCGAAGCCGGGGTACGCGGGCGCCAGGACCTTGTAGCCCTTGGCCTCGTAGTGGGCGATCCAGTCCTCCCAGCTGCGGGGCGTGACCCAGAAGCCGTGGACCAGGACGATCGTGTCGGGAGTGCCGGGGGGAACGGTCATGGGCCGACGGTACGGACCGACCACCCTCTGCGTCATCAGTCACGTGACTGAACGCTGTGCGGCGCGGGATGATGCGGCATGCGGACGGGCGACCTGCTCCACGGGCGCGATCGCGAGCTGGCGCGCCTGCTGGCGGCGCTCGACGCCTCCTCCCGGCGGGGGTCGTGCGTGCTCGTGCACGGAGATGCGGGCATCGGGAAGTCCGCGCTCGTCGAGGCGCTCGCCGACGAGGCCCGCGCGCGCGGCACGGCCGTGCTCGCCACCGCCGGCGTGCCGTCGGAGGCGCACCTGCCGTTCGCGGGGCTGCACCAGCTGCTCGACCCCGTGATCGGGCACGTCGACGACCTGCCCGTCGAGCTGCGGGCCGCGCTGCTCGGTGCCCTCGGCCGGGCCGACGTCGACGTCCGAGACGTCATGGCGATCGCCCTCGCCGCGCTCGCCCTCGTGCGCGAGCGGGCGGCCGGCGCCGGCGCGCTGGTGGTGGTCGAGGACGCGCCGTGGCTCGATCGCCCGTCGGCCGACGTGCTCGGCTTCGTGGTCCGCCGGATCGAGCCCGACCCCGTGCTGGTGGTGGCGACCGCCCGCGAGGTCCCCACCGACGCGCTGGCCGACGTGCGCTTCGCCCCGATGGCCCTCGGCCCTGTCGACGACGCCGCGGCGCGGGACCTGGTCGCCGCCCACGCTCCGCTGCTCGACCCGCGCCTGCGCGACCGCCTGATCCCCGAGGCCGCCGGCAACCCGCTGGCCTTGCTCGAGCTGGCGGCGGCGTGGTCGGTGCTGCCGCCCGGCACGATCGTGCAACCGCTCGTCCCCCTCACGACCCGGCTCGTCGAGACGTTCGCCTCGCGTGTCGACACCCTGCCGCCAGTGGGCCGCGACCTGCTGCTCGTGGCCGCGATCGACGACGGCCAGGGCCTGCGCGAGATCCTGGACGCCACCGCGGCGCTGGGCCACCCGCAGGTCACGCACGACGACCTCTACCCCGCCGTCGAGGCGCGGCTGATCGAGGTGGGGCCGCGGGGCGTGCGGTTCCGGCATCCGCTGGTGCGTTCGGCCACCTACCGGCGGGCCGACGAGACCGCACGGCGGGCCGCGCACGCGGCGCTGGCCGGCGTGGTCGACGACCCCGACCGCGAGGCGTGGCACCGGGCGGCCGCCCTGGTCGAGCCGGACGAGGCCGCTGCGGCCGCGCTCGAGCGGGCGGGCGACCGGGCCCGGCGCCGGGGGGCACCGCTGGTGGCCGCCACGGCGTTCGAGCGCGCCGCCGACCTCAGCCCCGATCCGCAGCGGCGGGGCCGCCGCCTCGTCCGCGCCGCGTACCAGGCCCACGACCTCGGGCGGAACGACGTGGTCGTGCGCCTCCTCGACGACGCCGAGCCCCTCGACCTGACGCCCGTCGATCGGGCGCGGGTCGCCTGGCGTCGCCAGCTGCTGACGGGCGACGCGGTCGCAGACGAGGCCCACGTCCGCGGCCTGGTCGAGCTCGTGGGCCGCATGCGCGACGCCGGCGACGTCGACGTCGCCGTCGACTCGCTCGTCGCCGTGGCCACCCACGCGTACTGGCGGGGGCTCGGCCCGCGGGAGCGCGACCTGCTGGTCGGGGTCACCGAGTCGCTGCCGATCGCCGACGACCCGCGGCTGCTGCACGTCCTGGGGATGGTCGCCCCGATCGAGCGGGGCGCCCTCGTGCGGGCCCGGCTGCTCGAGCGCTCGCCGGCGGCCATCGACGATCCCGGTCTGCGGGCGCTGGCCGGCGTGGCCGCCGGCGCGGTCGGCGACCAGGACGCGTCGGCCACCTTCCTCACCGCATCGATCCGGTCACTGCGGGCCGCAGGCCGCCTGGGCGAGCTGACGACGGCGCTGATCGCACTGGCCTGGGCAGGGTGGCACCGCGG
>Ga0111538_10001924_pt1 | contig 29136 bp, 30 predicted proteins | sample SoiMethybrSBSTD1_FD_79669 | JGI IMG/M metagenome (GOLD analysis project Ga0111538, IMG submission 79669) | Bulk soil microbial communities from a Populus tree surrounding site in Tennessee, USA - Soil MetaG P. TD hybrid SBSTD1 (version 2)... | ecosystem: Environmental > Terrestrial > Soil >... | reverse complement strand
GCCACCGCTTGAGCCGCGAAACCGTGGCGCCCGGGCGGACCTCGGGCGCCGTCTCCGCGGGATACGTACGCGCGCCGACGCTCATGCGGGCAACCCTGGGAGCGCCGAAGGCAAGCGCCGCCCCCTAGCCGCGGCTGCGGAACTTGTGGATCTCCTCCACGCGTGCGTGAGCTTCCTTGAGCGCGGCCTCCGGCGAGAGCCCCGCCGTCACCACGCGCCCGGCCATGTCGCAAAGGACGTACTGAGCCTGCACCTCGATGGCCGCCGGTGTGACCGGTCCGGGATAGCCCGGCCACACGCTGCGCAGGATGTTCTCCCGCATGCCCTCGAAGTTGGGATCGGTCTTCCAGTAGGGATTGTCGGCGCGCGACTTGTAGACCGGTCCGGCCTGGCCGATGGACGCCTTCATGAACTCCTCGAAGCGCTTCTCGTCCTCGACCCAGCGGATCATGTCCTCGGCCAGCTCGGCATACTTGGACTTCTGGAAGATACCCCAGTTGTAGGCGCCGGCGAACATGAACGAGCCCGCCGGACCGCCCGGGGTCAGGATGACCTGCGTATTCGCGGCCAGCGGATGGTTGCGCTTCACCATCGCGTAGTACAGGCTGGCGCCGTTGTTGGTGCTCACCAGCTTGCCCGCCATGTACGACTCGTTGTTCGACACGTCGGTCCAGCCCATGACGCCCGGCGGCTGGACCTTGTGTACCCGGATCGTGTCGACCGCGAATTTGAGGGCCGCGAGGTTCTGCTTCGCGAACGTCGTCGCCAGGGCCGGCTTGCCGTCCTTGTCCCAGGCGCTCCCGCCGTAGTCCCAGAGGATGTTCTGCATGAACCCGTTGCCGTCGTCGCAGCGGTTCAAAGTCTGGCCGAAGCCCCAGAGGTCCTTGGTGGCGTCCTGGCATTTCTTGGCCACGTCGATCACGTCGGGATCGTAGAGCTTGGGCATCGTGAGGCCCTTTTCGGCCAGGAGATCCTTGCGGATGTGCAGCCCGCCCCCAAAGGCCTGATGGGCCACGGCGAAGTACTGGCCTTTGAACTGCACGACCCGGTCGGCGTACGGCAGGAGGCCGCCGCGCGCGCTCGCGATGTCCTTGGCGAGCTTGGTGACGTCGCGCAGCGCTGGTCGGTAGCGCATCGGTCCCTGGTAGTTCATCTCGGCCACGTCGGGCGGGTTCCCGGCCTCGATCGCCGCCACGAACTTCTGCTCGCGGTCCCCGAAGGTGGCCCAGTCGAACTCGACGTCGACCTGCCGCTCCTTGGCCCACGCCTCGATGTGCTTGGCCAGGATGTCGTTGCAATCGGTCACGAAGCTCTTGAACAGCCAGACGCGCATCTTCGGCCGGCTCTGGGCGTGGGCCATCCGGCCGAGCACCTGCATGCCGGCCGCGGTTCCGCCGGTTATCACGGCGGCGCGGCGAAGGAATTCCCGACGCGAGATCGCTCCGGCGTCGAGCTGTTCGGCAAGGCCATGGATACGCTGATCCGTGCGGTGTTTTATGCTCATGTCAGCTTCCTCCCCCATTTGACAAAACCGCGATCCAGCCTGACAGCAGCGATCGGGTGCTGGGCAATCTACTCCCGGCACCACGGCAAGGCAAGCTTCCCACGCTCTGGCTGTTTCGAAGCATTACTTCAGTACGGGATGCGCGTGCCATAATCCGCCGTCCCGATTCAGGACATCCATCTAACAATGAAGCGAGGAGAGACCATGACGTTTCACGGAAGGCTCGGTACGGAGAGAGACGCCGGCAGCAGCGACGCCGGCCTGGTGTTCACGCCTTGCAGCGCGACCAACGCATCGCAGCCGCAGGCGGCGCCCGGCGGAGCGCGCCGGCAGGTGGTGGTATCAGGAAAGCGCGTGAAGACGATCGACGTTCACGCTCATTGCGTCATACCGGAGGCCCTGCCGCTCATGGGCCTCAAGCTCGAGAATCAGCGCGGACCGGGGCTGGGCGAGGTCGGCGCGCGTCGCATCGCGGAGATGGACGCGCAGGGCATCGACGTCGAGGCGCTCAGCATAAACCCCACGTGGTACAAGGCGGAGCGCGACCTGGCCGCCGAGATCATAAAGATCCAGAACAACAAGCTGGCGGAGTTCTGCGCGACCTGGCCCGACCGCTTCGTCGCCTTCGCGTCGGTGGCGCTGCAGCACCCGGACCTGGCGGTCGAGCAGCTCGAGCACGGTGTGAAGAAGCTCGGACTGCGCGGCGCGGCGGTCGGCGCGAGCGTGGCGGGGGACGAGTTCTCGGATCCGAAATTTCATCCGTTCTGGGCAAAGGCGGAAGAGCTGGGGGTGCTGATCTTCATCCACCCGCAGAGCACACCGGAACTCGCGAAGCGCTTCAAGGGCAACGGCTGGCTCTCGAACACCATCGGCAACCCGCTCGATACCACGATCGCGCTCTCGCATCTCATCTTCGAGGGCACGCTCGACCGGTTCCCCGGGCTCAAGGTCTGCTCGGCCCACGGCGGCGGCTTCCTGCCGTCTTACGCGCCTCGCTCCGATGTGTGTCTGCGCGTCGCGCCCGAGATGGACACGGGGGTGAAGCTGAAGAAGAAGCCCACCGAGTACCTGCGGACCATGTACTTCGACACGCTGGTGTTTACCTCGGAGATGCTGCGGCACCTCGCCGCGGAGGTGGGCACGAGCCAGCTCGTCATCGGCACCGACCACCCGATCCCGTGGCACCAGGACCCGGTGACCCACATCATGAACGCGCCGGGCTTCAGCGACGAGGAGCGCAGGGCGATGCTGGGGGAGACGGCGGCGAAGCTCTTGGGCATCAACTAGTGATGAAAACTGGTGATGAGAACTGGTGATGGAAAAAAGGGGTGATGGGCTGTAAACCGGTCGCCTTGTCGGGCGTTGATGGCGGTAATGGCGACCTATGCCCCACACCGGAACCTTGCCGCATGGCGCGAAGCCATGACATTGGCTGAACTCGTCTATCGAGACACCGCTGGCTTTCCAAGGGAAGAAACGTTCGGGCTGACTACCCAGAGCAGAAAATCCGCGGTTTCCGTCCCATCCAATATCGCGGAGGGAGCCGGGCGCAATACGACTGGCGAGCTTATTCAGTTCCTTGGGGTTTCTTGCGGATCGCTGGCTGAACTTGACACCCAACTGGAGCTCGCCGTCCGTCTTGGGTATCTTCCTGCGAACGCTAACGCGATCAGGCAGTTAGACCGCGTCGGGAAAATTGTCAGACTCTTACGCAAGTCCCTCCAGGAGAAGCGACGCGGCAGTGTGGTGAGAAGTGATGGTGGTAACAAGAAGGGGTGACACAGTACATCACCACTTCTCATCACCCTTTCCCATCACCATCATTCATCACTTCTTTGTTGCGCTCAGCCCGCCTTACGCAGCGGCTCGTCGCGCAACCCGTTGAGTATCGCGAGCGCGCGTTCCATCGAGAAATCACGCGTCTTCTTGTCGTAGGCCTTGGTGCTGCCCGGCATCATGTAGCCGTGCTGTATCCCGGGGAAGATGTGCACTTCCACGTTCTTCATGCGCGAGGGCACGGCGCGATAGGCGTCCTGCACCGGCGGGGGCGCCGCGTGATCCTGGTCGCCCCAGATGATGCAGACGGGCGCCGTGACGCCGTCGAGTTCCTTGATGTAATCCAGCATCTGCGTGCCGTGGCAGGAAACGCCGGCGGCGTAGCCGAGACGCTTCGGCCCCAGGATCGCGTACGGCCCGCCGAAGCAGAATCCCATCGCCGCCGCGCGCCCGTTGAACTGCGGCTGCTTGCGCAGCTCCGCCAGGGTATCCGCCATGTCGGCTTCGCCCTTGCGGATCACCTCCAGGCGCGGCTGCGACCGCGTCTTGGTGCGGTCGTCGTCGCGGGTGAGCGGACCCGGGACGGTGCGCCAGAAGAGATCGGGCGCCGCGACGATGTAGCCGTGGGAGGCGAACTCGTCGGCGATCGCGCGGATGTCCTGATCCACGCCGTGCACCGCAGACGCGAGGACCATGGCCGGCACCTTGCCGCCGCCGTCGGGCGTGACGAGGTAGCAGTCGAATTCGCCGCCCGTGCTCGAGCGGACCTTGATGTCTTTGCGCTGCATGGAGGTCTCCTTTTTTGTTACGTTGTAAAACGAAAATCTCAGCGCCGCTTCAGCAGCCCGTTCGCCTCGCCGCGCGCGATGAGTTGCGCGCACTGCGCCGGCGTGAGCCGGGAGTTGGCCGGCGAGTACTCACCGTTCATGAGGTTGCCGGCCTCGCTCACGTGCTCGGCGTTGTCGGTCAGCACGTGCACCAGCTCGTGCGCCAGCGTCAGCACCACGTCGTACTCGCCGTATGCGAGCCAGACAGTGTCCGCGAGCTCGGGTCGCGCCGCGGAGTTGGCGCGGCCGACAGCGTCCGAAGCCTGCGTCGGCTGATCGCGCATGCTCTCGATGAAGAAAACCGCCGGCTTCGTGAAGGCTGCCGCGCGCAGCAGGTCGCGCGCCACCGGCGTTGAATACTGATGGAAGCGATCGGGTGTTTCCAGCAGCCGCGCCTCGCCGCCCGCGAACGCGATGCCGCACTGCGACAGGACGCGCGCGGCCTCCCAGGCCACTATGACAGCGTCGCCCGCGCCCCAGCGCGAGCCCCGGAAGGTGTGCAGCTGCAGCCGCAGGTCGTGGGTCGCCGCCGTCGGAGCGGATGGCGCTTCCCCTGCCACCGTGCGCGTTTCCAGCACGCGCACCCCGTCGGCGGCCGCTGCGGAGGTCGCGACGAGCAGGAGCAGCAGATGGAACCCGGCCTTGCACGACAGGTCGATTGGGAACATTCTGGAGTGAGTCATGGAACGCGATGATACCCCTGTCGGCTGCCTCCTGAGGCGCCGCGAAGTGCTCGCTCTGATCGGGGCGGGGTTGCTTGCCCCCGGCTTTCGGGTTGGCGCCCAGGAGCGCGCCACCTGCGTGGCCCGGCCGCAGCAGATGGAAGGGCCGTTCTTCGTGGACACGGGCTTGAACCGCTCCGACATCCGGTCCGATCCGGCGACGGGCGCGGTGAGTGCCGGGCTGCCGCTGCAGGTAACGTTCAGGGTATCGCGACCCGGCGCGGGCGGCTGTTCGCCGTTGCCCGCAGCGCACGTCGAGCTGTGGCAGTGCGACGCCGCCGGCGTCTATTCAGGGGTGAGGGACGGGGACTCGAAGGCGGCGGGGCAGAAGTTTCTGCGCGGCTACCAGGTGACGGACGGCTCGGGCGCCGCGTCGTTCAGGACGATCTATCCCGGGTGGTATCCCGGCAGGACGGTGCACCTCCATTTCACGATCCGCGCGGGAAGCTCGCCCGGGCGCCGCGAGGAGTTCAGCTCGCAGCTCTACTTCGACGATGCGCTGACGGACAAGGTGCACGCGCTCGCGCCCTACGCCTCCCGGGGACCGCGCCGCGTGAGAAACGCCGCCGACGGGCTCTACCGCAGCGGCGGCTCACAGCTCCTGCTCGCGGTCACGGAGCAGGGCTCCGGCCTGGCTGCGGCTTTCGACATCGGCCTGCAGGCCGGATGAGCGTCATCCGGCGAACAGACGCCGGAGCGCGTGGAGGGCAGGGCCGGGAAGAGGGCGTTGGACAGATCGCGCGCACATTTGTTGCTTTCGGGAATTATTTTTTGCCCCGGCCCTGACCCAGTCAACGTCGGGCAGGAACGCTTCGTTATTGGGCCATGACCCGCAAGGGCCATCAACCAACCATCGAGGAGTCATCATGAGCAGGATACTTGTCGCCATCGTAGCTGCAGGGATTGCCTTCGGTTCAAGTGCGGGCTTTGCCGCGGACGCGGCGAAGAGCCCCGAGCTGACCAAGGAGGAAAGAGCGGAAATGCGCAACAGAGCGGAACAGCTGACGGCGCAGCGCGCGCGGATGCCGATGCAAGCGGATACAGCCGTCGGGACGACGCACAAGGCCACGACCCATAAGGCCACGACCCATAAGGCCACAACCCACAAGGCCACGAAGCACAAAGTCACGAAACACAAAGCCACGAAGCCCGCCAAGGGCATGACGCCCGCCAAGAGCACGACGCCCGCAGTGAAGAAGGGCGAGCCGAAGGTCTAGCGCTATCGTTCTACAGGAGAGGCAGGGGCCGCATCGGCTCCTGCTCTTCCACGCCCGAGGCTGTCGCGAGGCCGCGGGTTACGGCGTCCGCTCGGGAAAGCGGACGATGAAGCCGTCCCGGTTCGGCATCTGCACTTTCGGCAGCGTCTCGGCGTTCATCACGTCGTTCTCGCCGATCAGCTTGTTGAGAGAGAGGATGTACGCCGTTACGGCGTAGACCTCCTCGTTCGTGAGCGTGCGCGGCGCGTTCCACGGCATGGCGCGCCGGGTGAAGTCGAACAGCGTGGTCGAATAGGGCCAGAAGTTGGCGATGCGCTTGACCGAGCTCATGTTGCGTATCGGCTCGCCTCCGACCAGCGCGGCGCTGATGCCGCCCTTGCCGTTTTCTCCGTGGCACGCGGAGCATTTATCCGCGTATACCTTCGCGCCCTGGGCGGGCGTGCCGCTGCCCGGCGGGAGCCCGGTGCCGTCCGGCAGGACGTGAAGATCCCAGGCTGCGAGCTCGGCAGGCTTGATCGGCTGTCCGAGCCTGGGCCCTTGCGCGCAGGCCGCGCTCGCGGCGACACCGAGCGCGATTGCAACGAAGAGGTCCGCGGCGTTACGCGTAAACATGCTTCACCTCGCCGCCGCGCTCGACGGCCCAGCTCGTAGGGCCGTTGTAGTGCTGCGCCGGAAAAGCGGTCACGGGCGGCGGCTTCACGGTCTGCCCGCGATGGGCCACGATCTCGGCGCGCGTCGGCTGCACGTGGCCGCCTTCGTCCCACGCGCGGCTTTGTAATACCGCGGGGCCGCCGTCCCAGCGCCACGGCACGCGGAAGCGGGTGAATGCCTTGGCGAGCACGGGTTCCTGCAGCGCCGCCTGCGCCCAGGTCCTGCCGCCGTCGGCCGTGACCATGACTTTCGAGATCCGGCCGTTGCCCGAGTACGCGACGCCGGAGATTTCGTAATAGCCCGGCCGGTTCATCTTCAGCCCGAACGACGGATGCGTGATGAACGACTTCACCTCCTGCAGGAAGTAGAACTGGTAGGCCTTACCGTCGGGCAGGATAGGCGCGTAGGTCCTGGCCTCGTAGTAGCCCATGGCCGGCCGCTCCGTGAGCTCAATGCGCCGCAGCCATTTGACGTTCATGTTGCCTTCCCAGCCGGGCAGCAGCAGGCGCATCGGGTAGCCGTTCCCGGGCATGATCCGCTCGCCGTTCTGGTAGAGCGCGATCATGGCGTCGTCGAGCGCCTTGGTGAGCGGCACGCTGCGGGAGAGCGCCAGCGAGTCTGCGCCTTCGGCCACGATCCATTTCGCCTTCGGGTCGACGCCGGTTTCCTCGAGCAGGGTGGAAAGCGGCACGCCGGTGTATTCGGCGCAGGAGACGAGGCCGTGCAGCGCCTGCACGGTCGCCTGGAGCGGCTCGTTGGAAAAAAGCGGCGCGCTGTTGCCGCCGCACTCGACGAAGCTCATGCGCGACACCATCGGGTAGCGCTCGAGCGCGTCGAGCGTGTAGACGAGCGGCTGCTTCACCAGGCCGTGGATCGCGAGCCGATGCCCCGCCGGGTCGATGTCCGGGTCGCCGGAGTGCGAGATCACGAAATGCAGGCCGTTGGGCGTGAACGTGCCGTTGAGAAGATGATGCGGCGTGCGACCGTGCTGGGTGCGCGGCTCGCCTTTGGGGTTGCTCAGCGTACGCGCGACCCGTTTCTCGAAGCGCGAGGGCTGGCCGTACGCTTCAACCAGGCCGCCGGCTGCGCGGCTCCACGGCGGATCGGCCAGCGGTTCGGCCGCCGCCGGCTTGACCACCGCGTAGCCGGTCATCGCCGCGGCGAGCACGGCGCCGTTCCTGAAGAAGGCCCTGCGGTCGAGCAGACCGTTCCCGGCCACCGGCACCAGTCTTTCGAGCTCCCGCCTCGATCGAACGTCAGGCATGGACACCTCCCGATGACGCGGACTCCGCGAAACTACGATATGCCTTCCGCATCCCCAAGGCAAGAGAACGATCGGTAGTGTCTCGGTTTGATTTGTAACGCCCTATAAGCTGGGACAGTGCGCCGAAAATGCACGCTAGACCAGCCAGGGCTGCCACGATCCACAGAGGGTAAGGGTGAGGGGAACGAGATCCATGGAAGGGCGGATGCCCCGCGCGCTTTGCCCCTCACCCTATCCCTCTCCCCAGCTCGGGGAGAGGGGATTCATAAAACAGGCTCCAGTAACTGGTAACTGGTAACTGGTCACTGGTCACCGGTCACTGGTCACTGGGTTAGGTGTCCTGCTCGTAGCGTGGGCCGCGGGGCGTACGCTCCGCCTGGCTGATCGGGGTGTTCATCTCGACGTCGCGGCGGCGCTTGCGTGCCGCCTTCGCGCCGGTCTTGAAATAGTCGCTCTTCGTGGCGAGCGCGGCCTCCTCGGCCAGCGCGGCCGGCCAATGGCCCAGGTCGTAGCCGTGCCATGGCGGCTCCGGCTTGAGCGCGCCGAGTCCCAGCCGTTCCCAGATGCGTCTGGCGTTCTCCATGAACTCGCGCTTCGGCAGCGCCACCGGGGCGTAAACGCCCTTCAGTGTGGCGTCGATCAGCACCGCGGCCGATTCGCCGCCGTCGCGCGGGCCCCTGGGGCCGTGGCCGGGATCCTTGCGGTCGAGCACCTTCACGTCGTGCTGTGCCTGCGTGCGGTAGCACATCGCCCAGAAGATCGCGTCGCTCGCCTCGGGATCGATATCGTCGTTGATCGCCACGATCCACTTGCCGGCGTAGCGGTGGAGCGATGCCGCGCCGTTCAACGCGCGCCAGATCTCGGTCTTCGGCGCGTCGCGGCGGAACTGGATGGCGATCAGCGCGATGACGCTGGTCAACGGCTCGTGCATGGCGACGCGCGTCACACCGCGGATGCCCAGCGTGTTCTGCAGGTAGTTGAGGAACACGGGCTCCATCGCGACCCGGCGTATCGTGCTCGATTCGCTGGGCGTCACCTGACTGATGAAGGAGGTGAGCACGGGGTTCGCCCGCCGCGTGATCGCGGTCACCTCCATGAAGGCGTTGTACTCCTGGAGGTTGACGTAGCCGTGCGATTCGCCGAACGGCGCTTCCGGCTCGAGCTCCTCCGTATTGATGTAGCCCTCGATCACGAATTCCGCCTCGGCGGGCACCAGCAGGTCCACGGTCTTCGCCTTGACGACGTTGAGCGGAGCGCCCGCGAGCGCGCCCGCCACCCACAGCTCGTCCAGTTGCTCGGGCATCTTCTGTACGGCGCAGTACGACACGGCGGGCGGAGCGCCGACCACCACCGCGCACGGCAGGGGCTTGCCGAGCGCCTTGTACTTCTGCCAGTGGATGTAGATGCCGGGCCGGATCTCCAGCGAGGGATTCATGCCCAGGCGGCGCGGCGCCTTGATCTGGCCCCGGTAGTTGCCGGCGTTCTGCACTCCGGTTTCCGGATCCCGGGTGATGTAGTGGCCGGCGGTGAGATAGGGCCCGTTGTCCCAGCCCGGCGTCGAGATCGGCACCGGCAGGCCGCCGAGACCCTTGCCGGGTGCGTCGAGATCCCGGCCGCGAATCACGACGTCGTGGCACGGCGCCTTCGTGACGAGCTTCGGCTTGACCGGTTTGCCGAGGGCGCGTATCCACGCCGGGCCGATTTCTGCGAGCGGCATGTTCATGCCGACGCGGTACACGTCGCGGCTCGCCGCGAGCCCGGCTACCAGCACCGCGGAGTCGTAGCGGCGGCCCTTGCCGTCGGTCGGCTGCGTGAACAGGAACGCCTTGCGCCTGCCTTCCTCGACGCCGCCCCGGAACTGCCAGCGCACCAGCGGATGCATCTCGGTGTCCTTGTTGATAGGCTCGTCGACCACCACCAGCAGGTTCTCGCGTGCCAGCCGGTGCAGGTGATCGTGCAGATCGGGATAACGGTGCGCCGGCTCACCGCGCCGGGGCGCGAAACGGGCGAGCGGGTCCGTGCGCGTGCGGCTCGTCAAGGCGGGTTTGCTGCGATCTCTGGCCATGGTCGCCGGGGAAGGTTCAGCAGGGGCTCATTCGGGGCGCAAGCCTGCCGTCTTGATGACTTTGCTCCACTTGGCCACCTCGGCGCGGATATAACCACCGAATTCCTCGGGCGTGGTGCCGAGCGGCGCGATGTCGGTCGCCGCGAATCGCTCCCTCACGTCCGGTCGCTTCAGGGTGTGAACCGACTCCGCGTGCAGGCGTGAAACGATTTCCTTCGGTGTGCCCGCCGGCACGGCCAGTCCGTACCAGGGCGTCGCCTCGTAGCCCGGAAGGCCGGCCTCGGCCAACGTTGGAACCCCCGGCGCTACCGGCGAGCGCTTGGCGCTCGTGACCGCCAGCCCGTTCAACCGCGCCGCCTTCACGTGCGGCATCGCCACGCTCGTCGAGGGAAAGCCGACGGATACCTCCCCGCTCACGAGCGCGGTCGCGCCCTGGGGGCTGCCCTTGTACGAGATCTGGGTCATCTTCACGCGCGCCATGCTGCTGAACAACTCCGCGGCTAGTATGATGCCGGCCCCCGACACGGCGACGTTCAGCTGGCCGGGACGCGCTCGTGCGAATGCAATCAGCTCCTTCACGGATTTCACCGGCACCGACGGATGGACCGCCAGCATGAACGATCCGGCCGCCAGCAGCGACACCGGCGCGAAGTCCTTCACGAGGTCGTACGGCAGCTTGTCGTACAAGGTCATGCTGATGGCGTGGGCGATGCCGGCCATCATCAGCGTGTAGCCGTCGGGTGGTGACTTGGCGGCCACCTCCGCGCCCAGGTTCCCGGCGGCGCCGGGCCGGTTGTCTATCACCACCTGCCGGCCGAGCGCATCGGACAACGGCGGCGCGACGAAGCGCGCCACGACGTCGTTCGCACTTCCCGCCGGGAACGGAACGATGAAGCGCACCGGCTTGACCGGGTACTGCGACCACGCGGACGTGGCCGCCGCGAGAGCGCCCGCCGCTGCCAGCCAGCTTAGGCGGTGTATGAATCCCATGTGCCTCCAGCACGGTCCACGGATGGTTTCGTCGGGGTGCAGTATGCCATGACGAGCGGTGTAAACTAGTGGTCATGACGCTCGGGAAAACCCGGATCGAAGTCAGCAACGCCGTCTTCTCTCTGCCATATCACGTGGCGCTGGAAGAAGGCTACTTCGCGGACGAGGGCTACGACGTCGAGCTCGTGCCCGCCGGCTCGGGTCGGGATCGGAACCGGGAGGTCCCCGAGCGGCCGATCGAGGACCACCGCGCGGTGAAGTCGTACGGCTGGCACGAGGGCATAGAGAAGGGCGAGTTCTGCATGTACCGCGCGTGCGAGTGGGGACAGATCCGCCGCACGCAGGACAGCGCGCACAACGTGAAGGTGGTGAGCAAGCGCGCCGCGGTCGCGACGCAGGCGATCGTCGTGCGCGGCGACGCGCCGTACCACGTGCCCCAGGACCTGCGCGGCAGAAGCGTGGCCGTCAACTTCCACGCCGGCTCGCACTACATCACGCTCTCCATGCTGGGCGGCTCGATGAACGGCAAGGACGAGGTGCGTGCGGTGCACGTGGGCGGCCCCAGGCAGCGGCTCGCGTTTCTGGAGGAAGGCAAGGTCGACGCCGCGGCGTTGATGGAGCCGTGGATCACGGTCGCCGCGAAGCGCGGGCTCAAGATCATCTGCGAGGCGTTCTACGAGGGCGCCGAGGTGGCGACGCCCGACGTCGATCCCGCCATGTACGCCGCGATCACGCGGGCCGTGATGAGGGCGGTCGAGCGGATCAACGCGGACATCCGGCCCTGGCTCAAGTACCTGATTCGCGAAGTGCCGGAGAACCTCGCGCGGCTGACCGCCGACGATTTCTACCTGCCGCGCTTCCGCTACGTCGCCCCGCGGCCGTACACGCGCGAGGAATACGAGCATCTCCACGATTGGATGGTCGGCTGGGGGCTCCTCGAGCCGGACAGCGACTACGACGCGATCATCGACCGCCAGATCACATCACCCGCTCGATCGCAGGAGCAAGCCAGTCCCTAAGGAAGCTCTGCAGAAGTGGCCCAAGAGAGCCTCCGCCTTCGCGGGATGACGTGTTCAGATTTCCCTTGGAAAGGCTCAATCTGGCCTCATACCCGATGCCTTGACGACTTTCCCCCACTTCGCCACTTCGCTGCGCAGAAACTTTCCCAGCTCTTCCGGCGTGGAGGGCTGCGTCGTCAAGTCGGTGGCGTTGAAGCGGCTCTTCACGTCCGGCCGCGCGAGCGCCCGTGCCGCTTCCGAGTTCAGGCGCGAGACAACGTCCCGCGGCGTTCCCGCCGGCGCCAGCAGGCAGTACCAGGTCGTCGCTTCGAAGTCCGGCAGGCCGCTTTCCCCGACGGTGGGGATTTCCGGCGCCATGGGCGAGCGCTGCCTGCTCGTTACGCCCAGCGCGCGGATCTTTCCCGATCGAACCTGCGGCACCGCCGCCGAGGTGGGCGGGAGCCCGACGGAAACCTCGCCGCTCGCGAGCGCGGTCAGGATCTGCGGCGTGCCCTTGTAGGTCACGTTGGTCATCCTGATGCCCGCGGCGCTCTTGAACAGCTCCGTCGCGGCGATGACGCCGGCGCCGCCCACGCTCACGTTCAGCTCACCCGGCCGCGCTCTGGCGAGCGCGAGCAGGGATTTCACGGACTTAACGGGCAGCGACGGGTGCACCGCCAGCATGTACGCGCCCGAGGCGAGGTAGGAAACCGGCGCGAAATCCTTCAGGAAGTCGTAGCCCGGCTTTTCGAATAGCGTGACGCTGATGGCGTGCGAGCTGTTTCCCATCATGAGCGTGTAGCCGTCGGCCGGGGACCTGGCGGCCAGCTCCGCGCCCAGGTTCCCGGCGACGCCGGGCCGGTTGTCGACTATCAGCTGCTGGCCGAGCGCTTCGGACATCGGCGGCGCGATCAGGCGCGCGACGAGATCGTTCACGCTGCCCGGGGCGAACGGCACGATCAGGCGGATGGTGCGGGCGGGGTACTGCGAGAAGACGGGTTCGGCATATCCCAGCAGCGCCGCAGCCGCGAAAGCCGGAATCATCGTGTACCGCATGCGTTTTCTCCTCGTACAGGCCATTGGCCATTTATATTGTGACTGCGCGGCCAGTATGCCATCAAACAGGAGCTTCGCTTCGCCGCATGGACGCCACGGCGCGCACTTACTCGCAGCGCGCGGTGTAGACTGATCGGACGGAAGCGGAAGCGAACATGGATAGAAGGCGCTTTCTCGCGCTCGGTCCGGCGGCCGAGGCGGCCACCGTGCGGCGCAAAGGCCGAGGACATCCGCGGCATCATGGGCGGCAACTACCTGCGCGTGCTGGGGCAAGCGCTGGCCTGAAGGAAGAGGTGGTAAGATGAATTTCCGAAGCGCGCGTCACATCAGCTGGAGGCCCTAATGAACCATCCTGCCGAAGCCCGTTCCGCCGTGGAAGCGCTGACCGCCGACATTCCCTATACCGTGGATACGGGCGAGACGCTCGTCAACGAGACCTACGGGCCCAACAACATCCGCCGCCGCAGGACCGGGACGAACGCGCTGCGGAAAATGACCGTGTTGAATGGGCGGCTCCATTCGCTGTCCCTCGAGCGCAACGGCTTCGTGCTGGTGGAGCACAAGACCGCGGTCAAGGATTTCTTCGACCGGCAGCAGCTCGAGACGGTCTACTACGCCGAGGTCGAGGCGCTGATCAAGAAGATGTCGGGCGCGAAGCGAGTGGTCCTTTTCGACCACACGCTGCGCTCGGGAAATGAGGCGGAGCGCGAGGAGCGCCTGATCCGCGAGCCGGTCCTCAACGCGCACAACGACTACACCGAGTGGTCCGGGCCGCAGCGGGTGCGCGACCTCCTGCCGGACGAGGCGGAACGGCTGCTCAAGGGCCGCTTCGCGATCATCCAGGTGTGGCGCGCGATCAACAAGCCCATTCAATCCAATCCGCTGGCCGTCGCGGACGCAGCGAGCGTGGCGTTCGACGATCTGCTGATCGCGGAGCGGCGCTATCCGAATCGCGTGGGACAAACGTACCGGTTAAAATTCAACCCGGCCCACCGCTGGTTCTATTTTCCCGAGATGCGCCGCGACGAAGCGCTGGTGTTTACGGTCTACGACTCGGACAAATCCGGCCGGGCGCGCTTCACGCCGCATACCTCGTTCGACCTGCCCGACCCCCCGCCGAACGCGCCCCCGCGCCAGAGCATAGAAGCGCGGGCGCTCGCGTTCTTTTAGCTGCCAGCTTCATGCTTCCAGCTTCCAGCTACGATTGGCTGGTGGCTGGCAGCCCGCGGCGCGTAGCCCGTGGCGTCAAGATCGCGATCAATGATGCGAAATATCCTCTGCGCGGCAATCGCCGTCGGTATTCTGATCGGCACGGATTGTGGCGCTCAGGCTCCTGCCGCGCCGCCGCTGCGCGCGCCCGACGTGCGCTACGAGCCCACTGACATGGAAGTGGTGCAGGTGATGCTGCGGCTCGGCGAAGTGAAAGCCGCGGACGTGGTGTTCGACCTCGGGTGCGGAGACGGACGCATCGTCATTGCCGCCGCGCGGCACATGGGGGCGCGCGGGGTCTGCGTGGATATCGACCCGAAACGCATCGCGGAAAGCCGCGAGAACGCGCGCAAGGAGGGCGTTTCCGAACGCGTCGAGTTCAGGACGGAGGACTTGTTCACCACCGACCTGAGTGGAGCCACGGTCGTCATGCTGTTTCTCTGGCCGGAGCTCAATCTCAAGCTGCGCCCGAGGCTGCTGCGCGAGCTGCCGCCGGGCGCCCGCATCGTCTCCCACTGGCACGATATGGGAGACTGGAAGCCGCAGGACACGGTTCTCATTACGGCTCGCGGCCGCGAGCGGCCGGTGTATCTTTGGACCATACCCAAGCAGTGACTCCGTCATGCGTCATGGGTCAGGCGTCAGGCGTGAAGCGTCAGCCGTCACCCCTGACCTCTAACGGGTGTTTTGACACGCATGACCCATGACCCCTGACCCCTGACGGGTGTTGAGACCGGAGCGAACAACATGGCGATACACAAGGAGCACAAGGAGTTCTACAGGCCCGATCAGAGCAAGGGCTGGGTGACGCCGGAAGGCTATCCGCGCGGGATCGAGCAGCAGATCCTGGCCGGTACCCTCGACGAGAAGGCAAAGCGCGGACACAGGAGCCGTCACCTCCGGTTCGCGCCGGGCGTGTACACCACCGAGCCCTTCGTGCACGACTACTGGGAGGAGGTGTACCTCGTGTCCGGCGACCTGATCGTCGGCAACGACAAGCACGGCAACGGCGGCGAGAAATTCGGCCCCAACACCTACGCCTGTCGGCCGCCGGGCACGCCCCACGGGCCGTTCAAGTCGGAGGGCGGGTGTTTGCTGTTCGAGATCCACTACTACGACGAAAAGCCATAAGACAGATCTGCAAATGACAATACGCGTTGCCATTCCCGACCTCGTCTCGCCCTCCTACTTCCCGGCCATTGCCGCCGTCGAGCTGGGATTTTTCAGGCAGGAGGGCCTGGACGCGACGGTCGAGCTGCTGTTTCCCGTCACCCGGACCTATGAGGAATTGCGCGACGGACGCCTCGATTTCGTGGCGGGGGCTGCGCACGCCCCGCTCTATGCTTTCAAGAACTGGAAAGGGTGCAAGCTGCTTGCCGCCCTCGCGCAGCACATGTACTGGTTCCTGGTGCTGCGCAAGGATCTCGGCGCGAAGCGCGGCGACCTTCATGCCGTGAAGGGGCTCCGCATAGGCGCGGCGCCGGGCCCGGTCGACGGGTTGACGCGCATGCTCGTCGAAGCCGGCATCGACCCGGAGCGGGACGTGAAGATAGGACCCGTTCCCGGGACTGCCGGCGCCGGCGTGTCCTTCGGTGTCGCGGCCGCGAAAGCGCTGGAGGAGAGAAAGCTCGACGGTTTCTGGGCGAACGGGATGGGAGCCGAGGTCGCGGTGCGCAACGGCACCGGCGCGCTGGTGCTCGATGCGCGTCGCGGCGACGGTCCTGGTGCGGCGCGCGACTACACGTTTCCCGCGCTCGTGACGACGCAGCGCAGGATAGACGAGGAGCCGGAGACCGTCGCGGCGGCGGTGCGCGCGCTCGTCCGCGCGCAGCAGGCGTTGAAGGAGAATCCGGGACGCGCCACGGAGGTGGGAACAAGGCTCTTTCCCGAAGCGGAGGCGGGGCTGATCGCCGAGCTCGTACGCCGCGATGCGCCGTTCTACGATCCGGGGATTTCGAAGCGGTCCGTCGATGCTCTGAACGATTTCTCGCGGAACATGGGCTTACTGACCGAGCCGGTGGCGTACGAGCAGGTGGTCGCGACCGAGTTTCAGCGGTTCTGGGCGTGACCGAACGCGTACTCATCGCCGGCGGCGGCCCCGTCGGCGCCGTAACCGCGCTGGCGCTCGCGCAGCGCGGGTTCCCCGTGGTCGTGTTCGAAGCCGAGCCGGAAGCCAACCCGGCGCCGCGTGCCTCGACCACGCACGCCGCGACGTTGGAGCTGCTCGCGGGGCTCGGGCTCGTGGACGAGGTGATCGCGCGCGGCCTGATGGCTCGCACTTTCCAGTTCCGGGACCGCCCGAGCGGGAAGCTGATCGCGGAATTTGACCACACTGTCCTCGCCGACGAGACGCGCTTCCCCTATGCCGTGCAGTTCGAGCAGCACAAGCTCGCGCGCCTCGCCACGCAGCGGATGCTCGCGCTTCCGGAGACCGAGGCGCACTTTTGCGCGACGGTGACGGATGTAGATGTCCGCGGCGATGGCGTCACCGTCACGGCCGAGACGGAGAAGGGCGCCAGGAAATTCGAAGGTGCGTTCCTGGTGGGCTGCGACGGCGGACGCAGCACCGTCCGCAAGTGCCTCGGCATCGAGTTCGAGGGCTATACGTGGCCCGAGCGCTTCGTCGTGCTCACCACGCTGTTCGACTTCGAGGGCGAGCGCGGCTACTGCTACCGTAACTACCTCTCCGATCCCGACGAATGGGCGAATCTCTTCAAGGTGAAAGGGGACGACGACAAGGGCGCGTGGCGCGTCGTCTTTCCCACGAAGAGCGAGGAACCCGACGAGAGCGCACTTTCGGAAGCGGGCGTCCAGGCGCGGCTCCAGCGGTTTTTCCCCAAGTCGAACCCCTACCGCGTCATTCACCGCAACATCTACAACGTCCACCAGCGCGTGGCGAAGACGTTCCGCAGAGGCCGCGCGCTGCTCGCTGGCGACGCCGCGCACGTCAACAACCCGATCGGCGGGCTCGGGCTCAATTGCGGCATCCACGACGCCGTCGAGCTCGCCGAGCGGCTGGAAAGGTATTGCGGTGGCGCGGGCGAGGACGAGCTCGATCTCTACGACCGCCGCCGCCGGCCGATCAACATCGAGTTCGTGCAGAGCCAGACGGTACAGAACAAGAAGCGGATGGAGGAAAAGGATCCGGCCGTGCGCGCCGCGAACTTCGAGGAGATGCGCCGCACGGTCGCCGACCCGGCCGCGCACCGCCGGTTCCTGCTGCGCTCGTCGCTGATCGAGAGCGTCAGAAAAGCCGCGCTCATTACATGAGCGGAGGAAGTGACACGTGACAGGTGACACGTGACACGTTTCAACCTTCGGCGCACCGCGGCCCGAGCGAACTGCGCGCAATCAGGCTCTGAGTTCTAACGGGCGCCCGGTTTTTACCCTCCACGAGACACGAGTCACGGGTCGCGAGTCACCTCTTGGCGCTGTGGCGCGCGAGAAAGTCGAGCGTCACCCGCGCTGTCTCGTCCGGAGCGGTGCCGGCGGCGTGATAGCCGTCGACGGGGATGATGGCGAGCTCCGAGTTCGGGATTGTCTTCTGCCAGCCTTCGAACTCCGCCTTGCCGCGCCGCGGGGTGTCGGTGCCGATGACGAGCGTGGGGCACTTGATGCGCTTGATGTCCTCGCGGATGTCGATCGCGCCGACCCAGCGCAGGTACGCGTGCGCGGTCGAGACGGCGGTGCCGCCCATCAGGTCCGACCACCAGTTGATGCCGGCTTCCGGAAACTTGCTGCCGAAGCGCTCGCGCTGGGTGCGGTAGGCCCAGGCCCGCATGCCTTTGGTCTCCATTTCCTCGATCCAGCCGGCCGCGTTGGGCGGCGTGACAGGTGAGCAGGCAACCGTGATGGTCTTCACGAGCTCGGGATGCCTTACCGCGAGCATCATGACGGGGATGCCGCCGCTCTTGCCGCCCACGACGTGCGCCGGCCCGCCGCCTGCGAGCGATCTGATGACCGAAGCGAGATCGCAGACGACGACCTCGGTCGTGAGCGGAAAGTCCTTCGCGAACGGACCGGATTGTCCGAACCCGCGCTGGTCGTAGCGGATCATCCGGTAGCGGCGCGAGAAGTGCGGCACCCATGCCCGCCACGCCTCGGTGTTTTCCGTGAAGCCGTGCACGAACACCACCGTTTCCGGTTTCGTCCATGCGTCGGTGTGGTCGTCGATCGAATAGAACAGCTTGGCACCGCCTGATTCAACAAATGGCATCGGATGTTCCTATCGCCTATCGTTCGTCATGGGTCATGGGTCATGCGTGAGAGGCATGACTCTTTTGCGGGATGGCACGCATGACCGCTGACCCCTGACCCCTGACGGAATTAGTCTGCCTTGATCCCGGCTTCCTTGATGATTTTCTCCCACTTCCTTACGTCGGCGCGGATGATCGCATCGAACTCCATCGGCGTGTTGGCGACGGCGGTCGCGCCTTCCGAAGTCAGCAGCTGGTTGAACTCGGGAGAGCGCACGATCCTGACGATTTCGCCGTGCAGGCGGTCGATCACGGGCTTTGGAGTGCGGGCCGGCGCCAGTATCCCGTTCCACCCGCGCGCCTCGTAGCCGGGCAGGGTCTCCGCTATCGACGGCACGTCGGGCAGCACCGGGAGACGCTCCTTCGCCCCCACGCCGAGCGCCCGCACGCGCCCGGCCTTCACCAGCGGCCCGACGGTGCCGGCCGAGCCGATGAGATAGAAATGCACTTCGCCCCCGAGCAGCCCCGTCATGATCTGCGGCGCGCCCTTGTACGCGATGAACGTGACCTTGATGCCGGCCATGGAGCGGAACAGCTCCGCTCCCAGGTGACCCATGCTGGTGCTGCCGACGGAGCCGTGGTTGAGGTACCCGGGCTTCTCCTTCCCGATGGCGATCAGCTCCTTGACCGAGCGCGCTGGAAACTGACTCGTCACGATGAGCACTGGCGCGACGGCGCTCACCATGGTGATAGGCGCGAACGCGGTCACGGTATCGAAGGGAATATCCTTGAACACGCTCGGGTTCACCGGGTGGGAAGGAAAGACCATGAGCAGCGTGTAGCCGTCGGGCGCGGCTTTCGCCACGATGGCGGAGCCGACCACGCCGCTCGCGCCGGGACGGTTGTCTATCACGACCTGCTGGCCGAAGGTCTCGGAGAGCCGCTGCGCGAGGACCCGCCCGAGTATGTCCGTGATTCCGCCCGCGCCGCTGGGGATGATCATGCGGACCGGGCGCGACGGAAACTGCTGCGCGCTCGCGGCGGTGGCCAGCGCGCAGCAAAGGATGAACGTGGAACGATGAAGGATGACCTGAAAGCCATTCCGCCTTCTGCGAATCGTATCTTGCATTTGAAAAAACCGGGTCATCCTTCCACGTTCATCCTTCATCCTTAGTCACTGGTCACTGGTCACCGGTCACCGGTACTGGTCACTGGTCACTGGTACTCGCCCCGTCCCTTCGGGTACGTCTTCTCCCAGTTTCGCCCGTCGGTCTGCCGTACCGTCATGCCGGTGACGGTGCCGGCATCGAGGCAGCGCGCGTTGACGCTGAAGCCGTCCGGGTGGGAGCGCGGCACGTAGAACGACTTCACGCCGCAGACCGAGCAGAAATGATGCTTCGCGGTCCCGGTATTGAAGGTGTAGGTGGAGAGCGCTTCGCGCCCGGAGAGCAGGGTGAAGCGGTCCGCGGGAACGATGAGATGCAGATAGCCCGCCCTGCTGCACATCGAGCAGTTGCATTCGCTCACGCTGATTTCCGCGGGCGCGAGAATTTCGAAGCGGACGCGGCCGCAGTGGCAGCCGCCGGTATGCTTGATCATGTTCTGGTCTCCGGCTTTGCCAGTGGTCCCTCCAGGTCCACTCCCTGCGAGTCCAGGAGTTCCTGGGGCACGAGGATAGGCGCCTTGAAGTGTATGGCGAGCGCGATGGCGTCCGAGGAGCGGCTGTCAAATACCTTGGGCGTCCGCTGCACGGTCACCGTCAGCGCCGCGTAAAACGTGCGTTCCTTGAGTGTCACGACGACCTGCGTCACCTTTCCGTCGAAGGCTTCGAGGACGGTGCGCATGAGGTCGTGCGTGAGCGGGCGCGGCGTCTTCTTCCCGGTCAGGGCGCCCTGTATGGATTCCGCGACGACTGCGTCCACGAAAACGGGAATCGCCTTGTTGCGGACCTTGAGGAGCACGACGGGGCCGACGGGCGACACCCGAACCTCGACGTTCTCGATACGGACGCGCGCCGGCTCGGCGCTCTCAGCCGCCGCGGCGGCCATCGCCATCGGGAAAGCGAGAAGCGCCGCGAAGAAAGATACGAATCGTGCGTTCATGAGGTCACTCCCTTACGGCACTCGCCCGCTCCCCGGGGATGCGCGAAAGCAGCGCGCCGATCAGCATCATCGCTCCGTTCAACCAGAACACCGGCGGCATACCGAAAGCAGAGCCTACCGCGCCGAACACCACCGGTCCAACCACGCGCACGAGGTTGTTGGCCGAGAGCCGCAGCCCCAGCGTCTGGCCGGCGCGCCCCTGAACGGTGCGCTCGTACATGAGGATCACGGTGAGCGGCATGCTTATGCCCATGCCGAGACCGAAAAAGAACGAGACGGCGGCGAGCGCGACGGGATGGGTGAACAATGGCACCAGCGCGAAGGCAATCATCCCGAGGTAGAACGTCGAGGCGAGCAGCTTGTCGCCCGCCACCTGCTTCATGAGGCGAGGCAGAAACAGCCGGACCACGAAGGACGCGACGGCAAACGCCGCCAGGATCACGCCGATCGCGGAGGCCGACATTCCTATGGAATGCCCGTAGATCGGGATGAAGAACTGAAAGAGATCCGTGCCGAGCTGGACGAGCGCGCTAGTCGCCAGCATGAGCTGCACCTGGCGCTCGGCGAGCGTGTTGAGCGAGCCGATGCCGTGCGTTGCATGAGGATTGCCGGGCGGAAAGAGCCGCCCCCAGGCGAGCACCAGCAGGAAGGCAACGCCGCCCGGCGCCGCGGTCATGAGGCAGGCGAGCGTGTACCCCAGGTGGTCGATGCACGCGCCGGCGAAGAGCGGGCCGACGAAATTCGTGGTCGCCCCCATCAGGCTGAAGTTGCTGAAGTTGCGGGCCCGCGCCTCGGGCTTGCTCAGGAGCCCTATCGTGTTCTGCAGCGTGACGTGGAAGAACGCGAGCGCGAGGCCCCACAGCGCCGCCGCGGCGTAAAACGCGGGCAGCGCCCGGATGAAATAGGGCAGCAGCATCGCGCCCGTGCTGCAGGCCGCGGCGAATATCATCAGCCTGCGCCCGCCCACGCGATCCACGAGCGCGCCGACCGGCCAGGACAGGAGCAGCGCGAAAAGATAGAAGAGCGCGCCCAGCGCCCCGACGACCGATGCGGGTGCGCCCAGCTCGAGCGCGTAGAGCGTCAGCACGATGCGCGCTGCGCCAAAGCCGGTGAACAGGAAGAACGTCAGGGCAAGGCAGAGATGGATCGCCACGCGCGGAGTGTACCCGACACCGGCACTCGACACTCGACACTCCTCCCCCGTATCCTGCGACGATGCCGGCACATCCGGTAACCACCATATTGTGGAGAACGCCATGGCAGACGCGATCCTCTCGAATCCCCTGAAGGAGATGATGAAGGCCGGCAAGGTCGCGCTCGGCATGAACGTCCGGCTTGCGCGCTCGGGTGAAATAGCGCGCATCGCGAAATCGAGCGGCCACGACTTCGTCTTCATCGACGGCCAGCACGCGGTCTTCAACCTGGAGAGCATCACGCATATCGCGCAAACCGCGCTCGGCTGCGGCATAACGCCCATCGCCCGCGTGCGCAGCGTCGACGATCAGGACGTGCAGGTGCTGCTCGACAACGGCGTGATGGGCATCGTGTATCCGGACGTCAACACCGCCGCCGAGGCGCGCCGGGGCGTCGCCCGCGCCAAGTTTCCACCGCTCGGAAAGCGCTCCGCTGCGGGCGCCTACTCGATGTTCGATTTCCGTCCCGTGCCCGTGAGCCAGACGGTGCCGGCGCTGAACGACGCCACGCTGGTGGTGTGCATGATCGAGACGCCGGAAGGCGTAAAGAACGTCGAGGAGATCGCGAACGTGGACGGCGTGGACGTGATCCACATCGGCGCGAACGACCTGCTGACCGCGATGGGCAAGCCCGGGGCGTTCGGCGACACTGAAGGCGCGAAGGCCATCGACCGTGTCATTTCCGCTACCGCGGCCGCCGGCAAGATTCCCGGCATGGGCGGCGATCGCAACATCCCGCGCCAGCTGGAGTACATCCGCAAGGGCGCGCGCTTCATCACGACCAACAGCGAGATCGCATTCATCATGGCGGAGGCGACGCGGGTGACGACGGAGCTGCGGAAGGCGTTGGGGGAGAGGTGAAAAGGATGAACGTGGAAGGATGAGGGATGACCGTCCGCACCCGCGTCGAGGCGAGGGGCGGCTACGGCCGCTCTTTTGCTTTTTGGGACCAGAGGTCGGAGACTAGGGACCATCCCGGCGCATGACGCACCCTGATGGTGCGCATCAACCCCGGTGCCTGAGTGAGTGTATTGTTATTGCGGGGATTTTCCGTGGCATACGCTTTGCTGGGTTGAAAGACTGCTATGACCACCAATGTGCAGGCGGCGGTGAAGGGCGAGGCGCCGGGCTACGACGAGATGTACGAGGCCGGCGGAGGAACGCGCGGCCACTACGAGGCGCTCGCGCGGTGGCTTGCGGACTTGCCCTCGGACCGGCTGATCGAGAAGCGGCGCGAAGCCGATCTCCTTTTTCACCGCGTCGGCATCACCTTCGCCGTCTACGGTGACGAGGACGGCACCGAGCGGCTGATCCCGTTCGACACCATACCGCGCATCATCTCGCGCGCCGAGTGGCGGCTGCTGGAGCAGGGGCTGCGCCAGCGCGTCACGGCGCTCAATCGTTTCCTGCACGATATCTACCACGGCCAGGAGATCCTGCGCGCGGGCGTGATCCCCGCCGAGCAGGTGCTCACGCACGACGCCTACCAGGTCGCGATGGCGGGGCTCGACCTGCCGCACCAGGTCTACTGCCATATCGCGGGCGTGGACATCGTGAGGAACGGCGACGGAAAGTACTACGTGCTCGAGGACAACCTGCGCACGCCCTCCGGGGTCTCCTACATGCTCGAGAACCGCCGCATGATGATGCGGCTCTTCCCGGAGCTTTTCGGCCTTTACAACGTCGCGCCGGTCGAGCACTACCCGCAGCTCCTGCTGGAGACGCTCCGCGCGAGCGCGCCGCGCGGGGTGCGCGACCCCGTCGTCGTCGTGCTGACACCGGGCCAGTACAACAGCGCGTACTTCGAGCACGCCTTCCTGGCGCAGCAAATGGGCGTCGAGCTGGTCGAGGCTTCGGACCTGTGCGTGCGGGAAGGCCACGTCTTCATGCACACCACCAGCGGCCACCAGCGCGTGGACGTCATCTACCGCCGCATCGACGACCCGTACCTTGACCCGCTCGCCTTCCGGCCCGACTCGGTGCTGGGTGTGCCGGGGCTGCTTGCCGCCTACCGCCTGGGCAACGTCGCGCTGTCGAACGCGATCGGGACCGGCGTCGCCGACGATAAGTCCATGTATCCGTACGTGCCGGAGATGATCCGCTTCTATCTCGGGGAAGAGCCGGTGCTGGAGAACGTGCGCACCTGGCAGCTGCGAAATCCCGACGACCTGCGCTACGTCCTCGACCACCTGCCGGAGCTGGTCGTCAAGGAGGTGCAGGGCTCGGGCGGCTACGGCATGCTGATAGGCCCCACTTCGAGCCGCGGCGAGATCGACGCGTTCCGCGAACGCATACGCGCCAACCCCTCGAACTACATCGCCCAGCCCACGCTGTCGCTCTCGACGTGCCCGACCTACGTCGAACAGGGCATCGCCCCGCGCCACCTCGACCTGCGGCCCTTCGTGCTCTCGGGGCGCGAGGTTAAGATGGTGCCCGGGGGCTTGACGCGCGTAGCGCTGGAGAAGGGGTCCCTCGTAGTCAACTCATCGCAAGGTGGCGGGACCAAAGACACGTGGGTGGTGGACTAGGATGTTGTCCCGCGTCGGCGATCGCATTTTCTGGATGTCGCGCTTCATGGAGCGCGCGGAGAACACCGCGCGCATACTGGGCGTAACGTCGAACGTCGTGCTGTGCAGCACGCCGGAAACGCAGGAGCAGAATCTCCTCGCGCCGCTCTCGATCACGGGCACGACCGACGAGTACTTCGAGCGGCACGACCGGATCTCGCTCCCGGCCCTGATCGATTTCATCGGGCTCGATCCCGGCAACCCGTCGAGCATCTACACCTGCCTCAAGCTGGCGCGCGACAACGCCCACGCCGTGCGCTGGCAGATCACCTCGGAAATGTGGGAGACGCTGAACGCCGCGTGGATCGAGATGCGCTCCTTCCGGCGCGAATCGGTGACGGGCCCCGACGCGACGCGCTTCTTCGACTGGGTGAAGGACCGCTCGCATCTCTTCCGCGGCGTCACCTACGGCACCATCATGCGCGGGGAGGCGTTCAATTTCTCGCGGCTCGGCACCTTCCTCGAGCGCGCGGACAACACGGCGCGCATACTCGACGTGAAGTACCACATCCTGCTGCCGCGGGTGGAGGATGTCGGCGGCGCGCTCGACTACTACCAGTGGACGGCGCTGCTGCGCTCGCTGTCGGCGTTCGAGACCTACCGCGGCATCTACCGCGACCAGATCTACCCGATCAAGGTCGCCGAGCTGCTGATACTGGACTCGCGCATGCCGCGCTCGCTCGCGGCGTGCATGGAGGAGGTGCACCACGCCATCGCGCGCGTGCACGGGCAGAGCGACCAGCCCGCGAAGCGGCTCGCCGCCGTGCTGCAGGCGCGGCTGGTGCACGGCGACATCGAGGAGATCTTCTCGGGCGGCCTGCACGAGTACCTCACCGACTTCCTGACCGACGTCAACGAGCTGGGCCAGCGCGTCCAGCGCGCCTACCTGGTGACCCTGTGAAGATCCGCGTCGACCACGTCACGCATTACGCCTACGACTCCCCCGTGCGCCACAGCGCGCAGTACCTGCGCCTCGTGCCGGCCGCGAGCGCGCGCCAGCGGGTGCTCGAGTGGCGGCTGGAGGCTCCCGGCAATCCTCTCGAGATGCGCGACGGCTACGGCAACATCCTGCATCTCTTCACCGTCGAGCGCCCGGCGTCCGAGATCCGGATCCGCTCCACCGGCGTGGTCGAGACCTCGGCCGCGATCGACGAAGCGTCCGACGAAATCAAGCTCTCGCCGGTCGTCTTCCTGCGGCAAAGCGCGCTCGCCACGGCCGATGCCGCCATCGGGGAATTCGCCGAGGGCTTCCGCCGCCGGGCGGGCACCCTCTCGGGACTGCGCGATCTCGCCGTGGCGATACTCGGGCGGCTCCCGTTCCAGGCCGGCGTGACGGGCCCGCATTCCACGGCGGCCGAGGCGTTCCAGGCGGAGAACGGCGTGTGCCAGGATCACACGCACGTCTTCATCGCCTGCTGCCGCTACCTCGGCATACCCGCGCGCTACGTGAGCGGCTACATCCACGAGCCGCGCTTTCCCGAGTCGCAGGTGGCGGGGCACGCCTGGGCCGAGGCGTGGGTGGTGGATCGCTGGCGCAGCTTCGACGTCACGAACGGCGGCCCGGCCGGCGAGCACCACGTCCGCGTGGCGGTCGGCCCGGACTACCTCGACGCCTGCCCCGTGCGCGGGGTGCGCAGCGGCGGCGGGGAGGAGAAGATGACGGCGGCGGCGCTGGTGGGGCTGGACCAATGAGCGGGACAATGTCCCGCAAAATGATGATGAAAAAGGGTGATGTATGATGGGAGACAAGACAGGGTGATGAAAGATGGTGATGGAAAATGGTGATGAGAAATGGTGATGTACAACCGCAATCGTCACCAATAGTCATCACCACCTGTCATCACCAGTATTCATCACCAGTATTCATCACCACTCTTCCGGCACATGACCTATTGCGTTGCCGCCCTCGTCGAAGAGGGCATCGTATTCGCCTCGGACTCGCGGACGTCCGCGACCCTCGACAACATCGCTACGTTCAGCAAGATGAACGTGTTCGAGACACCGGGCGAGCGCGTGATCGTCGTTCTCTCCTCCGGCAATCTGGCGACGACACAGGGCGTGATCGCGCGCCTGAAGATGCGTGCGCGGGACGCGCAAGGCAGCGCCGCCGCCGCCGGCATACTGGGAGTCGGCAAGCTGTTCGAAGCCGCGCAGCTGGTGGGCGGGACGCTGCGCGAAGTAGTCAGCGAGTCGGCGCCCGTGCAGCAGCAGGGCGTGGACATCGGCTGCCACTTCATCCTCGGCGGCCAGATCGGCGGCAAGCGCCCGCGCCTCTTTCACATCTACCCCGAGGGCAATTTCATCGAGGCGACGCGCGACACCAACTTCTTCCAGATCGGCGAGCACAAGTACGGCAAGCCGATCATGGACCGCGTCGTGAAATACCACGTGCCGCTCAAGGCCGCGGCGAAGGCGATCATCGTGTCATTCGACTCGACGATGCGCTCCAACCTGACGGTCGGGCTGCCGATAGACCTCATCGCCTACGAGAAGGACCGCGGGAAGATCACGCTGCGGCGCCGCTTCGACGTCGACGACCTGTATTTTTCGAAGCTCTCGGGCATCTGGTCGGCAGGCCTGCGCCGCGCGTTCGGCGAGGTGCCGGAGATCGAGTGGGGGAACGAGAAGAAGGACGGGTAGCTGCTCCCGCACGGAGTCACTTCTCCAATTGCCGTATCGTGGCGGATTCCTGCAAAGCACCGCCTGATTCACGTATGGTGGGACTGACGATCCCAAGGTAGTAATCTGTAGCGATGGATCCTCCCCCTTCCGAGCTCGATGGCGCGAAAGTGATCGCTACTGCTGTGGTTGAGGGAGCCGTGAGGCCTACGGGAGCCACGACCCATCGCGGACCGGATGGAGTGATCCCGCCGGCGAACGCCTTGGCAATCGTTACCAGCGAAGCGAGCGTGTACTTGTTCTACTGTGATCGCCAGTGGCAAGTGCTCGCGGACACGTGGCATTCTTCCGTGAGCAACGCCAAGGCTCAGGCCGAATTCGAGTACGAAGGTATCTCGAAGCTATGGAAGGATGCCGTCTAGCCGCCCATGGTAGGCAGCAAACCGTGGAATTTGAATTCAAATGTGTGTCGTGCGGCCAGGTGCATCGTGGGATGCCGACCTTCGGGGCACATGCTCCCCTGAGCTACTACGAGGTCCCGGAAGAAGAGCGTGGGAAACGGTGCAGCCTCGGTACCGATGATTGCGTTATTGACGAGAAGTGGTTCTTTGTTCGTGGATGCATTGAAATCCCCGTACACGAAGAGACAGAGCCCTTCATTTGGGGCGTCTGGGTTTCCCTCAGCGAGGTCAACTTCAAGCAGTGGCTTGCCTGTTTTGACGCCCCCAAGCGCTCACATACCGGTCCATTCTTTGGTTGGCTTAACGCATGGTTGAAGCCGTACCCGGACACAGTGAACCTGAAGACTCAGGTACACCTCCGCGACAAGGGCACCCGGCCCTACGTCGAACTTGAACCCACGGACCATCCTCTTGCGCTCGAGCAACGCAACGGCATTTCGAAGCGGCGCGTCGCGGAAATCTACGCGCAGATGATGCACGATCATGCTGCCTAACCTACGCAAACGCATGGTTGCGTTGGTCCCAGCTGCTCCTGCAATCACGCTCGTCTGCCTGTCAGCGTTTGGGCAGGAACCGCAGCTGCCAAACCCAATTCTCAATCCAGGTAGCCCGTGGGCGTTTTGGGGATTCGTCGTAAACGCTCCCGAAGCGCCTGACATGATGAGCCAGTTCAAGTCCGCGGGCGCCGCTTCTCTTGGAAAGAAATTTCCAGAACCTGATCACACCGTAGCGTTTACCGTATTGATGGATAAACTTGAGAAGGAAATTGCAAGTGCAGATGAGCTCTTGGCCGGCCTCAAGGATAGACGCGGGAAAAAATCAGATCCTTCCCGATTCCGCATAGTCGAGCACAAGGAGGAGATTTTTAGTCTGCGTGACTACTGGTGTACAAGATATTCGATGCTCAACGAAGATCGGGGCGTTCGCCTGTTTGGCGCGGTACCTTTCGTGCTGGAGGGAATTACGTGCGTTCATCCCGAGAGGCGCGATGTGGCAGTTGACATCGGGTACTCCGAGCGGGCCGCCGGCAAGCAGGTGAGTGCCGAGGTTCGCAAAATCGGCGAAAAATTCATCCGAAGCCTTCGTTTCCTTCCGCTTCCCGATCGCGTTGAAATCAAGGCGGCAATCGACGCACTCCGCGCCAAGGACGGCGAAAAGGCGTTGTCCTTGCTGAGCCCGCTTGTGGAAAAATCCGACAGCCAGGCTGCCTTGATTGCCGGAGAAATCCATCTGCTGGGGCATGGCGGTGTAGCCGTGGACTACGCGGCTGCACGGCGAATGCTTGAGCTCGCAGCCCAGGATGGCCACGTTAACGCTCTCTACAATTTGGGAACGATGTACGACCGCGCACAAGGCGTTACTCGAGATCCAGCCGAAGCGGTCAAATGGTTCAAACGCGCCGCAGATCAGCGAGACAATGTCGCTCAATTCAACCTCGCGGTACTGTACGGGAGTGGCGATGGGGTGCCCCTGGACCGAGCGGAGGCGGAGAAGTGGGGCAGGATGGCAGCGGATAACGGAAATGAGCGTGCACGCCAGGTATTGCGAGGGCGTTAGTCAGGCGCAGGCGTTACGCAACAACAAAATCCAGGCAGATAGCAGGTGAACGTAGTGCAGACCATACTTCCAGGATGAGAACATGAGAAAGTCGGACGCGAGCCAGGGCCGGTCGGCCTCGGAGCTCATCGCGAAAAGAATCGCCGAGCTCGGGGACTGGCG